>FRDC01000983.1_pt1 | contig 14069 bp, 26 predicted proteins | sample 1106171 | NCBI WGS metagenome assembly FRDC01 (sample SAMEA3930566, study PRJEB13176) | freshwater metagenome | biome: Drinking water system; feature: drinking water; material: water | place: Singapore | collected 2014-12-20
GGCAAGGCGGGCGAGCGCGTCGTCGCGTTCGGCGCGCACGTTCGCAAGCTCCTTCGTGACGGCGCGCGGGCTAAGGCCGCTGATGTCGATGCTGACGTAAAGGCGCGAAGGCGTGTCGTCGGTCATTTCGGGGGTTCCTTCTGTTCGTGGGCGTAAAGAGCATCGCGCCCGTTCGCGGTCAGCCACTCCCAGAACGCTGGTGGATCGCTGTCTGTCCAGCCTGCCCGAGCGCAATCTCGGGCCTCTGCGGTCATCGCAAAAGGAGCGCGCCCCTCATCGCGCAGCTTCCGCAGCCATACAGCTTGCGCCTCTGTCATTCGTTGTCTCCCCGCACGGAGGCGAGCGCGGCGCGGGCTTTGTTTGTCACCGCGTGGTGCTTTTTCAGCGTGACGGACACGCGGTCATGGAAGGCGTCCCAGTTGGCGAGTACGCGGAACTCCTCGTGCATGATCGCCCGTTCACAGATTTGCATGGCGCTGCGCAGCATGTCGTTGTGATCTACAAGCGCCTCTGTCAGCGCCCCCACCTGAGCCTCGGCGGCGGTAAGGCGGGCGAGCGCGTCGTCGCGTTCGGCGATGGCTTTCTCTGCGCGCTTGACAGCTTCATTCATGTCGCCTCTCCCTTCGGTGCGATCTTCCGAAAAGCCGCCCGGACATCTTGGGCCGCGAGCCAGCAAAACATCATTTCGACATTAGGGATCGGTCCCTTCTTGTCGTTCCGGTCGAGCACGGCGATCAGCCCCTCTACCGCTGCTCGTAGCGCATCCCGCTCCGCCCGCAGCGCCGCCAACGCCTCCACCCCGGAAGTGTCGGCAAGGGTGCGAATGGCGGCTTCAAGTGTTCTTGCTCTGTGCGCACGATCTTCGTATTTGCGCGCTTCGACGGGGTAGCGCGCGGCATACTCCTCATCGGCGGCGGCGCGGGACGCACACACCTCCGCCGCCCGCTCGACCACCATCGCCTGCGCGGCCTTGGCGTCCTCCAGTTGCGCCATCAGGGCGAGGGCGGTGCTGGCGAGGTCGGGGGCGGCTGCCGCAAGGTTGGACGTGGCAACGTCGCGGGCATCGTCTAAGCCGTTACTGTGCGCCATGAAGCAGACGCGGTTTTCGACTGACGACCACACAATCCGGTTCCAAGGTTCACCGTCAGCTTGCCACGGCCCCGGCGTCGTGCCGTCCAGCAAATTCTCGATCTCGTCGCGGGTCATGGTCATTTCGGTAGTTCCTCTTGGTGGTGCGCGTAACGTAGCTTGCGATCCCAAGCCCGGTCCTGATCATGCAACGACCCTTCCGGCACCTTGTCCCGACACAGGGCTGAGGCAACTGCGTAGAGATCGGTCAGTTCGCGTCCCAGGAGTTGCCGGTTGGTGACGAGGGGGTTGTCCGGGTGGTAGCTATCATACCCATGCCGCAGGATTTTCCCGACGATCTGAATAACCTCGCCACATTCTTCTGCAAGCATAGCGAGACGCTCGGCTTCAGCCGGGGTGAGTTGATTGAAGTGGTTCATGGTCATTCTCCTTTCCGCAGAGCGGCGGCTTCGGCGCGGATGGCGTTGATCACCCGCGCAAATAGCTCAGGTTGTTCTGTGCGCCCGTGTTCATCTTCGGGCCAGTCCGCCTTTTCTGAAACTGCCAGACACGCCCGCTCCATCCCGCGCGCCTCGGCCTCGCGGATCAGCGCGGGTTCGCCCGTGTCCTCCAGCGCTGACAGGATGCGGGCCTCGTAGTCGGCCTTTAGGGCATCGATTGCGGCAAACTCGCTTTTGTAGCTTTTCATCGCTGCTGGGGTGTTCCGTCCTGGCACACGCACAAACCAGACGCCGTGCGGCGAACATTCAACTTCGAAGCGCCCCAGAAGGCTGTCAGCGCGACCGTCCTCAAATTCCAGCGCCTTCACCCTCAGGCCCCGCGCCGCCAGCCCCTCTTGCGTCAGGTCATCCAGTTCCGGTGCTTCACTCACGACCGCGCTCCCTTCCTATATCCAGCGCGCAGAGCCTCGATGGCCCAGGCTTCCGACTTCCCATCAGGCACCCAGAGCCCACCGGCTACAGGAACCCAGAAATACTGCTCGACCGTTGTCTCATCGGCGCGCACCGGCTTCCTGGCGTTCAGTTTCACGACGGAAACCGCTACACCAGGTTGCCGCAGAAACGGCGTGACCCTCGCCACGGTCTTCCCGTCGTTCACGGAGCCGGGGTTCACGACCATGCCGGTGAACTTCTCGCGATCCACCATCACAGCGGCCTCCCCGTTGTCAGGGCCAGGTCAGAGACCCCAGCGAGAAGCTGGGATCGGGCTGTGCAGCGGGCCAGGAAGTCACGCCCCTGGGAACGGTCCATCATGCGGTCGCCCTCCTCGCGCAGGATGTCCCAGTATTCAGCGGTGAGCCGCGAGGGCACGTCGTCGATAATAATGCCTACCATCACAGCGCCTCCGGCTTCGGCGCGCGGTGGACGACGACGAACTTCGCCTCCGTGTAGGTGTCGACTGGGTAGATGCCGCGATGGGTCTTGATTGTCAGCATACCGATGCCAGCCGGTACGCCATTGTTCAGCCGCTTCACCGTGTGGGTCTCGCCCGGCATCACATCCATCACCCGATCCTCGGTCGTCGCCTTCACGACGTCGCCAGGCTCCAGGTGGAGATCGCGCAGGAAGCGGCCAGGGACACCACCGGCCACCGCCTCCGCAACGCTGCGAGGCATCTCGTCCAGGGGGACGCCCGGCATCACAACCGACATCTCGCGACCATCACGGTCGGCATTACCAGCCTCCACCAGCGCCCGCAGCGCGTCGGCAAACGTCGAGAATGCCCAGACCTCGGGGATCGCGTTCGGTGTGTACCCGACCTGGATCATCCAGCCGCCGTTCAGCGCCGGGATCAGGGTCAGGGTGCGATCCAGCGGGATCGTCTTCGGTTCGGTGGTCATTTCAGTGCCTCATATGCTTTCAGGGCTTCATACACTTCGCTCGGCAGTCCAGCGGACATGCGGAGCCGTTCACACAGGACGCGGGCCAGGTTGTTGGCCGCGTCGATCTGACGGTTTTGCGCCTCGACCTCGGTCAGAAGTACCCTGATCCTGGTCGCAGCCAGGGGAAGCACATACCGCGCATCATCAAGCTGCTGCGCATGCTCCCTGGCCTCGTCGATCATCTTCTGGTCAGTCATCCTTCCGCTTCCTCACTCTCGTTGTGGGCCGCTGGGCCAATCCCAGGGCCTTGATCTGGCGCACGGTCACCCGTTCGCCGTTCAGCTTATACCAGGAGCGCCAGCTATCGCCGCGCTTCTCAGTGCCGCAGAACAGCTTCCCGATAGGGGTCATCTGCAGAGCCCCGCCGACGCCCGTCTCCTCATCCGCGTTCTGCCTCGCCGCCTCCTGCACCATCGACAGGTAATCGACCCGGTGACCGGCAGGCACCACGCCGTTCACCCGCGCGATCTCCTCGCTGACCGCGCGGAACGCTATGGACAGCACGGCCAGGAACGCGGGCTCCGTCACGTCGGCGGTCGCCAGCACCATCGCCGACCGAGCCGCCTCCATGCCACGCTGATACGCGGCGCGCTCAACGGTGGTCATGCTATCCGGCACAGTACATACCCATCCTCGGTCTTCTCCCAGGTGACGTTGTAGTTGTCGCGATGGATCACCCGATCCCGGGCGAGCCACCAGCGGTTATACTCGTTCAGAGGCACCGTGATGCTGTCACCGATCTCAAGAGCGCGCAGTCTATCCGTGGGGCCACCTTTCACTTCACCCTCCAGACGTTCATGCCGCCCTCGACCAGCTTGGTCTTGAACCGCTTGCCGTGCATCTTCATCAGGGTCGCGGCCTGGCGAAAGGCGTTCACCTGATCCGGGGAAACCTTGATGCCGTTGTCGAACCCGACCTCCAGTTCATCCAGGTAATCCCGAGGTTTTTTCTCGGTCACAGTTTCATATCCTCTGCAAAGCCACCGCACTCGTCGACGACAGCCGCCAGGACGGTCATCGGCACGTTGCAGTAAATGGTGTCCGTCGGATCGTTGTAGTCCTGGGCAAACGGCATCAGCGCCTCCAGCTTGCGGCTGGGGAAGCCGATCTCGACCGCGCTCCACGGGCCGTCATCATCGCGCGGCGAGCAGTAGTGAGTGCTGCTTGCCTGGACGGACAGCGTCGTCCCGTCGGCACAGACGACTGCGCGAACGGTGGTGCGGCGAAACCGCCCAGCGCACCAGTACCGCTCTGCAGACGCCAGGTGCGCCTGAAGCTTCTCCTCGGTGGTCTGTGTCATCTCTCACTCCATGTAGCGGTTTCCACATCACCCGATGCATACCCGTTATTATTACTGATGTCAAGAAACCACCGATTTACCCCCAAAACGGGGTTCTCTTACAAACGGAGCACCCCGCTGATTTCCATTTAATAACATCAACTTAACCCAAAATGCCCTTGTTTTTAAGAGCGTTGGGAATTTATGTGAGGTTATTGTTACTGTTGTTTCGATAGGTCTAAGACCCCAGTTAGCGAAGTAACAACAATAATTGCGTGTAGAAATGAACGGGCGTTCTTAAGTACGGCGAACAAACAGCTTACACGGTTGATTTCACTCACAAATCTGCGGAGTCGACTGTTCGTAACGAACCCATAACGCACGTTCAACTGGGAAACCGATGTTGTGTAAACGTCCACAGGAAGGAGAAATGACGTGCCGCTGACACCCAAAGAACACCGCTTCTGCGAGGAGTATCTCGTTGATCTCAATGCAACCCAGGCCGCGATCCGCGCCGGGTACAGCCGTCATACGGCCCGCTCGATTGGGTCAGAGAACCTGACCAAACCTGATGTTATCGACGAGATTGAGCGTCTCAAGGCCGAACGCAGCGAACGGACGAAGGTCGATGCGGACTGGCTGCTGAAGCGCCTGGCGGAAGAAGCCGAGGCTGATGTGCGCGATCTGTACGGCGAGAACGGTGAACTGCTGCCGGTCGATGAGTGGCCGATGGTGTGGCGCAAGGGCCTGATCAGCGGCATCGACGTCGAGGTGATCCGCGCGCCGGATGGTACGGAGATGGGTCTGCTGAAGAAGGTCAGGATTGCTGACCGAGGTAAACGCCTGGAGATGATCGGCAAGCACGTCTCGGTGAAGGCGTTCGAGGATCGCGTGGCCGTGAGCGGGCTCGATGCCCTGGCCGAGCGCCTGGAGCGAGCAGCGAAGCGAGTGAAGGAAGCGGAGAGCGAAGATGCTGGCAGCGATACTGAGTGACCCCTGGTCCTGGGTCTGGATCATCCTCGGCGCGTTCGCACTTTTCCAGGGGTTCGCCCGTGGCCACTGAGACGACCGTGGAGAACACCTGGACCGAGGCCACCTCAGACATCAGGCGGAGGCTTGAGGTAGCCGCCATGCTCAACTGTGGCTTCACGTTTAATCAGGAAGGCATCGTGGCGCTGCATGGCCTGCTGACCGAGATGGCGAAGAAGCTGGACGCGGCCATCGCGATGGGTCTCTCCGATGGCTCTTGACCTGAACGAGCGGATCGTCGACCTCGCAGCCTCCTGCCGGTATGACCCAGATCGGTGGGCGCAGTACGCCTGGGACTGGGGCGAAGGCGTCCTGGCCGAATACGATGGCCCGCGCGAATGGCAGCGCGACATCAACCGCACGATCCGCGATCATCTGGCCGACCCCGAGACCCGCTACCAGCCTCTGCAGATCGCCGTCGCATCGGGCCACGGGATCGGCAAGTCAGCCGAGATGGGCATGCTGTCCAACTGGGCGATGTCCTGCTTCCCAGACTGCAAGATTGTCACGACCGCGAACACCGACGGCCAGCTTCGCACCAAGACCGCGCCCGAGATCGGAATGTGGTTCCGGCGCTCGATCACCAGCCACTGGTTCGACGTCCAGGCCACCTCGATCAAAGCCAAGGCACCAGGCTACAGCGAGACCTGGAGACAGGATTTCATCCCCTGGTCGGAACACAATACCGAGGCCTTCGCCGGTCTGCACAACAAGGACCGGATCATCGTCGTGCTGTTCGACGAGGGGTCGAAGATCGCCGACAAGGTGTGGGAGGTCGCCGAGGGCGCGCTGACCGACGAGAACACGATCATCATCTGGATCGTCTTCGGCAACCCGACCCGCAACTCGGGCCGCTTCCGCGAGTGTTTCCGCAAGTACCGCCACCGCTGGAAGCACTTCCAGATCGACAGCCGAACCGTTCCGGGCACCAACAAGAAGAAGATCGCCGAGTGGCTCGAAGACCACGGCGAGGACAGCGACTTCTTCAAGATCAGGGTCAGGGGCCAGTTCCCCAGCCAGTCGGCGCTGCAGTTCATCTCGGGCGATGACGTCGATGCCGCCATCAAACGCCACCTCAGGCCAGAGCAGTACAACTTCGCCCCGGTGATCCTGGGCGTCGACCCAGCCTGGACCGGCGATGACACGATGGAGATCATGCTGCGCCAGGGCCTCTACTCCAAGAGCCTGGCCACGATCCCCAGGAACGACAACGACATCCAGGTGGCCAACCTGATCGCCCGGCTGGAGGTCGAGTATCAGGCCGACGCGGTCTTCGTCGATGGCGGCTACGGCACCGGGATTGTCAGCGCCGGTCAGACGATGGGCCGATCCTGGCAGCTTGTCTGGTTCTCGGGCAAGGCGACCGATCCTGGGTACATGAACAAGCGCGCCGAGATGTGGGGCGACATCAAGAGGTGGCTGAAGGCTGGCGGGGCCATCGATCCGAAGGACGAAATCCTCTGCCAGGACCTGATCGGTCCCGAGACCGTGCCGCGCCTCGACGGGAAAATCCTCCTGGAGAGCAAGGAGGACATGAAGGAGCGCGGCCTGCCCAGCCCGAACAAGGCTGACGCCCTGGCCCTCACCTTCGCAGCGCCCGTGTCGAAGCGGACGGTCCCGGTCGGCTTCGAGTACCAGGCAGGCCACACATCGACGATGCCGGATGACTACAATCCGTGGGGGTGAGGTGAGCGCGGTGTCTGCATCCTTCCGGGTAGCAGCCGCCATCCACACGGGATGGGCGGATGGTCCCCCGCGCTCTGGTATTACATATACCGACATGATGCGCATCACGCAACTGCCCGTTCGCTTGGGAAACCGTGCTAGCGTTATGGGTCAGGTCTCAGATTGCAACCCCGAGACAGAGCCGTGTGCAGAACCCCTAAGATGCCCGCCGTCAAGGAGCCGACGCGCTACGCGGCCATGAAAACCCCGAACCGTGGCCAGGCTGCTGGCTCTGGGCAAAGGATATCTGACAGCATCAGGGGCGCTCAATCCACCATTCTGACCTCTCCGCTGGGCACGATGGACGAGGCGGAGACGGCGAAGAAGACGCTGCTCGGTTCTTGACATGAAGGCCAACGAGCCCACGCGGAAGTACCACGACCGCCGCCTCAACGAATTGAAGACGATGCGCAACCCGTGGGAGGACCACTGGCGCGAGATCGCGGACTTCATCGCGCCCAACCGCCTGCGGATCAACTCCGATGCCCAGAAGGGCAGGCCTGACCGTAAGCGCATCGTTGACAGTACCGCATCACAGGCACTGCGCACTCTGGCCTCTGGCATGCACTCTGGCATCACCAGCCCGTCGAGGCCCTGGTTCCGGCTGACCACGTTCGACCCCGATCTCCGCGAGTACAGCCCGGTCAAGACCTACCTGGCGAAGGCCGAGACGATGATGCGGGAAATCTTCCAGGCATCGAACATCTACCGCACCTTCCACACCGGCTACGCGGACCTCGGCGCATTCGGCCAGTCTGCCGCGATCCTGGTCGAGGACGACGACAACGTCGTGCGCCTCCTGCCGCTGATCCACGGGTCGTTCTGGATCGGGCGCGACGAGAACGGGATCGCCAACACGCTCTACCGCGAACTCTGGTGGTCATGCGAGAACATCGTGCGGAAGTTTGGCTACGACAACTGCTCGACCACGATCAGGAACTGCTACGACCGTGGCAACTACAGCGAGCGGTTCAAGATTTACCACGCCATCGAGCCGCGCAAGCACCGCGAGCCTGGGAAGCTGGACAAGCGGAACATGCCGTTCCTGTCCAACTACTGGGAAGATGGCAACGGCAGCGGCGAGAAGCTGCTCCAGGAGAGCGGGTTCAAACGTAACCCGATCATCGCCCCGATGTGGGAAGAACTGGCCGACGACGATTATGGCTATTCGCCAGGCATGGACGCCCTGCCCGACGTGAAGATGCTGATGCAGTCGCAGATCAGGAAGGGCGAGGCCATCGACAAGAAGGTTCGCCCGCCGATGGTCGGCCCGGCCAGCCTGAAGAACAACCCTGTCAGCACCATGCCGGGGACGCTCACCTTCGTCGACGACCCGACTGGCAAGGCGTTCCGGTCTGCGTTCGACGTGACCATCTCGATCACCGAACTGCGCGAGGACATCCGCGAGACGCAGCAGCGGATCGAACGCGCCTTCTTCGCCGACCTGTTCCTGATGCTGTCCCAGATGGACGGCATCCAGCCGCGCAACTCGCTTGAGATCGCCGAGCGCAAGGAGGAGAAACTACTCGCCCTCGGGCCGGTCCTGGAGAACATCTACGGTGGCCAGCTTGCACCGGTCATCGACCAGACCTTCACGATCATGGCGATGCAAGGCCGCTTCGGCCCGCCGCCCGCAGAACTGGAGGAGCAGAACCTGAAGATCGAGTACGTCTCGATGCTCGCCCAGGCGCAGAAGGCCATCGGCACCGGGGCCATCGAGCGGACATTCTCGTTCGCGGGATCGCTCGCCGCCGTGAAACCCGACATCATGGACAAGCTGGACGCAGACCAGGCCATCGACGAGTACGCCGAGATGGTCGGCGCGCCGCCGTCGGTCGTCGTCCCCGACGACAAGGTCGAGGAGACCAGGAAGGCGCGGCAGAAGCAGATGGAACAGGCGCAGATGGCTGAGCAGGCTCCTGCCTTGGCCCAGGCCGCGAAGTCTGGCGCTGACGCCGCGAAGGTCCTTTCCGAGGTGCCGAATGGCGGCACAGGGCAAGCCCTCTTGCAACAGATCGGACTGGCAGGATGATCGACCAGTTGACCGAGAAACTGTCGCGCGAGCAAGAACTGGAGCGTGATCGGGCACGTCTCGATCTCGAAGCTGTGTTGAGCATTCCGCAAGGGCGGCGTGTGCTGATCTCGATCCTGGAGCAGTGCGGCGTTTATCGCACCGCCTACACCGGGGAAGCGGACGCCACAAACTTCCGCCTCGGCGAGCAGAACATCGGCCTCTGGCTGATCAACCAGATCGAGATGGTTGGCCCAACGAACTACCCGACGCTCCTCCTGGAGCGGGCAAAGGAAACAGAGGAGAAGCGCATTGCCGTGGTGGATGAAGAATAAACTGCCGATGTTCGTCCCCGAGGGCGAAGGCGGCGCTGGCGGCGGTGGCTCAGACCCCGCGCCTGGTGGCGATCCGGCTCCGGCTGGAGGCGACACTTCCACGATCCTCTATGGCGACAACACTCCGGCTGGCGGTGATCCCGCGCCTGGTGGTGATCCGAAACCTGCCGATCCCCCTGCCGGTGAGTGGCAGGAGTATGTCCCCGATCCGAGCAAGTCGGACGAGGAGAATGCTGCGGCCAAGGCCGAGCATGACAAGACCAAGCCCGCCGATGGCGATCCGCTCGACAAGGTGCCCGAGGACGGGAAGTACGAGATCACCCTGGAAGACATGGAAGTCGACCAGGTGCTGCTCGGCGCGCTCTCGCCCGCGATGAAGGAGGCCGGTCTGACCGGCAAGCAGGCGAACACCCTCGCCAAGGCCTTCGCCGCGCACCAGGTCGCCCAGGCCGAGCAGTGGGGGCAGACGGTCCAGCAGTGGGCCAAAGACGCCCAGGCCGACCCCGAGATCGGCGGCGTGAACTGGGATACCACCAGGGCGAACGCCGTGAAGTTCGTCAACCAGTTCGGTACGCCTGGACTGAAGGAATACCTGAACGCCACGGGTGCGGGCAACCATCCCGAGGTGATCCGCATCATGGCCAAAGCCGGGGCCGCGATCAGCGAAGACCAACCGACCGGCGGCAACCAAGGAGGCCAAGCACGGGATGCCGTGAACGTCCTCTATCCCGATGACAAACCGAAGGGCTGAGAGCAATGGCAACTCTTGCATCTACCTACCTGAACCTGATCGACATCCACAAGCAGAACGACCCCGCGACGGGCGAGGTGATCGAGGTGCTGAAGCGTCAGAACCCGATCCTTGACGACGCCTTGGCGATGGAATGCAACATGGGTGCCGTCCACCGTCACTCGATCCGCACCGGCCTGCCGACGCCTGCCTGGGGTCGCCTCTACCAGGGCATCCCGCAGTCCAAGTCGTCCGTGCAACAGGTCGATGACACCACCGGCTTCCTGGAAGCCCGGTCGGGCGTCGATACCCGCGCGCTGAAGCTGTCGAAGAACCCTGGCGCGCTGCGTCTCGGCGAAGCGATGTCGCACCTGGAAGCGATGAACCAGGAGATGGCGACTGGTATCTTCTACCACGACACCGCCACCACGCCCGAGAAGTTCAAGGGCCTGGCCGCGCGCTTCGGCACCCTGGGTGGTGGCGGCGCTGGCAACCAGATCATCGACGCGGGCGGCACCGGCTCGGTCAACACCTCGATCTGGTTCGTGACCTGGGGTGACCACGCCTGCCACCTCCTGTACCCGGAAGGCACCAAGGCCGGTGTCTCGCGGTACGACAAGGGCGAGCAGCGCGTCCTCGATGCGGCGAACAACCCGTACTACGTGAAGGAAGAAACCTTCGAGTGGCACATCGGGATGGCCGTGAAGGACTGGCGCTACGTCGTCCGCATCGCCAACATCGACACCACCGCCCTGGCCGCTGGCAACGTCGACATCTACAAGTGGATGCGCAAGGCCTACTGGAAGCTGCAGTCGCGGCGCATGGACGCCAAGTCCAGCCGGATCGCGATCTACGCGAACCGCGACGTGCTGGAGGCCCTGGACGGCCTGTCGACCGGCATCTCCGGCGGCACCGGCAACAACTCCTTCCTTCAGGTTCGCCCGATGGAACTGGAGGGCAAGGAAATCCTGTCGTACCGCAGCATGCCGCTGCGCGAGACGGACGCCCTACTGAACACCGAGGCCCGCGTGGTCTGATGACCTGAACTGGTGGGCGTTCGCGCCCACCTCCACCCTCCGAGATCAAAGAAGGATACGACCGTGATCTTCGATAAAACCCTCCTGTTCTCGGACGCGCAGGCCATCACCGCCGACGCCGCGTCCACGGACATCGTCGACCTGGGCGCACCCGGCCAGGTCTATGGCCACGCCGCCGCCCTGACCCGTGATGTGGGCAAGGGCAACTGCCTGCCGATCCAAATCCAGGTGGTCGAGGCGTTCAACAACCTCACCTCGCTGCGCGTGGTGGTCCAGTCCTCCGCCGCCGAGAACTTTGGTTCCGCCGTCCAGGACGAGATCGAGCAAGTGATCCCGCTGGCTGGCCTGACCCTGGGCCGCACCATCGCGATCAACTGCATCCCGCCTGGCACCGACCGCCGGTACCTCCGCGTGTTCTACGACATCACCGGCACCGCGCCCACTCTGGGCAAGGTCACCGCTGGCATCGTCGCCGGTCAGCAGTCGAACTCGGCGGCGTTCTGATGCGGGTTCGTGCCACACAGAAAGGCTACTATGGCCGTATGCTGCGGGACATTGGCGACGAGTTCGTTCTCGCCGATCCCGAAAGCGACTTCGCCGAAGTCTGGATGGAGGACATCAGCGGAGCCGAGCGCGATCCCCTGGATCACGACGGCAATGGCCGGAAGGGCGGCAGCGCCCCGAAGCCCGAGCCGAAGCCCGATCCGAAGCCCGAGCCGCTGAAGGCCTCGATCGAAACCACGGTCACGCCGCCCCCGGAGCCGGTCAAGAAGATCGACCCCATCACGGGCAAGGACATCTGACCAAGCCAACGAGCGGGGCGTCTCCAGCGCCCCGTTTAAACGACAGGAAAGGTGCCTAAGATGGCGTTCGCCTACATCAAGGAATATCTCCGCCAGCCTGGCGACGGCCTGGGTGCCAGTGTCCCCGCTGGCATGGAGCCCGCGCTTGCCACGCAGAAGGTCGCCATCGGCGCTGGATCGCTGCAGTCGGCGGCGTTCAACCCGCGCACCACCTTCGTCTGCATCAACGTGGATGTGGCCTGCTCCTACCTGTTCGGGGACAACCCGACCGCCACCGCGAACGACATGCGGATGTCAGCCGATCAGACCCAGTACTTTGGGGTCGTGCCCGGCCAGAAGGTCGCATTCATCACCAACACCTGAGGCTGACATGATCCTTGCATCCAACACCCTGAAGAACGCCTCGGACCTGGTCGAACTGATCAAGCTGGCCTCGACGACCGACGGTCTGACCGAGATCATGCGGCAGATCGCCGACGCCCAGGCCGAGGCGGAGGCGAAGCTTGCCGATGTCGTCACCCGCGAGAACGCCATCGCCGAGGCGGTGCGCCGGGCAGAGGCTGACGAGCGCCGGGCCGAGAAGGCCATCGAGAAGGCGAAGCAGGCGAAAGCCGAGGGCGATGCTGCGGTCGAGGCCGCGAAGCTGGCCGCTGACGCCCTGGTCACCCGCGAGAACGCGCTCAAGCAGGACCGCAAGGCGCTGGATGATCGCGAGAAGGCGCTGGACAAGCGGCTCGGCGCGCTGAACGACCGCGAGGATGCGCTCGATCAGCGTAGCGCCCTGCTCGACGCTCGCGAGGAGGCACTCGACGCTCGCGAGAGCGGACTGGATGCCCGCGAGCAGAAGCTGCGCGAAGCACTGGGGGTCTGACCCGTGCCCGACATCGATCTGGCTCCGTTGGTTCCGCGAGCCATCGACCCGCTCGACAATGTGGTTGTGGTCAAGGAAGACACCCCGGAGATCATGGGGTTGATCCCGATCGCGAGTTTCGCCAGGGCGACGAGCGTAATTACTGCCGTCCCCCTTTCAGATCAGGCCAACTGGAACCCGGCGGGCTTCGGCCCTGATACCAGCACGATCAAGATGCGGCCGACGACGAACGTCTGGCTGACGGGCCTTGCCGCTGGTGCGATTGATCAGGTTGTGACGCTGATCAACGACAGCGACTTCCTGATAGCCTTGGAGCGGGAAAGCGGGGCCAGCACCGCAGCCAATCGCTTCAAGGAGGGGGCCTACCCCTCGATATGGCTTCTGCCGCAGGAGGCCGTCACGCTGCGCTACAGCGGCACCCTGTCCTGCTGGAAGGTCGTAGGCGAAAGCTTCGACGTTTATGACGCGCGCGCAAGCAGCCTTCTGATCGTTCCCGGCACTGGATCAGCGCCCTCCTACATCGGCTATGGTGGCGGCGCGTCGACCTCGATCACGCACAACAACCCCAGCGGGACGCCCACGAACGACTATGCGGAGCGCGGGAACATCCAGGTCAGCGCCAACACTGCAAACGCCACGGCCAGCGCCCGCGCGGCGGCCAACTATTTCCAGCGCGGGGCGACGGCCGGGCGGCAAGGAATTTTCCAGACCGGCCTCGTTCAGTTCAACACGATGGGGGCGACCGGGGCCTTGCGCGCCGGTCTGGCGAACACGACCGGCGGGATCACCAGCCTGAGTTCGGCGGTGACGCAGTGCCTGTTCCTGGGCGTGGACGCCGGGCAGACCAACCTGCGCGTCTTCTTCGCGGACGGTTCGGCAGGAACGCCGGTGAACCTCGGGGCGAACTTTCCCGCCCCCAGCACGACGGCGGCCTATGAGTTCGCCTTCTACGCCCCGCCGGGGTCTTCGTTCATCCGCTACATGGTGCGCCGGGTGGACAGCCGGTTCGTGGCGGAAGGCACCCTCACGGCCAACCTGTTCGGGAACACCCTGAACATGGGGCCGCGCGCGGAAGTCTGGGTCGGCGCGACCGCTGTCGCCAACACCATACGGGCGGCTTACCTCGTGACGGCGGGGCTGTGATGGGCATCCTCGTCCTCAATGGCAACCGGATCACACTGAACGGCAGCACGATCAGCCTCGGTGGCCCTGACCCCGCGCCTGCTGCCGGGCCACCTGCGCAGATCATCATGGCCTCGGCCCCAGGCAAGATGATGTA
>FRDC01002968.1_pt1 | contig 14026 bp, 13 predicted proteins | sample 1106171 | NCBI WGS metagenome assembly FRDC01 (sample SAMEA3930566, study PRJEB13176) | freshwater metagenome | biome: Drinking water system; feature: drinking water; material: water | place: Singapore | collected 2014-12-20
CCCGTTTCTCCGGGGCGGGAAGCGGAGGCCCGCGGGCGCGGGATGTGCGGCGTCGAGGTCGACGCCGCGCGCCGCGGCCGGAGCTTCGACGCGCGCACGTCGCGGGCGCTGGCCCTGGCCCTGGCGGCGGCCTCGCGGGACGGCGGGCGCCTTCACGAGGAGCGTGCGCGGGCGGTGTGGTCTGGCATCCCCGCCGAGGTCTGCCGCGAGATCGAGAGCCTCGCCATAGAGCTCGCCAGCGACGGAGCGGCGCCGGACCCTGAACCCACGGTCGCCCGCGACGGCTAGGCGGCCTGGCCCGACATGCCGTTCACCATGGCGCGACGGCTTGGCGGCGCGCCCGCTCGAACAGCTGTATTCGTCAAGGCCACGATGGCCGGGCCGCTGGGGACGGGGGAGCAGGGACATGGACCGCTGGCAGGCCATGCGGATCTTCGCGAAGGTCGCGGAGACGGCGAGTTTCGCCGAGACCGCGCGCCTGATGCACATGAGCCCGCCGGCCGTGACGCGGGCCGTCGCCGCGCTCGAAGAGACCGTCGGCGCCCGGCTGTTCGTGCGCACCACCCGCTCCGTGAAGCTCACGGAGGCCGGAGGCCGCTACTACGAGGATTGCCGGCGCATCCTTGCCGACATCGTCGAGGCCGAGGCTGCCGCCGCAGGTTCCTACGCGACGCCGTCCGGAACCCTCGCGGTGACGGCATCTGTCCTGTTCGGCCACATGCACGTGCTGCCCATCGTGACCGACTACCTCGACGCCTACCCGACCATGGCGGCACGGACGCTATTCGTCGACCGGCAGGTGAACATCGTTGAGGAAGGCATCGACGTCGCCGTGCGCATCGGCCACCTCTCGGATTCCGGCTTTACAGCTGCGCGGGTTGGGTCGGTGCGCCGCGTCGTCTGCGGCTCGCCGGACTACTTCGAGCGGCACGGCGTCCCGCAGACACCGCAGGACCTGAGGGACCACCGCGTCGCCATGTCCACGGGCGCCTGGGCCTCGACGGAGTGGCGGTTCGCGCAGGATCAGCGCGTGACGGTCCATCCCGCCTTGATGAGCAACACGAACGAAGCCGGCATCGCCGCGGCGCTCGCGGGCTGGGGCCTGACCCGGGTGCTGCACTACCAGATCGGCTCCGCCCTGATGGAAGGCCGCCTGCAGGTCGTGCTCGCCGACTACGAGGAGGAACCGCTGCCCATCCATGTCGTCTACCCCGAGGGGCGGCAGGCGCCGGCGAAGGTCAGGAGCTTCGTCGACATGGCCGTGGCGCGGCTGCGGGCCAACCGCCTGCTCAACTGAGCGGGCGCAGGGTCGACGCGAGGCGTCGGTCCGGGTCGGTTCGACCTAGCCGAGGTCATCGGAACCAAGCGATACTATCTATTCCGCAGGCGACAACAATGCCTTCCACACGACGCCGATTAACGCCTGCAAGCTGAACACCGATGATGTCTCCATGAGGCGGCGAGGTCCTCGACGCCCCCGCGAAAGGAGACACCGATGAAACACCTTCTGCTTGCCCTGATGCTCACGACGGCCGGCACCGTCCTTCCCCCTCATGCCAAGGCAGAGCAGGCCCTGGTCGCCGCCCAGACACCGGCGACGGTCCACTACCGTTCCGCGACGGTCGACGGCGTGAAGGTCTTCTACCGCGAGGCCGGTCCGGCCGACGGCCCGGTCGTGCTGCTCCTGCACGGATTCCCGACCTCCTCGCATATGTTCCGCAACCTGATCCCGACGCTCGCGGACCGCTACCACGTCATCGCGCCCGATTACCCCGGCTTCGGCCAGAGCGACGCGCCCGACCACACCCAGTTCGCCTACACCTTCGGCCACTACGCCGACCTTGTGGACGGCCTGCTCGGCCAACTCGGCGCCAAGTCCTACGCGATGTACGTGATGGATTACGGTGCGCCGGTCGGCTACCGCCTCGCCCTCAAGCACCCCGACCGGGTGACCGGCCTGATCGTCCAGAACGGCAACGCCTACGACGAGGGGTTGCGCGAGTTCTGGGATCCGATCAAGGCCTACTGGGCCGACGGCTCGGCCAAGAGCCGCGAGGCACTGTCGGGTCTGGTGACCCTCCCCACGACGATCTTCCAGTACACCGACGGCGTGCGGGACGTCTCTAGGATCAGCCCGGACAACTGGGTGCACGACCAGGCCCTGCTCGACCGGCCCGGCAACAAGGACATCCAACTCGACCTATTCTACGATTACCGCACGAACGTGCCGCTCTACCCGCAATTCCAGGCATTCTTCCGCGAGCGCAAGCCGCCGACGCTGATCGTCTGGGGCAAGAACGACAAGATCTTCCCCGAGGAAGGGGCGCACCCCTACCTGAAGGACTTGCCGGACGCGGAGCTGCACATCCTCGACACTGGCCACTTCGCGCTAGAGGACAAGCTGGATGAGATGGCGCCCCTCATCCGCGGCTTCCTCGACAAGCAGGTGGCGAAGCGCTGACCCTTCTGAGGGGCCTGGCTGGTAGGCGCGACGCGGACCGCGCCCCCTTCATGGGGGTGCGGTCCTTGGCATTCCTGCCGCGTTTCGGTGATCGTGAGAGCGGGGCATCTGCGGGGGAGACCTGGCGTCAAGGTTGGAAGTCGGTCGAGAGGCTGAGCTCGCGCCAGGCACGCAACTCGGCCAGCCGCGCCTCGTCGCCGGCCTCGGCCCGCGCGTAGGCGTCGCTACCCAGCACCAGACGCAGCGGCGGGGCCTTCGCCGAGACCACGGTCATCATCGCCCGGGCGGCGCGCTCTGGGTCGCCGGGCTGTTTGCCGTCGTAGGCCCGCTGCATGGCGGCGACCTGGCCGACGGTCTCGGCGTAAGCCGGACTGCCTTCGGCGATGCGCGCCGACGATCCCGCGAAGTCCGTCCGGAAGCCGCCGGGCTCCACGATGGTGACGTGCACGCCGAAGGGCTTCATCTCGATGGCGAGAACCTCGGAAAACCCCTCCACGCCGAACTTCGCGGCCGAGTACGGGCCGCGACCGGTCGCGCCGGTTCGCCCCCCGATGGAGGAGACCTGCAGAAAGTGGCCACGGCGCTGCGTCCGAAAGAGGGGAATGGCCGCCTTGGTCACGTTGACGACCCCGAACAGGTTCGTCTCGACCTGCGCCCGGAACGAGGCGAGGTCGGTGTCCTCGATGGGCGCGACGTCGCCGTACCCGGCGTTGTTGACGACGACGTCGACGCGTCCGAACCGCTCTACGGCAGCCTCGACTACCCGATGCGCCGCCTCCTCGTCGGTGACGTCGAGGGGCAACGCGAGCACGCGCTCGCCGCCGGCCTCGACGAGGTCCACGAGCGCGGCAGGGTCGCGCGCCGTCGCGCAGAGCCGCTCGCCCGCCGCGACGACGGCCTGGGCCAAGGCCCGGCCGAGGCCACGCGACGAGCCCGTGACGAACCAGGTCCTATCCATCTTCACCACCGCTTCTTCATGTTTCGAAGACGCCGAGATCGGTGGCTGAGCGGCTGCCCTCAAGCATCGCGTCGCGAACCTCTCCATTGCCGAGAGAGGAATAAAGATCGGGGCCGTCGTCCATTATCATCCTTGTCGAGAAGCGGTGGGCGCAGCGCCCGCCCGACAACATCCCGACCTCACAGGAGAACGGTCATGACCACGGTCTCTATCGTCGCCGGCCCACGCCTCCACCTCGCGCAGCGCATTAGGGAAGTCGCCGCGAACACGCCGGCCGCCTACTTCGGCATCGTCCTGGGGCTATCCGGCCTGGGCGGGGCCTGGCGCGCGGCCGCGCTCGCCTGGCACCTGCCCACGGTCGTCGGGGAGGCGGTCTACGTACTCGCCGGCGCAGTCTGGGCCGTGCTCGTCGTCCTCTATGCCCTCAAGGCCGTCCTCACCCCGGACAAGCTGGCGGTCGAGGCGGCCCATGCGGTCCAGTGCTGCTTCATCGGTCTCGCCGGAGTGGCGACCATGCTCGTCGCGAGCGGGCTCATCCCTTACTCGGCCGGATCCGCAACCGTCCTGTTCGGCCTCGGCTTCCTATTTACGCTCGGCTTCGCGGTCTGGCGGACGGGCGGCCTCTGGCAAGGCGGCCGGGACCACGGCACCACCACCGCGGTGCTGTACCTGCCGACCGTGGCCGGAAGCTTCGTCTCGGCGACCGGGGCGTCGGCCCTGGGCTACCAGGATTGGGGTCAGCTCGCCTTCGGCGCCGGCCTGTTCTCCTGGCTCGCGATGGAATCGGTTCTGCTCCACCGCCTGCTGACCGGGCCTGAGAAGCCCGTCGCGTTGCGCCCGACCCTGGGCATCCAGCTGGCGCCCGCGCCGGTGGGGGCCGTGGCCTACCTCTCGGTCGCGGGCGAAGCGCCGGACCTCTTCGCGCATGCCCTGATCGGCTACGGTCTGCTCCAGGTTCTGGTTCTGGCCCGGCTCTCGCCGTGGATCGCGAAGGCCGGCGCTGTCCCTGGGCTCTGGGCCTTCAGCTTCGGCGCGACTGCCATGGCAACGGCCCCGGTTCGCCTGGTTGCCCATGGCGATGCCGGAGCGGTCGCCGTCCTCGCCCCGGTGCTTTTCCTGGCAGCGAACGGCCTCGTCGTCGGCCTTACCATCATGACCGTGGCTTTACTGCTCCAGGGCAAGATGTTTGCTGCACCGACGGCATCGAGCCAATCACGGACGTGACCGTACCCCCGGTCATCTCGCCAAGTAATCCGACGACTGCTTTCAAGCGGTTGTTGAGTGCCTTGCTGTTGGACCAACCACCGATCACGGTGGAGCGTTCTTGTTCGTGTTGCTTCGGCAGCGGTTCGTTGCCGAGGACGGTTATGGTGGTCGGAGCAACCATTCCATCTCAACAACAGCTGTTGGCCTCCAAGCGGCCATTCCGATGTCTTCGGTCGGAGGTCCGCTGATGGCGCACAGCCGAAAAATCGGTGTGCGAACTCCTGACCCCAAGCGGACATTCGACCTGTGTCCGCCGAAGGTCGGGATGGGGTGGGGAGCAGGCTTTGACGCTGGGTCCGCAAGCGGACGTTCCGCGTCCGACCCCTGCCCGTCGTTTGCGGGACCCGATGCCGTCCCCGAAAGCGGACGTCCCTGCGGCCGCGGTGTCATCAGCTTTGAACCTATAATTATCGCTTTCCACACACACACGCAGGTCTCAGACCTGCGCCCAGCCGCCATCAATCGTCAGTTCGATGCCGGTCACGTACGACGCGTCGTCCGACGCGAGGAACAACGCCGCCTTTGCGATGTCGTCGCCGGTGCCGATGCGGCCGGCCGGCACCTGCGCCTGAATACGGGCATTGATCCCGTCGATGCTTTCGGCGGGTATCCCGGCCTTGCGCATGATGTCGGTCGCTGTGTGCCCCGGTGCCAGGGCGTTCACGCGGATGCCCCTTACCTCAAGGTCCGTCGTCAGGGTGCGTGCGAACGAGCGGATCGCCGCCTTGGTCGCCGAGTAGACACTGAAATCCGGCAAGCCCTTGGAGCCGGCGATCGATGTGTTGAGGATGACGGACCCGCCATCCGGGATGAGTGGCAGCAGCTTCTGGACGGTGAAAAACGTACCCTTCGCGTTCGTATCGAAGGTGTAGTCGAAATCCTCCTCCGTGACCTGTTCGAACGGTCCGAGGCGGCCGCCGCCCGCGTTGGCGAACAGGACGTCGACACGGCCGTGTCTTGCCTCGGCGTGGGTCCTGAGGGCATTTAGATCCGCGAGTTTGCTGATGTCGCCGCGGAATGCCTCGACGGCTCCGCCGATTTCCCGCACGGCGGCATCCAGGGTATCTTGGTTCCGCCCGGTAATGACGACGGTGGCACCTTCCTCGACGAACAGCCGTGCGGTCGAGCGACCCATGCCTTCGCTTCCACCGGTGATGATCGCTATCTTACCGTCAAGCTTGCCCATTCGCTTGTCCTGTCTTTGGTTTCGCCACGGATGCCACGCTGTTTGGGAGGATCGTCCGGCGATACCGCCGGGCGCTCGACATCAGGCCACGAAGCGCACGACGCCGCCGTCTACACGCAGCGCGGCGCCGCTGGTCGCGGATGCCTGCTCTGAGCAGGCGTAGACGATCATGTTCGCGACCTCGTCGGTTGTGGCGAAGCGCCGGATCAGGGACGTCGGCCGCAGCGCCTGGAGGAAGCCCTGCTCGGCTTCCTCCACCGTCATCCCGTTCGCCTCTGCCTGCCTCGCCATGAATTCGCCGAGGATCTCGGACCGGGTCGGCCCCGGGAGCACGGCGTTCACCGTGACGCCCGTGCCCGCCACCGCCTCGGCCAGGCCGCGCGAGACGGCAAGTTGCGCCGTCTTTGTCATCCCGTAGTCGAGCATCTCCTTGGGCGTGTTGACCCCGGACTCGCTGCTGACGAAGACGACGCGCCCCCAGCCCTTGTCGACCATCTGCGGCAGGTAATGCCGCGATAGGCGGACGCCGCTCATGACGTTGAGCTGGAACAGGCCAAGCCAGTCGTCGTCAGGGATGGCCGCGATATCCCGAATACCCCGGTACTCCCGGAGGAACGCCGTGCCGACGTTATTCACGAGGATGTCGGCGTCCGGCATCTCCGCGACGAAGGCTTTCGCGCCGTCCGCGGTCGACAGGTCCGCGACGACGCCGGAGATGACGCTCTCCGGATATGCCGCGCGCATCTGCCGAACCGCTTCGTCGACCCGCGTCCGCGTGCGGCCGTTGACGACAACCGAGGCACCGGTCCGCGCCAAGCCCTCGGCGGTGGCTCGGCCGATGCCCGCGGTCGATCCCGTGACAATCGCCGTGCGGCCGCTCAGGTCGATATGCATGGGTCTGCCTTTCCGATGTGGCGCCAGCCGCCCTCGGCGATGCCGGCGCCATGTCTCAGAGCGTGATGCCCACCGCCGCCAGGGCACCGTCGATGCGAGCGTCGACCTCGCGCTTCGTCGCGGCCCAGGCCGGCACCGTGGCCAGCAATCGCTGCTGCCATGCGACCAGGTTCGGGAACTCGTTCAGGGGGATCTTCGTCCGCTCGTTCTGGGAGAACGGACCGGCGACGTCGAAATCGGCCAGCGTCAGCCGGTCGCCGACTAGGTAGTCGTGCTTCGCGAGGTGCGCATCCAGTACGGCTGCGGCCGTCCGAATCTTGTCGGCTGCCAGCTTGACGATGCTTTCGTCGGCAGGCTGGCCCATGAAGCGCTTGGCGAGCACCTCGTCGAAGGTGAGCGTCGCGAAGACGCGCCACTGCTCGCCCGACCAGAACATCCATTGGAGGATCTCGAACCGCTCACGCGTCGTACGGCCCGCCAGGTCGCTGCCCGCCTTCTCGGCGAGGTAGAGGTTGATCGCCGAGGACTCGTAGAGGACGAAGTCGCCGTCCACCATCACGGGCGAGAGGCCGTGCGGGTTCAACTCCAGGAACTCGGGCGTGTGGCTCTCGCCCTTGAAGAGATCGATGTCCACGATGTCGATGTCGACGCCCATGGCGGCCGCCGCCGAGGTGACGCGGCGCCTGCTTCCGGACCCTGGGTCGCCGTAGATCTTGATGACCATAGCAAAACTTTCCTTCTTCCTTCAAAGGCCCGTGCATGGCGTCGAGCTTGTCCTGAAGCCTCGTCGCCGTTCTTCCGAGTGCCGCGGTGAGGCCGTGAGCCAGGAGATAGGCCATTTGCAAAGGCGGGTGTATTCCTTCATAACGAAGAACATCTATCCGGAATTAGAATGAGTGATCGCTGGCAGGAAATGTCCGTGTTCGTCCGCGTGGCGGAGACAGGGAGTCTGTCGCGAGCGGGACGCGAATTGATGCTCTCGCAGCCCTCCGTCTCGCGCATCGTCGGAGCGCTTGAGGCGCGGCTGGGCACGACGCTGCTGTTGCGCACCACCCGCAGCATCTCCCTGACGGAAGCCGGAAGCCTGTACCTAGAGCGGGCGAGATCCCTTCTCGCGGAGGTCGAGGAGGCCGAGCAGGCGGCCCGTGGGGTTGATTCCCTACGGGGCGTCATCCGCCTTGCGTTGCCGGTGCTCTACGGTTCACGCGCGGTCGTCCCCGCGCTGTCGACGTTTCTCGCCCGGCACCCCGACCTTCGGGTCGAGATCACCATGAGCGATGCGCGCCAGAACCTCGTCATGGACGGTGTCGACGTCGCCATTCGCCTAGGTGTCGGGCCGCCGGCGGACTCCACCTTCGGAGCCCGCAGGCTTGCCGTGGTCGAGCGGTTGGTTGTCGCGGCGCCGGCTTATCTCGCGGCCCGCGGTACGCCTGCCAACCCGGCCGAACTCGCCCGGCTCGATTGCATCGTCCAGCACGGCCTGTTCGGTCGCGAGAGCTGGCGCTTCACGCATGACGGGACCACCACCTCCGTCGATGTCACTGCGCGGCTTTGGATCAACTCGGCGTCGGGAATACTGGCAGCCGCGGTGGCGGGGTTGGGCATCGCGCTGGCGACCCGCGTCATGGCCGGGGAGGAAATACGGGACGGCCGGCTTACCCAGCTCCTCAAATCCTACCGGCTCGATCCGGCCGAAGTCTATGCTATCTACCCAGCGGGTCCGAGGCCGTCGGCGAAGGTCCGGTCGATTGTGGATCATCTTGGAGCTGCGCTCACCCCGGGCTAATCACAATTGCGGAGGCGGTGTCCGAGAAAAATGGGCTACCGCGGGCGACCGGAGCTCGAAGACCACTACTCGGCCGCGACAGTTCCGATGCCCCCCTAAGTCATAACCATGGTGACCCGAGCCCAGGCATGACGAGTCTTGGTCTTAACTTCAAATGTCCGCTTCTTCGATCTGGCGCCCAAAAGCAGACCAGCCGAAATCCACCCATCTCGGCCGCCGGTCTATGCCTCGTCGATAGCCCACAAGCGGACCTCCCGAGGAGCTGCAATGGGTCGACAGCGGCTGTTCGGCGCCTGCTGACCCAAGGTCAGCTCATGGCGCGTTTGAGACCTCTACGCCGACCCATGTCGATGTCCGCTTCGGAAGAAGCTGGCAGAGGCGGCTGATGGACCGCGAAGGCGCGAGCCCACGGTGCGCTTCCCGCCTCAAATTTAGGGTGAGTTTTCTGCCGTCTGGCAGCCCCGAGCGAGTTTTTACCCCATTTTTCGGGGGCAGGCTGGTGTCATTGGAGGGCTCCTTCCACGGAGCTCCACGATGCGTAAGTCCTTCTCCTCATACTCATCCCGCCGCACTGCGCGACGCAAGGCCAAGCCCGCCCGCCCGGACGGGCGGCATGCTCCCGGAGCACGGGCGCGTGTCGCGCGTCGTCGCACCTGTGAGGTCGATGCGCAGATCGTGATCCTGCTCGACCTGCCAGACCGGCCCGCGGTGATGGTCCCGGAGATCGAGGCGATTGAGCAGCATCTCGCCCGTCTCATCGACGACCTGCTCGGCTGAGGGCCGTACCCGCGCCGTGCCAACGAGGTGTTGGCAACGCGCACCCCGCACCTGTCGCCCGGCCCAGCCGTTGGGCACTGTCCGAGCCGAATCAGATCCAGGAAGCCGTGCATGCCCCGCCAGCCGTTGACACGCGCCGATCAGCTTGCAACCGCACCGAGCGCTCCGTTGCGCGCCGCCGCCTACACGCGCGTCTCGACCGGTCCCCAGGCCGAGGCCGACCTGTCCCTGCCCGATCAGGCCAACCAGATCCAAGGCTGGTGCCAGGCCAACGGCTACGTGCTCTCAGCCACGTTCGAGGAGCGCGGCGCATCGGCCACGAGTGACAAGGGACGCCCGCAACTCAAGGCGCTCCTCGATCAGGCCTGCGACGGCTCGCGTCCCTACGACGTCGTCGTCGTGCACAGCCTCAGCCGCTTCTTCCGCAACCAGTTCGCGCTCGAGGGCGCCCGGCGTCGGCTGGCCGAGCACGGGGTCGGCCTGGTCTCAATCACGCAGCCGCTGGCCGGGAACGACCCCGCCAGCCACCTGATCCGCAACGTGCTGGCGATGTTCGACGAGTACCAGTCCTGGGAGAACCGCAAGCACGTGAAGCGCTCGATGAACGAGAACGCGCGGCAGGGGTTCTGGAACGGCTCGAAGGCACCCTACGGCTACCGGACGGTCGAGGCCGGACAGAAGGGCAGGCGGACCAAGAAGATCCTCGCCATCGATCCCGTCGAGGCGGAGGTGGTGCGCCTGATGTATCGCCTGATCGTCGAGGGCGACGGACAGTCCGGTCCGATGGGTGTCAAGTCGGTCTGCACCTGGCTGAACGCGCGCGGGATCCTCACGCGCAAGCTCTGCCGCTGGGGGATCGGGCCGCTGCACGACATCCTGACGCGGCCGCTCTATGCCGGGACCTATCAGTTCAACCGGCGCGACTCGAAGACCCGGCAGCGCAACCCGGTGAGCGAGATCGTCGAGGCCCCGGCACCGGCGATCGTCAGCCGAGAGCTGTACCAATCCGTCCAGGACACCTTGCGCAGCCGCCGCCCGTCCGAGGCTCCGCCGCGCGAGGTGACGGGGCCGGTGCTGCTGACCGGCTTGGCCGTCTGCGGCCGATGCGGCGGCGGCATGACCATGGCCACCGGCACCTCGAGCACGGGTAAGGTGTACCGCTACTACAAATGCTCGCCGCAGATGCGGATCGGCGAGAAGGCCTGCCGGGGCATGAACATCGGAATGGCCAAGCTCGACGCTCTGGTCACCACAACCTTGGAGCAGCGGCTTCTGACCACCGAGCGTCTGCAGGCGATGCTGTCGGAGCTGGCGGCGCGTCGCCAGGCACGGATCGGTCCTGCTCGAGACCGGATGCAGGCACTGGCGGATGCGATGACGGACGCGGACACGCGCCTGAAGCGCCTCTACGGCTCGATTGAGGACGGGATCGCGGATGGTGCGGATCCGACGCTGAAGCAGCGGCTCGACACGCTGCGGACTGACCGGAACCGGGCGCGGGATGCGCTTGAGCGCCTACGTGAGCAGATCCGAGAGCCCGTCGCGATCGCACCGGAGCGCGTCGCGGTGTTCGCGTCTGAGATGCGAGCGCGGCTGCGGGAGGGCGCCGTGCCGTTCCGAAAGGCCTACATCCGCGCGGTCATCGACCGGGTGGAGGTGCAGCTCGACGAGATCCGCATCACAGGTAGGCGTGACGTTCTAGAGAGAGCTGTCACGAACGGACCGGACGCCGCTCCCAGCGTTCACAGTTCTGTTCGTGAATGGCGCGCCCGAAAGGATTCGAACCTCTGACCCCCAGATTCGTAGTCTGGTGCTCTATCCAGCTGAGCTACGGGCGCCTGTCGGACCAGGCTGGCAGCGGCGCCGCCCCGTCCGTGAGCGGGTGTCTAAGGGGTCGTTTCCGGCTTGGCAAGTCCTTTTCTCGCCGATGCCGACGGTCCGGTTTCGGTGGTGCGGCAGGGGCCGCTTCATCGGTTCCGCGCGGACGGCGCCGACCGGAGCCGGGCCCGCCCGCGGGCGAACGGAGCCTCCGGCGCAGGGACCGGACCGGGATCCCCTGGGGCGGCGGGCGAGGCGGCTCTTGAAACCGCGGACGATCTATCCTTCGATACGGGTGGGGAAATTTCGGCTCTGGCGCAGGCCGCATCCTCGGGTATCGTAGGAGAGAGGGCATCCGGCCAGATGCGTTGCCGGAACGGTTGCGAGCGAGTCTGATGGTTCTTGTCGACGACAGACGGGAGGAGGCGGATCCGGCGCGCGATCCGCTGCTGCTCGACAACCAGCTCTGCTACGCGCTCTACGCGGCCGCCCACCGCATGACGAAGGCCTACAGGCCGCTCCTCGATCGCATCGGGCTGACCTATCCGCAATATCTCGTCCTGCTCGTCCTGTGGGAGCAGGACCGCGTCACCGTCTCGGAGATCGGGCGGCGCCTGCGGCTCGATTCCGGTACGCTGACCCCGGTGCTGAAGCGCCTGGAAGGGGCCGGCTTCCTGCTGCGCAGCCGGCGCCAGTCGGACGAGCGAGAGGTCGAGATCGCGCTCACCGCGGAGGGGCGCGGCCTGCGGGGCGAGGCCGTGCGCGTGCGGGAGAGCGTGATGTGCCAGCTCGCCCTGAGCGAGCCGGAGGTGCGGGCGCTGCGCACCGACCTCAACCACCTGATCGAGAGCCTCGGCGCGAACGACTGAGCCGCGGGCCGCCCGCTCCGGCCGGTTCAGGCGCAGGAGAGCACCGCCCAGGCATGGGGCGGAACCAGGATGCGCGCGCCGGCCGCGCCGGGATCGATCACCTGCCCGGTCCCCGCCTCGACGGCCCGCCCCCGCGGGGAAGGCAGGGCGGCCGGTGCGTCGTCGAGGTTGAGCGCGAGCAGGAGCGCGTGCCCGTCCGCGTGCGGCCGCGCCACCATCTGCCGGTTGGCCAGATGGTCGATCCGGATGCGCGCCCGGTGCAGCCAGGGATGGGCGCGGCGCAGCCCGGCCAGGTCCCGGTGCAGGCGGTAGGTCGGCCAGCCCTCCGCCGGGAGGCCGGCGGGCGTCGCTGGGAATTCCGGCCGGACCGCGTCGTCGCCCCCTTCGCGCTCCTCCTTCACCCCGCGAAACCCCTGCTCGTCGCCCGCGTAGATCGCGGGCGTGCCGCCGCAGGTGAGCAGCACCGCGAGCGCCGCGCCCAGGTGGCGCGGGTCGGCGAGCCGGCTCGCGATCCGGGTGACGTCGTGGTTGCCCAGGAAGGTCAGGGGCACGAAGCGGTCGAGGAAGCCGTCATGGCGCTCCAGGGCGTGGGCCAGCTCGTAGAGGTTGCGGTCGTTCAGCGCGCTCCAGATCGCCTTCCAGAGCTCGTACTGGGTCACGGCGTCGAGGCCGCTCGCCGCCACGAAGCCCGCGTAGTCGCCGTGGATCACCTCGCCCACGAAGTAGGCCTCCGGATGGGCGGCGCGCACTCGCGGCAGGACCCGGGCCCAGAAGGCGGGCGGCACCGCGTAGGCCGCGTCGAGACGCCAGCCGTCGGCGCCCCGCGCCAGCCAGTGCGTCATCACCCGCTCGACATAGGCGGCGACCTCCGGCGCGTCGTGGTTCAGGGTGACCAAGTGCCGGTGCCCCTCGAAGCAGGCGTAGTCCGGCTCAAGCCCCGGCCCGCGCGGCCAGGACAGGCGGAACCAGCCCGCCCGGGGCGCGTCCGGGCCCGAGCGCAGCACCTCGGCGAAGGCCGGGAAATCGCGGCCCACATGGTTGAACACCCCGTCGAGCAGCAGGCGCAGCCCCCGGGCGCGGGCCGCCGCGACAAGCCCGTCGAAATCGCCCTCGTTCCCGAGGCGCGGGTCGATGCGGAAGTGGTCGAGGGTGTCGTAGCCGTGGGTCGCGGCGGCGAAGATCGGCCCGAGGGCGAGACCGGTCGCCCCCATCTCGGCGGCGTAGTCGAGCCAGGCCTCGAGGCGACCCAGCCTGTGCACCGGCCCGGCCTCGTCCCGCGCCGCGCGCGGGGCGCCGACGAAGCCGAGCGGGTAGACGTGCCACCACAGGGCGCTCTCGATCCAGCCGGGCACGTCGCCTCCTCGCAGTGCGGTCCACCGGCGCGGAATGTCGCGCACGGCCGGTTGGTTGCGGCGAGCGGTGCCGAAGGCCGCCGGGTCGGGGTTTCGAAAGGTCGAGACCTTTCGCGGGTCCAGGGCGGAGCCCTGGCCTCCGGCAGCGCCGGCCCACCGGGCCCGTCAGGCCTCCAGCATCTTGCCCGGGTTCATGATCCCGAGCGGGTCGAGGGCCCGCTTCAGGGCGCGCATGGCGGCGAGGGCCTCCGCGCCGTGCTCGGCCTCGAGGAAGCGCATCTTCTTCTGGCCGACGCCGTGCTCGCCGGTGCAGGTGCCCTCCATCGCCAGCGCGCGCGCGACGAGGCGGTCGATGAAGCCGGTGGCGCGCGCGACCTCGTCGGCGTCGTCCACGTCGACGAGGAGCTGGGCGTGGAAGTTGCCGTCGCCGACATGGCCGACGATCGGGGCGAGGAGGCCGCTCCCGGCGATGTCGCGCTGGGTCTCGGCGACGCAATCGGCGAGGCGCGAGATCGGCACGCAGACGTCGGTGGCGACCGCCCGCGCGCCGGGCCGCAGTCCGAGCGCCGCCCAGTAGGCGTCGTGGCGCGCCTGCCAGAGACGGCTGCGCGCCTCGGCCTCGGTCGCCCAAGCGAAGGCGCCGCCGCCCTCGCCGGCGG
>FRDC01002141.1_pt2 | contig 14025 bp, 14 predicted proteins | sample 1106171 | NCBI WGS metagenome assembly FRDC01 (sample SAMEA3930566, study PRJEB13176) | freshwater metagenome | biome: Drinking water system; feature: drinking water; material: water | place: Singapore | collected 2014-12-20
TCATTAAAAATACATCCAAACCATAAAAGTGAAACAAAAACGCCTATAATATATGGCGTTTTTTAGTTTATACTCACAAGGAAAAACTGGATGCTTTCTTCTGAGTTTGAGCAACAGAGAAATGTTCGCCTTGGAAAAATGCGAGCGATTAATTGTGATCCTTATGGCAAAACACACGAAACACAAGAGGTTGCTTCTACAATAATCTGTGCAAACGCCTTAAGAAAGGCTATAAAAGAAACAACTGGCAACGATACAGTTAACACTGATATTGGTATTAGTACCAAGATTCAGGGGCGAATTGTTTTATTGCGAGATAATGGTGGATTAATTTGGTTACAAATTAAAGACGACACTGGAATTATTCAAGCTGCGATTAGCAAGAAAGATGTAGCTTCTGAAGTAGATTTCCAGAAGGCCAAACTTCTCGATTTAGGCGATATTGTTTATGTTGAGGGTAATCTACGTTACACCAAGTCGGGTGAGCTAACCGTTTGGGTCAAGAATCTTGAAGTTCAATGCAAGAGCCTTTGTCATCCTCCTGAAAAGCACGCAGGTTTGCAGAACGTTGAGACGAGATATCGTAAAAGATATCTTGACATGGCGTTTAATAATGATTTTGCAAATACTCTTAAAATTCGTTCCTTTGTTGTTTCTCGAATTCGTAATTTCTTTGAGAAAAATAATTATATTGAAGTTGAAACGCCTATGTTGCATCCGCTGGCTGGTGGTGCGGCTGCAAAGCCATTTAAAACTCACCTAAACGCTTTAGATATTGATTTATTTTTGAGGGTTGCTCCTGAATTGTATCTAAAGAAACTGGTTGTTGGCGGTCTCAAGAAAATATTTGAAATTAATAGAAATTTTAGGAATGAAGGTATTGACGCTACTCACAATCCTGAGTTTACGGCTTTAGAAGCATATTCTATTAATGAATCGTGCTATTCTTTGTCGTTGATGACTTTGGATTTACTGCGCGAAATTGTTCAAGAAGTAAAGAAAGAAATGAAGGTTTCTGAAGATCTTCCTGGTTCTAAAGTTCATTATAACAATCAGGTTATAAATTTAGATACTCCTCATTTTACAACTTACGAAGAATTGTATAAAAGGGGTACAGGACGAGATTTATTTTCTGAATTAGATTTCTTTGAGGCAAATAAAAGGTTTGAACAAGAGTGCGAACCTTTAATTGATCCATGCATCCCTACTTTTGTTAGCGGCTATCCTTCTGCGATATCTCCATTAACCAAGCAAACTAAAGAAAATGCTTTAATATCTCAGAGAATTGATTTATTTATTGGAGGCATGGAAATTGGAACTATGTATACTGAGCAAAACGACCCTCAAATTCAGTTTGATATTTTTTTACGACAAGTTTCTGACGCAGAAGAAAGCACGCATCGAACAATGGACGAAAGCTTTATTGACGCGCTAAAAGTTGGGATGCCTCCAACCGGAGGACTTGGAATTGGAATCGATCGTCTTGTAATGCTTATTTGTAATAAGACTTCGATTAGAGACGTAATTGCCTTCCCGTTTATGAGACCCATTAATAGCGAGGTTAAGAACGATGAATCTTGTGCTTGAATATAATTCTTCTTGCGTAGACAAAACCATTATTTGTTCCTCGGATCAGTTTAGTTTTATAATGACCCCTTCAATTAACGGCAACGAAGATTGGCTTTTTAGAGTTAAAGTTAGCGATAAACAGGCAATTATTTCTTTCCCGAAATTGTCTACTCTTGGCGTTGGTTTTGCGCAAGAAAACAAAGACTGGAATAGGAACCTTCCTTGTACTTGCGAAACACAGACCGTATGGAACCATATTAAAGGCAACAAAGGCGATGATTCTATTAGCGACCAAGATTGTGTTGAAGCAATTAAAATAGTTTGCGAAGCGTCAAGACAGTATCTAGAAACAGATAAAAATAAATAATATGTTTCTGACAAAATTGTTTGTTGGAAACCGTGACTAACAAAAAAAGGAAAAAATCAATGGCAAATAAAGACCTTAAGATTTGCATAGGTAACGCAACTGATTCATACAAATTGACTCACTGGCGAATTTACAACAAAGGTTTAACCAATCTATATTCATATTTTGAGGCTCGCTCTCAGTCTGTTTTTGACGATGAAGTTGTATTTTTTGGGCTTCAATATTTTATCAAAAGATACTTGAGCGGTGGCGTTATTACACGGAAAGACCTTCCTCGATTAAAGGCTTTCTGTAAACATCATTTTGGTAATGTTGACGGACTTTTCAACGAGGCTGGATGGAAATATATTATCGAAAAGAAGAACGGTCGCTTGCCGGTTTCAATTATGGCCGTTCCCGAAGGAACGGTTATTCCGGTTGGCAATGTATTAATGACCGTTGAGAACACTGATCCAAATTGTGCTTGGTTAACTAATTTTCTAGAGACTTTGCTTGTTGAAATTTGGAATCCTATTACCGTTGCTAGCCTGAGTCGGTCTATCAAAAAAACCATCTATCGTTATTTAAACGAAACTACAGATACCGATCTTATCCCTTTGATTCTTCCTTCTCGATTGCATGATTTTGGTTATCGCGGGGTGTCCTCGCCTGAAAGTGCAGGTTTGGCGGGAGCCGGTCATCTTGTTAATTTTGCCGGTACAGATACGATTGCAGCTATTGACCTTGTTAATCAATATTATAATGGCGAGGAATATTCTGAAGCCGAGAGTTACGATCAAAAGTCGGACGAAGAGTGGAGCGAGGAAGAGTCTTACAAAAATTGGGAATCTTTCTACTTTAAGAATATGCCTGGTTTTTCTCTTCCTGCTACAGAACACTCTCAAATGACGTTAGGCGGACCTGACGGCGAACTTGATATTTGCAGAAACTTACTCAACGAATTCCCCACTGGATATGTTGCGTGCGTATCTGATTCGTTTGATTTGTTTAGATGTGTTGAGCAATATTGGGGTACTGAATTAAAGGATCAAATTCTAAATAGAAAAGGGACTCTTGTTGTTCGTTCTGACTCTGGTAATCCAAGAGAAATTGTCCTTAAGGTGCTAGAATCGCTAGAGAGCAAGTTTGGATCGTCGCTAAACAAGAAGGGTTACAAAGTATTGCCTTCTTGTGTACGAGTTATTCAGGGCGACGGAGTAAACGAAATTTCTCTGCGAGATGTTTTGCAAAAAATAACTCAAAACGGTTGGTCTGCTGAAAACTTGGCTTTTGGTTCTGGTGGAGCGTTATTACAAAAAGTCAACAGAGATACATTCAGTTTTGCTTTTAAGTGTTCTAGCGCTGTGATTGACGGCGTTGAAAGAGAAATTTACAAGCAGCCAAAAACCGATTCTAAAAAGAACAGCAAGAGAGGAAGATTGGCTCTTGTTCAGACTCCTGAAAACAATTTTACTACTGTTGCTGAGAAAAGAGTTTCTCATTACAAGAGCGGTAACATTCTAAGAGAAGTATTCAGAGACGGACGGTTGCTTGTTGATCAGTCTTTTGCAGACATTAGAAAAAGAGCAGAACTAAAGTAAAGGAAAATATATGCATCCTTTTGAGGCTTTGTCAATAGATCAGGTTTTGAAAATAGTTAGAGAGAAGTATGTTGGTCCTAAAATAGCTTTTTTGACGCTTGGAGGCGGATATTCTTGTTTAGATTTTAGAAAGATGACAGGATCTAGTAAATTTTATTATGGTTCAATTGATCTTTATGATCAAAATTTCGTTGTTGATTTTATAACAAAATATTCTAAAAACAGAACATTTGATCTTAATCAATCTATTGTAAGCGAAGAAACTACTATGCAATTAATAGAATCTATGATTTTATTCTACGATAATAGAGATCTGCTTTATGTTGTTGTCAATTCAGCTTTAACTACAGACAGATATAGAAAAGGCGAAAATAAAGCCTTTGTCGCAATCTATAATAACAAGTCGTCTGAACATCAGATTTATAAGATTTCTCTTAATAAAGATTCAGAAAAGGACCATTCGCTATACAAAGATTATTTAGATATTCATCGTTCTATAGAAGACAGAAAAGTTGGTCAATCTGTTTTATCGCTCATCATGGACGATTATAAACTAGCACCCGAGCTAGAACAAGGCGAAACGATCGAGCGTTGCAGAAGCACAGGAAAGTAATGAATTTATTATCTAAAACAATTTGTGACAAATACAACTCTATACTACAAAATGTAGCAAGGATGCAATCTTTTGTAGTATTGCCAGACGGGCAAATTACAGAAATTTCAGATATTATTAATCGAAATTCTTTGCTGTGTATTGTTCCTGGCAGTTTTAATCCTTTGCATTCAGGTCATAAATCTATATATGATAAATTAGATTCATTTTATGAAAACATAAAGATTACTAAGATGTTTGAAATCTCATTGATTAGAACAGAGAAAGAGTTTCTTTCTTTTGAGGATTTGCTATCTAGATTAGAGCAGTTTTGTTGGTACGCTCCTGTTTGGGTTACAAATGCTTCTTTGTTTATAGAGAAGACTGGGTTGATTGCCTCGCTTGTTCGTCCTAATTTTCATATTGGAATTGATACAGCTGAAAGATTGCTCAATTATAGCGGGGTTGTTGGTGTACAGGGAATCGCAGCAAACTTTGTTGTGTATTCTCGTATTATTAATAATGTTAAGGCCGATTTAGATTCGTTGCGCGAAAAATATAAATATCTACCCTTTAATTTTAAAAGTGACGAAAAGATTCAAAGAACAATGGAAGAGATGCAAATCAGCTCAACTCTAATTAGAAACTCTAATTGAGTTTATTTTTTTGAGTTTGATGCTTCACTTTTTAAAGCCAATCTACCGCCTTGACGAGCCTATGATTCTCGCAAAAGAGTCGGAACGCTATAAAACCACCAAAAAGGTAAATTAATGAGTGAAACTTCTGATTATTCTAGCAGTCAAATTAAAGTTCTTAAGGGACTAGAGGGCGTTCGTTGGCGTCCCGCAATGTATATTGGTGATACAGGCTTTAAGGGTCTGCATCACCTTGTTTGGGAAATTTTTGACAACTCTGTTGACGAGTCGATGGCTGGTTTTGCCAAAAACATTTACATTACTATTGAACAAGATGGCGAAACAGTTTCAGTTGAAGATGATGGCAGAGGAATTCCTACCGATCCTCATCCTACAGAAAAAAAATCAGCTCTTGAAGTAGCAATGACCGTCTTGCACGCGGGCGGTAAGATGACTTCTGATAAAAATGGATATGTAGCCTCTGGTGGCTTACACGGCGTTGGTGCGTCATGCGTTAATGCACTGTCTGATAAAATGGTTGTTGAAGTTCATCGTAATGGATATTTGTACCGTCAAGAGTATAGTCGAGGCAATCCGCTAACAGAAGTCAAAAAAGTGCGTTCTTTAGAAAAGAACGAAAAGCCGACTGGTACAAAAACAGTTTGGCACTCTGATCCTGAAATATTTAAAGAAGGGGTTGCTCTTGACGAAAATGAGATTATTCGTCGAATTCGAGAAACAGCTTTTCTCAATCGGGGATTGAGAATTGTCTTTTTAAACAAAAAGACTACAACAAAGCAAGAGTTTAAATTTGACGGCGGTATCGGAGACTATATTCTTTATTTGATTCAGAATAAAAATGGAGTTTATCCTGACTCTCCGATTTATGGCAAAAAGAATCAAGACACAATACAAGTAGAAATTGCTCTATCTTGGACTCACGAAGATGACGGTATTATTCTTTCTTATGCTAACAATATTTATACTGTTGACGGCGGTACTCATCTTTCTGGTTTCAAAACTTCTTTAACACGAACAATCAATAAACTTGCTTCTACAAACGGTTTACTTAAAGAAAAAGATAGCCCATTAGAAGGTCGTGATATTCAAGAAGGCTTAAGCGCGATTATTACCATTCGATTGCCTCAGCCGCAATTTGTTGGACAAACAAAAGCTAAGCTCGGAACCGTTGAAGCAGAAGCGATAGTCAGTAACTTAACCGCCGAAATTCTTACTGATTATCTTGAAAAGAATCCAAAAACGCTTTCTAAGATATTTGAACGGGCGCAAATTGCGCAAAAAGCAAGAAAGGCCGCGAAAGATGCTGCGGCTGCATTGAAAAAGAAAAGTTTTCTTGGACAATCAGGACGTATTCCTGCAAAGCTAAGAGACTGTCGTAGTTCTGATCTGAACGAAACTGAACTATTTGTGGTCGAGGGAGATTCGGCTGCTGGTTCGGCTTCGCAAGGCAGAGATAGCGAAGTACAAGCCATTCTGGCTATCAAGGGTAAAATTATCAATGCCGAGAAAAATGATATTTCTGATTTGATGAAAAACGAAGAAGTTTCAAATCTTATTATTGCTATTGGAACAGGAATAAAAGATTCATTTGATATTAGCAAACTAAAATTTGGTAAAATCATCATCATGAGCGATGCAGATGACGACGGCTTTCATATTAGAACATTGTTGTTAACTTTCTTTTACCGATTTATGCGTCCGTTAATTGAGGGCGGTCATGTTTATATTGCTCAACCTCCGCTATATATGGTTGAAGCAAATCCTCCTATTTATTGTTGGAGTGAACAAGAGTTAGAAAATGCTCAAAGCAAATTTGCAAATAAAAAAGATGTAAAAAGATTTAAGGGTCTTGGTGAAATGAATGACGAGCAACTTGCTGAAACCACTATGAGAAAAGGTTCTCGTTCAATTCTTCAAATTACTATTGACGACGCTGTTGAGTCTGAGAGAGTTTTAACTACTCTCATGGGCAAAAATATCCAAGCAAGAAAAGCACACATTACCGAAACGATTAACAACAACCTCATCAAGATAGAGAGCTAATAATGTCCAAAAAGAAAAACGAAGAAACCGCAAACGTTGTTGATAATGTCATTCCCGCACCTTTTAATAAAGTGCTTGATGAATCTTATATTAAATACGCTTTCAAAGTTATCGAAGACCGAGCAATACCCGACGCAAGAGATGGGCTAAAGCCTTCGCAAAGACGAATTCTTGTTGCTATGGACGATCTAAATCTTCGTCCAGAACGGAAGCATTTAAAGTGTGCCAAAATTTGCGGCGATACTTCTGGTAACTATCATCCTCACGGCGAGGCTGTAATTTATCCAACTTTGGTTAACCTTGCCCAAACCTTTGGGATTCGTCATCCGTTAATTGACCCTCAAGGAAATTTTGGTTCAGTAGACGGCGATCCTCCCGCCGCTATGCGATATACAGAAGCTCGTTTGTCTCACTTAGGGCAAGCGATGCTTGAAGATTTATCTAAGCATACAGTTGATTTTCAACGCAATTTTGACGACCGCTTAGATGAACCTACTGTATTGCCAACTCGAATTCCTAACTTAATTTTGAATGGAGTATCGGGTATAGCTGTTGGTTACGCAACCAACATCCCGCCGCACAACTATAGAGAAGTCGCAAACTTAATTGAAGCCTACATAAAAAATCCAGATCTTTCTACTTCTGAGATTTTGCATATAATGCCTGGTCCTGACTTCCCTACCGGCGGACGAATTTTGGGACAATCGGGTATTATAGAATATTATGAAACAGGTAAAGGTTCAGTAAAACTAGAAGGCGTCTACAATATTGAATCTACCAAAAGCGGCAGAGAAACAATTGTAATAACTGAATTCCCAGAAGGCGGCGCGCCGGAAATTTTCCGGCGAGAAGTACAAGAGCTCGTTAATAAAGAAAAGATAAGCGGAATTACTGATTGTCCAAACTATTCTTCTAGAAAGAACGGAATTCGAGTCGTAGTTGAAATTGGCAAGAATAGCAATGCAAATATTGTACTAAATCAATTACTCGCTCACACTTGTTTGCGCAAATCTTTTTCTGTTAACTCAACAGTTTTGATTGACGGGAAACTTTACGATAAAGCACCAATAAAAACTCTGCTTAAGGCTTTTATCGATCATCGAGTTGACGTTCTTACCAGAAAATTCAAGGCTGAACTAGCAGACAATTTACAAAAGATTGAAATTTTGGAAGGTCTGATTAATGTCACCAAAAATATTGATCAGACCATTAAAATTATAAAAGATAGTGATAGTCCAGAAGACGCTTCAAAGAACTTAATCAATAAGAATATTGTCAAAACTGAAATTCAGGCCAAGGCTGTTTTGGCAATTACTTTGGCAAAATTAACTAAACTAGAACAGAATCAGTTATTTGAAGACAAAAAGAAAAGAGAAGAAAGAGTTGTTTGGTTAAATAATATTCTTTCAAACAATTCTGAAATACTTTCTTTTATCGTTGCCGAGCAAAAAAATCTCGCAGAAAAACTTGGCAATGAAAGAAGAACCAAGATTGAGAGTAGTGCTACCGAGATTGGCTTGTCTGATCTAATTCCTGTTGAAGAAGTTGTTGTTAGCATATCTACAGACAACTACATCAAACGAGTGCCTCTCAACCAATATCGTCAGCAAGGTCGCGGCGGGGCAGGCGTAAAGGCTAGTGACCTAAAAGAAGAAGTATTCATGCAGTCGATGTTTGTTGCATCAACGCATGATGATCTTTTGTGCTTTGCCGATAGCGGAAGAGTTTTCAAGCTGAAAGTATACGAGTTACCAGAAGCATCTCGTTCTGCTAGAGGCCGCCCAGTGGTTAATTTTGTTAATCTAAAAGAGAACGAGAATGTATGCAACTACTTACCGATTAAAGAGTCAATAATCAAAAATAAGATTTTGGTGTTCATTTCGGCAGAGGGCTTGGTGAAGAGAATCCCGCTCAAAGAATTTGAAAAGATCAACAAAGGCGGCTTGATTGCTACAAAGCTTAAAGACGGCGACAAACTCGTTAAAGTTCTGTTAACAAATGGCGTTGACGATGTTTTAATCGTTTCGCACGAGGGTCAGGCTCTTCGTTTTAGCGAAATGGATATTCGCATCATTTCTAGAAACGCTGCTGGTGTTTCAGGAATGAATGTACAAAAATCTAAGGTCGTTGGTGCTATTAGTATTCCGATGCGGTTTGATAGCGACGGATACACAACCTCTGTAGATAAAGATCTAACAATGGTTACTATAACTTCTAAGGGTTATGGGAAAAGAACCTTGGTTGATGAATATTTAGTTGACGCAGGAAATGGCAAATTGCGTCAAAAGAACAGAGGCGGAAAAGGCGTTATTGATATCAATCTTAATAGTAAAATTGGAAACTCTATCTCTTCGATCGCCCTTAAGGGTAATAATGACGTTGTTGTGGTTACAAAACAGGGTCAAGTTGTAAGAATCCCGGCAGAAGAAATTCGAACCACAAGCAAAGGGACAATGGGAACCCGTTTGATTAAGTTGTCGAGCGAAGACGAAGTGATTACGGCGTGTCCAGTCGCCGAAGAAGTTCAAGAGAATTCGGAAGTTGAGTAAAAAGGAGAATCTCTATGTCGAAAACTCAAGGTTTAGTGCTAGCCGGTATTTTTGGTGTTTTTTCGCTAGTCATCTTTTTTTCTGTTTTAATTAGTGCGGGTAACAGGGAAGCGGATCTTCGCACAAGAATTGAAGCATCTCAAAAGGCTAATCAAGTAGTTTATGATAGAGTTTGGAAAGTAATTCAACAACAAGCAAACGTATCTGAAAAGTATGCAGATGATTTTAGAAATATTTATAAAGATATTATGGACGCCAGAAATCCTCAAGGACAGGCAACTCTAGCAAAATTTGTTACAGAATCAAATCCAAACTTTGATTCGAGCTTGTTCAAGCAATTAATGTCTTCGATAGAGGCTAATCGAAGAGATTTTGAACAAAATCAAAAATCTTTGATTGATATTCATGCAGAGCATACAAAGTTATTTAGAAAATTTCCGAGCAGTATTTTTATGAATATGTTGTCTAGAAAAGAGGTATCTATTCAAATTGTAACCTCAACCAGAACAGAACGTTCTTTTGAGACAGGCAAAGACGACGATGTTTCTCTGTTCAACAAAGGCAAGTAATTAAGCGAAATTATATGGATAGTACAAAAATTCGCAGCAAAGAAGGTAAAAATCTAATTTGGTTGTCTTGGTATCAGTCATCTAAAGATTATAGACCGATTTGCTTTCCTCCAACTCCTAAAGCATTATTGGGTTGGTGGTGTACGGGTTCCTCTGATTCGCAAGGTTGGACGATGTGCGCGCTTGTAGAAGATCAGGGCAGCGAAGAAAACACTTGGAACATCATTTTAGATAAAGATTGCTGGCCAGACGCGGGTGCTCGCCGTTTTTATGATTCTGTTGGATTAATAGCAACTTTATCTAATCGTTTTCCGGTTACAAACTGGATGACAGAAAGAATGGACGTTATTAAATGACAGTCTTTTTCTTGCTTCTCATTCCGGTATCTTTTGTTTTGATCGGGACTTTTGTTTTTCATATTAAATTTAAATGGTATAATGTAGCTTCTTTGTTTGCTGCAACAGTTTTAGTTAGTGTTTTGATATTTTTTGCTGCATCTAATTTTCAAATATACAGAAGAGAATATTGGACTGGATGGCTAACAAAAGTTAGTCATTTTGAAGCATGGAATGAGTTGGTTCGTTATCTTGAAACCGTACCTAGCGGAGTTGATTCTAAAGGAAACACAACATATACTACCGTCATGAAGACCAGAGTAGATTACCATCCAGAATATTTTGTTGCTTACGGAAGCAACAGAGAGGAATACTCGATAAGTAAAGATTTATATGAACACTATAAACGATTATGGGGAAATTCTTCATTTCAAGAAATGAATAGAAAGTTCTATACTATAGACGGAAACAGATACAACTCAGTGTTCAGTCTTCCAGTAAACGGTTATGACCGAATGCAAGTTATATCAAGCGAACATAAATATAAAAATAAAGTTGCAGTTTCAAAGTCTATTTTTAAGCTTAGAGATGTGTCTAAAGACGAAATAGAAAAATTTAATCTTTATGAATATCCAAGAGTAAAAAATCTTTGGGATTTACCGTCAATCCTTTCAAAAACCGACATTCCTGGCTTGGGCAGAGCGAATAAAAATCTTTCTAATTTAAATGCACAGTTTGGGGCTTCTAAGCAAATTAGAGTTTGGTTATTAATTTTTAAAGATCAACCGCTTGATGCCGGTTATCTTCAGCAGAATCACTGGTTAAATGGTAATATGAACGAGTTGGTTCTTTGCGTTGGCGTAAATAAAGAAAACCGAGTGACTTGGGGGCATTCTTTTTCCTGGTGCGACGATAATAGAATCAATGTAGAAAGTAGAAACATTATTAATGACCAAATTAGTAGTGTTCTAAATTTAGATAAAATTATTAATTGGTTGTGGAACAAAGTACCTGAATTGTGGAAGCGAAAAGATTTCAAAAAAGATTTTGAATATATACAAACAGAAGACTCATTTTGGGCAATCATTCTAGCAGTTATTTTTACAATTGGAGCAAATGTCGGCATATGTTATTTTGTAATGAACAACGAATATAATTTTAGATATTAAAGTCTATATGAAAATTATTAATGACGATATTGAAAATTTATTAAAGTACATTCAACCCAATTCTGTTGATACAGTTATACTTGATCCTCCTTATGGAATTGGTAATAAAAAACTTGTTCATCAAGATAAAAATTGGAATAAATCTAGCGAAGACTGGGATCAATTTGAGAACATTGAAGTTCAATATAATTCATATTTGAAATGGTTATCTTTGATAAAAGACTCGATGAAAGATTCTGGTAATTTGTTTGTTTGTGCTTCATTTCATAATTTATATCTTTGTGGTGAAATTCTGCAACGACAATTAGGAATGAAAATTATTAATTCAATTGTTTGGCAAAAAGTTAATGCATTTTTTAATGTAACCTGTTCTGGTTTGATTGAATCTACAGAATACATTATATGGGCCGCTAAATCAAAAGATTATTATTTTGATTACGAAGCTAGCAAGTCTTTTGCTAGCGGGAAACAGTTGAGAAATGTTTGGTCAAGTTCTTTGACTCCAAACAGCGAGAGAATTGGGCATCCGCACCAGAAGCCTGTATGGCTTGTTCAGAGGCTTTTGAGCATAGGATGTCCGAAGACTGGATACGTTCTCGACCCAATGAGCGGATCGGGTGTTACGGCTCTTGTTTGTGAAGGTCTTGGTCTTGATTATCTTTGTATTGAAAAAAATCCAATTTATTTTCAACAATCAAAAGAAAGACTGTCTAGATGTAGAGACATCTTTAAAGAGTGATTCAACAAACAAAAGGACAAAAAAATGAGCGGTCAATCAAATCTTTTCATCTTCGGCAATCCTGATGAAAAGACGGTTGCTCAAATGAATCGTTGTCTGCAAGAATCCCCTGCCATAAAGGGGGTCTTATGCGGTGACGCCCATTACGGGTATGCTCAACCTGTTGGCGGTGTTACTGCTTATATTGATAAAATCTCTGTGAGCGGTGTTGGTTTTGATATTGCTTGCGGTAATATGGCCGTTAAAACGGACGCTAAATGGTCTGACATTAAAGATAATTTAAGCGATTATGCAGATCGTATGGCAGCAGAAATATCTTTTGGAGTTGGTTCTACAAGCCCTCATCCAATTGATCATCCTTTATACGATGATGAAGCCTGGAAAATTCCGTTTTTCAAGACTTTGAAAGACAAAGCAAGAAAGCAACTTTCGAGCTGCGGTAGCGGTAATCACTATACAGATGTTTTTATTGACGAAAACGAAGATGTATGGGTTGGTGTTCATTTTGGTTCTCGTGGTCTAGGCCATAGTATTGCTTCTAATACTCTATTAATTGCCGGTGCAAAAGACGGAATGGATGTCGCTCCATGCGTTCTTGATGTAAATTCTAATCTTGGTGCTGAATATTTAGAAGGCATGAGATTGGCCGGTCTTTATGCTTATGCGGGTAGAGAATATGTAGCAAGATATATTGCTCAAGAAATTCTTGGCGCTAAAATATTAGAAGAAATTCATAATCACCACAATTTTGCTTGGAAAGAAAATCATTTTGGCGTTGGTTATTGGGTGATTAGAAAAGGTTCGACTCCTGCATTTCCTGGTCAAAAAGGATTTGTTGGTGGTTCGATGGGAGATATTAGCGTTATTATTAGCGGGGTAGACTCAGAAAAATCAAAGCAAGCTTTATATTCTACTGTTCATGGGGCTGGACGAGTTATGTCAAGAAATGAAGCTGCCGGAAAAAAGAAATGGGTTTACGATGAAAAAGCTAAGAAAAAACTTCCAATAATTGTATCAGAAGGAAAAGTTAACGAAAACTCTATGCGACAAACTATTAAAAATAAAGGTATTGAACTTAGAGGCGGTGGTGCCGACGAAGCACCAGAAGTTTATCGTTCTTTAAAAGAAGTGTTGAATTTTCATGTTGGCACAATTCAAATAGAAAATATTCTTTATCCTAAAATTGTAGTTATGGCTAGTAAAGATACTTTTGATCCTTATAAAGATTAGAAAAAATAAATAATTTTGTAAATAAAAAAAGACAATGAATAAAAAATAAAAAACTTTTTTCTATAAAAAATTAATGGTATAGCAAGTATCTATAGTAATAGAGGCGGGCAACTCTCTCTCGAAAACGGATCAATGGTAATTTATACTAACTGAGTTAAACATTGGTACAAAAATGACAAATTCATCAAGGAAAGTTAATAAATATGGTGATATTGTTTATCAAAACAGAAATGGTCAATATCATCGAGAAGATGGACCAGCATTAATTGATCCTGATGGAAATCAATATTGGTATAAAAATCGTAAATGTCATCGAGAAAACGGACCGGCAATAACTTGGTCTGATGGATCTCAATTTTGGTACAAAAATGGTAAACGTCATCGAGAAGACGGACCAGCAATAATTCGTACAGATAGAAGAAAAGAATGGTGGAAAAATGGTAAATTTATCAAGACGAATTAATAAATTTGGTAATATTGAATATCGCAACAAAAATAATAAACTTCATCGAGACAATGGACCGGCAATAATTTTTGCTGATGGAACTCAATCTTGGTATAAAAATGGTAAATGTCATCGAGAAAACGGACCGGCTTTAATTGGATTTATCGGAATTCAAGAGTGGT
>FRDC01004975.1_pt1 | contig 14009 bp, 15 predicted proteins | sample 1106171 | NCBI WGS metagenome assembly FRDC01 (sample SAMEA3930566, study PRJEB13176) | freshwater metagenome | biome: Drinking water system; feature: drinking water; material: water | place: Singapore | collected 2014-12-20
GTGGAATAAAACACAACCAAGTCCACCAGTAAGGTATAGCTGCTGTTCAGATAGTCTTCTTGCTCTGCCAAAAGCTGAGCAGTCACTGCAGAAAAGACCACCGCCACAACAATGGACAGAAACAGGTTTTTGTTCAGCTTGAGATATTCCACGTATTTTTTTTGCACAAATTCTTTCAGAAAACATCACAGATAAATCTAGTCTGCCAGAACTAGGGAAATTACGAGTTGCAGAACCAGTTCTGTGTGTGGTTCTTTGCAGAAATCATTCTAGTTAATGCTCAGCCCAAAAAAACTTCCGCTGTTTATGATATTATACATAATATCAATTCCAATTATAATGCTCAGTGAGCCAACTGAATAACGCAGGATTTTGTTGATTCGATTAGAATAAACAGTAAAAGAAAACGGCAGTCCTATTGCGCTGCTTACCAACATCATTCCAATTATTGAGCCCACCCCAAAGACCAAAATGAATGATAGAATGTTTTCCAAATTATGCAGAGTCGAGAGCGCCAAAACAACAAGGCTTCCACTTCCGGCCAATCCGTGGATACATCCGATAAGATATGATTTGTGACCGTGAGTGTGTTCTTTATCGTGTGTGTGGGGATGTGTGTGAACTAGATCGTCATGAGTGTGAGTGTGGATGTGTTTTTGTTTCAGTCCTCGCCTAAGATACGTAAAGAGTCCAAGTATTACAAGCATCATGCCCACTCCAAACTCAAAGTTACCAAACATCGTATCAGGAATACTCATCGAAAACACAAAGATCAGCAAGCTCACCAGAACCAGGCTAGAGGTGTGTCCTGCCCCCCACAGTGCACCAAGAATTGAGCTTCTCAGAGCGCTCAAGCCAATTTGTCGAAAGTGTCTAAGTGAGCTTTTTTGTGCTAGTTTGGAGTTTTGTGTTGCCACCGCAACCACATGATCAGGCTCAAAGGCATGTGAGAGTCCTATCAAAAACCCTGAAACAAGCACGAAAAACGGTGTTGCTGTTGGCAGTTCTTTGATTAGCTCTTCTATCATGTTATTCCCTCAAGCAGACTTTAGGATATAGTCCGAGATTCGAATTGGAGTATTCAAGACAATCAGTCTTTTGAGGCCATCATCAAGCGTTACCTCAAATAACATTTGTTGCAAGGTCTCTGGAACTCCTATCATTACTTGTTCTGGTTTTAGTAGAATGGATGCGTTTTTTTGAATTTGCTCTATTGATTTACCGTCTTTGAGCTCAGAAACAACTAGTGCAGAAAACGCAGTGATTGCCTCGTTGATGTTTATTTTGAGATTTCGATCCAGCTTGTCCTTTACCATGCTTATCAGATTGGCAAAGATCTCCTCGTCTGTTTTGGTGGAATAATGAAAAGTTCTTGTAAAAGGAGAAACGTCCGGCTCCCCTTTCACGGTTATCTTGATGAGAGTCAATCTCGCTTTGGTATTTTTGGACGCGGAATGTCCTTGTTAAAGTGATACGTGTTTCCGGTTCCGCGATATTCATGCGGTCGCACAGGATCACCATTTTCCAGGCCTCTCTTTGTTAGTGATAGTCCAGCCAAGAGTTCTATGATTAGTCTCTGTCCCAGTCCAGATGTAATACCACCATTGTATGAGCTGCTATCACTTACATCGTATGCCGGAGCTACTTCTACCAGATCCATTGCAAACCTGTCAGGATCAAATGATTTTGATAGTAATCTGACCATTCTCATTCCCTCCCTTGAGGTAAGGCCGTTTGGTTCCGGCTCGCCAGTTCCTGGCGCATAAGATGGATCAAAAGAGTCAATGTCCCAACTAAGGTAAACAGCATCGGTTCCATCATTGGCTCGGTCTGCAATTTCTTTTGCAATCATGTCAATTCCCAATTCTTCAACGTCAAGCATGGTAAACCACTGGAAGTCTTGGTCTGACATCCACTTGTACAAATCGCGTCCCGGCCAGTATCCGCGTGGGCCAACCAAGGTGTAGTTCTTTCCTTTGAGGCAACCCATCTCCATGATTCTTCTAATGTGTGCTCCATGGTCATACTTGTAGCCGGTTAGTCCTTGTGGTGCGCAATCTGCGTGAGTATCAAAGTGAATCATGCCAATGTTTTTGTATTTTTTAGCAAAGGCGCGAACGTTTGCAAATGTTATGGAGTGATCCCCGCCCAACATGACAGGAATTCCTTCCTCATCGAGGACCTCTTTGACTTTTTGAGTCATCCTCTTGTGGGATTCTATTACATCACCAGGCGAGACCTGGACGTCTCCATAATCTACTGTTTTGAAGGTTCCAAATGGATCTGCACCGGTTTCTATGTTAAATCGCTCGTATGGCGGAGACGGAATTGTAGATGCCGCACGAATTGCTCGTGGGCCATAACGTGCTCCAGGACGAATCGTGGTTCCAAAATCAAATGGCTCACCAATAATTGCAACATCTGGCTTTACCTGGACTAGTTCCTTGTGGGTCCTGATCCAGGGCAGATGTAGGAATGTGTTGATACCAACAAATGGCGCAACATCGGCGCCATTGTAGTCTTCACCATAAAATTCCATTCCCATTTTTATCATCTATATCATCGCACGCAAATAATTAAACATTCCAAGTAAACTACGTATTTTATTTGTCAACTTGAGAAAAACATACAGAGAGATAACAACCAAGTATGTGTAATTTACTTTTTCTTGATTAGATTTTTGTTTGTGCAAAAAAATTCCAATAAAAAAATATTGTAAGAATTATAAAAAATAAAATCAGATCCATTTCGGAAATAATTTTACAAAATTTTTATACTTGATATGGTACTATATCACATGGCCAGTGTCAGCTCAAAAGAAGATATTGAGAGAGAGTCAAAAAGAGTGATTGGCGCACTTTATGGAAACGTGACTGATTTTAAGGTCAATGAGACATTCCAGATTCCTGAAAAGGGACCAAGACAGGCATGGGATGTTCAAGTCAGATTCATGCTAAACGGTCTAAAATATACAGTGGATCTTGAAATACAGGAAAAAGACGGCCAAGTCACCAATGCAAGACTGTTAGATACAATGACTCCACTTTAATTTTTTTCAATACTTTGTGAAGCCAGGCTGGAAAAGTTTGGCATTGTTAGAACTTCTTTTGCCACCTTGATTTTATCAGATAATTCGTTAAGATAGATGTCGGCAAACTTTGCAAACGTCGGCACCGTATATTCCGGCTTGTTATTGGCCTTGAACTTGGTGTATTCTTCTTGGAGCCACTCAAAATTAGACTCTTTAAGTCTGATCACGTGGTTTTGCGCGTCAAGCTTTGATTCAAACAGATTTGCCAGAAAGTAACTGGTAAACCGACTAAAGCACCTAACATGGTATTTCTGTTCGTATTTTTCCTTTAGTTCTTTGTAATTTTCCTTGAGCCATTCATCCACATCTAGCCTAATTGTAATAGAGTTGTAGCGTCCGGACAGATCCAATCTAATGTTATGCAGGTTTACAGTATAGTATCCACGCTTGACTTCATTCATCATAATTATCAGAGTGCTTGGAAGAAACATTCCCGGGTAATACGTATCAGTGATGTTGTGCAGTCTTGTCAAAAGATCAGGTTTTAGTCCAATTGTGGAATATCCTTTGCCGGGCATACGGCAATATGGAACAGAAGTTTATATTAATTTTCATATAGAGTCGTGAAATGAAATTTTCTGCTCTGAAAATTGTTTAATTTATTGTTAATTTTTTGCAAAAAACATCATACACTACAAAGATGAGTATAATTTTTCATAATACATAGAGTAAACAAAAATCAGACAGGTTATTTCTTTTTGAGGTCTCGTATTATGAGAACGACTATCCATAATGACGCAATTGCGATAGTTCCCACGCCTAATCCTACGGCAAATGGCTCATTAGGCCTAAACTGAGTCAGGCCGACGCCCAATAAAATCAACAATATTGCAACCATGTTTTGCTTGCTTACCATTAGAAAACAGAAATGGTGCCAAGCTAATAAAACTTCCAACACAATTATGGTGCATTATGACGAGTTGGAAATTCACAGTCCAGTAGATTCTGCAGTCTGACAATAGATAAAGGATAAATCATTAACACAACTAAACATAAATGATTTCTGTGTTTTTTCGAGCTGCAAAGACTCCAAATGATCTTATTGGTAAAGGAATTTCTCTTTCCAAAAAAAACAATTTCAAAGAGGCAATAGTGTGTTTTGATAAGATCTTAGATGCGGATGCAAAAAATGGTGCTGCGTGGTTTCGCAAAGGACTAGCCCTAAGGGATCTAGGAAAATACGAAGAAGCAATGACATGTCTTGATAAAGCTCTTGAAATTGATCCAAGCAATTCCGATGCACTATACAGCAAAGGACTGATACTGGGAAAGCTTGAGAAAAATGAAGATGCTATAACACACATTAACAAAGCCATAGAGATGCAGCGCAACAATTCATTGGATCTGTATTATGATGGTGAGGAGCACAAAAAACGCGGCAAATATGAAGAGGCATTATCTTTTTACACCAAAGCATTGGAGAACAACCCAAAAAATGTTCGTGCCCTAATCGCAAAAGGTTATGTGTTGGACTTGCTTGGAGTTCCACCAAAAGGCGTTACGTCTTTTTTTGATAAGGCATTAGAAATTGATCCAACAAATGTGGACGCTTACCTACACAAAGGCTTTCTACACAGCAGAATAAGAAAATACGAAGAAGCAATAGATTGCTTTGATAAAGCGCTGAAAATAGAGCCCAAAAATGTTCGTGCCTTATACAGCATGGGTGTTGCTCTCCACTTTCTAAAAAGATATGACGAGTCGGTTTCATACTGCAACAAGGCACTGGAAGCCGACCCAAGACATGTTAATGCATTGTGTACAATGGTTTGGGTTTTGGCGCACCAGAAAAAGCACGAAGCAGCACTGATTTACTGTGACAAAGCCATCGAAATTGAACCTGAATACGTGTATGCACTAAGCTACAAGGGCTTTTTGCTTTTTGAGTGCGGCAAACTAGATGAGGCTCTAAAATACTATGATCGTGCGCTGGAAATTGATCCAAGCAACATAAGAGCCCTGCATTACAAAAACAAGATACTAGGTAAAATCAAAAAAAGCAAAAGGCCGCATTTCTTTGCAAGGTAATTAGCTAAATTGCCGAGTGCTTGCCGCCAGTTGCCGCAGACTGGAAGTGCTTGAGGTCCTCACCCATTATCACATCTTCCTCTGGTGGAACATACTCATTGACATCATGTCTTTCTTTGCCAGGCCACTTTTTCTGAGTCGCAAGTGCCACTATGATAAAGAGCGCAAACGATATTGGCGGTGGTATCATGGTGTCCAAGCCTGCCCACTCTACCGGTATGACAAAGAACATCAACAATCTGAGTGCAGAACCGACAATGAGTGAAGTTACGGCTGCTGGCATGTTGGCTTTTTTCCAGAACAACCCCAACGTCAGAGGTGCAAGTGCGCCCGCAAATACAATATCAAATGCAAGAATCAGGTACACTCCGGGTTGAGGTATAAAGTAACCAAGCGCAAGTGCCGACACCATTACAGGTATGACTGATAGTCTGGTTATCCATAGTAACTTGGAGTCATTCCAAGATTCTTTGCCCAACCACCTTTTTCGGATGATTCTTTGGAGTATGTTTCTTGAAATAACACTAGATATGGCAAGCAATCCTCCGTTTGCAGTAGACATTGAAGCTCCAAGAACTCCCATTAGAATCGCAGCACCTATTGCAAATGGCATGTGATTAATGGCCAAGTCCGGCAACGCATGGAATGGATCCTCAAGCCCCGGCAGAAAGTGAAATGCCACAATTCCCAGCATGCCAACTGGCAATACAGTGAATAGTGTTAGTCCTGCACCCATGAATGCTCCCCTACGAACTGTCTTTGGATCCCTTGCTGCAAATACTCTTTCCATAAAGTCCAGAGCAACAATATCACCCAATCCCAATGCCAATATTCCGGCCCAATTGATCAGGGCGCCATTAGCTACATCGAAGAGTCCTGACAGATCAAGATACCCAGGCGGTGCACTAGCTAGAATTGTATCAAATGAAACTCCAGAGAATCCTCCTGCAAAGAAAAGAAACGCCGCCCAGAATGAACCAATTGCAAGATAGATTTGGAAAATATCTGTATATGCAGATGCGAATAGTCCTCCTGCAATAGTATATGTCAACACAACGAGAGCTGCAATTATTATTCCCAACAGGAATGGAATTCCCAAAACGGTTTCTAGAATAAAACCACTTGCAGCAAAATTTCCAGCAACCAGTACAACGAAACTTATTATCATCAGTATGCCAGACATTCCTTCCGCGGCATTTCCATATCTTCTGAAATAATAATCCGGCAAGGTGAACATGGCCATCTTGTTGAGCTTTTTTCCATAAAACAGACCTGTGAGTAGCAGACAGACACCAAGACCTATTGGTATGACTGCACCTGCCCAGAAACCAAATTGATAGATGAGTGCAATAGCGCCAAGAGTCGAGTTGCCATCGACAGATTGTGCCACAAGCATTGTTCCAACCATTGCAAGGGGCAGACTTTTTCCTGCAACAATTAGTCTTCTGCCACTTTTTTGTACTAGTTTGTACGTCAGGCTTCCGACAATTAGGGATACGGCAAGAAAAGCAATCACAGCAATGCCATAACCATTTATTTCTGCCACAGAACACGAATAACTAAAAATTATATAAATATTATAAAAATCAAGTATTATACGTTTTAGAATCACAAAAGAATGGAAAAAGTACGTTTTTAGAGGCAAAAAAAGCAATAATTTGCAAAAAATTACGTAGTATACGTTCCATGGAAAAAACCATTCAAACGAATTGAGATCAAAAATAACGATCAGAGAAAATCGATCTCATTCAAATTCAAATTTTGAGCAAATCGGAATTTTTTCTCAGATAAGATTTAATAATTTTAGAAACATCTGCTGAGGATGAAGTATCCTGGACTGCTCGAGCATGATGTAGCACGAGTCGAAGAGTCCAGAAAATTAAATTTGGTCGTAGGCGGAATTGTTTTAGACGTAATCAGAACATGTCTTGGGCCCCGAGGCATGGACAAAATCTACATTGATGTTCTAGGGGATGATACCTGCACAAAACATGGCGGCGCATTCTTAAGAAAAGTCGATCTAAAGCTTCCAGCTGCAAAGGCCATCATAGAAGGAGTCAATGCAGTTGATACTCACGTAGGTGATGGAACTATCTCTGCTGCAATCCTGATTGGTATGCTGCTAAAAAAATCTGAAGAACTAATGAAAATGGGAATAACCCCGCCAACAATCATCAGAGGTTATGAAAAATCTTTGGAATTTGCATTAGGCATACTTGATGAAATTAAGAGAAAAGAAGACATTACAAACAAGGAGATCATGCACAGACTAGCCATTTCATGTCTTGCTGGAAAAGCAATCACAAGTCTGGTGCCTGAGGACATCGACATTGCCGGTCTGATTGTAGATGCAGTATGCAATATCACTAATTTCCAAAAAAAGGAGATAGATGTAGACGACATAAAGGTTGAAGAAAAGGCAGGAAACGCAAACAGCATTCAGCTGGTGAGCGGAACCGTAATTGACAAGACCATTGATAATTCTGCCATGCCAAGAAGCATAGAGAATGCCAAGATTTTGCTATTAAATGAGCCTCTGGAGATGATGCGAACCAAGACAGACGAGCAAATCCAGATTGATTCTCCTGAGCAGATGGCGCTCTTTTTGGATCAGGAAAAGTTCGACATACGTGCAAAAATAAAAAAAATTGTCAATTCCGGAGCTAATGTGATAATATCCAGAAAAGGAATCAACGGCATTGCCCAGGAATATTTAGCAAAGGCAGGAGTCATATCGATACGAAGGGCAAAGATGAATGATCTTTTGTGGCTGGAAAAGTCCACGGGGGCAAAAATATGCAAGAGCCTAGACGACATATCAAAAGAAGAGCTAGGATCTGCAAAAAAAGTATATGAAAAAAATGTCGGCGGCGATAAGATGCTGTTTGTGGAAGAATGTCGCAATGCCAAGTCCATTACCATTTTGCTAAGATGCAACTCCAAGCGTTATTTGGATGAGTTTCACAGAGACGTGCTAAACGCAATCTATGTTCTGAGAGACTTTATTGAGAATCCATTTGTTGTTCGCGGCGCAGGCTCTACTGAGGCAATAATTGCAAACAGAATAAGAAAACAAAGCATGACCGTTGAGGGGCGCGAGCAAATAGTGATCGAAAAGTTTGCAGACGCAATAGAGGAGATCCCCATAACTTTGGCAAAAAACGTAGGTATGGATCCACTGGATACTCTGACCCAGATGAGATCCAAATATGCAAACTCTCCAAAAAATATCCTAAAATGGTACGGCATCGACTCTGAGAAAAGAAAGGTCACAGAGATATCGCCAGATCAGATAATCGAGCCCGTGGTTGTAAAAGAGCAGGTCATCAAAACCGGAGTCGAGGTGACCAACATGATACTAAATGTCAATGACATATTCATGAGAGACGAAATCGACAACACGCACTGCCACATTGATGGAACCGTTCATGCACACCATGATGGAGGAACGGCACATAACCACTTTGAGCAAGAAGGCCTAGAGCAAAGGCAGATGCACCATTATTACTAGATCAAAATTTTGCAAAAAATTCATTGGTATAATACGTTTAGTGTTTTGTTCATGAAAATTGCATAATGTGTGATTTTTGTAAACATAATTCGTATAATACGATTAATTATAAAAAACAAAACTGATTTTCAAGAAAAGCAACATTTTTACCTAAAAGAAAGTTTCTTTGTAGCATGAAAACAATAAAGAAGATTCTTGTTGCAATTGGAAACGAGTCTAGCTTAAACAGATGTTTGAATGTTGCAATACCAATTGCCAAAGGCCTTGATGCATCAATTACAGGCGTTTACGTTCTTGCTCCACTTCCAAGAAACTTTTATGTTGCTTTAGAACAAAAATGGAGAAAAAATGAAAAAGAAAATGCTCAGAAATACTTGGATATTGCCAAGGAAAAATGCGAGCAAAAGGGAGTAAAGTTTGATCAGATAATCTCAAAGGGTCAGCCAAGAGAAGTATTGCTAGAACATGAAAAAGAGTTTGATCTTATTGTGCTTGGCAGAGCAGACTGGGGATCCAAGTTGCTTGGCAGCGTCTCAAACGGCGTTGTGTCCAACTCAAAGAAAGACATTCTGCTTGTAGCGTAACTTTATGCTAGATCTCAATTTACTGTACAAATAGCTATTTTATTCTTGATAATAATGCAGAATAAAGAAACGGCAAGATTGTCGTTATTTCTGCATGAATCGTGGTTTGTTTTGCATTCTGGGTTACCTTGCCCCATGAGATTGCCTCTCTGACAAGTGCGCCACTAAGGCTTCCATCAAACTCCTGGGCAGTGGTGACATAGACAGCATAGTCAAGGCCGTCTCTATATTGATTCCACCAAAGAGTGTGGTGTTTTGATATTCCCCCACCCATCATAAATGCGCCAGACTTTTTTGCCTTGAAAACAATCGATGAGAGAAGCTCGCTGTCTGCCACCACGTTGAGTTTGAAATCGTGGTGTTTTTGAGCAAACATCCAGATCTGGCTGCCTACCGCACCATCCACTATTCCCGGCACCACTACTGGAATGTTGTTTTTTGCTGCCCAATATAGAAAAGAGCCCTCACCTAGGTTTTCTCCGATCATTTTGGTAATGTCTGCAGTTGACATTTCTCTTTTACCGGATTTGTAGGCCGCTTCCAAGAAGACCTGCATCTTTTCCTCAATTATTGGACCATAGCTGTCCATTGGGACAAGCACGTTGCCCAGTCTGTGGATGTTTTTCTCTAATAGTTCCGCATCATCTAAGGTAAATGAGCCTTCCAGATAATTTGAGAAATATCTTGCTATGTCATGGTCTAGTGCACCACATGTAGTAATCACAACATCAAACAGTTTTTTCTTGAGCATATCGACAATTATCCCACGCAGACCGGTGGATGTGATTGCTGCAACAAATGAGAGGAATTTTACGCATTCCTTGTCGTTAATCATTGTTGATAAAATTTCAAGGCCGTCGGCAAGATTTCTTGATTCAAAGCCGCCAGATAGAGACATTTGATTAAAGATGCTCTGAATGTCATCTCCGCCTTTTATTGAGATGTCCTTTACTGCTCGATTGCCTTCCATCCTATTGTAGTTTGGAATGTAGTATAAATTTCTTGAAACTTTGTCATGGTATGGTTTTCAGATGGTTTGTCGTTTGTACTTGCGCCTAAAGACTTGGTAAAGATTGGGAAAAGATTTACTTTTTTGCTTTGCTAAAATATGTATCAGATAGGTTTTGGTAATATTGGTCTAATTTTTTGTATATTCGTTTTGGCTTTCTTGGGCCTTCCGTGCTAAGTGCATACAGACACAAAACTGGAAACGCAATTGTGGCATCGGCATAAACTACGATCACGTCTTCATGAGAGTCTTTTACCTTGCCCCAGCTCTTGCCTTCTTGCAGTGTTGCACCGGATAGTCCTCCAGTGTCTGGCCTGGCATCGGTTATTTGGATGATATAATTTTGCCCACCGTGGCCTAGGCCTAAGATTTGGTCCAACAGCGGACCAGTCTGCTGTGCAGTGTTTTTGGGAACACCACCGCCAATTTCCACAATGCCTGCCTTTTTTGAATTATACAGAATTGCAGCCTGCTCAATTATCTCCCTAACAAAGTCAACAGAGAACGGCTTGTTGGCAAGTCTGAGTGGCGCCAGATCAAGCGCAAGTGATGAATCCTTTAGGGTTGAGATGTAAAGCGGTACATCATAGTCATACGCAGATACTACAAAACTGCGTTCTGGATGTGTCGAGTGTTCCTTTGAGTATTTACCCATCCAGTTTGCAAATTCCGCAGTAGTGAAGGGTTTTTCAAACAAGTTGTTCTCAAACATTTTTTGCACAATTGTGTCCTGTTTTTTCAGAGTTTCTTCGCCTTTGATGTAGACGTCTCTTATTCTGACAATGTCTTTTTGGTACAAGATCATATCATCAACCTCAAAATGCCCTTGTTTTACAGGCAAATTCCACGCAAAATGATCCTCATGGTACAGATTAGAGCCTGTAGAGATTATCCAGTCTACAAATCCTTTTTCGATTAGAGCCTTGAAGAGTCCTCCAAATCCAACAGGCGTCATGGCACCAGCAATGGTAAGACAGATTGTCGCATCGTCTTCAATCATCTTGCGAAATAGCTTTGCAGCTTCGCCAAGCTGTCTTGCATTGTAGCCGGAGCTTGCATAGATCTCTACCAGATCATCAATTTTCATGTCCGGATTGATTTCTATGTGAGGAATGTTTTTTCCATGAAAATTATGATAATCCATATTTCATAATCAAGATTAGACTAGATAATATATCTAATGTTGTCTTGATTTTTGCAAAAAAAATTGTTAAACAAAAATCATACATTTAGAAATATTTGAAAAAAACTATTTACAAAAAACCAATTTCTGATCTAGCAGTTATTTTGATTTCTAATGATTTCAGAATCAACCAAAATTTCGTATATTACGCATAACAAAATCTCAAAGACGAACCCATCAAACGATTAGGTACAAAATTCTAATCAAATTTGACTTCTTCTTGATGTGTTGATGAATTACAGTGCGCGCACCTTTCTGATGAGGTCTTAAAGTATACCATGTGGCATTGTTTGCAGGCCCTCAGTTCACTTAGCTTAACCATACTGGTCTGAGCCCCTGTAGCCATACAAAAATCTTATTTTGTCATTACAAAGAGCAAATCAATCAAGGATAAGAGACTACAAAAGATTTTTCAAAGACCGTTTGTAGTCTAGGTGATGAGTGGACTCTCAGAGCACAAGACATTCATGAGTAAAAAGACAATCACTGGATTTGTACTACTAGGCATTCTTTCCATTTTGATTTGGCTCATTCCAGGAGTGATCGGATTTGATGCGAGTGTCTCCTTGCGCCTTTTGGCAATAGTTCTACTCTCCATATACATCGTGCTTGCATTTGAGATTGTTCATAGAACCGTAATTGTACTAATAGCGGCCACTATTGCAATCATAATTGGCATTACCACGGGTCTTTTTGAAGCCGAAAAAAGTTTTGAGTTTGCTATTCATTCCATTGATTTTAACACGATAGGTCTTTTGCTGGGAATGATGGTCATTGTGACCATTTTAGCTGAGACGGGAATCTTTCAGTACATTGGAATCAAGATGAGTAAGGCATCCAAGGGAAACATGTGGAAGCTGCTAGTCATGATGAGTGTATTTACTGCAGTGACGTCCATGTTCATAGACAACGTTACAACGGTTCTGCTTATGATCCCAGTCACCATTTCCATATTCAAGACTTTTCGCATGTCACCTGTTCCGTTCATACTTGCACAGGTGCTTGCATCAAACATAGGCGGAACTGCCACGCTCATTGGAGATCCACCAAACATAATGATAGGCTCAGCGGCCGGCATTGACTTTAATACATTTTTGATTCACATGGGGCCAACAATTGGAATTTCATTAGTAGTGTCATTAATCCTGTTCAAAGTTTTCTTTAGAAAGGATCTCAGGACGTCACCTCAAAATCTCGAAGAGATAATGAGCCAGGACGAGAAATCTTTCATCAAGGACAAATCACTTTTGGCAAAATCACTACTGGTGTTGTTTGGCACCATAGCGCTTTTTGTCATTCACGGAATTTTGCATATAGAACCATCAATCATTGCTCTTGGTGGTGCCGGCGTTTTACTCCTTATATCAAGGACAAGACCTGAAAAAATATTCCATGAGGTCGACTGGAGCACCCTCATATTCTTTGCCTGCCTTTTTATCACCATAAGCATAGGAAAGGAGTCCGGAATGATCGATGCGCTGGCAAAGGTTGCGCTAGGCATCACTGAGGGAGACCCATGGGCAAACTTTTTCATGATAACGTGGCTGTCTGCCATTGCAAGTGCGTTTGTGGACAACATCCCATTTGCAGCAACTATGATACCACTAATTGATGTGCTAAACCAAAATCCCACCATTGCAGCAGAATTCAATTATGCGATTAGCCCATTGTGGTGGGCATTGGCTTTGGGAGTAGGGCTAGGCGGAAATGGCACACTCATTGGATCCAGTGCAGGAATAATCGCGATTGGCTTGGCGGAAAAATACGGCTATAGAATCACCTTTAATCAATTCTTCAAGGTTGGATTCCCATTCATGATAATAACTGTCGCAGCAGGAAGCATTGTTTTGATGATGGATGTAATGTTAAAGATCTAAACTGATTGGAAGGACATTTGTATTATTTTGTAGGAAAAAAAGCTAGTCCATTGTGATTTTAAGAAATATCAAAATTCCTGCAAGCTCGGCAATGTGCACACCAAGCAAATATGGAAATATTTCATGCGAGAAGAGTTCCGCCATTGAAAAGTATGCATATGCACCAATTGTATTGTGCAAAAACAACATCACGGAAAACACTATCATGCCAAGTGGTAGCTGTGCCCTAGTTCGAATATACATTCTTCCAAAGACAAACATCAAAACTCCCAGAACTATCATGTTTGCAATAGATACGCCGGATAGAATCGCTGATGTTTGCTCCATGTAGAAAAAACCACCGCCCCTAGGCTTATTTACTTTTTTCCAGTTTTTGGACGATTTCCAAAAACGAGTCCAAGTTTGCCTCCAAAAACGTTGAAATGAAAAATGTGACATTGTATTTTTCCCCAATTCTTGCAATGAGGTTGTTTTTTTCCAAAATCATCACATGATGTGTGATTGCCTTGTAATCCACGCCAAGCTCCTTTGCAAGCTGGTTTGCGTTGAGTGGTCTTTGCCGTATTGCTTGGATTAGTCTGAGCCTGTTGAGTCCTCCACGTGAGCCGGCAAACACAAACCAAAGCAAGCGCTTTGCGTAAGGGTCGTTTGCCATTGAGGAATAGGCCTTGCAGAAACTAGAAAAACATATTTGTGAATATGCAAAATAATATTACCAATCATACA
>FRDC01004234.1_pt1 | contig 13984 bp, 20 predicted proteins | sample 1106171 | NCBI WGS metagenome assembly FRDC01 (sample SAMEA3930566, study PRJEB13176) | freshwater metagenome | biome: Drinking water system; feature: drinking water; material: water | place: Singapore | collected 2014-12-20
ACCTGCAAACTAAAAAATCTCCGGCTGAGACCCCGCGCAGTAGCCGCTCCCCGGTGCGCTAGGGATTTGACTCCCCCTCCCCCGACCGTTCTCGCGGGTGCGAGACCAGTGGGCCGCATGCATCTCGCTGTTGCGTGGTCTTGTTCTGTCCGACTTCGCCACGCTGACGACGCGCCCGCTCGCGGTTGGTCTTGCTCGTGTGGCTCGACGCGCAGCGCGTGATGCCGTTGTCGACATCGAACTTGGCACCGCCGTCCTTCACCTCGACGATGTGATCGGCGTAGACCTTTTGGCATGGGTAGTGCGGACCCTTGCAGTCGGGATCGACGCAGCGATAGCCATCGCGCTTCTTCACCTTCTCGGCCCACTCGGCGTGCTCGGCCGAGCCGTAGTGCGCATCAGTCCGCTTCGGCGACGTCCGGGCAATCGACAGGTTGGCAGGGCGGACCATGGGGCGCTGCATGCGGATGGGCATCAGCGAACCTCAATCACAGGCGACAGGCCCGGCGACGACGATCCAGCCGATAGGCGCCGAGCCGTAGACCACCTCGATAGACGCGACCCGCGCGACCTGCAGTGGCGGGATGACCAGCGTGCAATACCTCACAGGTGGCTTCGGCTCCGGCGGCAGCAATGCCATCAACAGGCCAACGATCAAGGCCAAGCGCAGCATGCCGCGACGTTCGCACGGCCTTGTTGCTGGTGTTGTCGAGCCGAGATGAAGAAACGTAAACGCCCGCTGGCGGGGCTAGCGGGCGTTTGTGGCGTGGTCCGCCATGAGACCACAAAACATAGACTCAAACTGTCTTGCGTGTCTAGACCGATTATTGCTTTCTGGCGGCGGTCTCCCAGACCTTGAGAGTGCCGCGGTCGATCGGCTGCTCGGCGCGGTTCCAGTCTTCGGCCCACCCCGACGTGATGGTGCGGTACCTTTTGGGAACGCTGTCCTTGCTGACACCCTTACCCAGACCGATGCCTTGGGACTGGAGCTTCTTCAGCTCGGCCGCGATCTCGCGCAGGCCGGCGCCGGCCATGAAGCCGCGCACGATCGAGCGGTCGTCTTCGCCGAGCCGCCACACCAGCGTCCAGGTCCAGTCGAGCACGGCGAGCTCGGCTTCGCCCAACGGCCGACGCACCTCGCCCGGCGGCTGCGGCTGCAGCTGGCCCAGCATCGAGCGGATGCCGTCCGGCCACAGGATGCGGGGCAGCTTGCTCGCCTCGGTGTAGACCAGAACGAGCCGGCAATGGACCAGGTCATGCGTCCACGTCGTCGGCATCGGTCCGAGCGCCGTCGCCGGGCCGATGTCCGCCTCGGCCGAGGCCTCGACCACAGGCAACGGCCGGTCGAACACCGTCGTGCGCTCGCTGACCAGCAAAGCCTTCAAGCCATCGGTGCGCGGCTTCCATGCCGGGTTGCCGGGGGCGACATAGAACGGATTGTCGGTCTGTCCCACTTCGTCCCGCGTCTGTCCCACCGTTTGTCCCGGCTTACTCATTTGATTTTCCTTCTTAATCATCGAAATGGGACAATGGGACAGAGAGAACGCACGTCGCCACGTGTACGCGCGCGCACGCATGTAAAGTCCTTCCCTATTTCCGTCCCATCGTCCCGTTTGTGGCTTCGATGCCGATGCCATCGACATCGGAGGGTGGGACTCAGGGCGGGACTCAAGTGGGACTCCGCCGGGACAATCATGTCGTCTCCTCGGCCTTCGATGGCAGGAAGAGGGGCGGGATCAGCAGGTAGCGCGTTTGGGTGCCGCCGATGCGGGCGTGGCTCTCCGACTTCTTGGCTTCCCAGATTGCACCGTGCCCGTCCGCCCGGCGCAGCTCACCCAGGATCTGGCGCCGCTTCTTGCCCTGGTACTCAGGGTAGCTCGCGAGCAGGCCGTCGAGACCGGGATGTCGGTTGGCGATCGCGAGCCAGGCCTCGGCCCAGGCCTCGCCCTGGTTTCGCATCAGCATCAGCCCATAGGGCAGGAGGGCGCGGCGCGCGCCGCTGCCATCGTCCTCACGGCCAAGCGCCACCAGCTGGCCGATCGTCACGCGCTCGCCCTGGATCCACTTGTCCGGCGCCAGACCGAAGATGGTCTGCAGGCAGATCGTCGGCTCGTCATCGAGCTCCTCCTGCTCGGCAAGCGACACGATGTACGGCCTGAACCGCTCGAGGTCGTCGCCTTCGGCCAGCGGCTCGTCGCTGGTCATGGTGCGCCAGCCAGCGATGAGGTGGCCGAGCTGGTCGGCGTCGCGCGGCTGGCCGCCCATCTTCAGGATGGCGGCACGCGCCGCCTGCAGGTTCTCGCCGAACAGGTCCCACGTCGCGATCGCGCGCGCCCGTAGCGCCGGCGACATCTCGGCCGCCCGCTGCAGATGCGCGCTCAGGATCTCCGGGGGCGCGGGGGGATGATCCGTCCGGGTGGCGAACGGGCGTACGGTCAAGAGCGTGATGCGCGATCGGTCCTGCGGCCGCCATTCCTCGCTGGTCGTCGCCGCCATGGTCACCGTGCCGTGCACGTCGAGCTTGCGGCTCTTGCCGCCGGACGAGCCGCGACCACCCTCGGCGCCGTCGTCGCTCAGCAGCCGGATCAGCTCGAACAGCCGCTTGATGCGCATCGACTCCGATTCGCTTTCCATCTCGTCGAGGAACAGCGCCATGGCGGTCGAGGCGAAGTGCTGCTCGAGGTAGGCCTTGGAGTAGGTCTTCTGCACCGGGTGGGCCGCGCCGCCGACGACGGTGCGGGCGTAGCGCAGCAGAGAGCTCTTGCCCGAGCCGTAGGGCGCCAGCACGAAGGTGTGCGGCAACCAGGTCAGCGCCTGGCAGAGCATGTTGCAGTGAAGGGAGCCCTGGAACAGGTCGCGGTCCTCGGCCTCCTGCCACGCCCATTCCTCGAGGTGCGCCGTGACAGTGCGCCCGAGCGTTGCGGCGTCACCCGGCGCCCACGCATAGCCATCGCGCTCGCCAGCCTCGTGCAGCGGCGGCTCGCGCCGGCCGCCGATCACGAACAGCGCGTCGCCGATCTCGACGCCCGGCGAGCAGATCGCGCCGTCGTAGAAGATGCGGTCGCCGGCATGCACGATCGGCCGCCCGTCGGGACCGCGCCAGGTGCCGACGCTGCGCACCGGCAGGCTGCCGTCGATGTAGGCGGTCTGCCGGCAGATGTAGATCAGCCGCTCCATGCATAGCGGGCCGTTGGGCCGGCCGGTCGGATTGCCGTTCTTGTCCCTGGCCGGGAAGTGGCGTTTGGCCCAGCGCACGTCGCCACCGAACAGGTCGGCGAGACCGCCGCGTCCGTGAAGCGCCGAGCTGGTGAAGGCGCGGACCTCGCCGGCGGCGGTGATGAAGTGATACTCGCCGGCGGCATGGCCGCGCGGCCGCGCCGGCGGCGGGTCGCGGCGCCACGGCCCGTCCTCGCGCCAGCGATACCAGAACTCCAGCCGCGCGAAGTCGAACCAGTAGGGCAGGTCCCAGTCGTCGGGCGGCCCTTCCTTGTCGTCGTCCCGCTGCGGGAACTCCGAATCGATGGCGAAGTCGTTTTCTTCTTCCTTGTCCGCCACGCGTCAAACTCCTGACCACGAACGCCGTTCGCCCGCCACGCCGAGGACTCGCTCGCGACTCAATCGGCGGCCAGCCTCGGCGCCATGAAACCGTTTCTGCTCGCGGCCGCCCTGGCCGCGCTGTCCCACCCGGCGCTGGCGCAGACGTCGCCGCGCAAGGCCTCGAGCCCGAGCGAGGCAGCCGACTGCGCCGCCCAGCAGGGCGCGCTGCCCGAGACCTGGAAAGGCCAGGCCTACGCGATCGACGGCGATACGCTCGCCGGCGTCGGCCTCAAGCCGCACATCCGCATCTGGGGCATCCAGGCGCCCGAGCTGCGCGACGGATCGAAGGCCGAGCGCATCGCCGGCATGCGGGCGCGCGCGGCGCTCGAGGACCTGCTGGAGCCGGCCGACCACAAGGTGCGCTGTCGCGTCACCAAGTTCGACCGCTACTGCCGCCTGGTGGCGCAGTGCACCGTCGAGGGCACGCCCGACGGCGATCTTGCAGGTGCGCTGCTCGCCGCCGGCGTGGCCTACGGCTTCTACCTCGACGAGGTCCTGCCGTGGGAGCCGCGCGCCAGCCAGCGCTATGCCAGCGCAGAAGCCGAAGCCCGCAAGCAGCGCCGCGGGCTTTGGAAGGAGTGGCTGGGCGAGAAGTGACGCCGTCATAGCTCAGCGTTCCTTCGCCCACGCTGCACGCGCGAGATGTCGCCCGTGCCGATCGCGAGCCGCAGCTGCTGGTAGGCGATGCCCTCGCGGTTGAAGGCGTTCTGCGACGACGTCGCCCAGCCAAGGTTGAGCCGCCGATTGTTGAGGCTGTCGCCGTCGAGATGATCGCCGATCAGATGGTCCTTGGTCGGCGGCAGGCCATGCGCCCGCAGGCAGATTTCCTTGTGCAGGAAGTAAGCCACGTGCCGACCGGCGAGCCTGGTCGTGCGGAAGGCGTACCACTTCTCCTTCCGGCCCTTCGAGCGGATCGCCTTCCAGCGCCACTGCATGGCGAACTGGTAGTCGATCAGGTCGACGACCGCGTACAAGCCCCCCCCGGTGCCAGTCGAAGGACCGCCGTGCAGCGGCACGGCGCGCACGCTGTCGTCCAACTTTGGCAACACGAGCACCGACATCAGGCGTCACCCTTGCTGAGCTTCGCGTACACCTCGGCCAAGGTCATGGTCTCAGGAAGCGGGCCGAGGCAGTCGGCGCACGGCTTCAACGATTTGCGATAGCGGTTGCGCTCACAGCCCTTGCCTTCACCGCGACAGGCCCAGAGCTGCGGCGCGCCGGCGGCGTCGTGGGCCAGGATCAGCTTGAGATCGGCGGAGTCGCTCATGCCGCCGCCCTCCGGTCATAGCGCAGCCTGAGCTCGCGCTCGGTCGCCTTCTCGAGCGTGCCGCCGTTCTGGGCGCGCCACGACTTGGCGTCGCCCAAGAGCTTGTCGAGATCGACCGTCTTCATGACGTCGACCAGGCGTTGGCGACTGAAGACCTGGCCGGCCGCGATCTGGACCAGGGCGTAGATCAGCGGCGACTTGAAGGCGTCGCGCGTCTCGCCATGGGTCTCTGCCAGCACCTTGAGCGCCGTCGTGATCGGGCCGCCGCCGAGCGGCAGCAGCCGCTCGATGGTGAACGTCGCGTAGGTCGTCCTCGGCGGCAGCACGCCACCCGAACGCGTGATGGCGACGCCGGCATCGGCGCAGATGCGATGGATGCGCCGTGCCACCGGATCCTGCGCCGCGTAGGACGCCCAGAAGCGCTGCAGGCGGGTGACGCCGATGCGTCGCGCGTTCAGCACGACGAAAGCCCGCGCCTGCTGGGCGACGTCGGCCGAGACGATGTAGGCCGGCAGCCGGTCGATCAGCGGATGCTTCTTCGCCGCCTCGAGACGATGCTGGCCGTCAACCACGACGTAGCCCCCCCCCATCGGCCGGCGCGATCACAATCGGCTGGTAATGCAGCCAGCTCCATTCGCGCATGATGCGGTTGGCGTGGGCCCAGTTCTCCTTGCCCATCTCGCGCTGGTAGCTGCTGTCGACCGAGATCTCAGACTTCGGCACCCACTCGAGCCGCGGCTCGGGCCCGAGATCGGTCGAGGCCTGCTCGGCCTTCTGCTTGGCCTGAAGCGCAGCGCCGGTGAGTTTTTCCTTAACCGCAGACAGCGGAGTAGCGCCGGATGCCGAGCGCTTGGCCTTGTCGTCGTTGATCGGCACGCGATCGCCGATCCGCAGGCCCGAAGCGGTCTGCAGCACCTTGCGCACGCCGGTAGCTCCATCACCGCGCTTCGCTCGCTCGGCCGAGGCCTTGGCGGCGAGCTCGTCGGCGGTCATCGACTTGCCGTCGACCAGGTACATGCCGCCGCGCTGCCTGATCACGACATAGTGGCGACGCAGGTACTCGACGTCGGGCAGCAGCTTGCCGTGCAGCTTGCGATAGGCCGCCTCCTCGGCGGCCCGCGTCTCGGCGGCGGTGCGCTGGTTGTCGGCGCCAGTCTTGTAGTTGGTGCGCGCCCTCATGAGCCGCGCCCCGGCACATAGAGGGCGCGCGGCTTGCCCTGGCCGAGCTTGACCCGCAGGTACTTGTCGGTCTCGCAAAGGATGTTCGGAACGTCGCTGAAGTCCATGGCGACGCCCGTGGCGGCCTGGGCGACCTTGTAGATCGCCCGCATCTCGCTGAGCGCCTGGCCCTGGGACAAGCCGTAATCGACGGCGCGGCCGTGCAGGCGGTTCAGCCCGCGCAGCGTACCTGGCCCGGCCGCTGCCCAGGTCTCGACGTCAGGCGCATCGCGCAGGATCCTGGTGAACCGCATGTCGACGACGGCCTGGTACGCCATGAAGGCACCCCAACCGTTCGAGGCCGTGATCCAGTCGTGGACTTTGCGGAGCGACACATGCAGCGAGGGGAAGTGCTCCCGCCGGCGCCATAGCGCACCGATCACCGTCTCGGCGATGTATGCCTGCTTGTCAGCGCCCTTGGTCGCCGGCGCCGAGATCATATAGGCGCCGGTATAGACCTTCTCACCGTCGGACTTGCGTGCGTTCAGCTCGGTAGTGATCGAGGCCGGCTCGAAGTCGTCGTCGAGCGGCCATGCCTTGTTGTCGATCAGCTGCTGCAGCGTATCCGGCCAATTGATCTGGCGGGCGATGCAGAGCATCAGCCACAGCAGCGGGTGGTCGGCATAAGGCTTGCGGATGTGGTCACGAATCCAGACCGTGCCGCGATCGTCCTCCCGCCGCACGTTGCAGAAGCGGTAGGTCGCGAGGATCTCGTCCTCGGTCCATGGCCGCGGCGCGCCGCTATCCTTCAGGATGCGGATCCGCTCGCGCTCGCGGACCCAATGCCACAGCGGGCTGTAGTCGATGCTCATGCCCGCCCCTCGAACTCAGGCCCGGCGATGCGGACATCGCCGCGATCAGCGAGCCACACGCCCGGCCACAGCCGGCCGGTCTCGCGCAGCACCAGGCCGCCGGTGTGGTGGTCGGCGAGAAGCTCGGCGTCCTGCCAGGGCTTGCGGCAGCTGTCACGCCACACGACGGCAACGCCGTCGCCCTGCAGGTGAAGAGGGGCAGGGCGGGTCATGGAGCCACCCCTCCTTCGCTGCTACGCAGCTTCGAAGGGCAAGCCCTCACCAGCAGGTCGACGAACAGGACCTTGTCGACCTTGCGGATGTCGATCGAGGCCAGCTGGTCGATCACGAACTGGCGGAGATCGGCGCGCTCGATCGACCAGGGATCGCCGCCCTGCTGAGGCAGGCGCTGCGTGGGTCGCTTCGCAGCCTTCAGGATCCCCTGGATGCACCACAGCGTCACAGTCTTGCCGTCGACGCCGAGTACCTTGGCCGCGCCGGTGGCGCTCAGTGTTTCCTTGTAGCGACGCGACAGGTTGAGGCGCTTCGCGCGCACCACGATCGCCGTTGCTGTGCGGTTGAAGCCGTGTTCGCGGAAGATCTGCGCCGCCTTTTCGGGTGAGTGCAGCGGCACCTTGGTCATCAGCGCGTTCTCGGCATCCGACCACGGCGGCTCCTTGCGCTGCTGGACCGTGAGGCCGAACCGGGTGGCGTGCCGCAGCAGCGTGTGCTTTGGCATGCCGAGCTCTTCGGCGTAGGCGGTGACGGCCCCCTTGGCTGTCAGGCTGGGCCAACGATCGCGAATCGCCTTCTCGAGCGCCGGCGTCATGGTGATCTTCCGCCGCGCCGCGCCGTGGGCGATGGCGTGCACGCCAAGCTTCTGCGATTCCTGATAGATCGACAGGCGCGAGCGGTGGGGCAGCAGCCGGCGGCATTTGTCCGGGCCGCCCTTGGTGCCGTAGTTCGCCTTGATGATGGCGCGCTCGTCATCGGTCCAGAAGCGCCGATCGCGCGGCTTGTTCGGATCGTAGGGAACGCTCAGCCGCGGGGCATGGCCGCGCGGCTTGTTCATGGCGACGGTCTGGATCGTCATACCGCACTATCCTTCTTGAGCGACCGTGCGAACTCGCGATCGAGCGCGACCGGCCGGCCATCTCCCGTGTCCTCGCCGACCTCCAGCACGCCGAACTGATCGAGCAGCGTCACCGCCGGGCCGACGTCGCCCAGGCCGAGCGCGAGATGCTTGGCCAGGCGCCTTCAGAGTGGCGCCGCGCGGCGCGATCTCCTTCAGCGCGCCGAAGACGGCGCCGGCGGCAACGAAGGCGGAATCGCGAATGAAGTCGCGGACGGCGCGCCCCCCCCGTGCTCAGCCGGTTGTCGCTTTCAGCCGCATCGGCCTCCGCCTCGGCGATCAGCTCGTCCAGCCCCAGCGCCGCGGCCGCCTGCTCGGGCGACGTTTTAGGCGGCGCGGCGATCGCCGGCGCAGCACCTCGATGGGCCGAGCGCACCTCCCCGACATGCAGGATGGCGGGTTGGCTCGAGAAGGCGCGGCCGACGGCGACGAAGTCGCCGGGCCTGAGCTCGGGCAGCCGGTCGGCCGCCTTGGACTTGGGCCAGCCGAGATGCTCGGCGGCGCGCTCGATGTCGAGGTCCTGGGTGTTCTGGCCGATCAGGAAGTTCTGCACTTCCGACCGCGCCGACGTCGCCAGACGCCGAATGCGCAAGGTGGCGAGCACGCCGCACAGCCCGCGCTTGCGGCCGCGGCCCATGACGTCGACGACGGCGCCGACCGCCGCCTTGCGCACCGCCGGCGGCGCCATGCTGTGGTCGCCCCACGGCGCGAACAGGTGGGCCTCGTCGATCGCCACGCGGGCGCCGAGCGTGCGCGCGGTGTGGATGTCGAGCTGGTGGCCCTTGACGTAGAGGATGCCGAGCTCGGTCGCCAGCGATTCGAATTCGCCCTCGGGATCGATGACGATCTCCTGCACCTGGCCGGCCGCCTGCTCGAGCAGCCGGCGCAGCGTGTACGACTTGCCGGCGCCCGACATGCCCTGGATCATCAGCCGGCCGACGAGCAGCTGGGCGAGGTCGATGGCGATCGTGCCGCCGGTCTCCGAGTCGCCGAGGGGCAGCCCGGGCGGGTCAGCAGGCCGGACCTTGGTCACGATGCCACGCGGGGTGTCGCGGTCGGCAGGCGGCGGTGGTGGCATCGCGCGCCCGTTGAAGCTGCGGCCCTTCATGGCGGCCGCGAACTTGTCCTCGGCCGTCGGCGCCGAACGCCGTTCGCTGATCATGCGATGCTCCTCTGCAACAGGCTTTCCGTGCGCGCGCACGCCGACTTCCAGGTCCGCGTCGCCGCTTCGATCTCGCGCGGCGTTGCCCGGCAGTAGGCTTCGAACGCGGCCTCCTCCTCCGCCTTGGCGGCGCGCAGCGCGGCACGCAGGTCGCGTTTGTCTTCGGCCGAACGGCGCAGCACCTGCAGTGCGACTTTTGCCGTCGGCGCCGGCGCCGCCTTCGAGACTCCGGAGGGCTTGCCCTCCGAAGCCTTGGCGGAGGAGGGCCACTCGCCGCGCCGCTTCATCAGGAGCACGTCGTTGAAGTCGCCGGTCATGCCGGCCGGCAGACGCGGCACCTGCACCGAGATCTTGCGGCCCTGGCCGAACGTCTTCGCGCCCTGCCAGGCCGCGCGCTCGCCGACGCGGCTGCGCTTGGGATCGCTGTGGCTCTTGTTGCGGTCGGCGGCGTAGATGAAGTCGGAGACCTGCAGCGGCAAGTCGACCGCGGCCATGTTGGCGCGCGAGCCGAAGGCGAAGCCCGGCCGCTTGAACAGCTGCATGGCCGCCAGCGTCGTCTCGATGCCCTCGCCGCCCAGCATGGCGTCGGCGTAGTCGGCGAGGCGGATCACCGCGCCCTTGCAGTCGCACAACATCGCCTTGTCGCGCTCGGTGCCGGCCTTGGTCACCGACACGCCCGTCGCCTTGAGATAGGTGCGATGGATGGCGACCAGCGTGCCGTCGTGGCGCCGGAACGCCGCCACCATCCCGGGCATCGCACGCTTCTCGAGGCCGTGCCACAGCTCGGCATGGAAGCGGAGATCGATCGGCCAGCCGGCGTTGACCGACGCATCGCCGAAGCCGTACTCCGCCGGCGGCAGCAGTCCGCGGTCGCGGTAGTAACGATCGCCGGGCGAGCCGGGCCGGAGATCGACGGTGGCGTTCCAGATCCGGAGCATCGCCTCGCGCTTGCCTGCATCCTCACGCTGCTCGACCTTGGGCGCCGGCGGCGCCGGCCGTGCCGCCTGCAGGTGGCGCAGGCCGTTCTCGGCCTCGAGCAGCTCGAGCGCCTCGACGAAACCCAGGCCCTGGCGCGCCATGACGAAGCCGATCGCATCGGCATGGAAGCCGCAGCCGAAGCAGTGGCAGAAGCGCTTGCGGTCGTTGACCGTGAACGAGGCCGTGCTCTCGTTGTGAAAGGGGCAGAGACCGAACCACTCGGCGCCCTGGCGCTTCAGTGTGACGACGCGGCCCACGACCTCGGACATGCGCAGCCGTTCGCGCAGCAGGTTGGCGCGGCGACTGAGCTGTTCGCGGGCGAAGGCCTGGGCCTGCGGGTCGGTGCGCATGCCGATCATCCCGCCCTCGCCATCTCGGCGATCGCCGCCGCGCGCCGGGAGTCAGCGAGCGCTATCAGCTCCGCCCGTCCCAGGATCCGGCCGTCGACCGACCAGCTCACGCCCCAGGCCTTGCCGGTGACGACGGCGACGTCGAACACCTGCCGGCCCATGCGCTGCAGCGCGCGCACGGAGTCGGTGACCGCGAGGTCGAGCGCTGGCTTCACGGCCCGCGGGCGGCGCGACGGGGCGCCGCCGGTCCACTCGACGACGCCGTCCTCGGCTAGGACCGCCCGACGCTTGTTGGGTACGCGCTCCATGGTGAGCGCGCCCGCCGCCTCCAGGCGCTGCAGCACCGGGCCAACGCTACGCGGCCTGACCGCGCCCTTGAGCGCCCGGCTCAGCGCCTCGTCGCTGGGGAAGGCAGCGCCGGCGGCGGCCAGCTTCTTCAGGTGGCCCAGCACCAGGCGGTCCTGCTGTGAACGCCGTTCGCGCGCCGCCGAGGCGGCCGCCTGCTGGAGCGGCCTCGCCAGCGTCGGCCGATGGCTGCGCGGCGCGGCCGGCACCTCGGCTGCCGGCGTGGTCCAGTCCGTCATGACGGTCCGGCGGCCGACCTTGAGCGTGAGCCGGCGCTGAGATCCCGTGTGCTCGCTCGTGAGCTCGCCGTTCGCCTGCAGCGCCTGCAGCGCTACCGCGACGCCGCGGCCGCTGCAGCCGAGCCGGCGGGCGAGGGCGTTGTTGGTCGGACACGGTGCACCAAGCGTCGCGATATCGCGCAGCAGCTCGAGCAGCCGGTCGCGCACCAGTTGGCCGGGCAGCCGGCTGAACTCGGGGCGGCGCGGCCGGCGCTCGTCGTACCAGGCCGGCCGCTGCCAGCCAAAACGCTTCTTCCACGCCCAGATCGAGTTGGGATGGACGCCGAACTCGTCGGCCATGGCACCGACCACCAGCCGATGGCCTTCTTCACGCGGCACGCCGTCGGTGCCCTCATAGCGGGCACGGATGCGGGCCAAAAGATCGCCGCCGTAGATGGGTTCGGTGACCATCGCCTAGATACCCCGGGCGCGGTCGAGCCACCCGCCGATGATCGCCGGCGGCAACAGCAGGTCGAGCATCGCCGGGCCCGGCACCAGGTGCAGCACGGCAACGCCGCTGCGCTCCTGCCACCAGCTTACGGTCCAGCGCATGTCGTCCCAGCCGGCATTCTCGCCGCTCACGGCGTAGATCCGGTCGACGCGCTCCATCAGCTCGCGGAGTTCGGCATCGCGCGCGCGGTGCATGCGCTCGGCGAGCAGCGCCATGGCCTGGTCGTACTCGCTACGCTCGGTCGTGGGAGAGGGGATCATGCGCCGCGCTCCAGGCGCCGGCCGGCCAGCACCGCCCAGGCGATGGCGCGCTCGTCGCGCTCGCTCAAGGTCGCGCGCGCCTCGGGCGACAGGCCGATCGCATCGACGACCGCGGCCGGCTTGGTGCGAGCGATGCGGCGCATGACATGGCGGTGCGAGCCGAACAGGCGGCCGACCTCGGTCTTGCTGCGCGCCGAGGCCTCGATGACGTGCGCGAGCTTGGGCTGGAACGTGCCCTCCTGCTGCACCACGGCCTCGAGCACGCGCTCGGCCAGCGCCGCGCGCGAGCGCTCGCTGCGCAGGATGCGGCCGTCGGTCGGGCGCTTGGCGAAGTTGGCGCCGCTCATGACGGCAACGCCTTGTAGGCTGAGACGATGGCCTCGAGCTGCTCCTCGACGACGGTGATCGACCGATCACCGTCGACAGCGCCTGCGCGGCGCCGACGCTCGACCTCGGCCAGGCACAACGCGCCGGCGCGCTCGAGGTCGCGCTGCGGCGTCTTGGGCTTCCAGTTATCCGGAGACCAGGGAAATCCGACCGGCACGCGATCGCTGAGCGAAACCTCGCCTTGATCGAAACGAACGTTGCGCATCTGCAGCGTCTGCCCGATGGCACGCTGGTAGTAGAGACGAGCCACGGCGAGCAGCTCGCCGTTCACATGCTCGTCGTCATGGCGGGAATCGTAGCCCTCGGCGCCAATCTGGCGCTGGCGTTCTGCGATGAACGCTGCAGGCAACGCTGTCGAGTCCATCCTTCTCTCCCTTGCCTTCATCGGCGCACCCCGCGCCGTACTCACACACTCCTGATCAGCGTCGTTGCGGATCGTCCGGCGGCGGCCGGGCCCCGTTCGGATTGGCCGCGTCCGCCACGGTCGAATGCAGCAGCGCCAGCGCGCGCAGCGCGGCGGCGAGCTCGGGCAGCGCCTGCGCGGCCTCGGCCGGCGTCAGCTTCTGATCGGCCAGCGCCTCGATCAGCCGGGCGGCGGCCGTGCCATGCCGGCGCATCGCCTCGGCGGTGAGCCGGCCGATCGGCGTGTCGGCGCGCGGCATCGGTAGGAACAGTCCGCCGGCGAGCTGCGCCAGATACTCGACGCCTGCAGTGCAGTCGGGCGAGGTGAGGGCGGCGACGCGGGCGAAGGACATCTCCTTCGGGCTCTGCGGATCAGTCCAGGCGTAGGCGTCGGACTGACCGATGCCGAGCTTCACCATGACATGCGGGATGCCGCCCGCCTGCTCGACGAGCTGGGAGACGGCGGCCTTGGGTGTGCCAACCGCGCGCGGCTTGACGGGACGGAACGACGGGCGCGTCATGGCTTGCCATCCCTGCAGGAGACAGCCTTGGCCGACGACAAGATGACCCACGACGACCTCAACAACGGCGCCGGCCTGGCGGCGTACCTGATGGTGTTGGAGCTCGTAGGCCTGCTGAAGGGCATGGGAGTGGAAACGGAGACCATGGCGACCCTCATGACCCGCGCGAAGCTGAAGGCCGAGGGCATGAACCGCGAGCGCCGCTCGCCGGCGTTCCGCGCGGCGCTGCAGCTCCTCGTGTCGCTCGAGGCGCAAGAGCGACCAACACCGCGACCGAGTAACTAGGCGGCCAATCGAAGGATTTGCCCTTTGTCGCGTCGACAAGGGCTGCCAGAGCAGGCAGCGGTGCACGTAAACCGCCGCTGTTATTCCGCTCGCCAGGAGCCTCTACAATCGCCAGTTGTTGACCGATGTCCGGTTCAGCCCCCAGATACAGCTCGCGATCGAGCAGTTCGACCGCCTCAGGCGCCGGCATGAGCGCCGACCGGCCGTCGAAGCCGCGCAGCAGGCGGAAGGCCATGCCGATCATTGGTCTAAACTCCCCTCGAACGCCGCTGCGCTGGCGGCTGGTGCGCCGAGCCCGGCCACAACATCGCCACAGCAGATGCATGCACTGCTGGCGTAAGGTCTCGACCCATGCCCCACCGCTCGCGCGTTCCGCCCACTCCGCCCGACCAAGCCAAAGCGGGCGGCCAGCCCGAGCTCGGCGCCGATGCCATGGGCATCGCCGGCTGGCTGATGGCCTGCGAGCTGATGGCGCTGCTGCGCGATGCGGGGTTGATCACCGTGGAGCAAGGGGCCGACCTCATCGCCCGATCAATCGCAAGTGCCGAGCGCGCCGCCGC
>FRDC01001254.1_pt1 | contig 13977 bp, 24 predicted proteins | sample 1106171 | NCBI WGS metagenome assembly FRDC01 (sample SAMEA3930566, study PRJEB13176) | freshwater metagenome | biome: Drinking water system; feature: drinking water; material: water | place: Singapore | collected 2014-12-20
ACCCGGCGGAACCGCGCCGCGCGACTGTGCCGGCGTCCAGGGGGCGTCGTGCAGGCGCGTGAGCGCGAGCAGGGCGGCGCGCGAGGTGACGGGCGGCGCGTCGACCCCGGAGCCGTAGGGCGCGCGCCGGGCGCTCTGAGCTGGCCACCACGGCGGATCCCACTGCCGCAGGGTCGCGAAGGCGCCGGCGAGCGAGCGCACGGGCGGCGGGTCGACCGCGGCACCGGGCGGGGCCGGGCCCAGCAGCTCGGGCAGCGGAGGTGCCGGCGTCCAGGACCGGAGCGCGAGATCGCGCGGATCCAGCGGCCCGCGCGGCACCTGCTCGAGCGGCGCGACGAACGGCTGCACCAGGAACCGCGGCGCCTGGCGCACTTCCGGGCCGGCGCGCCACGCCTCGAGGATGGTCTCGAACGTCTCGAAGGCGCGGCCCTCGAGCACGTGGTCAGCGGCCGGTGCAGCGCCCGGCTGCACAATCTTCGGCTGCGTGCCGAGCGTCGGGAGCGGTGCCGGCGGGATCCAGGCGACGGCGATCGCGGCCGCGATCGCGAGCACGATCGGCCCGCGCGGGACCGGCGCCTCCGTCGCCGTCTCGAGCTGGATGGGGTGCGCGCCCGAGAGCTTGCCGCCAGTGTCCCCGCCCAGCTGCTCGGGGTGATTGGTGGTCAGCGGCTCCCAGAGATCATGGGGCCCGCCGACGAAGAGAAAGCCGCTGTCGCCGTAGAGGTTGCCGTCAGTCATGGCGGCCTACTCCCCGGCCGAGCCGATCACCCCGCGACCGTCGTCGCCTTCAGGTTGTAGGCCGCGCCGGTCGCGCCGACACGCCAGAGATCCGCGACCGCGAGCGCCGCGTCGTCGAAGATGCGCTCGAGGTTCAGCGACGTCGAGATGAAGTTGAAGAGCGTCGTGAAGTTCGCGAGCGCGCAGGGCATGAAGGCAATCGGGTGGCCGATCACGAAGTTCGCGAGGCCGGTGACGGTCGCGACGCTGGCCTGCATCTGCGTGAGCGCCTTCACGCCGGTATCGCCCGAGGCCGGCTCGAGGAACCAATTGCCGCCGGCGACGTGGTCGAGCGTGTGCACCGCGCTGCTCGAGACGCCCGTCATCGACGCGAAGCTCTGAGCCGCGTTGTTGTCCTGGTCGGTGTACTGGCAAACGGTCCAGTTATGGGCGACCGCGCCGAGAGCTGTTAGGCCGACCTCGACCCAGCAGAAGTTGCCGCCGGCGTAATCGGCCGCGCCCGGAGTCGTGCTCTGGTAGCGGGTCGGCACGCCGGTGACCGCCTCCGTCGCCGAGCTGCTCGCGGTCTTGGCGACGTGGAAAAGCCGGTCGTAGAGCAGCAGCGTGCCCTGCTGCCCGTAGAGCGTCATGCCGGCGACGAGGTGCTGCGTGTCGCCGCCCGTCGGGTTCACGAAGGGGAAGGCGCCGGCCGTGGCATCGGTGGGTGCGTTGCCACCAGGCGCCGCACTCGGAACGGTCCCAAGGCCGGGGATCCCCGAGAGCTGCCAGTGCGAGGAGTGGCGGCCGGCGGTCGTGACCGTGGTCGTCGTCTTGGCGAAGAAGAATTCCCGCTTCTTGCCGGCGGCCGCTTCCGAGACGATGTCGCCCAGCGAGGTGAAGCCGGCGTTCAGCTGGAAGCGCTGGCGCGCCGCCGCGTTCCGCATTGTGCTGCGGATCTTGCGCAGCACGCCCTCGAACATCTCGCGCGCCGTGACCTCGCCGCCGGCGCGGAGCGAGCCGACGAACGTGCCGTCGCGCCCCGCATAAACGGCGCCCGGGACGCCGGCGACGGCGATGGGCGGGCCGTACCAGTCGCGGGTCGAGAGCTGCAGCCCGCGGAAGGCTTCGGGTCCAAGCCACCGCTCGAGCTGCGAGGCGTTCACGGGCTGCGCGCGCGGGACGTTGATCAGGATCCCGCGCGCGCTCGGCCCTGCGCGCTTGTGCCCGTAGCCGAGCACGCTGCGATCAGCTCAGCTCGCGGTAGTTCATCCCGAAGCTCCAGCCGGTGAGCGTGGCCGGCGCGGCCGGGAAGAACAGGCCGAGGCCCGCCGAGGCGGAGGGCGAGAGGATGATCGTCTCGGCCGGCGTCGGAACCCAGAGCCAGCCGTTCAGCACGTTGAACGCGTCGTCGAAGATCGCGGTCTTGGCGCCCGCGCCTTCCGCCGAGGCGTTGATCCCGACGGTGCCCGCGGCGCCCGCGGTGCCGCCCGTGATCACGCTCGCCGGGTCGCCCTGCTTGAGCGCGCGCGGGGTCGCCGCCGTGAGCGTCGGGAACGCGGTCACCTGGCGCTCGACCTGGATGCGCTGCTGCGCCGAGGTCGCGTTCGCCGACTGCGACACCCAGAGCCGCAGGATCTCGATCGCGGCGGTGGTGCCGGGGTTCAGGAAGATCAGCGTCGTCGCGCCGGCGACCGTGATGTTGGTGCCGCCGACCGAGTACTCGCGAGCCATCGGAGCCTCCTTGCGCGGGTGAAGCTGCGCCGCGCGGATTCATACTCCGAGGCGAGTCGCGACGCTACTCCGGTTCGGGCGGATCGCGGGGATCGTCCTCGGGCGGATCGGCGTTCGGGTCGTCCGCGGGCTCGTCCTCGGGCTCGTCCTCGCTGCCGTCGCCGAGCGCCGACGCGTCGAGGTCGTCGATCTCCGGCGGGCGCGAGAGCCCGAGCAGGTCGCGCACCTCTCGGATCGCGGGGTCGCTCGGGTCGAGCACCGCGCCGGCGTTCGCCATCTGCTGCAGGGCGCCCGTGATCTTCGTGACGTCGCGCAGCGCCGTCGCCGACGTCTTGAGCGTCGGGATCAGCTCCTCGGGCCAGCCGTTCAAGAGGAACATCGGCCGGATGAGATCGCTCTGGAACGTCTCGGCGAGCGTGGTCAGCGTGCCGTCGACCATCAGCCCGAACGTTTGCGACTTGTCCTCGGAGAGCGCGAGCGAGCCCTTGCCATCGCCGCCGAGCAGGAGCTGCTCGGTGCCGAGCACGCGCGCGATTTCGCGGTTCACGCGCTCGATCGCCGTGTGGATCGCGGCCGCGCTCTGCGCCGAGCCGCCTTGCATCAGCTCGACGTCCCACTGGCGGTTGGCCGTGGGCGCCGGCGACTCGCCGGCCGACGAGTAGGTGAGCGAGTCGAGCAGCATCCCGAGCCGCTGGTTGCGCACGCGCTTGGTCAGGAAGTTCTGCACGTTCGCGATCATCGCGGTGCGCGCTTCCTCGCTGATGTCGCCCGCCTTCACCATCTCGCGCAGCCGCTGGAGCGGAGCACGCGCGATCGGGATGCCGGCGAGATCGCCCTCGTAGCCGATGCCCTCGAGATCCTCGTACTTCTGGAGCCGCTCGGCTTTCTCCGCGACGTGGCGGAAGAGCCCAAGGCCCTCGGGCGAATCCGAGAGCGCGTCGTCCACCAGGTAGACCACCTTCCAGCGCGGGATCCCGATCTCGGCGCCGGTGTGCGGCGAGCGCTGATAGACCCCGAGCACCTTCCCGCTCTCCCGCTCGGTCTCCCACCGCTCGATGGTCACCTGCGGCCGCGGCGCGACGTCGCGGAGCACGAAGGCGCCGTCCGCGCCCTTCTTGACGGTCCACTCCTGAATCGAGAAGCCGTGGAACTGGAACATCGCGGCGCGCCGGACCACGCGCGCCCACGGGCGCTCGAGGTCGTAGAGCATCGCGTCCACCAGCTCGGCGAGCGCCTCGGCGCGTGCCTCCTGGCCGGTGTCCTGCGCGGGCTCGACGCGCCATGCCGCGTTGCCGACGAGCGAGAGGAAGTAGCGCGCCGACGCGGCCGCGATGCTCGTGTTCGCGAGGATCCCCGAGAACGTGCGGTAGCGCTCGGTCCCGGTGAGCCGCGCGCTCTTCTCATTCTGGTCGACGTAGCCCGCATAGACCGCGGTTCCCGAGGCGCCGATCTCCTGGGCCGGGCTCGCCTGCAGCGTGCTGCGGCTTCCGCCCAGCAGGCCGCGGATCACGTCGCTCAGCGCCATCGGGTCTCCTCACTCGACCAGGATCGGGCCCTCGGTCGGCGCGTCGATCACGCCGCCGCGGAGCAGCCGCGCGAACGCGCGCGAGGCCGCGTCGACCTGGTCGTTGAACTCGCCGCGATTGAACACCACGCACTCCGCAATGAAGGCATCGTTCCACGCGCCGCGCACCAGGTAAAGGTTGCCCGCCGATCCTTCGGACGCGAGGGGGGCCGCGCGCGTCTCCTTGTCGCCCGACTCCGGCGTCGTGAAGTGCACGAAGCCGGCGAGCCGCTGCGAGATCGCGCGCTTCTGGTCCTTGCCCGCCTGCCCCGGGTCTTGCGGGTAGTCGATCTCGACCGCGACGCCGTCGCGCTCCGCGACCGAGCGCATGAGCGACTGCACCCGCTCGGAGCCGATGCGCTGGCGCACCACGTCGAGGACGTAGAACGCGCCCTTCGCGCGCCGCATCTTGACGCCGACGGTGTAGCTGCCATCGCCCTCGGTGCCGGCGAGATCCCAGCCGCGCACCGTTCGCCCCGCCGGCGCCTCGTCCACGATCTGGAAGTCCTCCTCGTGGAACATCCCGCCCGAGCGCGGCGCCGGCCGCTGCTGCAGCTGCGCGGCCTCGGCGTAGGTGCCGCCGAACGCCCGGAGCTGGGGCTTCAGATCGCGCTCGAGAAAGTCGCGCGAGAACCGCTCGGGCCAGAGCAGCTCGCCCTCCTCGGTGCGCGGATCCTGCGGCGTGAGGTCGCGGAACTCAGGCTCCTTGCCCGCCGGCGCGAGCGACGGATCGGCCGCCAGCTCGGGCTCGGTCACGAAGAACGGGAGCACGCTGCGCTCGGGCCAAACCCGCGCGACGCGCTGCGTGGCAACGCCCTGGCGGCGGACGGAGGTGAACGAACGATGCCGGCGCTCGAATTCCATCGGCAGGCAGAGCCATTCGTACTCCAGCTCGGCCTTCAGAATCGTGCCGATCACGTCCGCCTGGTGCACGCGCTGCATGATCACGAGGATCGCGGAGTCCTCCGAGATCCGGCGCGTCGGGACCACGTTCGCGAACCACCGCACTGCCTCCTCGCGCAGCGCCGTCGATTCGACCGAGAGCACGTTGTGCGGGTCGTCGATGATGAAGCGGTCGCCGCGCTCCCCGGTCCCGAGGCCGCCGACCGAGGTCGCGATGCGATAGCCCGTGCGATCGGTGTCGAACCGGATCTTCGCGTTCTGCTCGGCCGAGAGCTTGAAGCGCTCGCCCCAGAGCTGCTGGTAGGTCGGGCTCGTGATCAGCGCGCGCGCGCGGCGGTTGTCGCGGATCGTGAGATCCTGCGAGTAGCTCGCGAGCAAGTACCGGAGGCTCGGCTGCGCGCGTGGGCCCCATTCCCACGTCGGCCAGAACACGCTCACCTGGTGCGACTTCATGCAGCCGGGCGGGACGTTGATCGCGAGCTTCTTGATCTCGCCGCGCGAGATCGCCTCGAGGTGCTCCGCGACGCAATCGATGACCCAGCCCCACACGAGCCGCGACTCCGGCTCGACCACGTGCCACATCAGCCGGATATAGGCCGCGAGCGAGTGCTCCGCGGCCACCGCGTGACTCGCGAGGCGCCCGAGCTTCGGGGCGCCCCAGAGCGCGGGCCCGAACTCCGGTGAGAGCGCGGCCGCCATCGGGGGCCTAGTGCTGCGTCGCGCTGGCCGACTCGATCACGGCGAGCGCCTGCTCGAGCACGCCACGCTCCTCGGCCGAGAGCTTGCGCATCTCGCGCGTGAGCATGCGGAGCACGTCGGTCTCGGCCGGCGGCGGCGGCGCCGGCGTGGTCTTGACCTCGCCCGTGTGCTCGAGCTTCCCCGACACCTGGCGATGGTCGCGCCAGCCGAGGCGGTTCTTCAGCCAGAAGATCTGCGCGACCACGTTCTGGTTCTGGGTCGCGTTCTTGTAGAGCGAGGCGACCACCGCGGCATCCGCCATCGGCGCGCCGCGCGCCAGCTCGTCCGCGAACTCCCGCGCGATGATCTCCTCGCTCGGGATCCCGAGCAGGATGCCCATCTGCTGGCGCGTGAGCCCCGCCATCGCGTAGCTGAGCACGCGCTCGCGCATCTCGGGCGTCGCCTCGAACTTGTGCGCGGTGTCGGAGCGCACCGGGCCCTTCAAGTACCTCCGCAACACCTCCCGCGAGATCCCGAGGCCGCGCGCCATCTGGGTCTGCGACATGCCCGCGACGCGCATGCGCTCGAGCGCCACCTGGTCCCGGTAGTTCAGCTTCCGCCGCTGAGTCACGCCGCGCGCTCCTTCTCGACGGCCGCGAAGGGCTCGCCCGTCGCCACGTGGGTCGCCGAGCGCCCCGTGAAGTCCTGCCAGCGCCGCACCGCGACGTCGACGTAGCGCTCGTCCAGCTCGACGAAAGAGCCGACGCGGCCGGTCATCTCGCACGCGATCAGCGTGGTCCCCGAGCCGAGGAACGGATCGTAGACGCCATCGCCCGGCTGCGAGTTGTTCTCGATCGGGCGCTTCATCGCGTCGATCGGCTTCTGGGTCGCGTGCCCGGTGTCGTTCTTGAGGTGATCGATCTCCCAGACCGTCGACTGCTTGCGGCCGCCCTCCCAGCTGGCCTGCTTCCCCTTGCGCACACCGTAGGCCGCGGTCGCGTGGTTCACGTCGAAACGCGCGAGCAGATCCTCCTCGCGCGCCGCCGGCGGCATCCGGTTCTGCCAGCGATCGGGCGCGCCTCGCTTGCCGGCGTAGAGCGCCGGCTCGTGGCCCCAGTGGTAGTTCCCGCGCGAGAGCACGAAACGGTTCTTGATCCAGATGATCTGTGAGCGGATCTCGAAGCCGACCGCGACGAGCGAGGCCGCGACCTCGTGCGCGTGCACGCCCGCGTGCCACACATAGGCGACGTCGCACGGCGCGAGCGCCCACGCCGAGCGCCAGTCGATCTGGTCGTCGTTCTTCAGCTTCCGGCCGTTCGCCTTCGCCTGCACCTGGGCCCGCGCGCGCCACTGCGGGTCGTACTCCACGCCGTAGGGCGGATCCGTGACCATGAGGTGTGGCGACTTGCGGCCGGCCGAGAAGAGCACGGCGACCACGTCGGGCTTCGTGGCGTCGCCGCACGCGATGCGATGGGCCCCGAGCTGCCACGCATCGCCGACGCGCGAGATCGCGACCTCGGGCAGCGGCGGCGCCTCGTCCGGGTGGCGCTTGCCCTGCATGGTTCGGCCCGCGAGCGCGATGAAGCGGTCGACGGCGGCCGGATCGAAGCCCGCGAGCGCGAGGTCGATGCCGGCGCCGCGCAGCTCCTGCAGCTCGAGCCCGAGCAGCGCGTCATCCCAGCCCGCCAGCTCGGCGATGCGGTTATCGGCGAGCACGTAGGCGCGCTTCTCCGCGCCCTTCAGGTGCCGAAGCTCGATCGTCGGCACCTCGGCGAGCCCGAGCTTCTGCGCGGCGAGCAGGCGCCCGTTGCCCGCGAGCACCTGGCGCCGCTCGTCGATCAGCAGCGGGTTCGTGAAGCCGAAGCGCTCGATCGCGCGGGCGATCGCGAGCACCTGCTCCGGCGAGTGCGTGCGCGCCTGGCGCCCCTTCCACGCCGAGAGCTGGGCGACGGGCAGGTACACCACCGCGCGATGCTGCTCGAGCCCGGATAGCGGAGCACCGCCGCGCGCCGGCGCGGCCTTCTTCTTCGCGGCCATGTGGCCGAGCATTGCGCAGCACCGCCGGCGGGGCTAGCACCGCTCTCGACCGCCGGACGTTCCGGCGCGCTTGCAACTACGGGGTGACCCCAGAGATGGCAGCCTGAGAAGGGTCGGCTCGAGAAGTCTTCGGAACCCGGCGGCCCGGCGCAGCGCAAGCTGCTCGGGCCGTTGGTGTCTCAGGCGAGCACGTCCCGATCGCGCGCGTCGGGCAGGACGGGCAGCAGGATGTCGTAGCTCTCGACGGCGCCCGAGAGCCCCGAGCGATCCGGGTGCGGATCCCAGATCAGCGCGCCGTCGTGCACCACGACCGAGTGCAAGAGGCCGCGCGCCGCCTGGCCCGCCGCGATCGCGAGCCCGCGCGGCACCACGCCGAGCACGCGGTAGTTCTCGTCGCCCGTGTGCAGGTACACCGGGAACACGCCCGCGAGGCGCCGGAGCGCGCGGCGGCACAGCTCGAGCGCGGCATAGGCGTCGCGGTACTGGCGCGCCTCGTAGAGCCGCGCGTACTCGAGGTACGCCTGGTGCACGGGCTCGAGCGCGTCGCGCGAGACGCCCGTGATCGTGGCGATGCAGGCCGTCCAGCAATCACCCTCGCCGAAGCCGAACGTGCGCTGCGTGACCGGCTCGACGCCCCATCGCTTGCACGCCGCGCGCATCTCCGCCTCGGTCATTGCTCGCTCGCGAGGCGAACGCGCGGATCACCGACGAGGTCGCGCGGAAGCTCGAGCGTCGAGAGGATCACCACCAGGCAAGCCGCCGTGCTCGCGAGCGCGCGCGCGTGATCGGCGAGCGCGTCCTCGACCGTGGCGTCGCCCGGCCCCATCGCCTGCATGTGCTCGAGCAGCGCCTCCGAGAGCCCGAGGTTCCGCTTCGCGTTCATGAATGCCTGCGCGCACTGCTCGGCCACGCCCATGCCGAGCGGCGCGACCGCGCCGCGGATCTCCACAGCGATCGCGCCCACCAGCTCGAGCGCTTCCTCGTGCGTCATCGGCTCCCCTCGCGGCAGCGGATCATGAAGCGGTTCTCGGCGCAGCGCAGGTGGAACACGCGCTCGTCCGGGAGCACGGCGGCCGCCTCCCCGAGCACCACGGGCTCGCGGCACCCGTCGGCCGCGCACCAGCCGTGCGCCGGCGCGGGCCCGAAGCGCGCGCCCGCCTCGCGGCCCTCCTTCGTGAGCACCCACCGCGTGCGGGTCACGAGAGCAGCGCCTCCGCGCGCGCGTCGACGAGCCGGTAGAAGCCGGGGTCGCTCGGGTGGTGCACCAGCGCGCCGAGCGCAATCAGCTCGCTGACGGCGCGCGAGCGCTCGCCGGCGCCCGGAGCGACACCGATCAGCCGGTGCCGCGGGAGGTCGTCGTAGCCCTCGTCGATGACGCCGAGGGCGCGCCCGATCACGTCCAGGTGAACCGCTTCGATCTGCATGGGGGTCTCCCTTCAGCCTTCCGTTTCGGCGGGCCAGCCCGCGGGCTTGAGCACGATCTCCTCGGCCTCGCTCGAGGCGAAGCCCGGCGGCGGGACCGTCCAGAGCCGGCCGCCCCACGAAACCGACGCCACCTGCTCGCCGCAGGCGTTCCACACCGCGGCCGAGACGACGTCGCCCGGCTCGAGCCCGGCGCCATCCCGGAGCGCAAGCCACGCCTCGCGGGCGCCCGAGAGCGTGCGCGCGGGCACGAACACCGTGGGCAGCCCGTGCAGCGCGACGCGCAGCCGGTAGGGGCGGGGCAGCTCGAGGTCGATCGCGATCACGGCTCCTCCGTTTCGACGCGGTCGGCGAGCAAGAGCAGGCGCGGCAGGAACTGCCGGCGGCCGACGTCGCGGAAGGCGTCCGCGAGCTTCTTCCGATCTGCGCGCAGGAACACGAGCGAGCCATCCCGCCACGCATCGGTCACGAGCGCCTCCTCGGGCGCGTCGCCGGCGTGCGGGAGCACGCACGCGAGCACCGCGTCCTCGTCGGGCTCGAGCTTCAGCAGCACGCGCTCGCGGAAGAGCACCGTGTCGTCGGTCATCGCGCGCCCCGAGCGCGGATGATCTCGAGCAGCGCGTTCTCGAGCTTGACCACGGCGTCGATCGCGGGCTCGGTGACGATCTCCAGGTCGGCGCCCCGAGCCCCGGCATACTCGTTGACCGCGGCCCAGAGCTTCTCGCGCTCGAGCGGCGAGAGCGCGTCGTTCCCGGCGCATGCGCGGCACCGAACGCGTTTCGGCACGCCACAGAAGAACTGATGGCGGGCAAGCTCGTGCCCGCACTCGAGGCGGAGATCCGCGCGGCCCGCCGCGTGCTCGTGGTGCGGAGCACGGCGGTAGTCGCGCAGCACTTCGGCCACGCGGCGCAGCGGCCACTCCAGGTGCGAGATGTCGCGCTCGTAGGTTCCCTGAAAGGTGTTCACGAGAATCGTCCGCGTCACGACCGCGCCTCGAGGCACGGGTCGCACAGCCCGGTCGAGCCCGACACCGGCGACCGGCCGCACTCCGAGCCGCAATCCATGCAGAGCACCGCGTGGTCGGTGCGCCGCTCGGCCATCGCCTTCAGCGAGAGCGCCATGCCGTAGATGTGGCGCATCGCGGCCGGCGCCTGGTCCCGGAGCCGCAGCAGCTCCGCGCGCGAGTAGCGGGCCGCGAGGTCGTGATAGACGGTCGGGTTCACGAGAGCACCGCGACGTAGCGGGCGTAGTCGTAGCCCTCGGTGTTCACCGCGTACACGAGGCCCGTCTCCGTGTCCTGCGCGAGAAACTCCGTCCCGATCTGGGCCGCGCGGATCGCGGCGCCGAGCCCCGAGAGGTCGCCCGAGAAGAGCAGCTGCGCGCCCGTCTCGCACAGCTCCTCGTAGCGGGCGCGCGTGAGCGCCAGCTCCGCGACGTCCGCGAGCGACTCGGGCTTGCGCGTCATCGCGCGGCGCTCGGCCTCCGAGAAGATTCGATCCGCCATCGCCGTCTCCTTCGCGTTCATGCCCTGACGTTTCGGCAGGGGCGCGCGAGAACTTGAGCCATTTAGGCGCGGACCTCGATCGCGAGCCCCGGCGCCGCGGGCGCCCAGAGCACGTCGCCGTAGGCNNGGCGCGCGGCTCGCCATCGCCGCGGAGCACGCCCTCGCGAGTCGCGAGGATCCAGCCCGCGCCGGTGGAGCGCACGCCATAGAGGCAGATCTCAGCGACCGGAGCCTTGTTGCGCTTCGCCATCGTCGTCCCCTTTCGTTCGGTCATGTGGCCCGTAACGGCGCGAGGTGACGCGAACTTGAGAGGATTCGGCGAGAAAAAGAGCAGCCCGGCGGTTAGCCCGGCGAGTTGCCGGCCTCCTGCGCCCGGACGCCCCGAGCCACGCCGGTGAGGAACGCCATGCCGTGGGTCGGGTCGAGCCCGCGCCGGAAGGGCGCCACGATCCCCTCGCGCACGTTGTGCGCCTCGAGGCGGCCGTCCTCGACCGCCGGCATGACCGCCTCCCAGAGCGCGACGAGCCGCACCAGGTCGCTGACGTTGCCGGCGCCGAGCACGGGATCGCCCTGGCGGAAGATCGGGGTCACGACGAGCACGTCGAAGTCGGGCCGGTCCCGCAGCAGCTGCGCGCCGACCCGCGCGACGTCCGCCCAGCGCGAGAAGCCGGGAGGCGTGCGGAGCGCGGCGACCTCCGCCTCGACCATCGCCACGATGAAGCCGCCGAGCAGATCCGGGCGATCGCTCTCCGCGAGGAAGCCCGCGCGCCACGAACACGAGAACACGGCGCAGGACGAAGGGTGGTTCGGGTAGATCGAACAGCCCGCGGCGCCCTGGTGCACGCATCGCTGGTTCCCGGGCTTCTCCAGCTCGTGCACCGCCATCACCTCGCAGCACGCCATGCACGGGCCGCAGCGGCGCGAGACGGCCGCGATCGCGATGTCGCGGAAGCGCCGGTCGCCGGTGCGCTTGAACAGCTCGCGCCCGTTGCGCGCGTGCTTGAGCAGGCCGCGCTCGAACTCCTCGAGGTCTCGCTTGGTCATTCACTCCTCCGGCGGCGGTTGATCGGCGACCGCGCGCTCGAGCACGCGGACGGCGCGCGCGGCGCTCGCGCACAGCGGGCGGTACTCAGGGTCGAAGTCGACCGGGTCGGCGTAGTAGCGCGCATCCGAGAGCACCTGCTCGAACTCGGCGAGCGAGCCCTCGACCTCGATCCGGTCCCCGAGGCGCCGCACCGATCGCGGGCGCGGCACGCACTCGCGCTCGACGTGGTCGAGCCAGAACTTCGCGGGCAGCCACGCCTTCACGCCGGCGCCTTCGCCGCAGCCGCGCGCCGCTCGTAGCCCGCGAGCGCGAGCTTCGCCTTGCGCACCTTCGTCTGGGCGAGCTTCAGCTTGCGCTGCCAGCGGGCGAGGTCGGTGACCGCCTTCGCATGGCGCTTCGCGACGAGCGCCGCGCGCGCGTCCTCGCGCGAGGGCTTGGGCTTCTCCGGCCGCGAGAAGTGCTCGGGCAGGAACCCGTGCGCCCAGAGCGGCGTCGGGCCCTGGCAGTAGCGGGCCGCCTCGGTCATCTCGGCGTGCCCGAGCCCGAGGTTGTGCGCGACCTCGTGCTCGAACACGAGCGCGAGCGCGTTCACGTCGAGCAGCCGCTGCTTCAGGTACATGGCGAGCCCGAGATGGTCGGCGCCGAACTTCGCCTCGAGACGCGCGCGCTCGCGCGCGGGCATCGGGCGCGGGAGGAACATGATCAGCCACCGGCCGTCGATCGCCGCGCGACCGTGCACGCCGCGCGTCCCGCGGAAGCGCTTCTGCCAGCGGACGTACACCGTGGTGAAGCGCGAGGCGCCCATCGCGGCGAGCCCGGCCGAGAAGAACCGGCGCAGCGTGCGCGTGTCGTAGGTGGTCTCGTTCTTCAAGAGCATGCGGTCTCCCTCGCGCGATCGCGCGCATCGCGGAGCCACGCGCGCACCGCCGCGTTTCGTTTCAGCAACCGACCCGAGGGCGCGCGGAAGAGCGAGCCGCCATCGGGCGCCCGCTGCTCGGGCTCGAATACGGCCGCGAGCAGCGCGTCCTTCGCCTTGTCCGCGATCGCCGCGAGCCGCACGCGCGTGGCGTGGAGATCGCGCGCGGCGACCGCCTCGCCGTAGGCGTCCTGCGCCTCGAGCAGAGCCGACGAGAGCGCGAGCGCGTTCATGAGGGCACCCGCATGAGCGAGCCGCCGTGGCTGCAGCGCGCGATCGCGCGCGCGAGCGAAGCGGCCGAGGGGAAGCCCGAGATCTGCGAGTTGGTCTGGTAGAGGACCGAGCTGCCGAAGCGCACCGGATGGGCGTGCTCGATGCGGATGCAGCTCACCGTGAGCCACGGGTGCGAGAGCACCGCGACGTCGGTCCCGAGCGCCGCTCGTGCCTTGCGGCACGCGGCGAGCACCTCCGCGCTGAGCGACTTCACGACGCGACCCGCACGCGCGAGGCGCCGAGCTGCTTCGCGCGCGTGCGCGCCCAGCCCTTCGCGGTCGAGAGCATCGGCAGGCCCGCCTCCGCGGGCCACGCGTGCCATTCGAGCACCCACGCGCCGTCCACCAGGAACTCGAAGGCCCAGCGGCCGCGGCCGCGCGGCTTGTGCCCGTGGGCGAATTCGTAGGCCGAGGTTTCGACGTCCATCTGAGAGCCTCCCGCGACGAGCACCGTCGCTGTAGTGGCCCTCTCCTCGGCAAGGTGACGCGGGAACTTGAGGCCCGACCCGAGGGGCGGCAGGCGATGCGCAGCCCTAGTGCTGCAGGCCCCGATAGGCCGCGACCGCCCCGAGCAGCTGCTCCCGCATCGCGGCGTCGTAGGCGCGGCAGGCGTCGGGCCCGGATTCGACGGGGCTGGAAGCCGCCAGAGAGGCCGCCAGCGCGAGATCGTCGGCGGCCGAGCGGAGTGAGGCGGTCCACTCCGCGCTCGCGCCCACGGAGCGCGCCAGCGCGGCCGAGAGCGCCATCTGTGCGGCGAGCCGCGCGTGCTCCCGCCCGAGCCGCAGCTCGAGCACGGCGACGCGCGCGCCGAGCACCAGCGCGAGCGCCCCGAGGATCACGGTCATGGGGTCGAGCATGGTTCGGCTCCCGTGTAGGCGCCGCGCACGGCGGAGCGCGAGCCGTCGGGCGCGGGCCACACTGTGAGCACGGTGCCGATCGGGAAGTAACGCCCAGCGTCTGGGCGCCGCGCGCCGATCACACCGCGCGAGGCGAACTCGAGCGAGACGAGCAGCTCGCCGCACCGCCCACATGCCTGCTCGGCCGCGTGCGGCACGCCGGTCACGTGGATTCGTCCCTGCGGCGGAGGTAGAGCAGCACCAGCAGCGCCAGCCCGAGCAGGGGCCAGAGCGCCGCCATGAGCAGGTTCAGCACCGTGGTCGGAATCGGCATCTCGGCGTCGGCGGGGCC
>FRDC01004992.1_pt1 | contig 13969 bp, 13 predicted proteins | sample 1106171 | NCBI WGS metagenome assembly FRDC01 (sample SAMEA3930566, study PRJEB13176) | freshwater metagenome | biome: Drinking water system; feature: drinking water; material: water | place: Singapore | collected 2014-12-20
GAGCTGGGTTCAGAACGTCGTGAGACAGTTCGGTCCTTACCTTCTGTGGGCGCAGGGAACTTGAGAGGAGTTGTCCTTAGTACGAGAGGACCGGGATGAACGTACCTCTGGTCTTCCAGTTGTCACGCCAGTGGCAGCGCTGGGTAGCTATGTACGGATCTGATAACCGCTGAAAGCATCTAAGCGGGAAGCAGACCTCAAGATTAGGTTCCCCTGGGGCTTCGGCCCCCTAAAAACCCCTTGTAGACTACGAGGTTGATAGGCAGAGGGTGTAAGCGCAGTAATGCGTTGAGCTGATCTGTACTAATCGGTTGTGAGGCTTTTATAACGAATTAATACCGGAGCTAAAGATCACCGAATTGAGTCTATTCAATTTGCAACGGCCGTTAGTTGTAATGACGTCGGCTGGTTTTGCAGAGAGAACAGAAAAGAATTTAGAAATGCTGGTGCCAATAGCGGCGGGGTCACACCTGATCCCATCCCGAACTCAGCAGTTAAGCCCGTCAGCGGCGATGGTACTGCAAGGGAAGCCTTGTGGAAGAGTAGCACGGTGCCAGCTTCTTTTTAGCCCCTTGGCCGGAAACCAAGGGGCATTTTTTTACGCACAAGCGAACTAGCGCCACTCGTCCATGATTTTTGTGAGTGCACTTGCGCCGGGACGAAGGTCTTCTTGGGTCAAGCGCGCGAGCGGAATCTCGGTTAAGGTCATAGAATCCAAGAGGTTTGAACTGGAGTCCTTAACGTACAAAAGCCCAGTGAGAATTTCGTGCTGAGAGGACGCGTTGTGGATTGCTGCCGTGGCGGCAATTCGGCTGTGTATGTCATGGAGCCGTGAATCCAATTTTCGAAGCACGAGAGACGATCCATCAGGAAGTTTCACAACCTCACGCTCGCCCTCGGGATAGTCGACCTGAATTTCTTGCATGGCCTCGATGAAGCCAAACTCTTGTAGTTTAATGTTATGATCCTTTACATAATCGTAACTCAGTGTGGAACCCTCGTGATTATTGAAGGTTACGCAAGGGGAAATTACATCAATTACTGCGGTCCCCGGGTGTCGCATCGCCGCGGATATCAGCGGGACCATTTGCTTCGCATCTCCTGAAAAAGAGCGGGCAACGAAAGTGCACCCTAATTCGATGGCCAAGGAACAAAGGTCAATTTGCTGAAATGGATTGATATCGCCGGTTTTGAGTTTTGCGCCCTGATCGGCGGTGGCAGAAAACTGTCCCTTGGTAAGTCCGTACACGCCGTTGTTGGCCACGATATAACAAATCGGCAGATTTCTGCGGATCATGTGAATAAAACCGCCGATTCCAATACTTGCGGTATCGCCATCTCCTGAAACTCCGATGAGCGACAGTTCGCGATTGGCAAGTTTGACTCCCGTCGAGACCGCGGCCATTCGACCGTGAACGCTATTGAAGGCGTGGGATCGACTTACAAAGTAGGCGGGTGTTTTTGATGAACAGCCGATGCCCGACATCTTTGCAACGTCGTAGGGATCGATATTGGAAACGAAGAATGCATTCGAAATGTGGGTGGAAATGCTATCGTGGCCACAACCGGTACAAAGTGTGGACTTTGAACCTTTGTAGTCCTCTTTTGTAAGGCCAACGCGATTTCCGCTTGTTGTGGCATTTTCAAGTGTCGTCATTTCTGAGCTCCGTGTCCTATGTTATAGCGAAACTTCAAATGAGGTTGGTTTTTGAACGCGGTGGAGCGCGGTCGCAATGCCCCCACCTTCTTGCTCGATGATGGGTACGGATATGGCCCGAGCATGAATCGGGAGTCCATCATAATGTAGGACCGATCTGAACTTGTGGGCAAACGAGGGGTACTCGGCTCGCAGGAGGCTGAGCAGCTGTCCGTCCCGATTTTGTTCCACTACGTAAACGTGTTCGCATTTTTCGACAAAGCCCTCGACGTCGCGATGAAACGGGAGCGCTCTGAGACGTAAATAGTTGGGCTTTATACCCGCGAAGTGAAGTTGTTCGAGCGCCTCGGCCATCACAAAATCGGTCGATCCAAAAGCGATAAGGCCTACCGAGGCGCCAGCTTCCCAGGTGATTTGGGGACGGGGTAATTGGGATCGAATCGTTTCCCATTTTTTTGATAGTCGATCCACAAGTTTGACGTATTCATCGGATCGCTCGGTGTACTGAGCGAGTTCGTTGTGTCCAGAACCTCTTGTGAAGTATGGAGCTTTGGGATGACGGGTGCCGGGTAGGGTGCGATAAGGGATTCCGTCGCCATCCACATCTTTGTATCTTGAAAAACTGGTTCCCTTTTCTAGGTCTTCAACTGAGAGAACTTTGCCTCGATCGAAATTTTGAGTGGGCTGCTTAAATTCTTCAGTGGGCCAAAAATTCATTCCGATATCGAGATCGCTTAAAACGAAAACCAGAGTCTGAAATTTTTCGGCAAAATCAAAACCGGTTTGACCAAACTCAAAACACTCCGCTGCATTGGCGGGGAGAAGCACCGGGTGCTTGGTGTCTCCATGCGAGAGAAGATGGGCGAATGACAAATCCCCTTGCATGGTCCTGGTTGGGAGACCTGTGGAAGGACCGACTCGTTGAATGTCCCAAACCACAGAGGGGATTTCGGCGAAGTAGCTGTAACCGGCAAACTCCGCCATCAGGCTAATTCCTGGACCCGAAGTTGTGGTCATGGCGCGCGCTCCAGCCCAGCTCGCCCCCAATACCATCCCCATTGCGGCCAGTTCGTCCTCGGCCTGTACAATAGCAAACTTGTTTTTTCCATCCGGGGTTTTGCGGTAGCTATTTGCATAGCGCTGAAAAGCCTCAGCCAAAGAACTCGATGGCGTGATGGGATACCAGGAAACAAAGGTGCATCCGCCATATAACAGACCAATTGCCGCGGCGGAGTTCCCGTCGATAATCACGCGCCCATTGTTAGCAGTCATAGGTTTAACTTTGAATTTGAAGGGTTCGGGGAGGTGCTCGCGTGCGTAGGCGCGACCGGACTCAATGGCCTTCATGTTGACTTCGACAACCGAGGCCTTTTTAGCGCCAAAATTATCTTTGACTACGCCAAGTAGAACTTCAAAATCTAGCTCGAATAACTCGGCCAAAACTCCAACATAAATCATATTGATTAGCAGCTTTTTGATTTTGATTTGATCGGTCACCGAATCGACAAGTTGTTTGAACGGGATCCCGTAATTTGTGACATCTGGGCGAAGCAGGGTGGCGTCGAATTTTAAATCAGAATTGTATATAAAATAGCCGCCGGGCCTTACCGAGCGCAGATCTTCCACCAGCGTGTCGGGATTCATGGCGACGACGATGTCGGTCTCAACTCGGCGTCCAATATGGCCATTTTTATTGGCCCGAATGGTGAACCAGGTTGGAAGGCCTGCGATGTTAGAAGGGAAGAGGTTTTTGCCGCCCACTGGAATCCCCATCCTAAAAATAGTTTTCATGAGGATATTGTTGGAAGATTGGCTACCACTGCCATTGACGGTCGCAACATTTAAAACGAAATCGTTGATCACCGGCTGTGTATTTTTGATGAGCGCGCTTGTGGCCTTGGCAATGGGCGCGGCTGTGTTGTCTGTATGGGCACTTGCGGTTTGCGGACTCATGGCGAAAGATTCTCCTGCCTACATGTATGAAAGATCTGAAGGTTGAGTAAATCCTAAGCTAATATAGACTCGATTACGCATCGTGGGAAGAATTCTGATTTAGTAGGTTAGCGCTTTGCATAGTTCGGAGATGTGGCTTTCTTACGGTGTCCAGTAGGAGCAAAATGAAGGAAGTGTTTTGTCAGTACGCAGGTCGCTGTTCGGGATGCAGTTGGATCGATGTCCCGCATCAGGATCAGCTGGCTCGAAAGCGAGAGCGGCTGGAGAGGCTTTTTGAGGAACACGGCATCAAAGCTCCGCCGTTGTGGAGCGTTCACGAAACCCGGGCCTGGGGGTCTCGAAGTCGATTTGACTTTACGGTCGAGCGACTGAATTCGGGCGAAGTTCGCATGGGTCTGTACTCCACTCTTGGGACTTTGATTGACCTTGAGGATTGTCCTCAACTCGAGCCAGCGCTGCAAGACTGGTATCGTACGTTTAGACAATGGGCTAAGCGCTCAGTTGGTTCTCTAAGCAACCTAAAAAAAGGCTCTGTGCGATTAAGGATTGGAGAAAACGCTGAGCGCGGCGTGTGGTTGGATTTTTCAAATCTGTCCATTAAGGAGCTATTAGAGACTGAGGAATCTTGCAGGTCTCTCGAGGCTCTTGTTGCACCCCGTGGTGTTGTTGAGATTGGCCAGCAACGTAAGATTCTGCTTTTTGATGGTGAACGTTGGAGACTTGGCGGGCCGAGTCTTGGGCCGTGGTTTCAGACTACTATTGCGAATAAGTTAGTTCCGGTGTGGATGCATGTCGGAGGGTTTTCCCAGCCTTCAAGGACGGGAAATCAAGTGCTCGTCGATTGTGTTGTCGACATGATCCAGAATGGCGGTGAAAAACCCCCTCGAAAATGGCTCGATTTGTTTTGTGGAAACGGAAATTATACCCTTCCGCTTCGCGCTGCTGGTTTTTCCGTGGTGGCCGTCGAAAGTGATGAACAAGCGCTCGAGGGTTTAAAAAAATCGGCGGCTTCGCTTGGTTTTTTGACAGATCTTGAGATTGTCGCCATGGATATTTACCGCGATGGTATTCCCGAATTGCGGGAAAGGTTTAAGTTATTGGGAGAAGATCTCGGGGTTTTGGTAAATCCGCCGCGTTCGGGTTTGGCGGCGGCAGTCAAGTCGCTGGGTGCGCTACGGCCTAAGGTTCTGGTTTATGTGTCATGCTTTCCTGATTCTCTGGCACGAGATGTGGCTCAGTTACAAACTGATTTCAATTACAAAATCACTCAGATGGCTCTTGTGGATCAGTTTCCTCAGACTCCTCACTTTGAGACGGTAGTCCGCCTGGACGCCCATTCGTAGCAAATGCTGAGGAATTAATTTTGGTTACCCACTCCTTGTAGGCTTTTGAAACTTTATCAATCGGAGCGGGTGGATGCACTGGTCCAACATGCACCGTGAGTGGCCCTGGAACAGCGAAAACCGAACTCTTTGGCCAAAGACGGAAAGGTCCGTCAAGATAGAGAAATAAAATCGGAGTGTTAGATTTTTCTGAAAATACGCTGACACCCTTTTTGAACGGATGAATCAGACCGTCTTTTGAACGTGTTCCCTCGGGAAAGACCACCATCCAAATTCGTGGCAATTTAATTAGGAGAGTAAGGCAAAGTTTGACGGCGCCACCTCGGCGATCCTTTCGGTCAATGGGGATAGCTCCAATGCAATGTTTTGAGAAAAATGCCATGAACTCATTTGAGAAAAAGTAATCTTTGGCCGCAGCAAAATAGAGGTCTCTCCAAAAGCGAAAGGGAATCGAAGTCGAAATCGCAACCGCATCGAGGTGACTCGCATGGTTGGCCACCACAAGAAGGCGGGGATGTTGAGTCAGAATGGGAGAGTAATCACCCTCTACTTTCAGTCGCACATAATACTTGAAGAAGACGAAACGGAGGAATGACCACCAGAGAAATTTAAGGACAATACTAATCAGGTCAAATTGCTGCGTGAAAAGTGGCAAATGTCGTAGGTGCGATGGGAGTCGTAGCCACTGATCGTTCTCGTAATTCCACTCTCTCAAAAAACAAGCCCTTTCAGCCAGAGGCTACCTGGCCCATTCATAAACTCGATCGCGTAGTAGGCCATGGGCATGACAAAGATCATTCGATCGAGCCGGTCTAAAACAGAGCTACGACCCCAGATGAAGGCTCCGGTGTCCCGGGCTCCGACATCTTTACGGATCACAGATAAAATGAGGTCTCCTAGTCCGCCCACAAGAATTGAGACACTTGTTGCGACCAACCAGAAGATTTGAATTTCATCGGGAAGTAGACCTTTCAACAAATAACCTAGTCCTACCGTTAGACCAATCGCCAAAAGAAAACCCTCGAGGGTCCGGTTGGGTGTGATATTGGATACAACCTTTCGCTTGCCAAAAAAGCGAGAGATCGTGAGCGAAGTGTTATCGCAAAACTCGCTCATGATGAGAAGATAGAGCACGGCAAACACGCCCCCATTCCAGCTTAGAATTTTGAGGGTATGCAAAAAGCCCCAGCCTAAAAACATCACGCAGATGAGGCTCAATGCGATGTACTGAAGCATGTTCTTAGCATGATTTTGCAAAATGGGGATCGACGAGATGATTCCAAGAAACGCCATGGGCATGAGGTGGAACCACGTATCATGCCCGGTGTTGACAAAATAGCCCATGGTCCATATCGCGAAATAACTAAGCCAAACAAAAAGACTACGGTGATACATACCCGTCATCTTAAAATAGTCACGGGCACCGAGCACGCCAACCAGAGTGATTCCAAGACTGCGATAGGGCTCGTTTGCACCTAGAACTCCAAATACAATCGGAACTCCAAACAGCCAGCTTCTGATGCTGGCCCAACCCGCAATAAGATGCGCATTGGATTTTCGGAAGGGTCCGATCACAATTGCGAGAACGGCAACAAAGGCAATGGACACCAGTCCGGTCTCCAAAAACTTGCTGTCACTCCAGAGTTGTCCCATTGCCATCGCTCCTTTGGATTTCACTGAAGAGGACAAAGGCCTCGTGTGTGTTGGCGAGGTCTCTTTCGGTCCTACCCGATATCCACTCCTAGTTCCTTGATCTTCTTATACAGGCTTGAACGCGAAACGCCTAGAAGCGATGCAGCCTCTTCGACGTCAGGCCTGAGACGAATACATCTCTCGATGATCTGTTTTTCGAACTCGTTGACTAATGTGGTAAGGCCCCTTGATAGATCTAGGCGTTCAAACCTATGACCCGTCGCCTTGGGCGCGCTGAGTAGGGGCAGTACGTCTTCGGCTCGAATGATAGGGAGAGGGGCCACGAGCACAACTTGCTCGATGACTCTCTTTAGCTCACGTACATTGCCTGGCCAATTGTAGGCGGAAAGGCAAGCCATGGCGTCTTCTGAAATGGATTTTGTTACCCGTGGGCGAAGGATTGAAAGAAAGTGGTTTGCGAGTGCAGGCAAGTCGTCTATCCGCTCCCTGAGTGGAGGGAGGGTTAGTTTTTTTCCGTTGATGCGCCAAAGTAGATCTTCGCGAAATTTGCCCTCTTGAACGAGCTTAGTCAGCGGTTGATTGGTCGCGACCAACACCCTGGCGCTCACTTGGATGGGTTCGCGGGAGCCCACTCGGAAAATCTCACCGCTCTCAAGGAATCGAAGTAGCTTGGCTTGTTGAGGTAGCGACAATGCCTCGATTTCGTCTAAAAAAAGATCTCCCCCGTCAGCGGCTTCGGCAATGCCCATCCTGGCCTGATCCGCTCCGGTGAATGCTCCCTTTATGTGGCCAAAAAACTCGGACTCAAACAATGACTCTGAAATAGAAGCCACATTGACTCGAAGCATGCTCTTGTCTTGTTCTTGAAAGTTGATAAGCCTTGCGACCACTTCTTTACCAGTTCCGGACTCCCCCTCGATCAAGATCGGTCCCGCTTCATTCTTGAGGCCCGCAATACGTCGACGAATTTTTTGTGAAGGCTGACTTTGTCCCACCCAGGCGAGGTGGGGGTCGTGGGTTCTCAGAGCTGCTTCGTGGAGAAGATGTAGGGCTTCGACTTTTGACAAAATCAATTCCATTTCTTCGGGATCCAGGGGTTTTGCAAGAAATTTCGATGCCCCCGCTTTGATACAGTTCTCCATAAGGCTTCGATCGAGGTCTCCGGAAATCGCGACGATTTCAAGTCGGGGCTGAACCTTCGCAATTTTTCGAATCACGTCGAGTCCGTGAGGATGATCGCTTCCCGGGATCAAGTGCATGTCGACGAAGGCGGCGTCGAAACGCTCTCGAGGTGCTTCTGCTAGGTTGGTAAGAGCCAAGAGGTTCCAGTGGCTGGGGAGCGAGACTTTGACGGACTCGTGGATTAAAGCGTCATCGTCGACCAAAAGTAACTTTCGCGGTTTGGCGTTCATTGAGACTCCAAATTTGTCGTGATAGTCCTGGGGCTATCGAGGTTCACTTTGAAGACGTCTTTCCCTAAAAACAAGATCCGGATACTACTTTTAGAGAATATACATCCCGCCGCGACCGAGGACCTTCGGGAAGCGGGGTTTGATGTTGAAACTAGGCCTGGCGCCTTGAAGGAATCTGAACTCGTGGAGGCGATAGGTGGTTTCCATCTTCTTGGAATTCGATCGAAAACTCGGGTCACTAAAAGGGTGATCGAAAAGGCCGACAAATTACTTACGATTGGGTGTTTTTGTATAGGTACCGACCAAGTCGAACTCTTATCGGCTCGGGGTTCTGGGATACCGGTCTTTAATGCTCCCTATAGCAACACGCGAAGCGTGGCCGAGATGATTTTAGCAGAAATGATTTGTTTATCTCGGCAACTTTTTGACCGGAGTTCTGGAGCTCACAGCGGAGCCTGGGATAAGTCGGCGTTGGGCGCGCATGAAATCAGGGGAAAAACTCTTGGAATCGTAGGCTATGGGCATATTGGGAGCCAGCTGAGCGTTTTGAGCGAATCGCTTGGGATGGAGGTTGTTTTTTACGACATAGTTAAAAAACTGCCGCTTGGGAATGCACGGCAAATGAGTACTTTGAGCGACTTGCTTAAGAAGGCTGATTTTGTTTCGCTGCATGTTCCGGACACTCAGGCGACTCGAGGCCTGATCGGCGGTCGAGAAATTGAACTCATGAAGCAGGGTGCGTATCTGCTCAATGCATCTCGAGGTCTAGTAGTGGATCTGGCCGAGTTAGCAGGGGCACTGAAAAGTAAAAAGCTTTCTGGAGCTGCAATTGACGTTTTCCCGGAGGAGCCAGCAAACAATGAAGAACGGTTTGTAAGCCCACTGCAGGGGGTACCGAACGTGATTTTGACCCCTCATGTGGGCGGAAGTACCGAGGAAGCCCAAGAGGCAATTGGTCGGGAAGTGGCCGCAAGTTTTATCAAGTTTGTTAACGATGGAAGTACTGTAGGTGCGGTCAACTTTCCTAAGGTGGCTCTGCCAGTTCAAGAGGACGCTCATCGAATTTTGAACGTTCACCGAAATGTTCCCGGAGTGCTGAGCGATATCAATAGGCTCGTATCCGATGCAGGCGCCAATATTTTGGGGCAATATCTCGCAACGGACGATGAAATTGGGTACATGGTGATGGACCTGGAGCGAGCGCAGGCCGACTTGGTTTGCGAGGGCATTCGAGGCTTGTCCACGAATATTCGGACGAGAATTCTGTATTGAGCCGAAACCTTGAGCGCGACGAAACTTTGGGAGCGAGCAAAAAAATGAACGAAATGCGAGGCGGCTTTTGGCTAAAGCAACTTCCCCGGATTCATGATCTGATCCGGGTCAAAAACATTTTTTATTGATTTCATGATCGCAATTTCAGAGGGGCTCCTACAGTGTTTGAGAAAACGTTTTTTGGTAAGCCCCACGCCATGCTCTGCCGAGACGCTCCCCGAGTGTTTTTCGATGAGTTCGTAGAGCAACTCATCCACCGTTAAGCAGGCCTCTTTAAACTGCTCGATGGTGAGATTCTTTGGTCTCAACACATTGATGTGCAGATTGCCGTCGCCAATGTGCCCAAACCAAACCACTTCGAAGTCGGGATACGCTGCGCTTAGAATTTTATCGGCTTCGAGCATAAAATCGGTGGCTCTTGAAATTCGAACCGAAATATCGTTTTTATAAGGAGTGTGCGGAGCCAGTGACTCCGAAATGTATTCGCGAAATTTCCAAAGCTCTGCCGACTGAGTGGTTCCCTGGCTGAGAACGCCATCGGTGACAGTTCCAATTGAAGTTAAGCTTTCAAAAAGTGTAAGTGCTTGATCAAGAGTCCCAGGGTTTTCTTCTTCGAATTCAATGAGAGCGTAAAATTCGGAGTGAGCCGAAAGCGGGCGCTTTAAGTTGGGGTGGTGTTTGAGCACGTGGGATAAAGCCAAATCGGAGAACATTTCAAAGGCAGTGAGAGGTAGGGTTCTTCGAGCTTGCGAAAACACTTCCATAATTTCTGCGAGATTTGAAACTCCGAGCAAGAGCACATGAGTTTCACGAGGCGCTCGAGTGAGCCGAACCTCCACCTCCACAATAAATCCCAGAGTCCCCTCGCTCCCAATGAAAAGGTGGCGAAGATCGTAGCCCGATGCATTTTTAACTAGGCCTTGATTGAGCTTTAAAATTTCCCCGGATCCGGTCACCACCGTGAGTCCCGCCACCCAGTCGCGCGTTAGGCCGTAACGTACGACCTTAATGCCACCTGCATTTGTGGCCACATTTCCGCCAATCTGGCTTGACCCTCTTGCAGCAAAGTCGACTGGGTAAAAAAGTTGACGCTCTTGCGCAAACTTTTGAATCTCTTCCGTAACAACACCCGCTTCGCATTTGAGAAGTAAATCAGATTCGTTGAAATCAAGCACGGCATTCATCTTTTCAAAGGAGACTACGAGCTCGCCGTGACTCGCGACGGCTCCGCCGCTTAAACCCGTGCGCCCACCCGAGGGAACCAGGGCAACCTTGTTTCTGCGGGCCCAAAGCACGACTTCTCTGACTTGCTCTTTAGTTTTTGGAAAGGCGATCGCCAGTGGGGCCACCTTAAAAAAACGAGTCCAGTCCTGACCATACTGCATGAGGGTTTCAGGCTCTAAGCGCACCCGGTCAGGGCCAATAATTGGAATTAACTCCTCGATGGGGGATTGTTTGGGGTTTGGCTTCATTTCGCCTGAGACTAACGAAACTTAGGCTTAGTAACAAGCCCGAGATCGAAGTTCTGAAAAGTCAGGGTCGTTTTCGAGAGTGTACTCTTGATTGTCCACGGAGCGCTTTTGATAAATTCGCTCCAGTATCGCAATACCCTGTTCCAAGTTGGTAAAGTCGGGCGTCATACTTTTGCAAATCGACTCGAGCACTTCGCCTAACGTTGAAACTTCAGGCACGCCGTAGGTTTTTCCGGAGCCTTTGATTTTATGGAAAAACACTTGAAGTGACCTCAGATTCGAAGACTCGAGATCAAGCCTCGCGCTTTGAATTTTGTCAGACAACTCTTGAACGTAGTCTTTGCGTAAATCTTCAAGAAGGTCATTAAGGCTCATCTTGCAACCACCTCTTTAAAAATACTTCTACGATCACAGGACCAAACTGCTAGGCCGCGAGCGGGATGGATGGAACTTGAAGGTTCTCGTCTTGCTCTACCACCTTATTTTGTTCGGAAAGTCGATAGGTCGGAAGTGAGAAGTAAAAAGTAGAACCTTGGCCCGGTGAAGAGCGGACACCAACATGTCCTCCATGCTGCTCGATCAGGGCTTTCGAGATCGCCAATCCAAGACCCGTACCCTTGACCAAGGGACTCTCGGCACTTGTGGCCTGGCGGAACTTCTGGAAAAGCTGCGACTGGTCCTCGGGGGAGATGCCCCGACCTTGGTCGGTGACCTCGATTTGAAGTTCGCTGGAGCGATTGATGAGAGGGCTGATCATGACCGCGCTTCCCTCGGGCGAAAACTTTAGGGCGTTAGAGAGAAAGTTGGTCAGTACTTGTTGAATGCGATCACGATCGCCGTAGACCTGGTAGAGGTTGGAGCAGCTGAACTCAATGCGAATTTTGGATGTCTCAGCTAAGCCGTGCAGGCTGTCGGAACAGTTTTTCAAGAGGTCCGACAAATCAAACCATCCCTGTTTAAGGGGAAGTCTACCAGCTTCGATCTTGGCCATGTCAAGAATGTCGTTGATCAGTCGGATTAGGCGATCGGTCTCCCCCTCCGCGATTTTCATAAGGCTTAGCACTTCGGGATTGAGGTTGCCCATAACCCCGCTGTTGATGAGTCCAAGCGAGCCCTTGATGGAGGTCATGGGCGTGCGCAGTTCATGACTTGCGATATTGAGGAAGTCGGATTTGGCGCGATCCAAAGCCTTTAGCTCTTCCAGATTATTGAGCACCTTTTGAGCCATGGAGTTAAAGGTCGACTGCAAATTTCCCATTTCGTCCGCGGTGGGAGCATCAAACCTATAGGAATATTGTCCGTTAAGAAATGCGATCATCTGCTCACTGAGCCTACGGACTGGGCCAAAAATTCGGGTCTGCAAATACGCGATGAGCAGGAGTAAGTTGAAGAGGAGCATCCCACCCGAAGCCATAATCCAAAAGTCAAAACGTGTCTGCGCCTGCCGTTGTTGATCTTCCATCGCGGACCGGTACTTGATTTCGGATTCCAAAAAATAGGGTACACGCGATCGAATGAGTTTAGAGCTTTTTGCGGAAAGCGCTTGAATCGTATTTGAAAGTGCAAGTTGCCTCTCTTTGGGTTCGACGTCCTCTCGAATCGTTTGAAGATGCTGAATTGAAGAATCGGAGACGGTGTTGGCGTCTGCGCCTTTGAGATGGCTTTGAATCTGAAGGGAGAGTTGAATCTGGTGGGCTAGCGCTTTCTCGCGCATGCGAGAACTCAAAGCGAGCGAAAGTGAAAGCAAAACGAGGAACCCCGTTGCGCCGGCCAAGGTGAGTACTTTTAGCCTGAGAGGATTCATGCGGTTAGACCCTTTTGTGTAAGATTCTCAAGTATCGCGTTGATTTGTTGATTGAGATTTTTAGGGTCAAAGGGCTTAAGAATGTATCCCGATGCTCCTGCCTCGAGCGCTTGCTTGATTTCGCACTCTTGTGATTTAGCACTTAAAAAGATAATGGGAGCCTCAACCCCAAGTTCATCGCGGAGGCGCTTACAGGCCGACATGCCGTCAAGTTTTGGCATCATGCCATCGAGCAAAATGAGATCAAACTTTTGAGTCTTACAAGCTTCGAGGGCCGCTAGTCCGTCGGAAGCGTGATTCACGGTGTGGCCGCCAATTCTCTCAAGGGCGAGAGCCGCAATTTTTGCAATGGACGTGTCATCTTCTGCAACCAGCACGTGCATGGTTTCACCCCACCTTGGCTCGCGATTGAGTTAAAGTTTGGTTCATATACGCCCTGATCTTTTGAAGTCTGGATTCGCCGGCTCCGATGAATTCAAGTTCGACGAGCCAAGTGTTTTTAGATTCATCACTCACCTTGGAGATCTTGCAGTGAGGAGCGCTAATTCCGATTTCTTTGAACAGAGGTGCATCGACTTCGAGGGAGTCGCCGACCTTGGGCTGTTGGCTGCATCGGGCTCGAAGACCAATTTCTGAGAGTCCCAGAATTTCGATTTGAGATTTGAGAAAAGCCCTCTGATGCAACGTGATACCCTTGAACTCGGAGACCTCTTCACCACCCCGAGATTGCGGCGCGCGCCTTTGGAGAATCGTACGTACTTTTTGCTGTAAAAGTGGGGGATCGATGGGTTTGATGATGTAGTCTTCGACTCCAAGTTGAACGGCAAGGTCAATGTCTGTACGGTCGCGGCGGGCCGTTAAAAGAGCGATCGGGAGGTCTTTGAACTTTGGGTTCTGTCTTAGACCACGGAGCAAATCAAAGCCTGAAGCATGGGGCATGTTGGCGTCGGTGATCACCAGGTCAAAAGTTTCACTTTTCAGATTTCTCAGAGCTTGAAAGGGATCTTCGGCCGTTGCCACCGAATGTGAGTCTGCAACTAGTACCTTTCGTACCAGTCGTAAAATATCTTGGTCGTCATCGACGAGCAGAATATGAGCCAATACAACCCCACTTTTGGACTAACTCCTATGGGGGATCGGCAGTGTGGGACTTGTTCGGTAATTTTCCTAGAATTGTCAAAATCTTGGATTCGAATTTGTATTTGGATGCCCTCGAAAGAGTCTCAAAGTGCGACAGCTCGGGCGGCTGTCTTGGGGAGTCGCCATTTTGTTACGAACTCTTATTTCAAATCCTGAAAGAGATCCTTCAGCTCGCCTGCTTCATACATCTCCATCATGATGTCGCTCCCGCCAATCAGCTCACTCTTAACATAGAGCTGAGGAATGGTGGGCCATTGGCCGAA
>FRDC01003047.1_pt1 | contig 13961 bp, 11 predicted proteins | sample 1106171 | NCBI WGS metagenome assembly FRDC01 (sample SAMEA3930566, study PRJEB13176) | freshwater metagenome | biome: Drinking water system; feature: drinking water; material: water | place: Singapore | collected 2014-12-20
GCTCTATGCCGGAGCCGTGGTGTCTTTCTTCACGGTCGACACCAGCGGCGTCAAGACAACGACCCTGGCGACGCTTTACGTCGCCGCGACCGGTGTGACCGTTGCCGCGAACCCGCAGACGCTGGACAGCGAAGGCAAGTTCCAGGCCCCTGTCTACATCGACGCTCCCGTCATCGCGTCCGTCGACGGCGTGCACGTCGTCGACCACGACACCGGCCTCATCATCCCTCTCGGCTTGTTCCGCGGAGACTGGGCGCCGAACACGATCTACTATCCTGGGGAGTTCGTCCGCGACGGCGCCGCCGGCGGGAACACCCTCGACATCTATGCCGTGCAGTCGATCCATCAGTCCGGCGTGTGGGCGACGGACTCCGTCGACGCCACCAAGCTGCTGCGGATGATCAACGTCGGCGGCGCATCGCTTGGCGTATCTCTCCCGGTGGCGATCACCAATGGCGGCACCGGGGCCACCAATGCCGACGATGCGCAACGGAACCTTGGCCTCGTGCCATTCCTGCGCCGGTCGGACCGAGCCATGATCGATCGCCACGTTTTCCTGTCCACCTACGTCACATGAGGTAGAAGCCATGTCTGTCCAGCCGCAGTACGGCGCAACGCCCGTCATCGGCGAGGCCGTGATCTCCGTCGCCAACACCAACCGCGNNGACGGCACCGGCACCATCACGCAACTGATCGTCGGCCGGATGCCGGGCACCCGCGTCCAGCGGATCAAGTACAAGGCCACGGGCACCACGACCGGCGGTATGATCCGGATCTATCGCAAGTCTAACGGCCTGACCTTCAACGCCGATGGCACGGTCGCATCGTTCGGCGCTCCGACCTGGCGGCTGATCGAGGAACTGACCGTCGCGGCCGTGACGCCATCGGCCACGGTCGAGACAGCGGAAGGCGAACTCGCGCCGACCGACGGTATTGATCTCGGGCCGTTCGAGCAGCTCGGCGTGTCCACGCACAACGGCGAGAGCTTCGTCGTCGAGGCGTTCGGCCAGCATCTCTAAGCGGCGGCAATCACCATGTCCGGTCCTGGAATCATCCCGGTTCCGACGCGCGCCCTGGCGGTCCTCTCCAGGTTCGTGAAGCTCTGCACGTTCGGGCCATCGTCCATCGCCTACGGCGTCGATGTCCACGCGCCGGATTTCAAGATCGCGAACAAGAGCGTGCGCGACATCTCGGACCTCACCGAGGATACCTCGCCTGACCCAAATGCCGACTTCGTCCTCACCTATGACACGTCGGCCGCAGCCCCCAAGAAGGCGAAGCCACGCAATGCGGGCGTGACGGTGTTGGACAAGACTGGTGCCATTCTCAGCATCACTAATACCGTTGCCGAAACGAGCCTGTACAGTGTCGTCGTGCCAGCCGGTAGCATGGGTGCAAACGGTGCCATCCGGCTCACGATCATTGGGTCCTATGTCAATAGCACGGCCACTGGGAGGACGCTGACGATCAGAATCAAGTTCGGCGGCGTGACGATCTATGACGATGTGTCGGCTACGATTGCGGTCAATGCGTTGTCGCGCACTTTCAGTCTTGAGTTTCTCTTGGCCAACCGCAATTCGGCAGTCGCTCAAAATGGCATCGGTAAAGTGATGGTCGGAAACGTTGCCGCAGCGACCGCCGGTATTGGTGATCTTGCGACCGATCAACTTCTTTCTACCGGGATCGGACATATCGCCGGTAGCGTGAACACCGCGAACCCGCAAACCCTTGAAGTGACCGCTCAGCATTCTGCGGCCGATATCGCCATACAACTCAATCGTCATTTTGCCTGCGCGGAGTTGATCTGATGCCCGTCACCCGCATTCTCGACTTCGACACCTGGCGCCCCGGCTATGCCGGCGCATCGGTTACGGTCTACAGAGCCGGCACGACGACACCGGCGACGCTCTATGCCAACGAGGGGCTGGCCGTCACGCTCGGAAACCCGCAGACGCTGCTGACGCGGGAAAGCGACGGCATCCAGTACGGGAAGTGGGCGCAGCCGGTGTACGTCAACGAGGCGGTCGAGCTGCAGATCAACAGCACTGATAACAGCGCCGTCATCCGGCCCGCGCTGACATCGCTCGCCGGCTTGGATGCCGGCACGGCGACCGTCAGGCGCACTGGCGGCACGCAGGACGTGGCGCTGTCCGATGTGCTGGCGAGGTTCATCTTCGCGGAGGACTTCGGAGCGCTTGAGGATGGAGGCGGCGGAAGCGCGGCGACCAACGTCACGACGATCACGACCGCGATTGCCGCCGCAGCCGCTCAGGGCGGCGGCGAAGTGATCCTGCCGCCTGGCACCTACAACTTCACTCAACTGTCGCTGCCCAAGGGCGTGAGGCTTCGGGGTGCCGGCCGGCTGGCCACGGTCCTGGTCAGCACCACTGCCAACAAGCTCATCACGATCACAGGCGATGGCGCGGGACTTGCAAGCCTGACGATCGACGGTTCGTCTCGCGTCGCCGGATCGGTCGGCGTGTTCGCGGCGAACAAGAACGAGATCGTGCTCGATGATGTCCTGCTGGACAGTCTCGATGTCGGCCTGCGCATGAACGGCGGCAACCGGCCGACCATCAGAGAGCTCTACATCGACAACTGCGCGACCGGCGCGCTGCTGCAGGGCGACAGCACCGACAGCGGGGCAGAGTTGCGAGACTTCGAATGGAGCGGGGGCCGCGTCACGAACTGCACGACCTTCGGCGTCAAGGTTGCCTGGGTCGACAAGGTCGCGGAGAACGTCCGCTTTCTCGATGTCGGGTTCGATACGAACACGGGAACCGCCATCCAGGTTACCGGAGGGCATCTGCTGGTCGCCGATGGCTGCTGGTGGTCAGGCAACACCGTGGACCTGAAGATCGAGGACGGGTCGCCTGAGAATGACGACAACACCGTCTATTCGGTTCGCGTCTTCAATTGCAGGATCGACGGAGGAGAGATCAACCTCGAGGACAGCCTGGAAGATGTCATCTTCGACCAGTGCATCCTCGATACCGTCGAAATCACGCTGACGGCACCTGGGCAGGCGGTGCTGGCGCGGGATTGCCGCGAAGTCGGCAGCGTCGTCATCGGCGGCGATGCCACGAAATGGATACGCTGGCGGTCGACCGAGCACGGCGCCACCGTTGGGCTCACCACCGACGCGACGGCAACCAAGGCATGGTCGCTGGCACTCGATCCCGGGCAGCGGGTCTACCTCGAAGCCAAGGCCATCGGCGTGCAGCGCAACGCCGCCAACACCAGCGGCGAGTATCATGTGGCCGTCTCCGCAGAGCGGCCGGACTCGACGTTGGCCTACGACGCGCAGACGGTCAATTTCACCGTGGGCCAGATAATCACGGGAGGAACATCAGGCGCCACGGCCCTCATCACTGGAGATACCGACGGCGGCGTCACCGGCACGCTGACGGTTCGCGAGATCGACGGCGTCTTCCAGGACAACGAACTGATCACCGATCCACTCGGCGGCTCGGCAACCGTTAACGGCACATTGACGCACCAGAACTGCGCGCTCCTTGGCACCAATACCTCGCTGCGTGCAGATCGTGAGGACACTGCTGGGTGGGCTGCGGTGTTCGCCGCCAACGGGCCTGAGATCGAGTTTCAGGTGACGGGCGCCGTCGGCGCAACGGTGCAGTGGATCGTGACGGTCGACGTGCTCGCCTCGATCCCGTAGCGGAGCGACGCCATGGCGGGCCGCGATAGTTGGGTTCCGCTGCCGCTGGGCAGCAAGCTGTTCCAGAACATCGACGAGGACGCGACGACGCGGGCTCACAGCGCCCTCGAAAACGCCTGGATCGGCGAGAACGATGGAGTGTCCCGCTTTCCCGGGCTGCGCCGCGCCCTTCAATTGCCGGGCGATACCGGCCGGGTGTACCTGTCCGACTACGCCGGGGACCTGATTGCGGGCACGTCCCAGGGGCGACTGTTCCGCATCGACAGATCGCTGAATGCCCATGACGTCACTAGAGTACCGATCGCCGGCGGCGGCAGGATCATCTTCTCGCAGACGCCGATCGAGCTTCACATGGCTGCCGGCGCCGAAGTGATCCGCTTCGATGGAGTCGAAACGTCCGTGCTTTCAACGGACGCTCCGCTGTCGACGCATGTTGGGTACATCGACGACTTCGTGCTGGCGACCGAGAAGGACTCCGGGCGCTTTCAGCACACTGAACTCGGCGACTACGACAACTGGGATCCTCTCGACACGTTCGCGGCGGACGGCAACCCGGACAACATCACGTCCATGGTCATCAACGAGTTCCGCGAGGTCATGCTGTGCGGCCCGGACTCGATCGAGCAGTTCGAGCGCCTGCCCAACGGTTCAGTGCCGTTCTTCCGCCGGTGGTCGGTGGCCGAGGGCGTCAAGGGAGCCTACACGTCGCTGTTCGCCGACAATGCCCTGATCGTCCTGACGGAGCGATCTGAGGTTGCAAGGGTGTCTGGCCAGGTAATCACGCCAATCAGTGACGACATCAACCGCATGCTCGCCAAGGTCGATGACTGGACCGATGCTTGGTTCGGCGGGTTCCCAGACGAGGAACTGTTCATCGGCGGCCAGAAGTTTATTCTTTTGCAGGCCCCCTTCGCGACGACGCCATACGGCACCAAGGGGCTGACCTGGATCTACGACTACCGGAAGAAGATCTGGTCGAACATCTACGGCTGGGACTCCGACATCGGGGCGCCGGCGCGCTGGCCCGGCTGGTCGTACTGGCCATTATGGGACCGGACCTTTGTCGGCGGCGACGGCGGCGTCATCTACGAGTTCGACGACACGATTTACAACCTGGACTCGATGCCGATGCGGTGGCTGGTGCGCACGGCGCACTACTCCGATCTGGGTGAACTGTGCATCGAGAACATGCGTCTCAGGGTCAAGCGCGGCGTCGGCACCTACAACACCGAGCCCGTGCTCCGAGTCCGCTGCAACGTCGACAACAAAGGATTCGGCCGCTGGGTCCATGTCGGCCTCGGCAAGGCCGGAAAGCGCGACATGATCCGGGAGATCGGCGGGTTCGGCTGCGGCCATAGTTTCCAATTTGAAATAGAGTGCACGGACGATTGCCCGGTCGAGCTCGTCAAGGCAGACGTGCAGGTCGGGCCGGTCGGGTTCTAGTATCCGATGGCCGACATCCCACAACCGCCGCGGCAGGTCGGCAGCCTCGAAGAAGACGTTCCGTCGCTGTCCCAGTACGTCTGGGATCTCTGGAAATCCTTGGGCGGTGCCGGAGACACGGACAGCGGAGCAGGAGCGGCACCGCGGGGCTGGATCGACGGGTTCCAGATGTCGCTGTCCAGCGGCTTCGTGGCCGTCAAGCCCGGCCTAGCCCGTGGCGACGCCGACGATTCCGACATCAGGCTGACGGAGGAAATCCGGAAGTCTCTGGCGCCGTGGGCCGCTGGCAGCGGCGAGGGCATGCTGGACACCGGCGGGCTGCGGACATCGACATGGTATCACGTCTTTGCCATCCGCAACCCGACATCGTCGGATGTCGATCTGCTGGCCAGCACCAGCATAGATGATCCGGTCATGCCGGAAGGCTTCACGGCGAAGCGGCGCATCGGGTCGGTCAGGACAGAGGCGACGAGCGGGATCAAGCCGTTCGTTCAGTACGGGGATGAGTTCCTGTGGGTGACGCCCGTCCTGGACTTCAGCGGGACGCAGAATACGGCGCGGGCCTTGAGGACGCTGACGGTGCCGACCGGCCTCAAGGTGTGGGCCTTGATCAACTACTTCACGGACGACATCGACACGGCGTTTGGCGACATCGCAAGTCCTGACATGGCTGACTTGCCGCCGTCAGGCACGGCGGCGCCACTCAACATCATGGCGACATCGGCCGCCGTTCTGAACATGAACGCTGGATCGATAATCAGGCGGACCAACACGTCCGGCCAAGTCGCCACGGACGCAACCGTGGCCGTGTTCACGCTGCGGATCGCGACGCTGGGCTGGATCGATCCCCGAGGCCGGAACGCAGATTAGTCGGCACCCCAGGTGCAGGCGAACCTCGTGCAGTACTGGCCTTTGGGGGAGGTAAAGACGCCGGTCTTGCCGTCAACCGTCCATCGGCCGCCGGCCAATGGATTGTCACCATAGGAATCGCCATCCGCCTCGAAAACGGCGGTCCAGATGACCGATCCATCGGCCGCGATGCCATTCATGTGGACGTCGCCATTGGCGTCGGTCCACCGCTCAGTGCAAGTGCCTGTCGGTGGGTAGCATTCTGTCGCCGCGTCGGCGCCCAAGGGAAACACCAGCAGGGCGGCGAGAATCGCGAAGACGGTTTTCAAGTCACGCATTGTGGGCTTCTCCGGTCGGTCTAATCCGGAAAAGCCTAACAGACACCAAAGGAGAGAGGAAGTGGCCAAGATGCCCGAAGACACGTTCACGCCGACCTACGGCGGCTCCAAGGCGACGTTCTACGCCCCGAACTTCGTCGGCGGGACCGGCGACCCGAACCAGCCTGGGCAGGCGACGGCGCCGGGAGCGCCGAGCGAAGACACCGAACCCAAGGGCGGCGGCCGGCCGCGGACGCAGCTCGGCAACGTCAGTTTCAGCGGTGGCGGCGGTGGTGGCGTGGGCCGCAGGGCGGGAGCGCTGGGGGCGGATCAGAAGGCTGAGATCGCGCGGCGTGGGCAAGCCGATCTGAGTTTCGAGAATGCGAAGCGTCTGGCCGGCAACGTCATCGGGCTGATGAGGGATCCGGTCACGACCGGAGTTGCCAGCATCGCCGAGCGCGAACTCGGTCTTGAGCAGGGAACGCTTGGAGGTATCCAGGACTTCGAGGGCTACCGGACAGTGAGCCCCGATCAGGNNTCAGGTCAACGACTTCGGTGCCATCACCGATGCGGGCACTGTTGGCGCGCCTGCGAGCTTGGGTGGAGCCGCGGCCACGTCTCCGAGCAAGATCGGGGACAGGCATCAAACAGGTGGCGGCGGCGGCAACGGCAACCAGGCTGGCGGTGCCGACAACAGCGGCAGCGGTGATGCCGCAGTGCAGGGCGGCCTCTACGCCAAGGGAGGCACGGTATTGCCGCGGCCGTTCCCCGGCGGTGCCGGCGTCTACAACGAGCGCACCCGGTTGGTCTACCAGAACACGCCGCAGGGCAAGCCGGTGATCGGCGTTCCCGTGAAGCCTCGCTACATCCCAGGATCTGGAGACCAGGGCAATGCGCCGGCCCCCTATGCCGGGCTTTATGCGCGGGGCGGCACGGTCGGCGGCGGTGGCGACGGCAGCGGTGGCGCCGAGTTCCGCGGCAACTTTCAGCCCGTGCGTGCGGCTGCACCCGCGCCCGCGCAGCAGCAGCTCCGCCGCGGCGTCGGCCCGACCGATGGCGGGATGATGCCGCGCACCGGGCCGAAGCCGATGATGGCGGCTGGAGGCATGCGCATGCGCGGCTACGCCGATGGCGGCGAGATTGTGGCGCCGGCCGCGGTCCCCGATGACGGCATCACCGACAACGTGCCGATCATGGCGGACGAAGGCGAGTTCGTGATCACCAGGGACGCGGCTGTGGCCTATGACCCAGCCGTCCTTGAGGCCATCAACGATCCGCAGATGGCGCCGATCATCGAGATGCTGATCTCCGAGTATCTGGCCGAGATGGGCGGGATGAACGGCGAGTCCGGCATGGACGACGGCTCGGAAGTGCTGCCGCCGGTCCAGCAGCCCGCTGGCCAACAGCAGCGCCCGCAGTCACCGTTGGGCCGCATGAGGGCCTAGGCCATGGGGTTCATTTCAAGCTTCCTTGGCGGCGGCGGAGCTGGGGCGCTCATCCAGGGCGTCACAACCATCGGCGGTGCCCTGCTCAGCGCGCAGGCCAACAAGGACGCCGCCAAGAAGGCGGCAAAGGCCACGCTCGCCGGCGCCAAGGCGAGGGCCGAGGGCATCCAGAAGGGCGTCGACCGCCTCGACGTCGTCCGCGGCGAAACGGGCGTGGCGCCCACTTACCTGCGCCAGGTCGTGGCGGCGCCGACAGAGCTGCAGCCCTGGCAGCGTCAGGCGCTCGACGAGTCGCGGCAGGCCACGATGCGCGGCATACCCTGGGGACTGCGCGGCTCCGGCCGCTTCGTGACCCGCGCCATCCGTGACGTCGAAACCGGGGTCCGCAACAACTTCCTGCAGGAGAACCAGCGGCGAGCCGATGAGGCGGCGCGGGCACTGGCGTCGCCCTACTTCAACGCCAGCTCTCGGGCGGCCGAGCTTGAGGGCACGCAGGGCGAAGCGCTGGGCAGCGGGATCGCCGACGCCGGCCTCTACAAGGCCAATGCCGGAACCGCCAACGCTGGGCTGTACGGCCAAGCGATCGGCGACATCGGCGCCATCGTCGCCAGCCAGCTGAAGCCGAAACCTAGCGGCTACAGGCGCGGCGGCACCGTCACCCCCTTGCGCGACGTTTTCGCATAGCAGCAGGACCGTCATGCCGTCTCCGCTCTACTTCATCACGGCCAATCCGGCGACCGAGGCATACGATCATCGCATGCAGGTGAACGCGGAACAGGAACTCCGCGACATCGAAATGGAGGGTAAGCAGCTGGCCCTGCAGGAGCAGCGCGAACTCATGCCCTACCGGATCTCGGAGGCAAAGGACACAAGCCGGCTGCGGACGGTGCAGGCCGACGTGGCGGAAAAAACGGCACCGTTCGACATCAGCGCTGCCCAGACGCAGTCCGAGCAGGGTCAGTTCAACCTTGATCGAGATCGGCAATTCCTGCCCTACGAGTTGGCGGGCAAGGAGGCTGACGCCACGAAAGCGCAGGTCGAGGCTGAGTTCGCGCGCCCGAAGGCAGAGGCCGATCTGGCGCAAAGCCAGGTGTCAATCGCGGCGTTGCAGGCGAGCGCTGCCAACAGCTGGGCCAATGCGGAAAGGGCCAGGGCTTGGAAGGAGGAGAAGTTCCTGGCTTTGGCCGCCGACGATCCCGATGCCGCCGAAGCATGGGCAGCGTCCAGCGGCTTTGAAGTCCCGCAGGAGATGCGGGCATTCGTGCGCGATCGCAAGATCATGGCCCGCATCAAGGGCATGATCGAGGGCGTCAACGAGCGGATGCCGGGCGACGAGAACGTCCTGGAGCGGGACAAGGAGTACGAGCGGCTGTTCGGCAAGTACTTTGCCCCGCAGGAAGTCGGCGGCGACGGCCGCAGCCGCGGCGACATGATGGAATCGGAGATCCCTGGGCAGGGCGATCTCATGGCCGATGTCTATGGTGCCGACGCAACCGATCCGGCGGAGAAGCAGCCCAAGGTAACCGGCGAGCGCGGCGGCAACACAGTGTTCGACCGGAAGTATGCGATGTGGTTCGACACCTTCGTTGCGCAGGGCGTCGACAAGGAGACGGCCAACCAGCGCGCCCTTGAGATCGCGTCCGGCTTCAAGCAGTACAGCCAAGCGCAGATGCGTATCGAGGCCAACAAAGCAGCGCGTGGGGAAGTCGCCGGCACGTTCGGCACCGCCGAGCAGAAGGCGGCGATGATCAAGCAGCGTGAGGAGGAAATCTTCCAGGGTCTACTGGCGGCGCAGTCGGATGGTCTGGTGACAGACGCTGGGGCCGGCGGCGGCGCAACTTCCGCGACGGCAGCTACGCCACAGCAGACCATGAAGGGGCCTGACGGAAACGACTATCCGGTTGTCACCGACCAGGCCGGCTACGACGCGCTGGAGTCTGGGGCGACCTACTACCACGCCGACAAGAAGAAGTTCCTGGTGAAGAAGTAGACCATGGACAGCTTCGGCCTCGACGACGTGCCGGCCTTCGGCGACGACGATATTGACGCTTTCGGCGGCGCGCCGAGCTTTGGCGATGGCGACGCCGCAGCGTTCGGCGACGACGATGCTGAGGCGTTCCAGCCGGCCGCTAGGCGCCCGCTGACACGCCAGGGACGGCTTCCGGTAGACGGGGCGGCGGTTCGCCAGAAGTCGGCGGATGCTCGTATGACGCAGGCGATCAGGGCGCGCGAGCCAGATCCGACTTTCTACGAGCAGAGCTTCGCGCGCCGCAACCTCGGACAGCCTGCCGAAGAAGGCTATCTCGGTCTGGTGTCAGGCTTCCAAAGCGCCGGCGCCACTGCGACCGCCGAGAAGCTCGAAGCGCTCAGCAACATCGAGCGCATGGAGAAGCTGGCTGACCCGATGCTCGGTGTGGACCCCAGCACGGGCCTGCGCAGTGAGGCGGTTCGGGACCAAGTCGAGCGATCGATTTCTACCAACTTCATGGACCCCAGTGGCGCCGGACGCGATCGCGATCCGCTGGCTTACGCCGCATGGCTCAACGAGCCGGACATCAGCCGGTATGCCGCAGCTGGCACCTATACGCCAGAGGAGCGCGATAAGATTCGCGCCGAAATCCGTGGTCAGATCGGGCAGCAGATCATCGGACACTTGGCGTCGGCGGCCAAGGCCCAAGAGCAACTGGCCCAACTGCCGCGAGATCTCGAATTCGATGCCGCCGTGCAATCCGGGGACATCGGAGAGGTCGCCGCCGCGCTGGCCGACAATCCTCTGCGGATCTGGCGGCTGACGCTGTCGAGCCTGGTGCAGACGGCTCCGGGGATCGCGGCGGCGCCAGTGACGGGTCCGGCCGGCATCGGCGCGGTTTCCTACGTCAACGAGTCCGGCAATGCCACGTTGCAGGCGTTGGCAGCGGCCGGCGTCGACGTGACCGACCCGGATGCCCTCGCGCGCGCCTTCAACGATCCGGCGACGCTCAACGAGGCGAAGCGCATCNNCGCATCGGCCGCCTCTACGGCCTGCCGGTTGCCCTGCTCGACGCCGTCGCCGGGCATGTCGCCGGCAAGATGCTGGTGCCGCAGAAGGTCGCCGGGAAGTCGCTGACGGAGCCGGCTCGTGAGCTCGGCAACATCGGCGTTCAAATGCCGGTCCAAGGCGTCCTTGGCGCCGCCGGTGACGTTGCTGGTCAGGCTGCGGCCTATGGCCCAGAGAACATAAACCCGGCCCAGGCGGCTCTTGAGGGCGTGGCGGAGTTCGGCAGTGCGGTCGTGGAAGTTCCGGCCATGGCCGCAGCGACCGGCCGGATGAGCCGGGAAGGCGTTGTTTCACGCGAAACATCGCCGACGACCGGCGAGCAGCTGCAGCCAGCCTCAACCCAGCCCAGCGGAGTACCCTTTGGCGCTCAGGACGCCGAGGCGATGTTCGGCGCCGCGCCACAGCAGTCGCAAGGGCAGCAGCAGCCAGCGCCGCAGCGCCCGGACACCCGCAATGATCTACAGGCTCTGTTGGATGACGAGCGGCCATTGCAAGACATCCTCAAGGAACAGCAGAAGTTCCGCGAGGCCCGGCAGCTGCGGGCGCGACTGGCGGAGATCGAGGCCGAACGGAAGCGGCTCGAGGCCAACAACCTCGCCAACCGGCTGGCCCAGCAGATTGCCCAGGTCCGGCAGCGGCAGGCTGAGATGGAGGCGCAGGCGCGCCCGCTTCTCGACGCGCTCAAGCGCAGGCAGGTCTTGCAACAGCAGAACGTCGGGGGCCGGTTCGGTCAGCAGATCGCCGAGATCGATCGCCAGATCGGCGAGCAGCGCATGCGGCTCGGACTGGTCAAGGGCACAGGCACGGCCGCGCAGCCTGTCGTGATCGCACATCCTGATGACGTGGCCGCCGGCGCCGGGATCACGGCGCAACCGACCCCAGGGCAGGCCGAGGCCGGGAACTATGCCAAGCGCCACCTGAAATGGCAGGGCCTCGACATCTCGATCGAGACAGAGAAAGGCGGCATCCGCGAGGGGGGCCCACCGGAGAAGCGGTGGCGCGTCACCATGCCGGCCGCCTATGGCTATGTGCGGCGCACCGAGGGCCGCGACGGCGATCAGGTGGACATCTACTTGGGTGATCGGCCGGATTCGGCTGCGGTGTTCGTCATCGACCAGATCGATCCGGCGTCGCGGAAGTTCGACGAGCACAAGGTCATGCTCGGCTTTCTCGACGAGCAGAACGCGGTGGCAGCCTACGATGCGGCGTTCTCGGATGGCAGCGGGCCGCGGCGCGTCGGGGCCGTCAGCCGCCTGTCGATCGAGCAGTTCAAGGAATGGCTCAAGAGCGGCAACACCAAGAGGCCGCTGCGCTATGTGGCGCCGGCCAAGGCAGATAAGCCGCAGAGCTTGATCGCCTTCATCCGCAGCAAGGGCGGCATCCAGGATCCTGGTGGAGAACTCAGGGCCATGGACGCCGTCAGGCAGCGGCCGGGGCTGGTCAACAACCGCAGCGGCCTGCATCCAGACCGCATGCGCGAGGCCGCCGAGGAAGCCGGCTACATTCGTCCAGCACACGCGCAGCAGACCACGACCATCAACGATCTGCTGGATGCCATCATCTCGGAGTTGGGCGGCAAACGGGTCGTGCGCGAGCGGGATGTCGGCGATGAACTGCAGGCGGAACAGGAACGTGAGGCTGAACGTCAGGCCGACATGGCCCGCGATCGTGCTGAGACTGAGATTGCGGAAGCCATCGGCGAAGACCGGCTGACTGGTCTGACCAAAGAAGAAATCGCGGAGGCGGTCGATCTGGTGTTGGAAGGCGCGTCGGCTTCAAATGCACTGGAGCGCGTCATCATGCGTTCGGTGCTTGCAGGCGAGTACCAAGAGGCGCAGAATGGACCGCGTGAAGAAGAACCTCCCCTTGGACCCATCGCCGGAGGAACTGCGCCAGTGGGCGGCGAGGGCGCGCCGGCTGGCAAACCGGCCGAACAACGGCCTGATGCCGTCCGACCGACAGAAGCAGCGCCGAAACGCGAGCAACCTGGAGAAGCTGGCGGCGGGGAAGGCCAGACGGCACGCGCGCCAGAACCGGCACCCGGAGCACCTGACCAAGCAGTAGGTGCGGCAGGCACCAAGACCGCCAAGCTCGTCACCCTCGCCAAGGCGATCGTCGACAACATCCCGTCTGGGAACGGCATCTACACCGCCAGCCGGCTCCAGCAGATCGCCGATGCTGTCATGGGCGGCACGCTGGCCGAAGGTGCCTACGACCGCAAAGACCTGTACGACGCCATCGAACTGGCGCTGAACATCTACGTCCAGCGCATCATGAAGGCGAGCAACGTCCAGAAAGACACCGTAAAGGACGCCAAGGACTTTGCGCTGTGGCTGCGCAGCCTGATCGACAAGTTCCCGACGCAGACGGTGCGCTCTCAGGAGCAAATCGAGTTTCAGCAGTTCTCGACCCCGCCAGACTATGGGTTCGCGGTGAATTGGGTCGCCAATATCGGTGAGGGCGACACCGTCCTTGAGCCGTCGGCTGGGACCGGCAATATCGCCGTGTACGCCACGGACATGACCAACTTCGTTCACACCAACGAGCTGTCGCCGCGGCGCGCCGCCATGCTGAAGGCGCTGGGGACTGTTGTCCACACGGAAGACGCCGAGCAGTTGAACAACATCCTGCCGGCCGACGTGAAGCCGACCGTGGTGGTCATGAACCCTCCCTTCTCGCAGACGGCCGGCCGGATGGGTGACAAGCGGGATCTGATGGTCGGCGCCCGCCACATCGAGCAGGCGTTGAAGCGTCTGCAGCCCGGCGGTCGTCTTGTCGCCATCGTCGCCGGCGGCACTGACAACCATGTCCGCAAGTCCGAGGGGATGTCTATGACATCTCAGACGTACATGCCTTGGTTCCGCAAAATCAGCGAAACCTACGCTCTGCGGGCGAACATCCTGGTGTCCGGTGACGTCTACGCCAAGAACGGCACAAACTTCCGCACCCGGCTGCTGGTCATCGACAAGACGGGGCCTACGAAGGAACCGCCGCTCCAGGAGCGGACCGTCGGCAAGCCAGTTGAAAACATCCCCGACCTGATCGATATTCTAGGTGAGGTCCGCAATGCTCGCACACCCGCACAAGTATCGAGCGCTGAACCGCGACCCGCTGAACCGGGCGGCACTGCGGCAGCTGCGGAAGGCCGGCCAGGACCAAGGGGACCAATCGGGCCTGCATCTTCTGGAACTCGC
>FRDC01004393.1_pt1 | contig 13961 bp, 9 predicted proteins | sample 1106171 | NCBI WGS metagenome assembly FRDC01 (sample SAMEA3930566, study PRJEB13176) | freshwater metagenome | biome: Drinking water system; feature: drinking water; material: water | place: Singapore | collected 2014-12-20
CTGGTCTGCGGACTCACGGTGCTGACCGTGGTCACCGGCACGGTGATGTGGTGGCGCCGCCGCCCACCCGGCGGCCTGCGCGCCGGCCTCGGTGCGCCGAGCCGCCCGCGCGGCTACCGCACCGGCGCAGGCGTGGTCGTGATCGCCGTCGTGCTGGGCCTGCTGTTCCCGCTGATGGGCGCAAGCCTGGTCGCGGTGCTGCTGTTCGATTTCTTGCTGCGGCGGCTGCCGTGGCGGCGCGCCGCCTGAGCGACATCAGGCACCGATTGCATTCACCACAAGAACATCCCCGGGAGTCCTCCATGCGTCATCGTCACCGTCTTGCCATCAGCCTCGGCATCCTTGCCTTCACCAGCCCGGTCATCGCCGCCGATGCCGCCAGCGACCGATCCGACGACAGCGCCAAGGCCGAAACGCCGGCGTCACTGGCACCGGTGGTGGTCACTGGCGAGCGCAGCCGCGCGCCGGAGGTGGCCGGGCGGCTGGGCCTGAGCGACCGGGAAACGCCGGCCATCGTCGAGGTGATCACCCGCGAGGACATCGAGACGCAGGGCCTGCGCACGGCCATCGACGCGCTCAATGCCGCGCCCGGTGTCGCCTCCGGCAACCTGCCGGGCTCGGTCGGCGCACTGTCGGTGCGTGGCTTCCACCGCGCTGTGAACTACCTGTACGACGGTGTGCGCATGGCCAACTCCGATGTCGGCGTGCGCAACTGGGATTCGTGGAATTACGAGCGGGTGGAGGTGATCAAGGGTCCCGCTTCGGTGACCTCCGGAGAAGGCGCGCTGGCCGGCGCAGTGAACTTCGTGCCGCGCAGCGCGGTGCTCGGCAAGACCTTCGGCGAGCTGTTCACCAGTTACGGCAGCCAGGACACGCTGCGGCTGGCCGGTGACGTCAACCAGCCGCTCGGCGACAAGGCCGCCGGCCGCGCCGATTTTTCCTACAGCCGCTCCAGCGGCTGGATCGACGACACCGATTCCGCGACCTTCGGCGGGCTGGTCTCGGCGCGCATCGAGCCGACCGAGCGGCTGTCGATCGCGCTGTCGGCCGACTACTACAAGGATTCCTTCCAGACCGCGTACTACGGCACGCCGCTGGTCGGCGCCGGCACCGCGCGGCGGCCGTCGGGCCTGGTGTCCGGCAGCGCCGGCTACGTGCTGGACCGCGCCATCCGCCGCTCGAACTACGACACCACCGACGGCGCGCTGGGCACCGAAACGCTGTGGCTGCGCGCCCGCGCCGACTACAAGCTGGGCGATCACTGGCGACTGGTCAGCGACTCGACCTGGTATACGGCCGATCGTTCGTATGTCGATTCCGACGACTACAGTTTCAACTTCAACACCGGCCTGCTCGATCGCTCGACGACCATCATCACCCACGACCACCAGGTCTGGTCGCAGCGCCTGCATGCGGCGTTCGACGGCGCGCTGTTCGGCCACCGCAACCGTTTCACCATCGGCGGTGAAGTGGCCGGCACCGACTTCTTCACCGAGCGCCGTTTCGGCTCGACGACCTCGGTTGACCCGTACAGCTACGAACGCGGTACGTTCCCGGAAGACACCGCTGCCAATTTCTCGACCCGCCAGGACGTGACCGCCGAAGTCGAGTCGCAGGCGCTGTTCGTCGAGAACGCCTTCAACCTGACCGACCAGCTGCTGCTGGTCGGCGGCGCCCGGCTCGACCTGTTCCAGCTGTCGCGCCGGGTGCGCAATGTCACCAGCGGCGCGCTGAGCACCTACGGCCAGGACTACGACCCGATCTCCTGGCGGCTCGGCGCGGTCTACGACCTGCTGCCGCGCACCCAGCTGTTCGCGCAGTACACCAAGGCCGCCACGCCGATCAGCGGCCTGCTGTTCCTGAGCGCCAGCAACGCCCGCTTCAAGGTCAGCACCGGCGATTCCTACGAGCTGGGCATCAAGAGTTCGCTGTTCGACGAGCGCCTGCAGCTGACCGCCTCGGTCTACCAGATCGAGCAGGACGACATCCTGACCCGCGATCCGCAGAACCCGCAGCTGACCTTGCAGGGCGGGACGCAGCGCTCGCGCGGCATCGAGCTGTCGGCCGATGTGCTGATCAGCCGCGAGCTGACGCTGGCGGTCGGCGGCACGTTGATCGATCCGGAGTTCCGCAAGCTGGTCGAGGCCGGCGGCGCCGATCGCGCCGGCAACCGCCCGGTCAATACCTCGAAGCAGCTGGCCGACGTGGTGCTCACCTATGCGCCGCAGGCGCTGCCGCTGAGCTTCACCGGCATCGTCCGCCACAACGGCAATTTCTTCACCAACAACGCCAACACCGTGAAGGTCGACGGCTACACGGTGGTCGATGCCGCGATCACCTGGAAGGCGCCGGGCCGCACCACGGTGACCCTGCGCGGCCGCAACCTGACCGACGCGCTGTACGCCGACTGGTCCGGCTACTCGTCGTACCTGCTGTTCCTCGGCCAGCCCCGCAGCTTCGAAGTGTCGCTGGGCCATTCGTTCTGATCGCGCATCGACCCGGAAGCCCACGCATGAACCGAATGACCCGCTTCACGCCGACGCAGCGCGCAACGGCGATGTCCCTGCTGCTGGCGCTCGGAACGGCCGCTGAGGCCGCCGATCCCGCAGCCATCACCCCCCCGGCGGATGCGGCCGCCGATACCCCAGCCAGCGCCGGCACCGAAGCCGGCGCCGTCACGCTTTCGCCCGTCGACGTGGTGGGCGCCAAAGCGGCGGCGACGCCGGAGTTCGGCGTCAAGTCCGGCATCCCGCTCGACAAGCTGCCGCAGAGCGTGCAGCCGCTGAACCCGCTGACGCTGACCGAAAGCGGCGTGCGCAGCATCGACGACGCACTGCTCGCGGTGCCGTCGGCCACCGTCGCCCGCAGCCGCGTGGTCAGCAGCGCCAGCGGTGCGCCGCGCCTGCGCGGTCTGGTCGCCGACCAGATGCGCAACGGTCTGCGCCAGCGTTTCTACAACGGCGTCGACAACGCCGCGCTGTCGAACATCGAACGCATTGACGTGCTGAAAGGCCCGTCCGGCGTGCTGTTCGGGCAGGCGGCGGTCGGCGGCCTGGTGTCGGTGGTGACCAAGCAGCCGACCGATGCCTTCGCCGGCTCGGTGGCACTGACCGCCGGCAGCTACGGCCAGAAGCTGGCGACGATCGACGTCGGCGGGCCGATCACCGACACGCTCGGCCTGCGCCTGACCGGCGAGATCGAGCGTTCCGGCAGCTTCGTCGATCGCCTCGATCTGGATCGCGAGAATCTCGGCCTGGCCGTCGCGTGGCGGCCGAGCGGTGCAGTGTCGGCGCACATCGTCGCCGAGTATCTGGCGCGCCGCAGCGGCAACTATCCGGGCCTGCCGACGGTCGGCACGGTGATTCCGAACGGCGTCGCCACGGTGCGCCGCTCGACCTTCCTCGGCGAGCCGGCGTTCTCGGTGCAGAACAATCACTCGCCGCTGCTGCAGGCCTGGGTCGATGTCAGGCTCAGCGCGAACTGGACCCTGACGCCGCGCCTGCAGTACTCGGAATTCAACAATCGCGGCAAGTCGACGAACCTGCTGGCGCCGGACCCGAGTCAGCCGACCTTGATCCCGCGCGATGGCCGCGACGGTGGCGAGAAGGACAACTTCACGATTGCCCAGCTCGATCTTGCTGGCCGCTTCGCGACCTTCGGCATCGGTCACCAGGTGCTGATCGGCGTCGAACGCGCGGCCGACGAAGTGCCGTTCACGATGTACAGCGAGATTCCCTGCGGCATCGGGCCGATCGATGCGCTGAATCCGGTCTACGGCTGCGGCGCGCCGAGCAGCAACTTCGGCTTCCGCTCGCGCGCCGATCTCGAAAGCTATTCCTTCTACGCCCAGGACCAGATCAGCCTGACCACGGCCTGGAACCTCGTCGCCGGCATCCGCCATACGGAGTCCGACAACGACAACACGTTCAGCACCGCGTTCTTCACCAGCCGCGACTCCGCGAAGCTGCGAAACACGGCCTGGCAGCTCGGCAGCACCTACGCGCTGACCGAGCGCGTCTCGCTGTTCGGCGGCTACAGCACCGGATATAGCCTGGAAGATGTGACCGGCTCGCGGAAGTTCGACGGCAGCGCCTTCAAGCCGCAAACCTCGAACCAGGCGGAACTGGGCCTGCGCTACGGCAGCGACACCGCGCATGTCAGCCTCGCGGCGTTCCGCAGCCATCTCGACAATGTCTCGGTGGCCGATCCGGACAATGTCGGCTTCCAGCTGCAGGACGGCCGTTTCCGCATCCAGGGCATCGAGCTGGAAGGCGAATGGACGCCGCTGCCGGGCTGGTCGCTGCAGGGCGGCTACGCCTACCTGGATGGCATCGTGCAGCGCTCCAGCGACCCGGCGCAGCGCGGCACCCGGCTGGCGGAAACGCCGGAGAGCAGCGTTGTCGTCGCCAGCCGGGTGCGGCTGGGCGCGGTCGACCTGCGGGCCGGCGTCAACTACGCCGGCGCTCGCAAGGTGCTGAACGGCGGCGCGGTGACCTTGCCCGACTACGCGACACTCGACCTCGGCGCCAGCACCGGCTTCGGTGCGTTCCGGATCGACGCAGCGCTGACCAACGTCTTCGACCAGACCTACTACTACAGCGACAACGTCAGCCGTTACTCGCTCGGCACCGACAACCGCGTGCTGCCCGGCCAGCCGCGCAGCTTCAGCCTGCGCGTGGCCTACCGCTTCGGCGCAGCCAGCAGCTGAGCCGAGATCACGCCATGTCGAAGCCTTCCGAAACTCCGGCGCGCGGCATCGATGCCGCACGGCTGCACCGCACGATCTTCCGCCTGCATTTCTACGCTGGCATCGTCGTGGCGCCGTTCCTGCTGGTGCTGGCGCTGACCGGCATCGTCTACCTGTTCGACACCGAGATCGACGACGCGCTGCACCCGGACTGGCGCTTCGTCAGCCAGCCGGGTGCGAGCCAGCCGGTCGAGCAGCTGGTGAACGCCGCGCTGGCCGCGTATCCGGGCGTGACGCCGACCCGCATCGACCTGCCGACCGCGCCGGAACGCACCGCCGTGGTGTTCCTGAAGTCGGCCGATGGCGAGGCGTTCCGGGTGCCGGTCGATCCGGTCAGCGCAGCGGTGCGCGGCCGCTACACCGAGGCCGGCAGTCTGGTCGGTGCGGCGGGCCTGCTGCACGGCTCGCTGATGCTCGGCGATCGCGGCGACCAGCTGGTGGAGCTGGTGTCGTGCTGGGCCATCGTGCTGATCCTGACCGGCCTGTACCTGTGGTGGCCGCGCGGCGAAAACCGGGTGATCGGCGTGTTCGTGCCACGGCTCGGCCGCGGCCGGCTGTTCTGGCGCGATCTGCATGCGGTGACCGGCGTCTGGGGTTCGCTGCTGCTGCTGTTCCTGCTGCTCAGCGGCCTGCCGTGGGCCACCAACTGGGGCGGCAGCCTGAACCGGGCGATGGCCAGCGTCGGGCTCGGTTATCCGGCCGCCTATCGCACCCATGTCGATCATGCGCAGGTGGCGTCCGATCCGGCCGCCGTCGTGCCGCTGGCGGCCACGACGCCGGGCATCCCGTGGACGCTGGAACAGGCGCCGTCGCCGCATTCGGATCACGCCGGCCACGCGGTCTCGGCGGCGACGCCGATCAGCGTCGGCCGCGCAGCCGAGATCTATGCCGGCCTCGGCCTGCGCACCGCCTACCGGCTGAGCTATCCGAAGGACGCGCACGACGTCTACACCGCCTACACCTACCCGGACCGGCCGCAGGGCCAGCGCACCGTGCATCTGGACCAGTACAGCGGCGCGGTCATCAACGATGTCGGCTTTGCCGACTACGGGCGCGGCGCGCAGCTCGTCGAACTGGGCGTGCAACTGCACATGGGCAACTACTTCGGCCTGCCCAACCAGCTGCTGATGCTGTTCGCGTCGCTGACCGGCGCGCTGCTGGCGGTCAGCGGTCCGGTGATGTGGCTCAAGCGCCGCCGCAGCGGCCTCGGTGCGCCATCGCCGCACCCGGCTGCGGCCACACCCTGGGGCCTGGCGGCGCTGCTGCTGGCACTGGGCCTGCTGTTCCCGTCGCTGGGCCTGAGCCTGGTGGCGGTGCTGGCCACCGAACGGCTGCTGCTGCGCCGGATCGCGCCGCTGCGCGACTGGCTGGGGCTGGCGCCATGAAGCGGATGGCCAACCGTGTCTCCCTCGACCCGAGCGATCGCGCCCCGATCCTGCGGTCGTTTCTTCTTCCCCACTGCCGCCGGGCGGCATGCGCTGCCGCCGTCGGCCTCACTTCGCTGGAACACCTGCCCATGACTGCCACGCCATCCGCCGCCTCGCGGCTCCGCCTGCTGCTGATCGCCGCCGCGTTACCGGCGGCCATCGCCATCCCCGCCGTCGCCGCGCCGACGGCCGATACCAGCGTCGAAGCGGCTGCCGAAAGCCCCGCCGCGACCGGCGGCGGGCAGCCGGTACAGCTGGCGCCGGTGATCGCCACCGGCACTCCCGCCGCGCCGGCTGTGCAGACCGCTACCAAGATCGCCGCGCCGCTGGCCGAGATTCCGCAGTCGATCACGGTGATCGGCCGCGAATCGCTCGACGAGCAGAACGCGCAGAGCCTGAACCAGGCGCTGCGCTTCGTGCCCGGCGTGCAGAGCGAGCAGTTCGGCCTCGATAACGTGTTCGATTTCTTCGCGATCCGCGGCTTCCGCGCCGATGACACCGGTGTGTTCCGCGATGGCCTGCTGCTGTTCTCGCCGGCCAGCGGCTTCGCGGCGTTCCGGCTCGAGCCCTACGGCGTGGAGCGCATCGAGGTACTGCGCGGCCCGGCCTCGGTGCTCTACGGCAGCGCCAACCCGGGCGGCCTGGTCAACTACGTCAGCAAGCAGCCGCCCGCCACGGCGCAGCGCGAGCTGCAGCTGGAGGTCGGCAGCTTCGACTGGAAGCAGGTCAAGGCCGATGTCGGCGGGCCGCTCGGCGCGGTCGACGGCCTGCAGTACCGGCTGACCGGCCTGTACCGCGACAGCGGCACCCAGGTCGATTTCGAGCAGAACGACCGTGCCTTCATCGCCCCTTCCTTGAGCTGGCAGATCGGCCCGGACACCCGGCTGACGGTGCTCGGCCAGTACCAGAATGACGATGCCGGCCACCTGCAGTTCCTGCCGGCAGCGGGCACGGTGCAGCCGAATCCCAACGGCCGCATCTCGACGGACCGCAATGACGGCGAGCCGGGCTACAACGGCTTCGACCGCGAGCAGTGGTCGGCCGGCTGGATCGCCGAGCATCGCTTCAATGCGGTCTGGAGCGTTCGCCAGCAGTTCCGCTACGACCATCTCGACACCGCGTTCCGTGATGTCTTCGGTCTGGGCCTCGATCCGGCCGACGACAGCCAGCGGACCCTGCTGCGGGCCAGCTTCAGCTCCGCCGACCGCGCCCGGGCCGCCGTCATCGACAGCAACCTCACCGGCCGCTTCGGCGGCGGCCGGCTGCGTCATACGGTGCTCGCCGGCATCGACTACCAGCACATCGACTACGCCGGCAACCAGGGTTTCGGCGAGGCGCCGTCGCTGGATCTGTATGCACCCGGCTACGGCGCGGCGATCGACGTGCCGGCACTGTTCGTCGATACCGCGACGAAGCGCAGCCAGGTCGGCCTGTACGTGCAGGAGCAGGCGAAGCTCGACGAGCGCTGGCTGCTGCTGCTCGGTGGCCGGCAGGATTTCGTCACCAACCGCGTGCGTGACCGGCTTGCCGACAGCCGCAGCAAGCAGGACGACAGCAAGCGCAGCGGCCGGGTCGGCGTGTCCTACCGCTTCGACCTCGGCCTGGTGCCGTACGTGAACTACGCGACCTCGTTCCTGCCGGTGATCGGCAGCGATTCCGCCGGCCGCGGCTTCCGGCCGGAAACCGGCCGGCAGTGGGAAACCGGGGCCAAGCTGGAGCTGCCGACCTTGCGCAGCCTGCTGACCCTGGCCGGCTTCCACATCGAGCGCCAGAACGTGCTGACGCCGAGTCCGGACCCGGAAGATCCGTTCGGCCGCGTGCAGACCGGTGCGGTGCGTTCGCAGGGTGTCGAATTCGGTGCCGAGTCGCGACCGCTGCCGGGCCTGCACCTGACCGCCGCCTACACCTGGCAGGACGTCGAGGTGACGCGCAGCAATGCCGGCAACCGCGGCCTGCGGCCGGTCGCCACGCCCGAGCATCTGGCCTCGCTGCACACGCGCTACGCGGTACTCGAAGGCCCGCTGGCCGGGCTGGGCCTGAGTGCCGCCGTGCGTTACCAGGGCGCCACGGCTGGCGATGATCTCAACACGCTGAAGGTGGCCGCCTACACGCTGTTCGACGCCGGCATCGACTACGGCTGGCGCGGTCTGCGCTTCGGCGTCTACGCGCAGAACCTCGGCAACAACACGCACGTGGCGGCCTGCCAGGCCGGCTCCTGCTTCTACGGCGTCGACCGCACGGTGACCGGCACCGTTGCCTACCGCTGGTAAGGCGCGAACCCCACCCCGACAACGGAGAACCCCCATGTCCATCGATCGCAGAAAGCTGCTCGGGATCAGTGCCGCCGGGCTCGCCGGCGTGGCGCTGACGGATGCACTGGCGCGCGCCGCCGAGGCCATCGGCAAGAACAAGCCGTCGCTCGAAGACGCGCAGCGGCAGGGCGCGCAAGCGCACGAAGCGCTGATGGCGGTGCCCGGCATGCAGATGCACGGCAGCGAGCAGGTGGCCATGCTGCTCTATCCGGGCTTCACGGCGCTGGACCTGATCGGCCCGCACTTCTTCCTCGCCAGCATGATGGGCGCCACCGTCCATCTGGTCGCGGCGCAGCGTGAGCCGGTGCTGTCCGATGTCGGTGTCGCGATGTTGCCGACCGCGCGCTTCGACGAGGTGCCCGGGAAGCTCGACGTGCTGCTGGTGCCCGGCGGTGCCGAGGGCACCGTCGCGGCGGCGCGCGATGCCGCCACGCTGGCCTTCGTCAAAAGCCGGGGCGCGAATGCGCGCTATGTGGCCAGCGTCTGCACCGGCGCGGTGATTCTCGGCGCCGCCGGACTGCTCGCCGGCCGGCGGGCGACCACCCACTGGGGTGTGCGCGAGGCGCTCGCTGACTTCGGCGCCAAGCCGGTCGACCAGCGAGTGGTGCTGGACGGCAGGCTGGTGACCGGCGCCGGGGTGTCGGCCGGGCTTGATCTGGGCCTGGCGCTGATCGGCCTGCTGCGTGGCAAGCCCTTCGCCGAGGCCGTACAGCTGATGGCCGAGTACGCGCCAGCGCCGCCGTATCACGCCGGCACGCCTGGCAGCGCGCCGCAGGCGATCGAGCGGTCGGTACGGGGCATGTTCGCGCCGCTGCTGGTCGAGACCCACGCGCTGGCCGCCATGTCATGACCGTGCGCACTGCCTGGGCCGACGCCGAGCGCGCGGTGCACGTCTTGCCCACGCGAGGCCGCCGATGACCGCCTCGGCGAACGCGCGGCCGCGCGGCGGAAGCCTGCGCCGGGTGAGCTGCATCGGCGTCGTCGGCATGCGGCTGCTGGCGGCAGGGCCCGCCCAGGCGGATGCGTCACAGCCGGCGGTGCAGCTCGACCCGGTACAAGTCCGTGCCGAGCGGCCGGCCGCGTACGCGGCGGAAAGCAGTGTGTCAGCCACCCGCAGCGACACCCCGCTCGACGAGATTCCGCAGTCGGTGCAGGTGATCACCCGCAAGCTGATCGACGACCAGCAGCTGCACCAGCTGAACGAGGCGCTGGCCAATGTCTCCGGCGTGTTCGCGCCCCGGCCGGAAGACGCGATCCTGGTCAATCCGATCGTTCGCGGCTTCGCGGCCGAGGTCTATGTCGACGGCCTGCCGGCCTACGGCACGACCAGCACCGTCGATCCCGGTGCGCTGGCCGGCATCCAGCAGATCGAAGTGATCAAGGGGCCGTCCGGCAGCCTGTTCGGCGGCGGCGTCGGCGCACCGCTCGGCGGCATCATCAATCTGGTGACCCGCAGCCCGGTGGCCGAGGCCAGCGGCGAAATCGGCGTGCGCGCCGGCAGTTTCGCAACGATCAACCCGTTCTTCGACGTCAACCAGCCGCTGTTCAAGGGGGCTGCCGTGCGGCTGTCCGGCGAGTATCAGCGCGCCTATGCCGATATCGACGCCGTGCAGTCGCAGCGCTACGCGCTGTTCCCGGCGATCGCGGTCGGGCTCGGCGGGCCGACCACGCTGACCCTGCGCGGCCAGTTCAGCCGGCAGGCCTATCTGGAGTACTCCGGCCTGCCGAGCGCGCTGACCCTGAGCGACCGGCCCTATGTGCGCGAGCACTTCTCCGGCGCCACCACCACCCCGCACACCGTGGTGCTGAACCAGGGCGGTTCACTGAACTTTCGTCATGCGTTCAGCGACGGGCTGGAAGCGGTGCTCGATGCCCGGCTGTACCGCAGCCGCTTCGACGAGTACGGCTCGTTCACGTTTCCGGCGTTCTTCCCGCCCGGCCTGCTGAACCCGACGGCCTACCCGGTGCTGTCCGGCTACCTGCCGAGCGCGGTGCGCGAAACCACCGTCGATGGCCGGGTGGTTTGGACCGTGAAGGGCGAGCGGGTCGAGAACCGGGTGATCGTCGGCGCCCAGTACGACCGCACGCGCTACGAAGCCGGTCTCGGTCTGCGGCTGCTGCCGAATGGCCGCGTCGACTACGCCGATCCGGCGTCCGATGTGCCGTTTGGTGCGGTGCCGCCGGTCAGCGATACCCAGGCCGACCGCTTCGTCACCGGCGCGATGTATCTGCAGGACCAGCTGTCGCTGTTCGAGCGCGTGCATCTGCTGGCCGGGCTGCGCTGGGAGCGGCTGGCGCTCGATCGTCCGGCCGACGATTTCGATCGCGACCAGTACCGGCTGTCGCCGCGCGGCGGCCTGGTGGTCGAGCTGATCGATGGCGTTTCGCTGTTCGGCGGCTATGCGCAGGGCTTCCGCGGCGTGACCCTGGTGCGCAGCAACGAGCCGGTACAGCCGGAAACCTCGCGCTCGGCCGAAGCCGGCTTCAAGCTGGCGGCGCGCGAACTGGGCCTGTCCGGCACGCTGGCGGTCTACGAGCTGCGCCGCCGCAACGTGCCGACGCCGGCCGGCACGTTGCTCGATCCATCGGCCCAGACCCAGACCGGCGAGCAGCGCGCCCGCGGCATCGAAAGCGATCTGATCTGGGAGCCGGTGCGGTCGCTGTCGGTACTGACCGCCTACGCCTACACCGATGCCGTGGTCAGCGAAGACAACGCGCTGCCGGTCGGCGACCGGCTGCCGCGCATCGCGAAGCACAGCGGCCGGCTGGCGATTCGCTACCGCCTGCTGGATGGCGTGCTCGACGGTCTCGGGGTCGGCGTCGGTGTCAGCGCCGGCAGCCGCCGCGAGATCACCTTGCCGAACGTTGATTCGGTGCCGGGCGGGTATGTTGTCGATGCGCAGGCGTCATGGACGCGACCCGGCTACGAATTCGGCCTGTCGGTCACCAACCTGACCCAGCGTCAGTACCTCGAACCCTATCCTTACCTCGCGCAGTCGGTGACCCGGCCGGCCACCGGCCGCGCGCTGTACGCGACCGCCATCGTCCGCTACTGAACTGACATCCCCACGAGTCTCGCCATGAAAGTCACCCGCAGAAAACTGATCGCCGGCGCTGTCGGCCTGTCCGCCGCCGGTGCCGCCGCCGTCGCCGTGAAGGATCAGCTGCCGAGCGTCGATGACGCCACGCGCATGGCCCGTGCGCACGACGCGCTGATGAAGCTGCCGGACCTGAAGATGTACGGCGACGAAAAGATCGCGATGCTGCTGTACCCCGGCTTCACCGCGCTCGATCTGGTCGGCCCGAACTACTTCCTGGCCTCGATGATGGGGGCGAAGGTGCATCTGGTCGCAGCCATGCTGGAGCCGGTGAAGACCGATCTCGGCTACGCGCTGGTGCCCGACACCACCTTTGCCGACTGCCCGGAGGCGCTCGACGTGCTGTTCGTGCCCGGTGGTGCCACCGGCACCTTGGCCGCCGCGCGCCATGCGCCGACGCTCGACTTCGTGCGCTCTCGGGCGGCTTCAGCGAAATACATCACCAGCGTCTGCACCGGCAGCCTGATCCTCGGCGCCGCCGGCCTGCTGAAGGGCCGGCGCGCGACCTCGCACTGGCTGGTGCGCGACGCACTGGCCGGCTTCGGGGCCACGCCGGTCGACGAGCGCGTGGTGGTCGACGGCAACCTGTACACCGGCGCCGGGGTTTCGGCCGGGCTCGACCTCGGCCTGACCCTGCTTGGCCAGCTGCGCGGCGCGGCCTATGCCGAAGCGATGCAGCTGCAGGCCGAGTACGCGCCGAAGCCGCCGTACGACGCCGGCACGCCGGACAAGTCGCGGCCGGAGCTGCTTGAAGCGTTGCGCGTGATGTACGACAACTTCGTGCAGGAAACGCGGAGCATTGCCGCGACTTCCGCGGTCTGAGCCGCACCCACCCCGAACCCCAGGAGTTGCCGATGAACCGTTTCCGCCGTTCCCGCCTGATGCTGCTCAGCGCCGGCCTTGCCGCTGCCGTCGCCGTCCACGCCGCCGACCGTGCGCCGAAAGCGGCCACCGGCGGCTGGACGCTGGCCACCGCCGATTCGCGGCTGGCCTTCGTGTCGATCAAGAACGACGCGGTCGGCGAGGTGCATCGCTTCCCGGCGCTGGCCGGCAAGGTCGATGCCGGCGGCAAGCTGGCGCTGGAGATCACGCTGGACGCCGTGGAAACCGGCATCCCGATCCGCAACGAGCGGCTGCGGACGATGCTGTTCGATACCGCTGCCCATCCGACCGCGAAGGTCAGCGCGCAGGTCGACGCGGCGGCGGTGCGGGCCCTGCCGGTCGGCGCCAGCCTGAATGTCAGTACCCCGGTGACGCTGGACCTGCACGGCCTCAGCGGCGAACTGCCGGGCGAGTTCCGGATCACCCATGTCAGCGCCCGTCAGTGGCGGGTCAGCACCGAAGCGCCGCTGATCGTCAACGCGGCGAGCTTCGGTCTCGGCGACGGCGTGGAAGCGCTGCGCAATGTCGCCAAGCTGCAGGCGATCTCGGCAGCGGTGCCGGTCACCGCCTCGCTGCTGTTCGACGCCACGCCGAACTGACGCTGATGCAGCGGCCGGCCGTTCCGTTGACGCTGTCCGCCGCGCGCGCCGCAGGGCCGGCGGCGGCGCGACGGCGGCCGGCTTCAGATGGCCTTGGCGGCGCTGATGGTCTTGCCGCAGGCATCAAAGCAGGCCTTGCAGATCGCGTGGTGCTCGACATGCGGCTTGCAGGCGGCGGCGCAGGCTTCCATCACCGCGATCGAGGCCTTGGCGAAGCCGGCGGTGAATTCAGAATCCAGCCGCGCCAGCCGGGCCACGGCCACGCAGCTGGTGTCGCAGGCGAGCGCGGTCTTCAGGCATTCGCCGAGGCTCTTGTCGCCGGTGGCGAGCACAGACTGGCAATGGGCGATGCAGTCTTCGGCGGCAGCGGCGCAGTCGCTGAAGGTGGCGGCCAGCGCGGCATAGCGGCCGGACGCCGCCTGATGGGCGCTGTGATCCATGCCGGCATGGGCCGAATGATCGACCGCCGGCTTGGCCTTGTCGGCCTTGGCGACCATGCGGGGTTCGTCGGCGCTGGCCACCAGGCTGCCGAAGGTGGCCAGGCCGATTGCGCCGCGGGCGAATTCACGTCGGTTCATCGATGCACTCCATGGGTTGAGGCCGCAGCGCCGGCAGTGGCGGGCGGCAATTCATCGGCCGGGCATCACCGCCCGGACGCGCGGCATTGTCGGGGCTTGCCTCGCCGGCAGCCAATACCGATCAGCGCCGGCGATGCCAGCCCTTCATGCCGTTTCGACGGCGGGCGGCGATCGTGGCGATGAGTCGCCGCCGGCCCGTCGCGCGCTGGCAGCGCGCCCTGCTGGCGCTGGCGCTGCTGATGCAGCTGTGCGCGCCGCTGCTGCATGCCCAGGCGCCGTTCCCGTCGTCCGGCCGCGCGGCGGCGGCGTTCTGCGGCG
>FRDC01003343.1_pt3 | contig 13960 bp, 9 predicted proteins | sample 1106171 | NCBI WGS metagenome assembly FRDC01 (sample SAMEA3930566, study PRJEB13176) | freshwater metagenome | biome: Drinking water system; feature: drinking water; material: water | place: Singapore | collected 2014-12-20
GCGCATCAGGTTCTGGTGGTGCAGTTCGGTCCGCTCGCCCCCGGTCTTCTGGTGGACGATCATCTTCGCTTCGCCTTCAAACAGGCGTTGCGGCGTGATGGTGAAGCCGGTGTTCGTGAACTCGAGTGTGGCCTTGTGTCCGCGCAGCAGGTGCGCCACCTTGGTGTCGTTGGCCATGGAGGAGATCAGCTGCACGGTGAGGCCGCCGGGATAGTCCAGCAGGAAGTTCAGCGTGTCCGGGATCTCGGCCTTGGATTGCGCAAACTCAAACTTGCCGCCAAAGCCGACAGCCTTCTCCGGAGCGGTCAAGCCCAGCGCCTTGATGATGCGCGTGACACGGTGGATGAACAGGTCGCTGGCGATGCCGCCGGAATAATCCCAGTAGCGGCGCCAGAACTGGAAGCGGTCCGGGTCAAAGTCGTGCTTGGCGGCGGGGCCCAGCCAGCTCTTCCAGTCGAGATTCTCGCCGGGCTTGACGTCCGGGTCCATTTCGCCGGTCCAAAAGTCGTCGCGGTGGTTGCGCGAATAGTCGATCTGCGCCAGCACCACTTTGCCGAGCGCGCCTTCCTTGACGTACTTGAAAGCCGTCTCGTAGCTGTCGTCCGACATGCCCTGGACGCCCACCTGGAACTTCAGCTTGGGGTTCGCCTTCACCCGGGCCACCAACTTCTTGGCCTGCTCGGGATTCTGCGTCATCGGCTTTTCGCAATAGACGTGCTTGCCCGCGGCCAGGGCGTCCATCGCCATCTGGTAGTGCCAATGCTCGGGGGTGGCGATCAGGACATAGTCGATGTCCTTGTCGCCCAGGATGGTCCGGTAATCCTTTACCGGCTTGCCGCCCGTGCGCTTCACCATCGCGTCTAAGCGCTTCTGGTAGACATCGCAAACGGCGGTGATCTCGAAATTGTCTGATTCGCGGATCGGCAGCAAGGAGCTGACATGGGCGTTCGCCATGCCGCCGCAACCGATCACGCCGATGCGGAGCTTTTCGTTCGCTCCCATCACTCGTGTGGCCGAGAGGGCCGTCATGGCGACGGCCCCCGTGAATTCGCGACGGTTTACCACAGCAGCTTCAAACCAAACTGAATGTTGCGATTCGGGATCACCGTGCTGGTGATGGCTCCCGGACCCTGGACAATATTGGCTTGCGAGGGATACTCGATGCCGCCGCCGGCAGCGCGCCGCGGCAGGAAGCCGCCCGCGGTGTTCAGCGTGGCGTTCGGCCGGGCAAACTGCGGAGTGTTGAAGAAGTTGAAGAACTCACCGCGGAACTGCACCCGGAAGCGCTCCGTGATGGTGAAGTTCTTGAACAGTGAGAAGTCCACTACTTTCGCGCCGGGGCCTTCCAGAATGCCGACACCGGAGTTGCCGTAGCGGCAGAGTTCCGGCAGCGTGGGATCCTGGCAGCTGACCAGACGGAAGGCGTTGGGGTCAAACCACTGGTTGACCGTCGGGTTCGACAGGCTGCCATTGGCGATCCGGTCCGGCCGGATGGTGACATTGGCGGTGTTGGTGATGGCGCCTTGGGTCACCGTGAACGGGAAGCCCGTACGCAGGGTGACGATGGCGTTGGTCTGCCAGCCGCCCAGCACGCCGCGGGCGAAGGCGTTGGAGTTCTTCAACGTCGGCAGTTCGTAGACCATGTTGGCCACCATGTTGTGGGTGGCGTCGAAGCCGGCGCGCTGTTTGTCGGCGCGGCGGTTGCGCGGGTTCTGGTAGGTGTTGGGGTTGAAGCCGTCACCTTCGTTGCGGCCGTAGCCTTCCATCAGGGTCTTCGAGAAGGTGTGTGCCACCGAGAACGACAGACCGTTGGAGAAGCGCTTCTGCAACGTGAACTGCAGGCCCTGATACCAAGCGTTGGCGCCGGAGTCGAGGAACCGCAAGCGGGTCAACGGGCGGATGATGCCGTCGTCGTTGATGAACTGATAGGGGCGGCGGCCCTGCAGGGTCGACGTCGCGGTATTGAACGCCGGGTCCGGAGAGTTGGCTTCCACCGTGTTGTCCAGGTGGGACGTCTTGGAGCCGATATAGCCCACGTTCAGCACCATGCTGAACGGCAGGCGGCGCTGGATGTCCATGCTCCACTGGTTCACCTGCGGCTGGAAGTTGTCGGTGTTCAGGACGTTGGCACTGGTGCCGATGGAGCGGTTGACGACGCCGAATGGGTTGGCGAAGGTCAGCGGGTTGACGGTGTTCACCAGGGCGTTATTGGTGGCGTTGTTGACGAAGTTGGCCGAACCCGACAGCGGCGGATTCAGGTTCAAGATCGTGTAGTTGTTCAACTGGTGAGCGTTGTAGTAGATGCCGTAGCCGGCGCGCAGCACCCAGTCGTTGTTCAAACGGTAGGCCAAGCCAATGCGCGGCATGAACATGTTGCGCTGCGGCTTGTAAAACTGATACGTGTTGTCGCGAATCTTGGTGGGCACGAAGGTCCACTGGCCGTTCCGGAGCTCCGCGCTACGCCACAAGCCCTGCACATCGGTGGCCATGGTGTTGTATTCGTACCGAACGCCGATGTTCATGGTCAGTTTGCGCGAGATCTTCCAGTCGTCGGTGACGTAGAAGCCATAGCGGTTCTGGCGGACATCGGTGAGCGGGAGTCCCTCGGGCGTGTTGGTGGCCGTCGGCAGGCCCAGCAGGAAGGCCGCGTAGCTGTTGCCCGCGATGTTGCCGTTAAAGTCAAACGAACCGCGCGGCACGTTGGCGGCGCCGCGGAACAGCGAGATGATGCGGCTCTCCCAGCCGGCCTTGATGTTGTGGCTGGAGACACTGATGTTGACGCTTTCGGAGAACTGGTGCAGCTTGTTGTTGTCAAACCCATTGCCGCCGTCCAGTTCCGCGAGGCCCTGGAAGCCGGTCAGGTTCATGGAAGGAACGCCAGCCTCACGGCGCGTCAGCGGGCGGTTGTTGTCATTCACCACGCGGAACGCATCCAAGCCCAGCGCGCTGAGGCTGAAATCGGTGTTGGCGCGCGGGTTGAAGCTATCGGACTTGGAGCGGGTGAAGCCGTACCGGGTCTCCACGACCACGGCGGGCGAGAAGACGTGGATCCACTGCAGCGCCAGGTTGTCATTGCGGCCGTCCACCAGATAAGTGAACTGCGGGCGGTTGCCCGGCACCTGCAGCCAGTTCACCTGGTTAGTGGCGTAGCGACCCATAATCTTGTCGTTCACCGAGAAGCTATGGTCGATCTTGACGTAATACTGGTTGTCCGGAATCGACTGCGTGCCCGCGCCGGAATAGTTGAAGCCCGTCAGAGGATCGGGAAGGACCACTTGCGGCTTTTCCCAGAAGGAATTCAGGCTACGGGCGGTCTGCGTGATGCGCGAAGCGGGAATGATGTTGCCCGGGAACTGGGTGGGATTGGCCGTACCCGTCAGCGGGTCCACAATCGGTACTGAAGCCAAGGCCGCACCAGCGGCTGTCCGGCGGTTCAGCAGCGCACTGAAGTCGCCATTCCGGAAGGCGTCAGAGGGCACCAGGGCGGACTGGGCGGCACCCGGCAGAACGCGCCGCCGACCTTCGTAGTTGAACATGAAGAACGTCTTGTCCTTGCCGTTGTACAGCTTCGGGATCAGCACCGGGCCGCTCACCATGCCGCCGAACTGATTCTGGCGGATGCCCTGCTTGGGGAAGCGGGTTGAAGAGGTGTTGAAGTAGTTCTGGAAGTAGTTCTCGGCGTCCAGTTTGTCGTTGCGCAAAAACTCAAAAGCCGATCCGTGCAGTTCATTGGTACCGGACCGCAGCATCATCACCAACTGGGCGCCGGAGTTAAATCCGTACTCCGCCGAGTAGCTGCCGGTCAGCACGCGGAACTCTTCCACGGCTTCGGGCGAAGGCGAAAAAGGCACCGTGTTAACGCGAGCTTCGGTGGCCACTACGCCGTCCATGGTGGCGTTTTGGTTGGTTTCGCGCTGGCCGTTGGCCACGATGGCGATGGTCTGACCGGGAATCGGGATGCCGCCGCCGCCGCCGGACTGTCCGTCCAAGCCGCCGCGCGGACCAAACATGACGCCTGCTTGCAGCACGGCCAAGTTGCCGACGTTGCGGCCATTGATCGGCAATTCCACCACGCGGCGCTGCTCGATCACTTCGCCCACTGACGATTCGTCCGTCTTCAGCGCGGCGATGGCCCCGGTGACTTCGATCTTTTCTGAAACCTGGCCCACCTGCATCACAAAATCGACACGCAGCTTGTCGTTGATCTGCAGTGGCAAGCCGGCGCGCGTTGCACTCTTGAAGCCCGATGCCTCCACCGTCACGGAGTATTCACCAATGTCGAGCAACGGGAAGTTGTAGTCACCCGTTGAGGTGGTCATGTCCTCACGCTTCACACCCGTGCGGGTCTGCGTGGCCACCACCTTGGCACCGGCGACAGCGGCGCCCGAGGGATCAGTGACAGTTCCGACGATCGAGGTCGAGGTGGTCTGGGCGAACGACGCGCCCGCCAGACCAATGAGTAGAAGTAGACGCTTCATAGAAAAGCCTCCCGGAGAGATTCGGCTGACGACAACTATATCAATCCTGTCCATCGGATGGAGAGAAGAACTGCTGTAGTGCTTTAGGGTTGCCTCTGGGCTACCGCCACTGTGACAGCTACGGCCGCCATGGCCGCCGTTTCGGCGCGGAAGACGTTCTCCCCCAGCGAGACCGGAGTCCACGCGGCGGAGGCGGCCTCACGCTCACTGTCGGTCCAGCCGCCTTCCGGCCCAATCAGAATGGCCGTGGATGTGGCTGGCTTCAGGGCGGCCAACAACGGCTGGCCTCCGGCCTCATCGGCCAGCAGCCGGAGTTCCGCCGGTTCGGCCAATACTTGCTTGAATGGTACGGGCTCTACAATCTCCGGCCGCTGCACCCGGCGCGACTGCTGCGATGCTTCGAGCAGGATTTTCCGCCAGCGGTCGATCCGCTTGGCTGCCGCACGATCGAGCCCGGCTTCGGTCCGTGCCGCCAGCACCGGCACGATCCGGGCCACTCCCAGCTCCGTCACCTTCTCCAGCATCCACTCGAAGTGATCGAACTTGATCAAGGCGGCGCACAGTGTGATGGCCGAACTTGGTTCGGGCACGGGTAGCTTTTCGGTCACGCGGAAAACCACGCGTCCTTTATGCGCCTCCTCCACCTCGGCCAGGTAGAGCGATTCGTTGTCGGAGATCTGATAGACCTGCCCCGGCTCCACCCGCAGCACACGGGTCAAGTGCTTGGCGTCCTCGCCTTCCAGCACCGCCGCGCCCCGGTGGATAGCCGGAACATGAAAAAGCCTGCGAGCCATGCCCGATTATTGCGCGATCCGGCTCGCCGTTTGCGCGATTGAGGTAGCATCAAGCCAGCACAGATGTGTGACGGATGCAGAAAGGCGGACCGGCCGTGCCCGACAACGAGATCCAGCTAGACGATTTGAAGCCGATGGACATTGGTGTTCTGGAAGCGATGGACCCCCGGCTCCAACGCATGGTGATGCGGCAGAATCAAGGCGATCCGAAGACCGCCGGCTCTTCCACCAGTGCGGATGAAGTGGTGGTGGTGGCCAAGGTTTCCGACTTGGCGGCCTGGGAGGCCCTCAGCGAGGTCCGGGCCGGCCTGGCGATCCCTGGCGACGACTACACGATCGTCAGTGCGCGGGTGCCGATTTCGCGCCTGGAGACGCTGCGGGCGCTGCCGTTTGTGCTGAGCTTGAAGCTGTCGCGGCCCGTGACCTCGGCTCTTGATGCCACCCTCACCGAAACCGGTGCCTCCGCTCTGCCCACGGGCAGCCTGGCGGCGGGCGGCTCGGGTGTGCTGGTGGGCGTCATCGATTTTGGCTGCGATTTTGCCCATCGCAACTTCCGCCGGGCCGATGGCACCACGCGCTTACGGGCCATCTGGGATCAGAACGCCGCCCCCACCGCGGCTAGTCCTTTTGGATTTGGCGCGGTCTACACTGCGGCGCAGATCAATGCCGCGCTGAAGTCCGCCGATCCTTATGCTGCGCTGGGGTATGGTCCGCCGCCGGATTCGCGTTCCAGCAAGGGCACGCATGGGACGCACGTGCTGGACATTGCTGCCGGCAATGGCTTGGGATCGGGAGTTCCGGGTTGTGCTCCGCAAGCGGAGCTGATCTTTGTCGAACTGGCGGCGGATGATGTGCCGTGGTCGGGTCCGGAAACGGTGGGCAAGTCGTTTGGCGACTCGGTGCAGTTGCTGGAAGCCGTGCAGTGGATCTTTGACCAGGCCGGCAATCAGCCGTGTGTCATTAACGCCAGTCTCGGCACCAACGGCGGCCCTCATGATGGCACCTCGCTGGTGGAGATCGGTCTCGACCGGCTGCTGCAACAGAAGCCGGGGCGGGCGATGGTGATCGCCGCGTCCAACTCGTTTGCCGATGGCATCCATGCGGCGGGTAAGGTTCCGGCCGGTGGGTCGGTCGATGTGAAGTTTGTGATTGGGCAGCGGGACCCCACCGGTAACGAACTGGAGTTCTGGTATTCCGGGGCGGACCGCTTCACGGCGGAACTGATCGGACCTGATGGGCGGAGTTTGCTGCGCGTCGCCCCCGGCACCTCGCAGGCATTAAGAGGACCGGACGGGAAGGCGGCCATTCTGCTGGTGAACCGGCTGAATGATCCCAACAACCGCGACAACACGATCGGGCTGTTTTTGGAATCGAACGTCCCCGCCGGTAACTGGTCGGTGCGGCTCACGGGTACGGTGGTGGCCAATGGGAGTTTTCATGCCTGGATCGAGCGCGACGATAGCGGCCAGGCCCGTTTTCTGCCGCCCAACGATAACTCGCTGACGTTGGGTTCCATCTCCTGCGGCCGGGAAACGATCGTCGTCGGCAGCTACGACGCCCACAAGTCGAGCGTCCCGCTCTCGTTCTTTTCGAGCGCTGGTCCTACGCGCGATGGCCGCCAGAAGCCGGAGGTTTCTGCCCCGGGTCATGATGTCCTGGCCGCCTGGTCGCGCACTGGCAACAAGGTCACCCGAAAGAGCGGGACGAGCATGGCCGCTCCGGCGGTTACTGGTTGCGTGGCGCTGGTGCTGGCGGAGGCCGCCAAACGCGGCAAGAGCCTGACGGTCCCCGATCTCCGGAGTTTGGTGATCGGCACCGCCCGCCAGAATCCCCCTGCGCGTGGCGGCTGGGATTCCCGCTATGGACATGGGCGCATCGCTCCGGCGGTGATGGTGGCCCAGGTGGCGGCGGCAAATCCGGTTGCGCCGCCGAAGCCTCCAGCCAAGAAAGCGGTTGCTCCGGCACCGCGGAAGCCCGCTAAGGCTCCGCCAGCCAAGAAGGGCGCCACGCTCGCTCGTCCAACAGCGGCCGCTCCGGCCCGGCCTGTGAAGCAGGCTCCGGCCAAAAAGGCTGCCCCGGCGAAGAAGGTGACTCTCAAGAAGCCCGCTACCCGGAAGGCTTCAACACCCACGACGGTCTCCTCCTCCTCACGGCGGGTGGTGCGCTTCAAACCGGGTAAGGCCCTCAAGGATGCCGTGCAGTAATGCCGAGCCCGGCCAAGGGAATCATCCGCGTCAGTGAGCCCGGCTATGTGCCGGCGGGGGTCACCCTCCGGGCCCGGATTGACGAGACGATGTTCACCGCGTCATTTGACGAGGAACTGCTGGCCACACTTCAGCAGGACCCCAAGGTGGTGTCGGTGGAGGTCTCTCAACGCCTCCGTTCGATTGGTTGAGACGAAGCCGGGCGGGGGAGCCTTCGCTCGTCCGGCAGCGGTCCAAGAGGTAGTTAAAAGAAGAAGCTGACGCCGCCGCGTAGCGCCCGCGGGGTGTGGATCAACAGGATTTGCCGCCCGTCGGGCATGGTGAGCGGCAGGTAGCCCTGGGCCAGCAGGTTGCGCATCTCAGCGTGCAGTTCAAAGCGGCCCGGTAGAAACGGCACTGCGGGCATCGGCTGCCGGACGGAGAAATTCAAGCCCGCATCCGGGGTGGTGATGTTGGTCAGGTAGAGGTGGCCGGGCGTTAAGGCGCGATAGTCCGTCCATTGGTATGACGCCAAATACCGGGTCCCCAAGCGCGGCAGGCGGCCGTGAACACGCATGGAAACCGCATTCTGCATACTGCGCCGGATGGCAGACCGGATCTCGCGGGCCTCGGTCGAGAGCATCTCCCGCTGATCCGTCCGCAAAACCCCGCCGCGGCTGAAAATCAACGAGACGGTCACCCAATCGCCCAGCTGTTGCGAACCTGATGCGGTGAAGCCGTTTCGCACCAGTTGCCCGGCGTTGAACACCGCGCTGTTGGAGTTAAAGTCCGGTAGCAGATCGGAGGACGGATAGGCACCCGACGGAGATGCCAGCGTGAGGGCCGCATTGGAAATCGCTTCGCGGAAAAAGCCCGCACTAACAGACCGGCGGCCAAAGTTCTTCCGGTAGCCGATCTCGTAGTTCTCCGACCGCTGCACCCGCAGTGTATTGTTGGCGATGCTCAAACGGGGCATCAGCCCCAGGGCGGCCACATCCTGCGCCAGTTCCGCGGAGGTGTCGCCTTCGGCCACTTCGCGCGCGGTGCGGTACCGCTCGACGGGCGGCACTCCGGAACTGAATCCTACCTCCACCATCCCCACCCGGCCCAGGTCGACGCTGGTCACCGCGTAGGGGCTGAAATAGTTCAGTTTGCCCAGGAAGTTGAGCGAATCAAGCGTGCTGCCCACTTCCAGGCGTACCCGCTGTGAAAGCTGCACCCGGTCACTGATGCTGGCCGAAAGGGACCGCAAGGCAGGCAGATTGCTTTGCGCGCCCGTCATCCGGTCCATACCCCGGGAGGGCAGAAACACCTGCTTCATGGTCAGCTTCAGTTCCGGGTTGAACTGTTCAGTGTCACCGGCATGTGGACGGTAGGAAGTCCGGAAACCAGCCGCCGGAATGCCGCTGGTGGCTGAGTAGCCCACATTGCCCGAGAACATCACCCGGCTGGAGCCAAATACTGAGGTAGCCAACGCGAATCCGGTGCCGAGATCCCCCAGCGAAGCTGCCTCGGCCGAGCCCATCTCACCGGCCGACAGCTTCAGCACTCCTTGGGTTTCGGCGAACAGGGCTCCGGTTGACCGCTTCGTCCGTGGGGCGTTCCACTCCGGCGCAAACCGCAGCACGGGCCGGAGCGGGGCATTGGAACGGAGCGCCCATTTCCATTCGTCGCTCATCAGGGAGGCCGCGTTCGGGGCCGCGGAGACCAGTTGGATGGAGCTAGCCACCGACGCCAACTGAATGGCCAGGAAGCTCCGCACGCCCGGGTCAACCCGCACACCGGTCTTGGCGGCCGGGGCGAAACTGGTCTGGTTGACGCGGACGGTGTAGGCGTCCGGCATCAGAAAATCAAAGCCAAATGCGCCCCGCTCATTGGTGAAGGTCTTCTTCACCAGGCGGCCGTATTTGTTCAGCAGGACGACGGTGGCCCCCATTTGCTGGGCCCCCGCCGGACCCGTCACAAAGCCCACAATCGAGCCGTGCAACCGGATCCTCATGCCCGTATCGATGCCCGCGGCTTCCGCTGGCGCCGAGCAGACACACACGCCAGCCAGGAGCAGCATGCTGCCCACTCGACCGACATCCTGTGCGCGGCGGAGCATCGTTAAGAGCCTCTCTAGTTTATCCCACCATCTTCAACCAACCATCCGTCCGGCCAAAAAACCATCACCACCGGCCTTGAGCAGCCGGGCCGGTTTAGGTCACCGTGAAGTTGGCGGTGGGCGTCAGCGTCTGGTTGCGCTTCTTGTCCGTCACCTTCATCTTCAAGGTGTATTGTCCTGGTACCAGGCTCTTCAGCGGCAGCAATTTCTCCACCGTCACCTGGGTCGCCGATGCGCCGGCGATCGAGGCCAGCTCTTCGGTGAACTCGAAGATCTTCTCGTTCGTGTCGCGCTTCACCACTTCGTACTCAATGGTGCCGCTTGGCTTCTGGGTCTTCTCGTCCGGTTCGAAATTGTAGAGCGACAAGTAGATGCCCATCCGCTCTTCGCGCGCAAAGCTCTCCGACAGACGCGGCCGGACCTTGGAGGAGCCGATCACAAACTGGCCGGAGCCGATGTTCTTGGTGGGCACCTTTTCAATCTGGTCCGCCAGAATCACGGTCGATGCGCCCAGCTTTTCGTCATCGAAGCGCGGCACGGCCAGCGCCACTTCGTAATTATTCATGTTGCCGCCGATGACATCCTTGGCCACGACGTTCAGGCGGTAGTTGCCCGGCGGCAGCGGCACGGCGTTCTGATAAATTGCTTTGCCCTTCGAGGCTTCCTGCAGCATTTCAGCGGGAGCCTCAATGGTGACCGGCTGCTCCCAGACGTTTACCACGCGGCGCGACATGGAAGTGATGCGCGCGTAGATGTTCACCACGCCTTTGGCCACACCGTCGGTGGTCTTAAACTGCAGGTCCTTCTTCTCCATTTGGATGGTGATGTAGGCCATCACGGTGGAGTTGGTCATCTTCATGAAGTCCGCGCGCACCTGGATGGGCAGGACGTTGAAGGTGATCTTGGAATTGACCTGGGCTTCCAGATCCTTGAACTTGATCGAAGGAGCCTTCTGCAGCGCCGCGAAGCGTTGCAAACGTTCGAACTGATTCATGCGCATCGGCAGCGGCTGGTTTCCCGTTCCCAGGCGGGTACCGTCCGTGCGGGAGAAGCGGTCGGTCTTGGAGGCCATGCCCATCTGCTCCATCATGGTCAAGCCGGCGCCGGGCACCATCATGAGGGCGTCTTTTTCTGACGGGTCCATGGTCATGCGGTATTCGCCGGTCATGGTGGGATCGACAAACTCGATCACGATGTCGTTGCCGAGGCCGATGCCCTCGATGTAGCGGTAGCGCCACTTCTCAAACGGGAAGGTGGAGGTGGTGCCGCCGCCTTCTTCAATGGGGCGCTCATAGGTGCCGCCCGAGGGGTGCGACTCGATTTCGTCCGGCGGACCGTAGGTGATGTAGATGCGGCCACGGTCAGTCTTCCAGCCGGGGATGCCGGAAGCATAACGCTCATTGGCGTAGGCGATACGACGGTAGTGCTCTTCTTTGAACTCGTTTTCCTGCGAATCGGGCGTCGGGTCCCGGCGCAGCCAAAAACCTTCGATGAACTGCTCGCGTTCTTCGTCGGTCTGCAGCCGCTTCCACGACGTGCGCTCTTCGTCGGTGATGATGTAGGCGACGTCCTCGTTCAACCATTTGCGGAACGGGGTCTCCAACTCCTTGCGCAGCTTTTCCTCGCGGCGCTTGCGCTCCTTGTCGGTCATCGGCCGGGCGACGGTCTCGCGCGGCGCTTCATTGGATTTCTTGTTCTGCGCCCAACCGGCTGGCACGGCCAGCAGGAAAGCCGCCAAGAGCAGAGCTAAGTTCTTCGCCTTCATCATGTTTCACCTTCGCGCCAGATAAACCTGTTGCGAGCTATTTACAGTCTATGCCCCATTCACCGGGCCGTCAATCGCCAATCCAGCCCAGCAAGCCTGAAAACAGGCCCCGGCAGACGCGCCGCCGCCACCGCTCCGGCACCGGACTACACCTGTGACGCGCACTTTTACTCCGTGGTTCCAGCGCTCTTGCTGGCCNNGCCACCCGGCCACCTTTTCTGCACCCCGATTGGACGAAGCGCTCCGTCTGCGCTACACTAAGGGTTTGGGTTTGCGCCCTCTCGCGGAATGGTGTGTCCATCCGCTTGTCAAGCAAGCCTGCCCGATCAGGAGATTTTGAGTCATGGCGAAAGTATGCCCCATCACCGAGAAGCGGCCGTTGTCCGGCAATCGCGTTTCTCACGCCAACAATAAGACCCGCCGCCGCTGGGAACCGAACCTCCACGACAAGCGCATCTGGGTACCCAGCGAGAATCGCTTTGTCCGCATGAAGATCTCGGCCAAGGGCCTGCGGATCATCGACAAGAAGGGCGCGGACGCCGTGTTTGCCGAAATGAAGGCTCGTGGGGTGCAATTCTAATGCCGCGCGAACTGATCAAACTGGTTTCCTCGGCCGGTACGGGCCACTACTACACCACTTCCAAGAATCCCAAGCTCTCCAAGGAGAAGCTGGTGAAGAAGAAGTTTGACCCTGTGGTCCGCAAGCATGTGGACTACAAAGAAGGCAAGATTAAGTAGTTCTTCCCTTTAGAGGGATTGGTGGAGGGCCCGGGGCAATGCTCCGGGNNCCGGGCCCTTTTCTATTGTTGGGTCCTCGGCCTGGTTGGGCCCGCCCGCAGACCGGAATCCACGGCGCGAGCGGGCCCATTCGATCCGCTACTTGCGGCCCTTCGCCGGAGCTGGCTCCGGCGTGACGCCGATGGTTGTGTCGAATAGCTTCAGGATCCGCTTGTACTCGTCCGCCCAACTGGTGGGTTGGACAAAGCCGTGGTCTTCCACCGGATAGCTGGCAAACTCCCAGTTCTCTTTGCGGAGTTCGATCAGCTTTTGCGCCAGACGCACGCTGTCCTGGTAATGGACGTTGACATCCACCATGCCGTGGGCGATCAGTAGCGCACCCTTTAGTCCCGCCGCGTGATAGATGGGCGAGGAGCGCTTGTAGGCCTCCTGATCCTTCTGCGGCAGGTTGAGGATGTTGGACGTGTAGGGATGGTTGTAGTGCGCCCAATCGGTGACCGGACGCAGCGCCGCCCCGGCCTGAAAGACCTCAGGCTGCGTGAACAGCGCCATCAAGGTGATGAAGCCGCCGTAGCTGCCGCCATAGAGGCCGACGCGCTTGGGGTCCACGCCATGCTCCTTCACGGCCCATTTCACGGCGTCTACCTGATCGTCCAGGTCTTTGCCGCCCATGTAGCGGTAGATGCCGGTCCGCCAGTCGCGGCCATACCCGGCGGAGCCCCGGTAGTCGATGTCGAGCACGAGATAGCCGCGGTCCCGCAGCAGGTGATGGAACATGTACTCGCGCGAGTAAGTGGACCAGCGCTTGTGGGCGTTCTGCAGATAGCCCGCGCCGTGCACGAAGATCACCAGCGGTCCGCCCTTTTTCCAGTTGGCGGGCTTGTAGAGGCGGGCCGGAACCTTGATGCCATCACGCGCCGGGATCTCCACCAGTGGCGGGTCCGACCAGGCATACTTGGCGAAGTCGGGGGCTGGTGAAGTGGTGATCTGTTTGCCGTTGATAAACAACTCGGGAGGCCGGTTGGCGTAGCTGTAGACGTCGGCGATTGCCCCATCGGGCGACATGCTCACTTCGTGGCCACCCGGTTCCTTGGTGAGGCGGCGCCGGTCGCCTCCGTCGATGCTCATGGCGTAGACCTGGCTTTCCGCCGCACCCGCCTCCGCGGTGGTCAGATAGAAGACCCGCTTGTCGTCCGATAGCTTGGCTTCGCGGACTTCCCACTTGCCCGATGTCAGTTGCTTGGGCTGCCCGCCGTCGGCACTCAACGTGTAGAGGTGAGCAAACCCATCCTGCTCGGAGGTGTACCAGACGCGGTTTTCCGGCAGGAAGCCATAGCTGAACGACATCGGGCCGCCCACCCAGGCGTCGTCATGCATCTTGGCCAGTTCCTTCACCTTACCGGTTGCCAGATCGAGTGCGAGCAGCCACTGATCCTTGTTGTCCGCCGCGCGGGCCCGCAGTACCGCCTTGCCTTCTTCCGAGAACTGGGGCAGAAACAACTGCACGGGCCGCTCCTTGGTGCTGAACTCTACCCACTGCTGCGCGCCGGTTTCGCGATTGATCAGCGCCACCTTCATCAGCGGCTGGTTGTCGCCCACTTTGTCGCGGGCCGGAATGTCTTCGGTGTAGGCCGACTCGGTGACGAAGTTGGGCACAATGGTGGTCTTGTCCCGATCTCCCGCTTCACGGACCTGCGCGATGATCTGCTTGCCATCTGGCGATAGCATCAGGCTCTGGACCGTGTGGCGAGCGGGTAAGGTCCAGGGCTTGCGGGGATTCTCCTTCTTGCGTTTGGCTTCGGTCTCTTCGCGCTTCTTGGCCCGCTCTTCGATTACGGCCAGCAACGCGCGCTCTTCCTTCTTCAGCGTCTCCTGGCTGTCGGTACCCTTTTGATCCC
>FRDC01004241.1_pt2 | contig 13941 bp, 13 predicted proteins | sample 1106171 | NCBI WGS metagenome assembly FRDC01 (sample SAMEA3930566, study PRJEB13176) | freshwater metagenome | biome: Drinking water system; feature: drinking water; material: water | place: Singapore | collected 2014-12-20
GCCTATGACATCGAATGAACTTGTGGGGATTTATTCTTTGTTCGAGCCAAGCAAGCGATAAGTCAGAAATCAGTTCAGCTCCTTCACTATGGATAATGGTGTAATGATCCTCACTGATAAAACAATCGACTCGGTCAAGACTCAGAATTTTTGATTTACCATTGTGCTTGATCACCAAACTTTCCAGATAGAGAGATTGCTTGTGTAGGCAGTCCTCTAGCTGACTCAATTTTTGGTTTGTTTCCAAATTTCGAACGGCTCTGGTTAATGAGATCTCAAATCGCTCTTTTGAGAAGGGTTTCAAAAGATAGTCGCAAGCATTCTCATCAAAAGCCTTGATTGCAAATTCGTCATAAGCAGTTTGAAAGATGACCTGGAAATTCCGTTCCTGAAGCTGTTGTAGAACTTCAAAACCAGTAGGACCAGGCATTTGTATGTCTAGGAATACCAAGTCAAAGCAATCGGACCGAAGTAGATCAAGAGCTTCGACGCCATTGTGGGCGTGCTCTACAGTTCCCGTAAAGCACAGATCATTAAGAAGTCTGTGTATTCGCTCTCTTGCAAGTAGCTCGTCATCGACGATAAGAATCTTACGTATTGAATTCATTCTCATTTCTTCCTGTTATCCAAAATTCAATCCTTGTAGAATTTTTGGTGACATCCAAAGAGAACTTGTTCCTGCTGCCATAAATGAGAGACAGTCTAGACTTGGTATTAGAGAGTCCCGTTCCAGTAGACGCACTGTTAGTGAATTCAATGGACTCAAGTTCCCCAGTATCAACCACTGATACTTTAAATCCGCTATCACTTGGGACTATAGAAACATCTATCTGTCCCCCAGCCAGGGATTTCGATACTCGGTGTTTGATAGAGTTCTCAACAAGTGTTTGTAGGGAAAGACTTGGTAAGAAGATATCCTCAACTAAAGTTGGTTTTGAAATTTTGAATTTTAACCTATCCCCGTATCGAATTTTTTCAAGATCCAAGTACTTCTCAACGATCGAAATCTCGCTTTCAAGAGTGGAAAGATGACTCTTTGAACTTGTAAGAATCTCTCTGTAGAGGTCAGACAGTTTCTGTGCCATTGTAGAGGCATGCTCGCTATTTGAGTCAATANAGCTCTGCAAGATTGTTTAAAGCATTAAAAAGAAAGTGTGGTTGCATTTGATTTCTGAAGACATGAAGATTTCCCTCTGCGGACTTGGCTCGGAGATGTAAATTGTGAATCTTAGTGTCCCGTAGTGCCACAAATAGGACTGTCACAATCACTGTGATCCCACCCACTAGAGTTCCAACCGTGACGCTTTGAAGTCCAAAATTGCGACCGGAAATATAAGGCTCGGTGATCGAAGTTAGGGCAAGGCCTATTAACATGAGGGCAATGCCTTTCAGAGCCTGAACTTTTGGGGATTTCTTCATAGATAAGACGATGTTGGGATTCGCAATCCAGAGAATAGTGTAAATTGCAGTCGAAGAAATCCAACAAAACAGGGCCACTTGAACACCAATTCGAGTGCTGAAGAGCAGATTGGTCCAGTAGTTCTCTTTTGTAAGGTAGGGGTTCATGAGAACAAAGTAGAGCGGAACCAGCAAAATCCCTACCCCCATCCACTTAAGACTTTTGAAGGCATAGGCCCAAAACATTTGCCAGTTCCGTTTCATTTTCCTTCCTTAGCTACAGTTTGTCCATGTCCTCTTGCCAGAAAATTCTTCCTGTCTCGTCTTCTTTAGAGCCAAATCGGTAAAGTTTGTTGTTCTGAAGAGCCAAGGTCTCTTCAAGTTTAAATTTGCCAATCTCAATTTCATAGTGACAAACAGGAGTTTTATCAAGGCAGTACCCCGACCCTATTTCAAGACCGAATGTCTTCACCTTGAAAAATCCTTTTACAGAAGGTTCTAGGTTAAAAACCCACTTTTTCTTTGAGCCATCTGGCAGCTCGTAACTGGCCGCCACCTGGTCTTTCTCGATCTCGGTAACTACCGAATAATAACCTGAGTCTTTCTCCGAATTCCAGAGCCCGCTCCCTTTGTACCTACCCTCACTAAGAGCTCCGGCAAAGCATGAACTCGCGAAGAGAAATAAAGACAATGCACTGGTTTTGATCATTTTAAGCCTCCTTACAGCTTTTGGTTTAGACCTAAATTTGTCTTATCTGACTGTGAACTAAGAAGCTTGGTCCTCTGAATGGTAAAAAATGGACGCTGAATGGTTCCCCAGAATATTCTTTTAGGATCGAGAGACACGCCGAATCATCAATTCTGATGTTACAAACTACAGAGCTCACCATGAAAAGCACATGGGATGAGAAACCTTCCAGGTAGGTCCAACTCATAAGACGTGACCACAAACTATCTTTACAACTTTTTGCCAAAACAACTTTGAGAAAGAACGCATAGAAAACCAAGGAACAGTTGTGAAGATTGATTTTGTCTCCAATAGGAACGAGAATGATCTGATATGAGTAAATCAAAACTTGAGCTCCCAGAGAAATTTTATGTGTCGATTACTGGCTTAAAACCCAAGGGACTGTGGGCCTACTTGTTATTTTGGAGACATGCGATTCCAAGCAAAATACAGGCAGACTCAGCGGATGGAATTCTTTTCTCAGAGGTGAAGAAGATCAATTCTATTCAACACACTCTGACGGCATGGAAATCTAAAGAGCATATGAAGGCCTATATCTCTACAGGATCACATCTTATAGCCATGAAAATGTTTCGAAAGATCGCAACTGGAAAAACCTTTGGATTTGAAGCGAACAGGATACCCGCCTGGGATGAAGTTCATGAGTTGTGGAAACAACATGGAAAAGAGTACTGATCAGAATGCTTTGATATTGTAAAATCGGTTTGGGCAACGAGCCAGACTGTTGTAGTCAATCACAAACAGCCCGCCACTTCTTAGAGGGGTTCTAAGCAAGGATTTTCCCGTCTGAAACTCGAATCGTCCTACTGGACTTTTTTGCAAACTCAGAATCGTGGGTCACCAAAATGACAGTGGTGCCAAATTCTTTATTGGCTTGCTCCAGAAGACCCATGACTGCCTGACCATTCTGAGAGTCCAGTGATCCTGTTGGTTCATCAGCAAATAGATAGGTGGGATTTCGTACAAAGGCCCTTGCAATGGCAACCCTTTGCTGCTCACCTCCTGAAAGTTGTCGTGGAAGTCTGTGTTCTTTACCTTGCAAGCCGACTTTTTCAATCAGTCTGTGGGCATAAGCAATTTGTTCCGGTAGAGGATGGCCCGTAGCTCGAAGAGGCATAATGACGTTCTCTAAGGCTGTAAGTTCGGGCAGAAGAAAATGAAACTGAAAAATAAATCCAATTTTTGTTGTACGGAATTTGTCGAGGTCGGGATCACTCAGTTTGTAAATATCTTCTCCATCGATTTCCACCGAACCTTGGCTTGGGCGATCCAAACTGGAAAGTACATAGAGCAAAGAACTCTTGCCAGATCCTGATTTTCCCACAATAGAAACAAACTCTCCTTCGCTAATCTCCAAATCAATCCCTTTAAGTAAAGGAAAGTTGGATTCGCCAACATTTTTTACTATGTTTTGAGCCCTTATGGCCATTTTTAGAGCCTTTCTTTGTGCCTTTCACTTTTCTTTGAATTGGTCATTCAGTTCCATCTCTGATGACTTGAATAGGATCCAGTTTCCCAGCCGCGCGCGCTGGAAGGTATCCAGCCAACGTAGCAGAGAGAACTCCGACAGCCAAACTTCCCAGATAAATCCAAGGCGAAAATGAAATGCTGATGTTTCCAGCAGCCTCAGAAAATTTAATCTGTGAAAGTTGCCAACATAGAAAGAAGCCCAACGGCAATCCCAAAAGCCCGCCAGAGAATCCCAGTGCGAATCCTTGAATAAGAAACAACTGAATTATTTTCGACTTTGAATAACCCATAGACCTCAAGATAGCGATGTCTTTTCGTTTCTGAGTTACTGAAATATTAAGCGTATTAAATATTCCAAAACCAATAACGACCGCTAGTATTCCAATCACAACAATTCGAAAACCAGTTTGAACGCCAATAATAGCTACAAAAGTTTGGTTGATTTCCTTCCAGCTCCTCACTCGGTCCGAGGACAAAGTCTGATAGGAATTAGCCACAAAATCAGCAAAGTCCCTATTCTTAAGCCTTACCGCGATCTCATTTGCTACGCTTAGCTTTCCAGTTAGTTTTTGCACATCCGTGAGATTTGCATAGGCATAGGTGTTATCGAATTGCTCTAAGCCAATGGCGAAAATGGCCACCACTCGAAAAATCGCAGAAACACCCCGGGGAGCAACCAACTGGACCGAATCCCCAACCACCACCCCCAGCTTTCTTGCGGCACCCGCACCCAAAATCAATCGATTTCCTCCTGTCGCAAGATCTTCAAAGTTTCCCTTTACTATTGAATTGGGAAGTCTCGGAGTTACCACAACCTGCTGAGAAGGTTTAACGCCAACCAAAACTGCAGAAATTGAACCCTGTGCCCTCGATACGATCACTTGACCAATCAGTTGGGGTGCGAAGGCTTCAACTCTTGGATCTGTCTTAAGCTTCTGATACCAATTCACTGCTCCTGGAAGATTACCAAAGTCTTTTCGTCCTGTAGGCGGAATTTCCCAGTTGATCAGTTGGGATCCGAATAGATTTTCTCCAATTTCGTTGGCCAGTAGGTATCTTTCTCGCGCCGAGATTCTCATATGTCCGTCGTTGTCGAGCAATCGATCCTTAAAAAACGCTTCCAGCCCCAAGGTGTATCCCGAAACCACCACGAAAGCGATGGTGCCAAGAAAGACACCCATCCCTGTGACCAGAGTCTGTTTCTTTCTTTGCTTCAGGTGTCTGATGGCGAGGAACAACATCGAATTGAAACTTTCCCTGATTTATCGTTTAAGTTTAGTAAGAAGACGATCTCCCTCGGAGATTTGGTCACTGGTAATTTCTGCTTTGTCTCCAGACAACAGCTTTACGTCGGAAGTAACTTCAATTTTCTCCCCTGATTTTTTCAGAACTTGCAAAGGCTGAGTTTTAGACACAGACCAGGCGGGAACGACCCAAGCTTCCCGAGGAAGACCCACACTGATGGCAACATCTGAAGACATTCCAGGGAGAGCCCCTTTGGGAAGACTTTCAAGGATAATTTTAACAATAAAACGGCTGTCGCTAGAGAATACAGCCTCGACACGGCCTTGAAAGGTTTCACCGGGGAAAGCATCGAAGTTAGTTCGAACACTCTGCCCCTTGGACACCTTTGCGATCGCCTCCTGTTCAAGATCGACTCGCATGTAAAGATTCTTAAGATTTGTCACCTGGAGAACAGTCGCTTGGGCCGGAATATTCTCACCCACGTTAATGTCAAACATGGTAATCACTCCGTCAATGGGGCTCGACAGTCTTCCTATTCCCTCAGCTGCAATAAGGGGCGTTCCTTTCTTTACAGTTTCTCCGAGACGAACAAATTTCTGAGTTAGATTGACAGGGACCGCAAACTTAAGGTCGAACTGTTCTTCGGGAAAGAGGGTCCCAATCCCAAAGACTAAGTCCACCACGGACTCACGTTGAATGGAAATCTCGCTTGTCTGGGAGTTTCGGCTGACTAAAACCCAGAGGGCAAGAATTCCCAGTACGGCTAGGAACCCTCCGAGGAATTTTCTGTTTGTTCTTTTCAATTCGACCTACCTTCTAGAGACAAGAGCCAACGTAAAAAACTATGGAAATCCTTGTGTTTTGCTAAACTAAACTTCGATAAGGGCACCACTGGTATTCTAATATAATATTGGCTTTATTATGCTCAGAATGCAGTAGTTTTCTTTTGCGACAATTGTTTTGCCTGTCTTTACTTAGGTACCTATCAACAGCTACCTACATTCTAAAAAGTATTCTATTGATTTACAATTTCTTACGTACATCTGAGAGTAATCCAAGAATTTCGCTCTCTTTGGTAGGTTTTTCCAAGATTTTCAGAAAGGGAAAGTCAACTTTGACCCTTATGTCTCCGGTAATTAAAACCTTCAATATGTCTGGATGCAGAGCCTTTGCCACATCCTCCCCACTTATTCCTCTCAATCTAAAATCTAAAAAAATCAGATCGGGAGTATAGTTTTCAAGTCTTTGGATCATGGCATTGTGGTCCACAAAAGTCTCTACCTGAGTCTCAGGATCAGAAAAAAGGTCTTGAAAGTTCTCGCAAAGTGCTTGCTCGTCATCTAGATAAAAGATTCGAATGGGTTTCATGGCTGTCCTCGATGTTTGGGAAATCTGATTTCAAAGCATGTATTCTTATAGCTTCTATTTAGTACAATAGATGCCCGGTGTTGGTCTAAAATACCCTTAACTATAGAAAGCCCCAAGCCCGTTCCTTCTCCAACAGGTTTGGTTGTAAAAAAGGGTTGAAAAAGTTTTCCTTCAACTTCTTTAGTGATGCCTTGGCCTGAATCAAAAATTTGAAGTACAACAGAATCGTCTAGTTCAAAAGCATTGATTCGAACCCATTTGTCAACGGAGTCTTTAGCCGCGTCAATTCCATTATTTATCAAGTTCACAAGTACTTGCTCAACTTCCACTGAATCACAATCTATCGTTAATCGTTCTGATGAATTGCAAATGACACTCGTTGAAAATCTTTTCGCTTTGGTTTCCGTGAGATTTATAACCTCAACCAATATTTCATTGAGATCTTCGGGTTTGTGAATCGACCCTTCCGAGGATCTGGAAAACTTCTTGAGACCTTTAACAATTTTTTCAATTCTGGCTGTTGCCTTCTGAATCGCATCAATCTTGCTTGTGAACTTTTCATCTTGATCTCGGTACTTTGGCAGCAGAGCAACACTACCGACAATGATGGAGAGCGGATTGTTGATTTCATGAGCGACTCCAGCAGACATTTCACCCAACGAGGCTAATTTCGCACTTTGAATTGACTTGGCACGCTCAATTTGCAGTTGGTTATTTAGCTCAAGCTCCTTTGTAACATTCTTCGCGATGATCATATAACCGTAAAGTTTCTTATTTATATCAAACAACCCAGTCATATTTATTCTTACATAAATGAGTTCATCTTTCTTTGTTTTAAATCTACAAAGTCTCTCGTCTTGTAAACCTTTTCTTGCTTTTAAGGTTAAGCACTCGAAAGGAGAGGAGGACTCAAATTTAAAATTGACCCGAGAGTCTTCAATGATTTGCTCTAAATCAGAGGTATCATAGAACTCAAGTATCGATTTTAAATGAATCACTTCGCTGTGATCAAATCCCAACACTTTTTCCGACTCTTCATTGAATTCACAGATAAGACCCTCGAGGTCGGTAGTGATCACTGCAAACTTGGCGCTTCGAAGCATTGCTTGGTTCAGATCTAAAGCTGATTTTAACTCAACCTCCTGTTGTACTTCGGAAGTTCTGTCCCAGTTGATTCCATACATCATGATGGGCTCACCACGATCATTTCGTAAAACTATTCCTCTGCCTCCAATGTGCTTCTTAAGGCCATTTTGTGTTAAAATTTCGAAAGTTGTGTCGAATGGCTTCTGGCCCGACAATGCCAACTCGAGCTCGTGAACTGCTTTTTGTTTGGCCTCAGGTGAAAGACTGCTTTCCCAAGCCTGATAGTGTCCAGAGAAGTTCTCTTTTGAGATATCAAAAAGCTTATACATAGAATCATCCCAGATGAGATTCTGAGAATTGGGATCAAACTTCCAAATACCAATTCCCATAGATTCTAGAATAAACTTGTTCTGTTCTTGTAAAGCCACCAAATCGGTCAGATCCTGACAAGTCCCTGAAACAAGTATAGGTTTTCCATTTTCGTCACGAGTGACTTTCCCTTGTCCTCGAACGTGCTTTATTCTTGAACCGTTATCTAGGTACACACGATGATTGAAGGTGAAATTTTCACCAAAGGCCATTGCTCTATTAATAATCTCATCCAGTTCCTTGCGATCTTCAGGATGAATTCTCTCTCGATAAAGCTGATAAAGCCTCTCTTGGGACTGAGGCTCCTCGATTTCAAATATTCTATAATGTTCAGAAGACCACTTCTGATGTCCTGTTCGAAGATCATAAGTCCAAGAGCCAATACGAGCGATCTCTTGAGCTTCCTCGAACTCCTTCTCAATTTGCTTCTGATCACTAATATCAAATCCTAAAATCACATACTCTTGGCAATTCTCTCGTCTTGATGAAATTGAGGGACTGATGTGAGTTCTTAGGTAGAAATCTCGACCTCTACAGTCGATCCCATCTAAGACTCCACTCCATATTTTTCCTTCGGTTACCTCTTTGAAAACGGAAGTTAGTTTATCAAAAAGTTTCTTTGATACGAGATGCAGCCTTTCATTCGAAATGGTTTCAAGGCCTGACCAAAGGCGGTAGAAGTTGCTGTTGGCCTCGGTAATAAAACCTTCGGAGTCAATTTTGGCAAACACGGCTCCCTCATTGACAGCTTTGAGAATCTCTTTGTTCTGTCTCTGTGTTTCCTTAAGCTCACTTACATCATGGAAGATCGATAATACCTTTCGTTCACTGGAGCCTCGGAAAGGTATGGCATTGATGCTAATCCACCTTTGCTCGCCGTTGGGTAAAATGAGACCCATTATTTTATCTTTCTGTGGTTCATTTGTCTTCAACGCGACCATGGCTGGATGTTCATCACCAGGATATATTGTGCCATCTTCTTTTGTGGCCCGCCAGCGTGGATCAAAGGATGTTCGTCCCAGAAGCTGTCCTTCAGTAAGTCCCAAAATCCTTAGAGCTGAAGGATTGAATTTTTGAATCTCGCCTTTCTCACCTTGAATCACAAGTCCTTCAATCATGGTTTCGAAGAGGGTCGCAATTTCAGCATCGCTACTATTCTGTACATTGATTAGGTTAAGAAGATGAATGCACTTGTTGAGACTTTTCTCTAGGAGCTGTCGGTAGTCCAGATGCCCTCCTATGAGATCTAGACTTTCCTTGAGAGACAAAATTACTTCCTTAAGTTCACGTGCCGGCATGGTTCTACCTATATTGATGATTTCTTAACATTGACTCCAACATTGTTCATTATAAAGTAACCTTATTTACTTTAGTTCTTTTTCTATACTATTTGAAATGTATTTTTTTATTTTGAGCGGGTCTGCTAGTTCTTCTAATCTCGTCTCTGGATCATGTAGGTTTGATCCTGGCGCTACTACCGGAACTGTGGCCAACTTTGATCGGCTGCAAAAGAAATGGACTGAGTCGTCGCTTGGTATCGTGACCTTGCAGTAAAGCATTTCCCTTTGCCTCGACCTCTTCGGCAACACTCGGTCTCGATTTCCTGCAAAAAGTTTGGGGTATGCTCTTCATCTTTTGGCGTAAAGATCCAGATAATCAAGAAAGTGGTCCATACCGAAGAAAATTATCCGTTCGCTTCGAAAAGATTTTAAACCCCACGACACGGGAGTTCGAAAATCAAGCAGGTTACTTACTTGGTGGCGACCACAGAAGTATTAATACAAGAGATCAAGCAGACCCCGCACAATTTTCTTGGAATCGGAAGATAATTCCGTTGGGACGGGAACGTTTCCACCTTACCGACTGTAGAGAATGTTTTTAATTCTGACTGTCTTTTGAATCTTTGTTGTGTGACAGTTACTAAGTTTTCATTAAATTTCCTTACTGCTGGACTTTGGCATCTACAGTTTCGCAAGGATCCAGACGATGTTCCCCCGTATGAAAAGTCTTCTGGAAAATTCAAGTGATGAAGTTGAGTTCAAATTGAGCGAGATGTTTGTATCAAGAACAGACAAAAAAGGGATAATTCTCGCTGGCAATGAAGTGTTCATTCGAGTCTCAGGTTACGAGCGAGAGGAACTCATCGGAAAACCACACAATAGAATTCGACACAGTGACATGCCAAAGAGTGTCTTTAAACTCTTTTGGGATCATTTAAAGGGAGGGACCTCGGTTTGCGCTTATGTAAAGAACCGGTCTAAGGACGGAAGGTACTACTGGGTTTTTGCCACGGCCTTTCCGATTGAGACAGGTTATCTATCAATTCGAATCAAACCTAGTTCCGACATCTTTGAAAAGGTTAAGATTTTGTACGGGGATCTTTTGATCATTGAAAAAGAAAAAGGGGTCGAAGCGGCCTCTAAAGTTCTTTTAGAGCGTCTTCAAACCTTGGGGTTTGCTAACTACAACAGTTTTATGCTTTCGGCACTTAGAGCAGAAATTAAGCTTCGTGACGAAAGTGTTGCTCTCGTTGACGAGAGTTGCAGCGACACTGACCTGAAGAAGCCTAAGAATCGGGCCCTCTGTGAGGTGCGTTTCTTATCAAGCAAGTTGGCTAAGGAGTTTAGGAAGACCTCGGCAACAGCGTCTGAATCGGCTGATCTAAAGAAAATGTTTGAGACCCACTCCTCAGCTATTTCAGCTATCTGTGAAAGACTAGAGCATCTTACGCTGAACATGTCGATTTCAGCCCATAAATTAGGCAAGGAGGGAGCCACCCTTTCTGTCGTAGCTAGTAATTTTCAGGAGCGCAGTCGAAAAATAGTTACCGTGTACAAGAACTTTCAGAATCTGTGTTCTGAGTTTGTTGTTGGAATCGAGCGAATTCTTCTCGATCTTCTCACTGCCAAGCTGCAGATTGAAATGTTGTCATTGTTTACTGGAGAAATTATTAACTCAACGTCTGCGACGAATTCTGATAAGTCAGATTTGAAATTAAACAATGATCCTCCTCAAGGATCAGAAGAACTTACGATACTTCTCTTCGCACTGAGGGAGCTTTTTGCATCCTCAGTGCAGAAGCAGAGGAACTTCTATCAGTCGCTCCGGGAACTAAGGAAAACGGTGGTAGAACTTCATCAGTTCTCTTTGCAGATGGAGCTGATCATAACTGGTGGCAAGCTAGAGGGATCGAGAAGTCAATTCACTGAACAGAGATTTGCCCCATTTCTTCTCACGATGGTTGCCGAAATAGGAAACCTACGAAAGCCGATTTCTGAGTTGTTGTCGTCTTTGGGCTCAGTGGAAAGCACTTTCTCGGATGCTGTTTCAAGACTAGGGGGCATTCAACATTCGATTCAGGATATGCTGAACCTAAGAAAGCACGATGCATCTGTTGATAAGGAGGTTGCTCGTGGAGCTTGATCTTGAGTTGGTTCAGGCCTTTTCGGATGAAGCCGCTGATTCGCTTGCAAAGTGGGAAGAGATTTGCCTGCAACTAGCTAAAGGAGCGATCGACAAAGAGACTTTGTTAGTGGACCTGTTTAGAATTGCGCACAATCTCAAGGGAGGTTCAAGATCCGTAGGGCTCATGAACTATGGTGAATTCATTCATCAGATTGAGGATGGAATTACACTTCTTAGAGATGGTGTTACAGAAGTAAACGATCAGACAATCTCTGTTCTTCTTCAAGCTCACAAAGAGCTTACGCAATGGAATTCACAATTGAAGGTGGAACCGCTTTTTAATCCAAAGACAGAAGAGTTGTTAGCTAAGTTTAAACAGGTGTTCAGTGATAAAACACAAGATCGTACTTTTTATCCTGCTGTAGAGGCGAAGAACTCGACTCAGAATTCCCTCTCTACCCAAGACTGCGTCGATTCCGTATCAAAACAAGGTACAACACCTGGAAAGAACGGAGAAAAAGTCTCTTCGGAACAAGTCTTTCCGAATCCAAAGCGAGGTAGAGGTTCACAGGGGTCTGTTTCAAATGAAACTATTCGAGTGGCTTCCCAGAAGATTGACCACCTCATACAAGTCATTGGCGAACTTTCGATTCACCAATCTATTCTTTGGCACTCGACACAGCAGAATATGAGTTTGTCCAAAATTTACCTAAACTCCCTTCAGTTGAGTCAGAAACTTACAAAAGAGCTCTATGACCAGGCCCTCTCGTTGCGGATGAGTCCTTTGCAACCTGTCTTCCAGAGATTAGAGAGAAGTGCCCTTGAGTTGTCCGTTGCTCTGAACCGTGCTGTTGATATTACCTTCGAGGGTGGTGATGTGGAACTGGATCGAACAGTTCTTGAGAGAATTGTAGATCCGCTAACCCATTTGGTTCGAAACGCCCTAGATCACGGTATTGAAACAGCTGAGGAGAGAAGGTCCAAAGGTAAGATTGAGAAAGGTCAAGTCCGGGTTAAGGCTCGAAAGGACGCTTTTGGTATCGAGCTACAAATCAGTGATGATGGACAGGGAATAGATTCAACAAAAGTGAAAAGAAAGGCTATTGAGAAGGGCCTAGTTGATCCTTCGAAGGAATTACAAGAGCAAGAAGTTTTCAATCTTCTGTTCCTTCCTGGCTTCTCCACAGCTGAAAAGGTGACTGATGTTTCAGGTCGAGGTGTTGGCATGGATGTTGTCAAGACTACGATAGAGGAGCTGAATGGATCCATTAGAATAGAAAGCAAATCGAACTCTGGCACAGTCTTCTCAATTCTCCTCCCTACGGCCGTCAACATTATTGAGGGAATGCAAGTGTCTGCAGGAGGCCAAAGTTATGTAGTTCCTGTCAATGCAGTCGAGGAGATTCTAGACTTGCATGGAATGAAAACAACTATTGAGAACGACATGCTCTACAGGGACTCTCAGGTAATTCCTGTGGTGAACCTAGAAGCTGTTCTACTTGGAAAAAGATCCAAAGATAGCGAACATCACCAGTCCTTACTTATTTGTAAAAGAGACGGACGTCAGTTCGGATTTCTGGTGAATAAAATTCTTGGTCAACATCAAATTGTAGTTCGACAGTTGAATGAGAAAATGAGTGGTGCTTTCGGAATTTTGGGAGGAACTATTATGCCTACGGGTGAGCCGGGATTGATTCTAAACATGAACGAACTGATTGCAACCTATTCAACACAATTTACTAGTCAGGAGAGATCGGCATGAATGATCATGAAATGAAGTATCTCATCTATCGAATAGGAGATGGGCTCTTTGCAAGTCCCCTTTTGTCCATTCGAGAGGTACTTGAATACCAAAAACCTAAGGTTATGCCCAACATGGTGCCATCCTTTGCGGGTGTCATCAATGTGCGAGGAGCTATCGTTGGTGTTCAGGACCTGAGAATTAAGTTCAACGTGTCGCAAGAAATTAATCCCAAAACTGCACTTCTTCTGTGCGACACAGAGAAGGGAACTGTCTCCGCCGTAGTAGACCTTGTTGAGTGCGTCTATAAGTTTGAGGATTCTGAAATTGACAAGAAGCCACCTGTGCAGGCCAAGGTCGCACAGAAGTACTTGCTGGGAGTTGCCAAAAGAGGATCAGACCTAGTTACGATAATCGACCTACATCAGTCTCTAAATGAAGAAGAAATGAGGGCATCATGAAACAAAAGACAAGTTTACTGAATCAAATAAGCTTAAAGTATAGACTTTTGATTCTTACTTTGGCTTTGGTTCTAACTCAAATTGGTATTGTTTATGTAGCAATCGTTAAATCGCATGAATTGCTTGGGAGTCTCACCTTTCTTGGAGAGGTTCAAAGTCCAGCTATTCGCCACTCAACACTGCTTGATATGTATCATGATGGTATGAGAGGGGTTCTCTTTGAAGCCATGTATTTGAATTCAGTCGGAGATCGGGAAAGAATTTCTGATCTTGTAAAGGAAATAGACACGATAGAAGATAAGTTTCTTGAGAGTATCGAGAAACTGAACGGTCTTGACTTGTCGAAGGATTCGAAAGCCGCTCTAGATTCTGTTGCGCCCATAATTAAAGACTATACCACACAATCTAAGAAGATGATTCGATCTTTGAATCCAGAGAGAGCAAATGTGATCCAGAACGACTTGAAGAACTTCTCTGATCTTTTTGAGCAACTTGAAGGTTCTTTGGAAAAAGCTTCTGCATCAATAGAAGTTGAGAGTCGAGTTCATAGCGAAGCAGGAAAAGATATAATTGAGGCAGTGGTGAGATGGTCTCTTGTTGGGATTGCTTTGAGCCTTCTCACAGGAGTGTTTGTGTTTCTTTGGGTCAAG
>FRDC01001969.1_pt1 | contig 13934 bp, 12 predicted proteins | sample 1106171 | NCBI WGS metagenome assembly FRDC01 (sample SAMEA3930566, study PRJEB13176) | freshwater metagenome | biome: Drinking water system; feature: drinking water; material: water | place: Singapore | collected 2014-12-20
CTCGAACCCGCGACCTCTGCCGTGACAGGGCAGCATTCTAACCAGCTGAACTACCGGACCTAAATTCTTATTTCGAATTAGGATTGCAAAAGTAGTGATTTTTTTCATTCCAGCAAACATTCTGCCGAAAAAAACATTTTTAATACGTGCCGGGCCTGAATATCAATTATTTAACATTCGCTTACGGTTCATTTGTGTACTTTTGCACGTAGTAAAGCCATAGTAACTGGTTCATGAAGAATTTTTCACCCAAACTTTCACTTTTGCTCATTGCATTTGTAGTATCAGCCTGCACTACATTGGTTGTTTACCTCATTTTTCCTGAAGGCCCTGTTCATAAAGCGCTGCTTGTAACAATCTGTTTTATTGCATCCTTTATTTCTACCTTGCTTTTGCTTTTTTTTGTTCAGCTTCTTGTTTTCAGAAAACTGGACCACCTGCTTGTAACCGTTAAAGAATTCCGTTTACAAAGTGATAAACCCGGGATTGAGCTGAAATACAAAAAGAATGAAATTGATAACCTGGAAGCCGAGATTCTTGCCTGGGCAGATGATCGAAAGAATGAGATTGAAAGAATGAAGAAACTAGAGGTTTACCGCAAGGAGTTTCTTGGTAATGTTTCACACGAGCTAAAAACCCCTATTTTTAATATACAAGGCTATGTTCTGACCCTTTTGGATGGTGGACTTGAAGATCCCTCCATTAACAGGAATTACCTGATAAGGGCCGAAAAAAGCGTGGATCGCATGATTACTATTATTGATGACCTGGAAGCCATTTCGCAATTGGAAACTGGTGAATTACAGTTGGACCCCGAACGCTTTGATTTAATAGCTCTTTTCAAGGATGTGGTGGATGCACAGGAGATGAAGGCTACTGAAAGAGGCATTGTACTTACCATGCCCAATGAAACCAAACCGGTATACGTGCATGGTGACCGCTTTAGGATACGGCAGGTTTTGGTAAACCTGATTGTAAATTCAGTAAAATATGGCAAACCAAATGGTACAACTAAAATTCGCATATACAATGCTGGCGACAATATATCTGTGGAAATATCCGATAATGGTATTGGCATTGCCAAAGAACATCTGCCACGTTTGTTTGAGCGCTTTTACCGTGTAGACAAGAGCCGTTCCCGGGAGCAGGGAGGCACTGGCCTTGGGCTTGCTATTGTTAAGCATATTATTGAAGCGCACAACCAGACAATAAGTGTAATGAGCACCCAGGGGGTAGGAACTGTATTCTCATTTACATTGAAAAAAGCATAACAATTGCAGATAGCGAATCATTACGAATTTACGAATCTTGTTAAAAATAAAGAGTATGTAGAATAGCAATTTATTGGTGCCTATTGCCAACTGATAAATTGCCAACTGATGAATATATGGCGAAAAGAAAACTGAAGAAATTTGCAGAAGTAAACACGTTTAACAATTGTTTTTTTCTGTCGTTTGAAGAATCACGGGCGGAAGGGCTGCCTTTAAAAGGCAAATGGCGGACAGAATATTTTAAAAACAACAACCCTATAGTTTTGGAGCTGGGGTGTGGTAAGGGAGAGTATACAGTAGGCCTTGCAAAACGATATCCGGATAAAAACTTCATTGGTGTTGATATAAAAGGAAACCGTATCTGGACAGGTGCCAAAACAGCGGTAGAAAACAAAATGAACAACGTTGCATTTATCCGTACACGTATTGATTACATTGATACCTGCTTTAGCTCAGGCGAAGTGGATGAAATATGGATCACATTTCCCGACCCGCAACCTCAAAAAACCCGCGTTCGTAACCGTTTAACAAATATGATGTTCATTAACCGTTACAGGAACATCCTGCAACCGGGCGGCCTTATTCACCTTAAAACCGACAATGAACCTTTCTACGATTTTACACGTGAAATAATTTCGGAAAATAAGCTGCAGTTGCTTGATGCCACCAATGATCTCTATGCCGATACAACGCAGCGTGATGAAGCCCTGACGTCCATCAAAACCTATTATGAAAAAAAATTTTCGGACCTTGGTTTTAAAATCTGCTACCTGCGGTTTAAGGTTTAAAGTTTCTTATTTGTGATTTAAAGTTTGAGGTTCAAAGTATAATTATCCAACAACTAATAAGCCAATGAACCAATAAACAAGTAAGCCAGTGAATAAATCAAAAAATGGAAAAGCATCAGGATTTTTTTAAAGACGTATATGAAGTAGTTCGGCTCATACCAAAAGGCCGTGTTACCAGCTACGGAGCCATTGCCAAATACCTTGGCACCGCACGCTCTTCACGCATGGTTGGCTGGGCAATGAATGCAGCACACTCTCAAAAAAAACCTGTACCCGCGCACCGTGTGGTAAACAGGAATGGAGAGCTCACCGGAAAGCACCACTTCCCCACCCCGACTTTAATGAAAGAGTTATTGGAACAAGAGGGCGTTAAAGTTGTAAAAGATAAAGTGAAAAATTTCAGCAAGCACTACTGGGATCCGATGAAGGAATTGGAAATGTGAGCAATTATCAAGAATGGCCAAGAACACAACTGGGAATAGATATTTTAATTCTTCAATATGGAATAACCTGATTGGCTCTTTTCACAAAAAACAAATCAAAATCCAATATCAAAAAAAACGGCCACCCTTCTCACGAAGAATGGCCATTCCTATCAATCAAAGCACCTACTAAGCCATCACTTTCTTACCAAGCTTGGCCTTCAGGTTTGTATCCAATACAGATAAGAAATCTTCTGTATTCAGATAATGTTCACCCAATTTCACTTTGTTACCATGGATACACACAGCTAAATCCTTCGTCATTTTACCAGACTCAACCGTTTCAACACATACCTGCTCCAAAGCCTGGCAGAAGTTGATTAACTCCTGGTTGTTATCCAGCTTTCCGCGAAACTCCAAACCACGTGTCCATGCAAAAATAGATGCAATTGGATTGGTTGAGGTTGGCTTGCCAGCCTGATAATCGCGGTAGTGGCGGGTTACAGTTCCGTGTGCCGCTTCAGCTTCCATTGTTTTTCCATCAGGGGTAACAAGCGTAGAAGTCATTAAGCCCAATGAACCAAAGCCTTGTGCCACAGTATCGGATTGTACATCACCATCATAATTTTTGCAAGCCCATACAAAGTTTCCATTCCACTTCAATGCAGAAGCAACCATATCATCAATCAAACGGTGCTCATACACGATACCAGCAGCCTCAAATTTAGCTTTGAATTCTTTCTGATAGATTTCCTCAAAAATATCTTTGAAACGACCATCGTATTTTTTAAGGATGGTATTTTTGGTAGAAAGGTACAAAGGCCATTTCTTTTGCAATGCAGTATTAAAGCAGGAATAAGCAAATCCTTTGATGGATTCATCGGTATTGTACATGGTTAAAGCAACACCATCACCTTTGAAATTGAATACTTCAAAAGATTGTGGCGTACCACCATCCTCAGGAGTAAAAGTAACAGTCAGTTTTCCTTTTCCTTTTGTTACGAAATCTGTAGCGCGGTACTGATCACCAAAAGCGTGGCGGCCAATACAGATTGGTGCCGTCCAGTTTGGAACGAGGCGTGGAACATTTTTACAAACAATAGGCTCACGAAACACAGTACCATCGAGGATATTACGGATAGTGCCGTTCGGTGATTTCCACATCTGCTTTAATTTAAACTCTTCTACACGTGCCTCATCTGGCGTGATAGTAGCACACTTAATACCCACATTGTATTTTTTAATTGCTTCAGCAGCATCAACGGTTACCTGATCATTTGTAGCATCGCGGTGCTCAATTCCTAAATCATAATACTTAATATCCACATCCAGGTAAGGAAGGATCAATTTATCCTTAATAAACTTCCAGATGATTCTTGTCATTTCATCTCCATCCAATTCAACCACAGGGTTGGCTACTTTTATTTTGCTCATTTTGTTAATGGTTATTTAGTTATTGAGTTAATAGTTCTTGGTTAATAATTAACAGTTATAATACAAATATAAGATTTTGACCAATAATAGTATGCCTGCATACTGTTGTAATTTTAAACAAATACAACATATTCCATAAGATTAATACCCGAAAATATCCGGCAAAGAAAGGAAGCTCACTTTACCATACTTTTCAAGGGTTTTTAAATCCAGGTTATCCTTTTTACCAACAACAAGCACATCGTATTTTTTATTTTTCAAATGGTTCTGCTCAAATGCTTTCACATCTGCAAGCGTCATTTTGGGCACATTTTGGTAAATATCTTTCCGGATGTCATAATTCAAGCCAAGCTTCACAGCATTTTCGTAATTGAACAAGATACCTGATTTTGTAATCCTTTCGGAACGGATGGCCTGCAATACAGCTTCTTTGGAAGCTTTAAAATTATTTTCCGACTCTGGCATTTTCTCAATAAGCTCCATCATTCCTGCCATAGCCTCTGGTAATTTATCGGCCTGTGTACCAATGTAGGAGAACACATAGTTACATTCTTCCTTTTTCGATGGTGCACTGTAGCTACAATACACAGAATATGCAAGGGCTTTGGATTCACGCATCTCCTGAAAAACTACAGAAGACATCCCACCACCAAAATACTCATTGAATATGCGGCTCATGGCAGCATTCTCTTTGTTGTATTTACCATCTTTTGACAGCAGGATTATTTCGGCCTGCTTCATGTCGTAATCCACAACATACACATTTCCGGAGGCATCCTGCTCTTCAAATTTCAAAGGCTCCGGCACGGGGGCAAGCACTGCCGGCACTTTATGCATCCTGTTCATCACACCCAAAAGCTCGTCCGGTGTGTTGCTTCCATAATAAAGGATACGGTGCTGGTAAGAAGTAAGTTTATTGATGATATCAATAAGCTCTTTGGAACTAAGCTTTCCAAGCTCCTCTGCCGACAAAATGTTTGTGTAGGGTGATTTTTTTCCATACTTGCCATATGAGAACAATGCACCGTACAATATTTCATATTTGTTCAGCTTTGCATCCTCACGCTTCTTGAGCACATCTGAAACAAGGTTTTTCAGGGCCTCATCGTTCGGCTGCGCATTTTTAAGCAAATCCTCAAACAGTTTTACAGCTTTTTCAATATTCTCTGTTAGACCACGAATGCTCACCCACACATTGTCTTCACCAACATATACATCTACGGAACATCCCAGCTTGTAAAGCTCCTGTTGGAATGCGGCTGCAGACAATTCTTTGGTGCCAAGGTATTTCAGGTAGTTAACCGCAATATCCAGCTTTTTATCATTGTTAGTACCCATATCCAGCACATAGTACATGTCAAATGTTTTGTTTTCTGTATTGGCGGTATAAAGCACGGGAACTCCACCTTCGTTTAATTTCAGGTGTTTTATATCCACCGTATAATCAAGGAAAACCGGCTCAATGTCTTTCACCACCGAATTTTTGATGTTCTTTACAAAAGCGCTTTCATCATTACGGTTAACATCTACAGGCGTAATTTGTGGTTTTATCACTTTCTGGATATTGTTGTCCACCCCGGTACGCTTATATACCACCACATAGTTATTTTTATAATTTGCTTTTGCAAAATCCATCACCTCCTGCTTTGTAATCTTCGAAAGGCGGTCAATCGTACTTACATAGTCCTGCCAGTTTCTGTCAGTAGTAAATGCTTCCACAAAGGCAGAAGCACGACTGCCATTTCTCTCATACATTTTGGTTTCTTCCAGCTTCATGTCAGTGATAATAGCGCTCAGCATCCACTCGGGGAAATCCCCGGTTTTAAGCTTATTGATTTCCTCAAGCAACAGATCTTTCGCCTGCTCCAGGGATTGTCCCTCTTTAGGTGCAGCACCAAAAATATGAGCCGAATAGTCTTTACAAACCATATCAAAAGAGTATCCTTCAAGCACTTTTTGCTGCTGGTTCAAATCAAGGTCAATCAGTCCCGCCTTTTCGTTGTAAAGTAGCTTATTGATAAGCATTATCATATCAGCATCTTTTGTAGATGCGCCACCAAAGCGGTAACCCAGCATTACCCTTTCAGCATCAGGTCCAATCACTTCTTTAATGACTGGTACAGTGATTGGCTTTTCAATAAATGGTTCATATACCGGAACAGGCTTGCTTTTCATGGCTCCGAATTTTTCTGCAATTACTTTTATTGCTTCATCGGGGTTAAAATCACCGGATAAACAAATGGCCATGTTATTAGGCACATAATAAGCATTATAATATTTTTTAATTTCAGTGAGCGAAGGGTTTTTCAAATGTTCGATAGTACCTATGGTTGTTTGTGAACCGTAAGTATTGTTTGGCCACAGACCAGCAAAAAGCGCCTCCCACGCTTTGCGTCCATCACTGTCGAGTCCACGGTTTTTCTCCTCATAAACAGCTTCCAGCTCGGTATGAAACAACCTCAGAACCGGATTACGGAAGCGTTCAGCTTCAATAGCTGTCCATCTTTCAAGCTGGTTGGAAGGGATATCGTTCACATACACCGTTTTCTCCAGTGAGGTATATGCATTGGTTCCTTTTGCTCCAATATTGGTAAGCATTTTATCATATTCATTGGCAATGGCCAGCTTGGATGCAACACCGGAAATACTGTCAATCTGGTGATACAAAGCTTTGCGCTGCTCCTCATCCCTGGTCTTACGGTATTGCTCATAAAGCGCCTCTATTTTATCCAGCTCTATCTTTTCTTTTGCATAATCTTTGGTGCCATATTTATCAGTACCTTTAAAAAGCATGTGTTCCAGGTAATGCGCCAGACCGGTAGCATCCTTCGGATCATTTTTACTGCCTGCCTTTGTAGCAATGTAGGTTTGGATGCGCGGTGCATTTTTGTATACAGTCATATAGACGGTTAAACCATTATCGAGCTTATATATACGGGCATTCAAAGGATCGTTGGGAACACTTTCATATTTCAACGGCTTTTGTGCATAAGAACCAGGAATGCCAAGCGCCAGGAACAGCACGGAAACCAGAAAAAAAGAAGATAGGATACGGTTTTTCATATTATAAAATTTATTTACGTAAAAATACTACTATTTGCAAAATATACAATATCAGGATACACGATACTTATCGGGGCGAATAAGCGAATACACCAGCTCATCGTAAAAACGGTTATTGTGAAAAACATAATCCCTGAAATAAGCCTCTTTTATAAAGCCGGCTTTCTCAACAAGTCTAACAGATGCAACGTTCTCGGGCCGGATAATTGCCTCAATTGAATGCAGGTTCACTGTATTGAAGCCGTAATCCAGCACCGCTTCCAAGGCTTCGTACGCTATACCCTTACGCGTATATTTATTATTAAGTACATAGCCCACCTCAGCCCTGAAACTTTCCTGTTTAAAATTCACATAACCGATAACACCGATGAGCTTATCTTCCCCCTTTTCAGTAATGGCCCAGTTGATGCGCTCGTTACTGCTTGTAAAGCCTGTTATCATTTTAATGACTTCAGCAGCATCGTTCACTGTTTTTGCAAGCGGCCGCGGGATATATTGCATGGTTTCAGAGTTGCTCCTTATGTCAAACAAATCATATTTATCACTTTCTTTCAGGTTGCGCAATACCAGGCGTTCGGTTTCTAACACCGGAAAGGGATTAAAGTTTATATTCAGCATCTCTTTTATTTTTTGTACCTATCTGGTGCGTGTTATTTATCCTTTGCTCTTTTGCAGTTTCTCAATATATCCGGGGGTTACTTTATACCCAAGACTTTGAGCTTTCAGAGCATCATTTAACGCATCAGGGTAGCGTTTCAATGCCTCATTTATTACAGCACGGTTAAAATAAGCGGCATCATAAGACGGATTATATCTTACAGCCAGCGTATTGTCGTCCAGCGCAGCCTGAAGGTTATTGAGCTTGTAATACGCAAAGCCCCTGTAAAAATAATAGGTTGGGTTGGCGGGCTCAGACTGTATCAGCTCATTTAAATCCTTTATGGCTTTGTCATAATCTCCATTATCGGCATACACATAAGCGCGGTTTTGCTTTGCTGCTTTAAAGCCCGGCTGTATAGCCAACGCCTTTGAATAATCTTCAGCAGCCTTATCAAACTGCCGCATAAAGCTGTATGTAATTCCCCTGTTAAAGAAAGTCTGCGGGTCTGTTTTATCCAGTTCTATTGCTTTTGAATAATCATTTAAGGCCAGGTCGAATTGCTTTTTCAGGCCATATATATTTGCCCTGTTGATGTATACCTTGGCATTATTGGGATTCATTTTTATTGATACATTAAAATCCTGAAGTGCCCTGTCATACTCATTTTCAGCCACCCGTTTCTGCCCCTTATCATATCCCACTTTGTTTACAAGATAACTTCCACGGTTGCGGAATGCCTCACTGCTTGGGTGATTGCGAATAGCGTTAGTCCACAAGGTATCGCTGTTTTTCCAAACCTTAATTTGTTCTGCACTGAGCCAGCAGGAAAGCACTGCAAACACAATGATTAAACCACCACAAAGTTTTTTCCATAATCCGAAACGCGTTTCAGTCTGCTCACACAACCAGTTAAAACCCATAGCAACAGGGAAAAGCAGGCCAATATAAGGTACATAAGAATACCTGTCGGCCATAATCACCTGGCCCACGGAAATGAACTGAAGCACCAGTGCAACAGTAACACAATAAAACAAAAAGCCAAACACCAATACCCTGCTGCGTTTCACCATCAGTAAACACCCAATCAGCAGTCCTGCAGCAATAAACGGAACTATATAGAAAATAACGGGCAGATGCCCGTCAATAAGGTTAGGGTATGGATAAAAACAGGACAAATTAAGAGGCAAAAACAACTTAACAATATAGTTTACCAGTCCGTACGAAGCGAAGGATAAACGCTGCAGCCATGTAAATGTATCAATATCAGCTATAGCACCGGCCTGCACACGGGATGCAAGCATACCAAACACAAATGACAGGATAAAGAATGGAACCTTTTCCAACCATACATATTTGTCAAACTTTCTGCCTGTGTAATAGTCCACCAAAAGCAATACAAGCGGAAGCACCACTGCCATTGCCTTTGACAAAACAGAAACTACAAAAAGCAGCAGAACAGCCAGGTATAGCAACCACCTTTTATTTCCAGTATTATTAAGGTATTTATAATAACACACCAGGGCACTCATGAAAAAAAACGTGTACAAAACATCTTTACGTTCCGATATCCATGCTACTGATTCCACATGCATAGGATGAATACCGAAAAACAAAGCCACGATTCCTGCAACCAACATCTTTCTTCCACTCAGCAGAAAAATGAACCAGAATACCATTGCCACATTCAGCAGGTGAAACAATAAATTGGTGCTGTGATAGGTTTTGGGGTTGTATTCGGAAAGCTTGTAATCTATGGCAAGAGAAAGGATGGTAACAGGATGGTAGTTATTGGAAACAGTACTTTCAGTGCTAAATATTTTTTTAACATTCTCTGCAGAAAGCTTTGTTATCAAAGGGTTTTCAGCAACATATACATTATCATCCCAATTGGTGAAGCCATTTTTTAAAGATGGAAAGTAGACAATACCGGTAAGCAGCACAATACCACATAGTAACAAAAACGCCTGTTTTGTGCCGGATTGAGATGCTGAACTATTACCTCCGGCAACCTTTATCCTTTCCTTTTTTTTGTTACTCATAGTATTGATCGATCCTTATCTGTTAATACCCATGAAACACAGGGAATTCTTAATTCAGGTTAAAATGCTTCGAAGCCATTTCCTGTATAGCAGTACCAATTGCAAGCGATGCAGTAGCTGCAGGTGAAGGGGCATTTAATACATGGATCACATTACCGTTCACCTCAATCTTAAAATCGTCAATCATTTCACCTTCCGGAGCCAGTGCCATCGCGCGAACCCCTGCCCTGCCCGGTTTTAAATCATCCAGTTCAAGACTCGGTATCAGTTTGCGCAGGCGTTTCAGGAAATAATTTTTAGAGAATGCTCCCCTGTACTCGTCCAGGCCAAACTTCATATTTTTTGCAAAAAACTTCCAGGTTCCCCCAAATGCAAAAGCATCAGCAGTATCCTTCAATGAAAAATCCGTTTTGCCGTACCCCTCGCGTTTAAACACGAATACTGCATTCGGTCCACACTCCGTACCTCCGTGAATCATGCGTGTAAAATGCACACCCAGGAAGGGATACTTAGGATTAGGAACAGGATAAATAAGGTTCTTAACCTTGCTAAGGCCTTTGTCCGTTAAATCGTAATAGTCGCCACGGAAACCGACAATTGCAGTACTTATTTTAGCGCCTTCTTTTTTTGCAATACGGTCGCTTTGCAAACCTGCGCAGGTAATAATGTATTTCCCTTTGAATTTTCCTTTCGGTGTAACCACTTCGGTATAATCCGCGTGCTTTACAAAGTCTGTAACTTCATGTTCGGTCAACACCTTGCTGCCCGGGAATTTCGCATGTATCAGCTCTACGTATTTGCGTGAAACATCTGCGTAATCAATAATTCCGGTGCAGGGTACCCAAAGGCCGGCAATACCCACACAATATGGTTCAATATCTTTGATTTGTTTTGCATCAATTTTTTCAATGCCCTCAACCCCGTTTGCTGTGCCATTATTGAATACCCTGTTCATGTGTGCCAGCTCCGATTCATCACTAGCCACTACAATTTTTCCACATATATCGTGCGGTATTTTGTGTTCTTTTGCAAATGCAACCAGTTCCCTTCTGCCATCAACACAGTTCTTCGCTTTATATGAGCCCGGCTTATAATACAACCCGGAATGGATAACACCTGAATTATGTCCCGTCTGGTGTGCCGCAACTTCCTTTTCTTTCTCAAGAACCAATACCTTTTTGCCGGGATATTTTAAGTTAATTTTATAGGCAGAAGCCAGACCCACAATCCCTCCCCCAACAATAATAACATCAAACTGATTTTCCATACAATTAAAATTTTGTCCAAAAATACTAAATAAGTTGGAAGTTAAAAGCTACAGGAACACGGATTATAGGCACAAAACAATGATTTATACTATTGTAACCCGAAATTCATATTAATTGGTAATTAATAGGTCAAAAAGCATTAAATTTGCAGTTCTAAATACCAGAAACAATGAGAACAATTGAATTTCGTGAAGCACTCCGTGAAGCAATGAACGAAGAGATGCGCAGAGATGAAAAAATATTTTTAATGGGAGAAGAGGTTGCCGAATATAACGGTGCCTATAAGGTGAGCAAAGGGATGCTAGCAGAATTTGGAGCAAAGCGTATTATTGACACCCCGATTGCCGAGCTCGGTTTCGCAGGTATTGCTGTAGGGGCCGCTACTAACGGACTACGTCCTATTGTTGAGTTCATGACATTTAACTTTTCACTGGTAGCTATTGACCAGATAATAAATTCAGCTGCAAAAATGATGAGCATGAGTGGCGGCCAATTCCCGGTACCTATCGTGTTCCGTGGCCCAACAGCTTCTGCGGGTATGCTTAGCTCTCAGCACTCACAGGCTTTCGACAACTGGTACGCTAACTGCCCAGGATTAAAAGTAATTGTTCCATCCAACCCGTACGATGCCAAAGGCCTTTTAAAATCGGCCATCCGTGATAACGACCCGGTTATTTTTATGGAAAGCGAGCAGATGTATGGCGATAAAGGTGAAGTACCTGAAGGAGAATACCTTATCCCAATTGGTGTTGCAGACATCAAGCGCGAAGGTAAAGATGTAACCATTGTTTCTTTTGGAAAAATTATCAAACAGGCTTTGAACGCTGCAACAGAACTTGAAAAAGAAGGTATCAGCGCTGAAGTAATTGATTTACGCACCATCCGCCCGATTGATTATGCCACAGTTATCAATTCCGTAAAGAAAACAAACCGCCTTGTTATTGTGGAAGAAGCATGGCCATTGGGTTCTATTGCTACTGAAGTAGCATTCAAAGTTCAGAGAGAAGCTTTTGATTACCTGGATGCGCCCGTATTACGCGTAACATGTGCAGATGTTCCTTTACCTTATGCTCCTACACTTATTGAGGCATCATTGCCAAATGCAGCACGTGTTATCAAAGCTGTAAAAGAAGTGATGTATGTAGCGAAGTAAGCCACAGCTGACCATTTTTTATACTTAGTTTTTCAGAGCTTTTTACCGGACAATAATGATATTACCCGTGTATTGGTGGCGTTCCTTGTATATGTCTTTGGTGACAATATCATACACGTAGCTATCCTGTTGTGCTACTCTCGCGCTTTTTAAAGGTTTTCCGTCCCAGTGCTGGTTTATGTCAGTGGTAGTAAAAACAATGGTGCCCCAACGGTCAAAAATATCCATCTTAAATTCCATGACACCTTCTCCTTTGCAGTAAAATTCATCATTTTTCCCATCATTATTTGGTGAGAAGGAATTTGGTATGTAAAAAGTATAATCAGTGTATATTTCAAAACATTTCTCAGTGGTATCTATACAGCCTGTAGTATTTGTAACGGTCAACAAAGCACAATAACCACCTGGTTCGGAATAAATATGCGATGGAGAACTTTCAATGCTGATATTCAGCAAGGAATCAGACAGTGTATCACCAAAAACCCAGCTCCATGAATCTGCACCGGTTGAATTATCAGCAAAGGCTACTTCCGGCTCCATTATATTGAGGGATTCAGGAACAATGAAGTCTGCAACAGGCTTACCACCCAGGTTTATCATATCCGGTAGCGTTACCAAAGCGCTGCAGCCATTGTCTGCAGCAACAGTCAGGGTTATGGAATATGAACCCAGCTGGTTAAAACAGTGCTGCGGCTGCTGCAAATCCGAAGATTGACCATCACCAAAATCCCAGTTCCAGGAAATAATTGAACCATTGTTTACTGTTGATGCATCTGTAAAATTGGTACAGAAAGTATCACAACCTGAAAGCACATCCCCGGAAAATAAAACAGAAGGAACTGCATTTACATCTATTGTGCCCGTAGCTGTTCCGGAACAACCATTGCTTGTACCTGTTACTGTATATGTTTCAGTGGAGGATGGGGATTCGGTTATAGAAGCCGTTGTTGCGCCTGTAGACCATATATACGTATCAGCACCGGTTGCAGTAAGCGTTGCAGGCTGACCGGAACAGGTTGCAACGGAATTAACCGTTATAGTTAATGCGCCACCAATAGTAATCGTTCCTATACCCGTTCCGGAACAGCCATTGCTGGTGCCGGTTACGGTATATGTTTCAGTGGAGGATGGAGATTCGGTTATAGAAGCCGTTGTTGCGCCTGTAGACCATATATACGTATCAGCACCGGTTGCAGTAAGCGTTGCAGGCTGCCCGGAACAGGTTGCCACGGAATTAACCGTTATAGTTAATGCGCCACCAATAGTAATCGTTCCTATACCCGTTCCGGAACAGCCATTGCTGGTGCCGGTTACGGTATATGTTTCAGTGGAGGATGGAGATTCCGTTATGGAAGCCGTTGTTGCACCGGTGGACCACACATAATCGTCAGCACCGATGGCTGTAAGCGTTGCAGACTGCCCGGAGCAGGTTGTAACAGAATTAACCGATACCGTTAAAGCACTGCCTATTGTTATGGTTCCTGTACCCGTTCCGGAGCAGCCATTGCTGGTGCCGGTTACAGTATATGTTTCAGTGGAGGATGGAGATTCTGTTATGGAAGCCGTTGTTGCACCGGTGGACCAAACATAATCGTCAGCACCGGTAGCAGTAAGCGTTGCAGACTGACCGGAGCAGGTTGTAACAGAATTAACCGATACCGTTAAAGCACTGCCTATTGTTATGGTTCCCGTTGTTGTTCCGGAACAGCCGTTGCTGGTGCCGGTTACAGTATATGTTTCAGTGGAGGACGGAGATTCTGTTATGGAAGCAGTTGTTGCACCGGTGGACCAAACGTAATCGTCAGCACCGGTGGCTGTAAGCGTTGCAGACTGACCGGAACAGGTTGTAACAGAATTAACAGATACCGACAGCGCAGCTGCAATCGTGATTGTTC
>FRDC01001924.1_pt2 | contig 13929 bp, 12 predicted proteins | sample 1106171 | NCBI WGS metagenome assembly FRDC01 (sample SAMEA3930566, study PRJEB13176) | freshwater metagenome | biome: Drinking water system; feature: drinking water; material: water | place: Singapore | collected 2014-12-20
GTCGGATCACCGAGTTCACAAAAGTCGACCAGGGCTGGAACTATTTCCATCGATGATTGCGTCAGACTTTAACTGACTCGGCGACACTACCGGATGTAGTTCTCGAACTGAGTTTCGAGTAGCGTGATGAGAGATTGTGAAGGCTGAGAGACCGACAGGCTGGATGAGTCCCGCAGTGAAATCTTCAACCAAGGTGCCATCCAAGGCTCGATTTCCAGCACACCTTGCTGGGAAAGCAAGCGAAGCATGAAGTGCAGTTTAAAATCCGACAGGCGCAGAGAACTTTGCAAACCCTGCAAGCCATTCCCCAGCAAATCGAAAAGACCTTCATTGCTGATGTCATCGTCCTGAGCGACTTTTCTCACACTGTCCACCATGTGCAAAGCAAAGCTGAGTTTCTCGTAGTCGGTACGCAATCCAGAAAAGCCTTCCAAAAGATGCGCTTCAAGCAAAGTGCCAAGCCCTTGTTCTTGTCGAGGCTCCTTGTACTGAAAGCGAATGAAATGAGTGGGTTCAAGCACTCCGCCCCCGAAACGCTTCACACTTTTACGAGCACCTCGAGCCAGCAAAGACTTTTTGCCACCCATCGGAGTCAGAATCTGCACCACCCAGTCGGCTTCCTGAAAAGCGGTGCGATGCAAAACAATGCCTGTGATTTCTTTTTCCACTCACATTCCGTCTGTCAGCTGAGTTGAACTGTCAACTCTTTCACGGTGCTTTCGAACGCCGACAAAAAGTCTTTTCTCAAAATAGTCTCGGCTGATAAAATCAAGAGACCAGCAAGATCTTCCTGCGTGTTCCACCAAGAGGAATACGGATTGTAGCCGCCCCAACGCGAAAGATTGGTGGTCTCAAGCCCAGCTTCGAATCCCGGATTGGCTCGGCTTAGGTTCAACCTTTGACACAAACTCTGCAGGAAAAAATCTCCGTGAAATGACTCAGAAATCACCACCGACCGATCCCACAGTCGCGGCGTGCCTTCCGCGAACCAGGGACAAAAATGAAACTGTTCACACTTCTTTTCAAATTCCTGAACCTCGGTCTTGAACTCGGCTTTTCGCTGATTGGCTTTTAATAGTCCTTCGACGCGTTTTTCGGTCCACGGCTGCAAAGGATGAAAAAGTGAGGGAACAGATTTCCAACGCGTGGGAAAAACGGCAAAAGAACCCCAAGAGCCCGCTCCGCACAGGCGATATTCAAAGGGCTCCACAGGTCGACTTCCCAATCGATGTCGATGGTGAGAAATGCGCAGAAACGGAATTTTTTTTTGGGCCAAAGCTTTGGCCAGTTCGTCACCCAGCGAGAAAATTTCACCTGTGACTGGGTGATCTTCAACGAAAGCGAGAAAGCACAGATCCGGTTTCAGTTGCGCTAGCAGCTCGTCCACCGATTTGACTTTGCCCGCGTCAAAAGACTGAACACTCACCCCCTCTTTCAAAAAGTAGGAGTGGACGGGATCTAAAACGTAACTATTCCCTTTCAGAAGAGCGATCTGCCTTCGATGTCCGTATTGATGCAAAAAACCGAGACACGCCTCTAAAACCTGGGCTGCAAGATTCGACCCCACTCTGAGATATTCTTGTTCAGGCAGCTGCAATTGGCGACCGAGAGCCTCGTTTGCTTTCTCCCACTGTCCCTGTGGAAAAAGGTCGATCAACATCAAATGCCAGCTTTGTGTCGTTCTTGGTCGTCAACCACAGACGGAATTCCGCCCTTCAATTGCCCACGATAAGCCAGTCGTTGGATTCCATAGTTGAATTCTGCACCGTTTAGTCCGGGTGTTTGCCACTCCGGTCCCATGCGGATGGCATCCACAGGACACGCCTCTTCACAAAAGCCGCAAAAAACACAGCGCAAAACATCGATCTCGTAACTGATGGGATATTTTTCCACGCTGGGATCCGGATGCTCACTCGCCGTGATGGTGATGCATTCTGCGGGACAATTGGTTGCACACAACATGCAGGCAGTGCAGCGCAAAGATCCGTCCTTTTTCACCGTCAGAACGTGATTGCCCTTGAAACGCGGAGAATACTCGTACTTCTCCTCGGGATAATTCAAAGTGACCATGCTCTTTTTGTTGAAAAGATTTTTCAGAAGATGTTTACCCGTGATCACAAGACCGCCGAAAATTCCGGGGAGATACCACTTACTGAGCTCACTGTTTTTTTGCACCACGCTCATTTCAATCTTCCTTTCACAAAGCCCCACGTCGAAAGACAAATTCATTTTTCTTTCGGTGCTCCACCATGACCTGCATTTCGGGCCGATTGGATTCCACGAAATTGTCAGAACTCGGTCGCAACAAAATATTTTGCCCAGTTAACAACGAGCCCGCCTCCGCTAGAGTGAGAGCTTCAGAGACCACCGTTGTGACCTTCTTCACGGCTTGCTTCAATCCTTGAAAATTGACGTAGGTCCCGTCTTTCTCAACAAAAGTTTTGAGTGGTATCAAAGACACCTTACCCGCAAGTTTTTCCAGTTGAGGACTTTTACCAGCTTGCAGCCAAATCAGCTGCGAAGCCTGAGACAGGAGAGCCACCTTCTCATCAAAATCGGCATACCAAGCGGAGTTTTCTGGTCCCGCCACAACCACCACGTCCAGCTCTTTGTTTTTGATTTTCTGCGAGAGATCAGACCAAGAAGTTTTGATCTGATATTTAGCCAAAGCTTCTTTCAGGCCTCGGGTGTTGGGATTGCGATCCCCTCGCAGCAAGATTCCATCAAATTCTTCTGCCTTCTCAGCACTGTTGAACCAGTGATAGATGTCGGAAGTTTTTAAGACCTGAGTGAAATGGCTCAAAATCGATTCGTACTCCTCGTTGGAGTACTGACCAGTCAGCACCAGTCCCACCTTGGATCCCGCCTTGACAACATCGGAGCTCAATTCCTTCGCCGCAGCACCCGGCATGATCTCTTGCCAGTCAGTTCCTTTGCGCATGCGGGCCCTCAGCAACCGATGGTCTCGATTCAAAAATTTATATACGTCTCGACCATCGTCACACATCCAGTGACCATTCACCTGGGCATTGAACCGCGGCTTCACTCGAAAGAAGCCCTCTTTGTTGAAGTAAACCTTCACATTGCAACCCGTGGAACATCCGGTGCAAATTGTTTCAGCTTCTTTGAGGTACCAAACCCTTTGGCGAAAGCGAAAATCCTTCGATGTCAGAGCACCCACCGGACAAATATCCACCGTGTTCAACGAGTACTTGTTGTTCAACGGTTTGCCGTCAAAGGTGCCAATCTCGGCGCGATCACCTCGATCAAAAATTCCCAACTCGTTGGTTTTTGAAACCTCTTCTGTGAATCGCACGCAGCGCGAACAGAGGATGCAGCGTTCGGAGTCCAAAACCACTGTTGGACCCAAGTCCACCACTTTGGTTTTTTTCACTTTGCGCTCAGCCATTTCGGGATCGTATTTTCCAAACTCCATGTACTGATCCTGCAAACCACACTCTCCAGCTTGGTCGCAGATGGGACAATCGAGCGGATGATTGATGAGGTGAAAATCCAAACCCCATTTGACTGAATCTTTCACTTTTTCAGAATGGTTGTTGATCTTCATTCCGTCAGTGAGCTGGGTGTTGCAGGCAATCTGCAAGCGAGGATTGCCCTCAATCTCCACCATGCACAGACGACAAACACCGGCCACACTCAACCCCGGATGCCAACAATAGTGAGCAATGCGCAGCCCGTTTTCGGTCATCGCCTGAATGATGCTCTGACCCTCCTTGAACTCGATTTCTTTTCCGTTAATGGTGCACTTGGGCATGCCCAGCCCCTTTCAAATGTCCCTTCACTTTAGAGCGACCTTCTCTCACAAAGTATTCAAATTCATCGCGAAACTTTTGAACAAAACTAATAACCGGCAATGCCGCTGCATCTGACAAAGCACAAATGGTTCTCCCCTTCATGTTGTCAGCCACTCGAACCAAAAGATCGATGTCCTGCAAACGACCCCGACCTTGCACGATGGAAAGAACAATTTTGTGCAACCAACCTGTGCCTTCCCGGCAAGGAGTGCACTGCCCGCAGGATTCATGATGATAAAAGTGAGCGATGTTTTCGAGAACTTCTACCATGCAAGCTGAGTCATCGATCACTATGACGGCGCCCGAACCCAGCATTGATCCCATTTGCGCCAAACACTCGTAATCCATGGTCGCACGCATGGCTTCATCCGCCGTGAGCACAGGAGCTGAAGATCCTCCCGGAATGACCGCCTTCAGCTGTCGTCCCGCCTTCAGTCCACCGCACAATCCAAAAATTAAATCTTTCATTGGATATCCCAAGGGCACTTCGAAATTCCCAGGTTTCACCACATGCCCACTGACTGAAAACAACTTTGTCCCTGCAGATTTCTCTGTTCCAAATTTACGATAAGCAGCTGCACCATCTCGGAGAATCGGCACCACGGCTGCCAGAGTTTCCACGTTGTTCACAATTGTGGGCTTGCGCAGGTACCCTTGAACGGCCGGAAACGGAGGTTTCAGTTTGGGTTGCCCCTTGAGTCCCTCGAGTGAGGAAATCATGCCGGTCTCCTCGCCACAAATGTAGGCTCCGGCCCCAGCATACACGTCCATGTCGTGATGAAATTGAGACCCAGCCACATTCTTTCCCAAATACCCGGCATCATAGGCTTCCTTAAGAGCCTTACGCAGAACCGCAATCGGATAATCGTACTCGCCGCGCACGTAGATGTAACTTTTCTGACTGCCAATGGCGTAAGCCGCGATGATCATACCCTCTATCAATTGATGGGGAGCCCTCTCCATCATCAAACGATCTTTAAACGTACCCGGCTCGCCTTCGTCCGCATTGCAAAGCAAGTATCGAGGTTCATTGTTTTTGGGGAGAAAGCCCCACTTCGTTCCCGTCGGAAAACCAGCTCCACCTCGACCGCGCAAACCGGACGCTTTCACTTCGTCAATGATCTGCTGAGGTTGCATCTTCAAAGCCTTTTTGAGCACTTCGTATCCGCCCATTTTTTTGTAACCAGGCAGGGTTTGAAAATCATCATGATGGTAATGTTCAGTTAGGAGTTTGGATTCCATCACTTCAACCCTCGCAAAACATTCATGGCAGCCTCGGGAGTCAAATTCTCATAGTACTTGTCGTTCACCTGCATCATCGGAGCCGTTCCACAGGAACCAAGGCATTCCACACGCGAAACCGAAAACTTCCCGTCATGGGTGACTTCACCCATCTTTACTCGCAAATTGGTGCACAAGTGGTCGATCAATTCATTGGCCCCGTTCAACATGCAGGAAAGCGTGCCACAAACCTGCACGTGGTGTCGTCCAACGGGTTGCTTGTTGAACATGGTGTAGAAGGTGAAAACTTCCACAATGCGAGCTTCTGGAATGTCCATCACGTGAGCCAAGTGGTGAATGACCTCTGGGCTCACCCACCCGTTGTTTTCTTTTTGAGCCACATACAAAGCTGGTATGATTGCGGATTCCCTGGCTTCGTAACGAGCCAACTCCGCTTTCACTGTTTTGAGTCCATCTGCTGACAGCTGAAACACTCTCAACTCCTTTATCGATCCAATTCACCTGCGATCACATTCATACTCGCCACCACGGCCACAGCATCGGCAATCAACACGCCCTTCGCCACAGTCGGAAACGACTGCCAAATCGCGAAGCAAGGTGGTCTTACCTTCAAGCGATAGGGATTCGCACTTCCATCACTCACCAGGTAAAAACCCAATTCACCGTTGGCAGCCTCTGTGGCGTCATAAACCTCGCCAACTGGAGGCCGCAGACCCTTGATCACCAACATGAAATGATTCATGAGACCTTCGATGTTTCCGTAAACATCTTTCTTTTCGGGAAGAACCACTCCCTTATCACGAACAGTGTAGTCGCCTCCGGGCACATTCTTGCAGACTTGCTCCACAATGCGCAGGCTCTGTCTCATCTCCTCAATGCGCACCAAATATCTGTCGTAAATGTCCCCATTGGTGCCCACAGGCACATCAAAATTCAAACCATCGTATCCATAGTAGGGAGCCAGTTTGCGCAAATCGAGCCCGACCCCAGCGGCTCGCAATAAAGGACCAGTGTATCCCCATTGGATCGCATCTTCTGGTTTGATGGGTGTCACACCTTGAGTGCGTTGGATAAAGATCTTGTTATCGAGGAGCAACTTCGAAACCTCGTCAACTCCAGCTCGCATTTCTTTGCAGAAAGCCACCACATCATCAAACCAACCTTCTGGAGCATCTTGCGCCATACCTCCAACCCGTGTCATCGAAACCGTCAGACGAGCACCGCAGAGTTTTTCAAACAGGGTGTAAACCTTTTCGCGGTAAGTGAAGAGGTGAAAGAAAGTCGTCAGGGCACCCAAATCCACGCCACCAGTACCTATGGCAATGATGTGGTCGATCACTCGCGAAAGTTCACACAAGATCACTCGCATGGCTTGCGCTCGGGGAGGAATCTCCAACCCCAGCAGTCGCTCCACAGCTTTGCAGTATCCGACGTTGTTCATCGGAGCCGAACAATAATTCAGTCGATCGGTGTACGGGATCACCTGGTTGTAGGGATGAGTCTCCGCCATTTTCTCAAAACAGCGGTGCAAGTACCCGATTTCGCAATTTGCGCGCACAATCGTTTCCCCATCGAGTTCAGCCATGATTCTCAGCGTGCCGTGCATGGCTGGATGCGAAGGTCCGATGTTCAACGGCACCAAGTTTTCATTCAATTTTGAACCATCCACTCCAGGTTCATTGTCAAAGTGAATGGGCAGCGATTCTGTGCAGTGTTGTTGGCGATCTGCTTCGTAATCTTTACGGAGAGGATGTCCTACGAATTGATGGTGCGTCAGAATTTTTCGCAAATTGGGATGATTGCGAAAAATCACTCCGAACATGTCGTAGGCCTCACGCTCAAACCAGTCGGCACCCCGCCACAATGGCAGGACTGACTCGAGCCACTCCCCTTCTGCAACCGATGTTTTCACTCGCAGTCGGCGGGCATTTTTGGAATTGAACAGATGGTAAATCACTTCAAAACGCTTGCCTCGATTGGGATAATCGGCGCCGCAAATGTCCATCAGAAAATCAAATGTCTGAGAGCGCTTGAGATGCTCAAGAATTTTGTAAACCTGGGACGAAGGGGCCACCAGCACGTCGTCACCAAATTGATGTTGGAAAGTCATCTCCTCGACAGAAAATCCTGCTTGTCGCAAATCCTGCTTGAGTGCCTCAGTGCTGTTGTTCGTCTGATTCATGTTCGCTCTCTATTTTAGATTGGACTCTTCCAGTTTTTTCGCCACGGCCGAGGATGTTGATCCCCAATCATCTTCTGCAAGGTCATGATGCCATCGAGCACAGCCTCGGGCGCTGGCGGACATCCGGGGACGTACACATCAACCGGGATCACTTTGTCACAGCCCTGCAACACGTGATACGCGCGGTAAAACCCGCCAGAACTCGCACAGGCTCCCATACTGATCACATACTTCGGTTCCAACATTTGCTGATAAATGCGCACCAAGACCGGCGCCATTTTTTCCGTGATGGTGCCAGCAACCAAAAGCAAGTCCGACTGACGAGGAGAAAAACGCACCACTTCGGCGCCAAAACGCGCCAGATCATAGCGTGGGCCCATCACCGACATCAGCTCAATGCCACAACAAGCCGTACCGTAAGGCATGGGCCACAGAGAATTTTTTTGTCCCCAGGCCGCAATGGCTTCCAACTTAGTTGTGAACGCAAACGAACGCGTCAGATCGTCGGCCTGTTGAGTTCCTGTGAAACCAGAGTGAGTTGCCGCTATGTGATTCATAGCCTGAATGTGACAAAGTTTTCGGGTCGAGTCAGGTTTTTTTTCTCGAGTGGTGACACAGTGATTTGTCCTGAGCCTACCTGCTGAAGGGCCGCTAGATACGCCCACGCAGTGTCGGATTCTGTCAAACAAGGGATGCCCAGATCCGTGCACGCACGACGAATGTCAAAGCTCGCCTCGACAGCGGTTCTCCCCTTCGTTGTGTTGACCACGATTGCCACATTCCCAGACCGAATGTGGTCCACACAATGAGGCCGGCCCTCATGCACCTTGCGCAGTTCCAAAACTTCTAACTGGTTCTGCTTGAGAAACTGTGCAGTGCCTGTGGTGGCCGACAACGTGTACCCCATGCGAAGAAATTCTCGCGCCATGGGAAGAAGTTTTTGCTTGTCAGACTCTTTGAGGGAGAAAAACACTTCACCCTTCTGGGGTAGGGCCAAATGGGAAGAAAGCATGGCCTTCATCAGCGCTTCCCCGTAAGTAAAACCTCGCCCCATGGTCTCACCCGTCGACTTCATTTCGGGTCCCAGGATGGAGTCAGCCTCTTTGAATTTTTTGAAAGGAAACACAACACCTTTGACGCAAATCTGAGGAGCTTCCCTCCATTTAGGAAGTTTCCACCTGTAGGGCTTCCCCAGCATCGCATCGATGGCCAGGTCCACCACTGGTATTCCAGTCGCCTTTGCCACGAAAGGCACCGAGCGAGAGCTGCGCGGATTGGCTTCCAACACATAAACCTGACCGTCTTTCACAGCGAGTTGGAGATTCAGATGACCTCGAACTCCCATTTTGGTCGCCAAAGCTGCACTCATGCGTTCAACTTCTTTTTCAGTTTCAGCCTTCAATCTCTGGGGCGGCAAGACTCCCATACTGTCTCCGGAGTGTACTCCTGCGGCCTCAATGTGCTCCACCACCCCTGCGATTATGACACCCCCAGGACCGGCGACCAAATCCACGTCCACCTCAAGAGCCCCCTCAAGAAACTGGTCCATAAAGCAGGGACGCTCTTTGGAAATGAACTCAGCGTAGCGTTCAAAATAGGAACGAAGCTCGGACTCGCTTTCCAAAACCTCCATGCGTCGTCCCCCCAGCACGTAGCTTGGTCGAACGATCACCGGAAAGCCAATGCGAGACACTTGCTCTAAGGCTTCTGCCAAAGAACCCACGACTGCGGACATCGGAACAGCAAGTCCCAAATCCTGACACTCTTTGGAAAAGCGTGCTCGGTCCTCGGCCAAATCCACCGTTTCCAGAGAAGAGCCGAGGATCTGAAAACCGTTCGCTTCCAAGCGATGCGCCAAGTTGATGGGAGTTTGTCCGCCCAATTGAGCAACAAATTTTTTTGCGCCCACCCAATCCAGGGCCTCAGACACATGCTCTGCGGTGAGAGGTTCGAAAAAGAGGACGTCCGCGGTGTCATAGTCAGTGGATACGGTTTCTGGGTTTGAGTTGAGCATCACCACACGATGACCATGCGACTGCAAAGCCAAAACTCCCCGCACACAGGAATAATCAAACTCAATGCCTTGACCGATGCGATTGGGACCACTGCCCAGCACCGCCACCAAACTCTTGTCCTCGGGTCGAGCCATGGGTTCCGACCAATACGTGGAATAAAAATATGGAGTCTGCGAAGCAAACTCGCCGGCACACGTGTCCACTTGCAAATATCCCGGGTGCAATTTTTGCTTGTGGCGGAGCTCGCGCACTGAGGTTTCATTTTTACCCCACAGTTTAGCGATTCGAGCGTCGGAAAATCCCAGCCGCTTGGCTTGCAACAGTCGCTCCACGGAAGGACCGCTCTTCCTCAGCACTTTTTCAAAGGCGACGATGTCTTCAATTTGCTCCAAAAAATAGAGATCAATTTGGGTCCAGCGATGCAACTCTTGCACCGAGTATCCCTCGCGAAAGGCTTGAAACAAGTGCCAAATTCTTTGACTGTTGGCGTGAGAAAGTTTGCTCACATCCAAACTCACTTCCTGGATGCCCTCGTCGGAAATCTCCAAAGACAAGCAAGCTTTCATCAGAGATTCCTGCAGGGTTCGTCCGATGGACATCACCTCGCCCACACTTTTCATTTGCGTGGTGAGCAGATCCTTAGATCCCTGAAATTTCTCAAAAGCAAATCGAGGAATTTTCGTCACCACATAGTCGAGCGCCGGCTCAAAACAGGTGGGTGTCACCTGGGTGATGTCGTTCAGGATCTCTTCCATACGGAGACCCACGGCTAAGAGGGCCGCAATTTTCGCAATCGGAAAACCAGTGGCCTTGCTCGCTAGCGCCGAAGAGCGAGAGACTCGCGGATTCATTTCAATCACCACTCTCTCGCCAGTCACCGGATCCACTGCGAATTGGATGTTCGCCCCACCGGTCTCAACACCCACAGCGTTGAGAATTTTGCAGGCTTCATCCCGCATCTCTTGATAGGCTCGGTCTGAGAGGGTTTGCTGAGGCGCAATTGTGATGCTGTCCCCGGTGTGAACTCCGCAGGGATCCAAGTTTTCGATGCTGCAAATCACCACAAAGGTGCCTGCACGATCACGCATCACTTCCAGTTCAAACTCTTTCCAACCCAGAATGCTCTCTTCGACCAAAACTTCTGAAGTGGGGCTCTCGCGCAACGCGAGACTGAGCAAACTCAGGTATTCGTCCCGGTTGTAGGCGATGCCACCGCCGCCACCACCCAGGGTGTAGTTGGGACGTAAAATGAGTGGATAACCCAGTTCTTCACCAACTTGAATTCCCTGCTCGTAGGTTTTCACCATGCGACTTTGCGGGTATTTGGCCTGCACTTGATCCAAGATATTGCGAAACAACTCTCGATCTTCAGCCGCTCTGATCACCTCGGGCTTAGCCCCGAGAAGTTTGACATTGTGCTTTTCAAAAACTCCCTTTTCGAAAAGCTCCAAAGCAAGATTGAGCGCCGTTTGTCCACCCAGTGTCGGGATCACGGCATCCGGCTTTTCTTTCTCAATGATTTTTTCAACAAATTCGACTTTCAAAGGTTCGATATAAACCTTCGATGCTATATCTGGATCGGTCATGATAGTGGCCGGATTGGAATTCACCAAAATGACTTCAAAACCTCTTTCGCGCAAAACTTTGCAGGCTTGAGTTCCTGAATAGTCAAACTCGCAAGCCTGACCAATCACGATGGGTCCACTTCCCAGGATGAGGACTTTTTGACCTGGGTTCATAGGCCCACCCGATTTGAGTCGGAGTAAATCTGCTCGATCTTCACGTGTCGGTAACGCTCCAACTTGTAACGCATCTTAAGCAATCGCAACATGAGGTCATCTGGATTGAGATCAGGATTTTTTTTGTGTTTTTTCACTTCAGAGTTGATGAACGGTCGAGCTTCGTGCGGATGAAAGCAAAAGCCACGTGAAAATAGAACCGAATCTCCCCACGGAATCAACCGCGCCTCGAAGACCTCAGCACCGTCAAAACCGTAAATGTAGGGAGACTGCTTCACCACCCACTTGTCGCCTTTGAGCAAATCCCGAATGTGCACATCCTGACCTTTGATTTTGATAAACTCAAAAAGACTGTGGCGATGGCTCTTGAGTTTTTCGAGCAGATCTTTCTCTTCATCGTCAAAACGAAGTTCACGAGACATATGAACAACCTGCAAAACTGGCTGACCATATCCTGAAAGAGGTCTGGTAAAAAAGTACCAATCAAAAAACTGATTCATCCGAGTCTCGTATTGCGGAGAGGTCTCTTCCAAAATCCCCGCATTGTCGAAAAACTCCTGCTTGGCTTTCCTCACCTCTTCTTGAAATTGATTTCCAGCGAAGTGGCCGAGGGCTTTATCCATGACAAGAAAAACTTTTTCTTTCATCGCATCACCATTCGCTGAATGAAAAAATCAAACAATCCGCTGGATTCATGCGGTCCGGGATGACTTTCGGGATGAAACTGCACGCCCAACACATTCAGTTTTTCGCTGTGAATCCCCGCCACAGTTTGATCGTTTAAATTCACATGTGTGATTTGGACGTCTTTTGGCAAAGACTTGGGCTCGACGGCATATCCATGATTCTGTGCTGTCATGTAAATGCGATTGAGCAAACTGTCCTGAATGGGATGATTGCTCCCACGATGCCCAAACTTGAGGCGATAGGTCGTCCCTCCGAGCGCGAGACCCAAAATTTGATGGCCCATGCAGATGCCAAAAATCGGCAACCGTCCTAAGAGATTTCGGGTGGTTTCTGTCGCCCCCTGCACCGCCGAAGGATCGCCAGGTCCGTTGGTCAACAGCAAACCATCTGGCTTCACACTCAGAATGTCTTCAGCGGTGGATCGTGAGGGAAAAATGGTGAGTTGCCGCGAGCGTTTTGCCAATTCTCGCAATATGTTTTCCTTGGATCCCAAGTCCAGCACCGCAATGTGTGGGCCTTGAGGACGAGAGCCGATTCTTTTTTCGACTTTTTGTCGTGAACACAAATGCACCCAGTCCGTCTCGATGCGTTTTTGTTCTTCAATCAATTTTTTTGCTTGGGTTCGAGCAGCGGTCTCGTCGGGTGCTTCCACCAAGGCTCCCCAGGGAGTGCCCTGCGAACGCAGCTCGAGCGTGAGCTTGCGGGTGTCGATCTCAGTGAGTGAGGGTACGTCGAAGTCAGAGAGACGTTTGCTCCACTGAGCCCCATCTCCAACCCGCATTTTAAGAGCTATGAATCCGTTGAGGAAGATCTGACGACTTTCCCAAACTTCGCGATCGACGCCGTAGTTTCCTTGCATAGGGGCCGTCATCAAAACAATTTGTGAAAAATAACTCGGATCCGTCGCAATCTCCTCGTATCCCGAGTGCGACGTGTTGAAGACGACCTCTCCAGCGCGGGGCAAACCACCGCCCCACTTTCCCTTGTAGATCGATCCAGACTCCAAAACCAAAAAGCCATGGTTCATTGACTGCACCTGTCTTCCAAAAGAGCCTGCCGCATAAACACTCCGCAGGTGACTTGTTTGAGAATGCGATTTCGAGAATCCATTTTCACCTCAGGAGCAAACTCCGCGCCCCAATTCACCGGTCCTGGATGCAGAATCACAGCGTCTTTTTTGATCCGCGGCAAGTCCTCCTTTCGTAGGCTGTACTGAGCCAAAAGCGCAGGTGAGAAATCCGCTCCTTTGTGCCGCTCAGTTTGGGTGCGCAAACCCATCACCACATCGGCCCATGAAAAGGCCTCGTCAGCTGAGGAAAAGCGCCGAATTGCAGAATTTTCTGTCTGCAGACTCGGTGGTGCCCACGAACCCATTTCAACTCCCAGTGTTTGCAAAAGCTCGATGTGCGAAGCAGCCACTCGGGAGTGTTTCATATCACCCACAAAAAGCACTCGCCGAAACCAAAAATCTTTGTGCTCTCCCCAAAGTGTGAAAACATCCAACAAAGCCTGCGTGGGGTGCCCCCTTTTGCCCCAACCCGCGCTGATCAGGGGGACCTTCATCTGCGAACTCAAGGCCTGCACATCGACCTCGTCTCCGCAACGGAGGATTACGGCTTGAGGGCCCATGGCCTGCACGTTGAGCACGGTATCCTCAATGGTTTCACCTTTGACGAGCGATGAAGATTCATTGGCTCCCAAATCCAACACCTGCAAATTCAGTTGGAACGCGGCCTGCGCGAAACTCAGCTTTGTCCGCGTGGAGGGCTCGAACATGAGAACAGCCACACTTCCGCTCAATTTTTTTTGATAGGGATTTTTTCGAAAAGACTCGGCCCTTTGAATCCAACTTCGGACTTGTTCCGCACTCGTCTCGCGCAAGTTCAGTAGGTGCCGCACATCTTTAACGTATACCAAAAAGTCGACAGACCTGCTGAGTCTACCGCCGATGACGCAGAGCTGCCGACTTTGGCCCACTCGTCCCAGGCTGACGCATTAGGCTGACGAAAACCTGGCGCCTCTCCGAGCCGCTCTCCGTCAGCTCGATCAAAAAAACAAAACCTGTCAGGAACAGATGCACAGGGTCGCAGGACGCCCTTGGAACCACTCGCTGAAAATACCCAAAAACCCAACGCCAGTGAAGAGCGGGCACTCCCTGTTTCGGCCAAAAATCAATCCCGGGTTCAGAAATCACCGCGAGCCCTACCGCCCCACCTGGTATCTGTAGGCATTGTGCTGCGAACAAAGCA
>FRDC01001000.1_pt1 | contig 13889 bp, 7 predicted proteins | sample 1106171 | NCBI WGS metagenome assembly FRDC01 (sample SAMEA3930566, study PRJEB13176) | freshwater metagenome | biome: Drinking water system; feature: drinking water; material: water | place: Singapore | collected 2014-12-20
CGCATCGCTGCGCCCGACCAGTTGATCGTCGACAAACCAGTGCACAGGCCCGGCGTCCGCCGCCGCATTCAGCTGGAATTCCAGCGCCTGCTGCGCGGGCGGCACGCGCGGATCGATCGCGATGCGCAGGCCATCGAACGGTTGCAGCCATTGCGGCGTCGCGTTTGCCGTCAGCTCGGGCGCCGTCGGGGGCGCCGGTACCGCAGCATCCGGCGCGAACCATTCGCGGTACTCGCCGCCGTCGGCAGCCGGCACCATCCGCGCGATCAGCAACGGGCTGCGCGGCAACGGCTCCGGCGCGAGGTCGCGGTTCAGCACGGCAAACACCGAACGCACCAGCAGCGCCGGCCCGATCGAGCCGGTGACGCCATCCATCGGCTGCCCGGCCAGCGCGCCCATCCAGGCCCCGACCACATAGCGATGGTTGAACGCGACGCACCAGGCATCGCGATAGTCGCTCGACGTACCGGTCTTGACCGCCGTCTGCGCCGGGAAACGCAGCAAGCCGCCGCTGCCGAATTCGAGCAGCCGGGCATGCGGGTCGGACCGGATGTCGGTCACGATCGACGCCGCTTCGCGGTTGATCACCGGCGTCTCCGGCTGCGCCTCGATCGCCCCTTCGAATACCGTCAGCGGCCGCGCCCGGCCGAGGTTCGCCAAGGTCGAATAGGCGTTGACCAGTTCGAGCAGGGTGACCTCGCCGTTGCCGAGCGCGATGCCGTCGCCATACCAGTCCGGGTGCGCGGTCAGCCCATTCATGCCGAGCTGCCGCAGCAGGTTCAAAAAGCGATCACCGCCGACGAACTGCAGGGCCTTCACCGCCGGCACGTTCAGCGAATTGCCGAGCGCTTCGCGGACCGTGACCGTGCCGTAGCTCAGCCGCGAATAGTTGCGATACGGATGGAGGCCGTCGCTGACATGTGCGGCGAGCCGGTCGTCCTCGATCGGCGTCGCCGCCGTCCAGCCGGACTGCAGCGCCAGCGCGTAGACAAACGGCTTAAGCGCAGAGCCTGGCTGCCGTGCCGTCTGCACCGTGTCGATCCCGGTTTCGCCCGGCGCGGCATCGAGATTGGCGACGTTCCAGGCCCGGACCCGATTGCCGACGCGATCGACGACCAGCAACGCGCCTTGCCGGACGCCGACCCGCGCCAGCTCCTGCACGCGTTGATCGAGCAGCCGCTGCGCCTCGCGCTGCAGCGGGCGATCGAGACTGCTGCGGAGGGTTCCACGCGCCGCCAACGCCGGCGGCGCACGGCGCAGCACCTCGGCGATGAATGCTGCTGCCGGCACCTCGTCGTCGTCGGCACGCAGCGCAGGCGGCGGTGTCGCCAGCGCGGAAATTCGATCCGGCGCGATCAGGCCATCGGCCGCCATGCGGGCCGCGACCCGCTGCATCGGCCCGGCCAACCGCGCCGGATCGCGCAGCGGATCAAGCCGACTTGGCGCGCGGGGCATCACCGCCAGCGCCAGCATCTCGGGCTCGCTCAATGTCGCCGGCTCGCGGCCGAAGTAATGGCGCGCCGCCTGCACCACGCCGCGGCGATGGGCGCCGTACGGCACCTGATCGAGATAGAACTCGAGAATCTCGGATTTGGAAAATCGCGCTTCGAGCCGCATCGCCTCGAAGCCCTCGACCCAGCGCGACCAGACCGTGCGTGGCCGCGGATGCAGCAGCCGCACCACCTGCTCGCTGATCGTGCTCGCGCCGCGCACGGCGCGGCGCGCGCGCAGGCTTTGCTCGATGGCGCTGACGCGAGCCCGCCAGTCGATGCCGCCGTGCTGCCAGTAGCGGCGATCCTCCGCCGTGACGATCGCCTGCCGCAGAAACGCCGGCACGTCCGACAGCGGCAGCCGATCCGCCGTGTTCCAGCGCTGCTGGTAGCGCACGTTCAGCGGCGCGCCACTGCGGTCGAGCACGATGGCGCGAGTCGCCGCGTCGGCCTCCGGCAGCAGCCGATCCGGCAGCGCACGCTGGCTCAGCGCCGTCGCCCCGAAGAGAGCGACAGCGAGCACAGCCAGCAGACGAAGGGCGGAACGGCGAGTGATCGACAAGACGGATGTCCGAGCGCCGGACGATGATGCCAGCGGCTCGCGCGCCGTGCCGAATCGCGTTACCGTCTGATTCTGCTCGCGACCCGCCGCAACAGACGGCCTTCGATGATGTCGCAGCACCTGCGAGGGGACGATGAGCCGGATTCCGAACGACACGCCACCGCATCGCGCCGGCCTGCTGGGCCGTCGATGGTTCCTGAAAGGCGGCCTGCGCTGGAGCGCGGTCGCTGCGGCCGCGCCGGCACTGGCGCTTGCCGATGACGCCTTGCCGACGACACGCACACCCGGCCAGCCGTTCAGCAATTACGGCCAGCCATCGCCGCAGGAAAACCGAACGATCCGCTGGATCTCGCCGAACCGCGCAGTGGCCGGCAACGGTGTGTCGTGGACGCCGCTGCACGATCTGGAAGGCATCATCACCCCGAGCGGCCTGCACTTCGAACGCCACCACAACGGCGTGCCGCAGATCGATGCCAGCCAGCATCGGCTTGCAATCCATGGCCTCGTCAAACAGCCGCTGAGCTTCTCGATCGAGCATCTGCTGCGCTATCCGATGCAGTCCCGCACCTGCTTCGTCGAATGCGGCGGCAACAGCAACAGCAGCTGGAATGCCGAGCCGCTGCAGACGCGCGCCGGCTATCTGCATGGTCTGGCGTCGAACAGCGAGTGGACCGGCGTGCCGCTGAAGCTGGTGCTGGACGAAGCCGGCGTTGATCCTGAGGCCGAATGGCTCGTGCTCGAAGCGGCCGATGCCATCGCGATGAACATGTCGCTGCCGCTGGCCAAGGCGCGGCAGGATTGCCTCCTGGCGCTGTACCAGAACGGCGAGCGCCTGCGCCCGGAAAACGGCTATCCGCTGCGGCTGATCGTGCCGGGCTGGGAAGGCGTGCTGAACGTCAAATGGCTCAGCCGGATCGAACTCGCGCGCGAGCCGGTGATGAGCCGCAATGAGACCAGCCGCTACACCGAGCTGCAACCGAACGGCCGGGCGCGACAGTTCACCTTCGTGATGGACGTGAAATCGCTGATCACGTCGCCGTCACCCGGCCACTTGCTGCCGGAGCGCGGGCTTTATCCGATCAAGGGATTGGCCTGGTCCGGCCACGGTCGCATCCGGAAGGTGGAGGTCTCCGCTGATGGCGGCAAGACCTGGCGCAGCGCCGAGCTGCAAGGCCCGGTGCTGCCGATGAGCTTCACCCGCTTCCGGATCCCGTGGGGCTGGGACGGGCGTCCGGCCGTGCTGCAGAGCCGCGCCACCGACGAGACCGGCCGCGTGCAGCCGACGCGCGCGGCACTCGTTGCCGAACGCGGCCGCGCCGGCTACTTCCACTACCACGCGATCGTGTCGTGGCAGGTCAACGAAGACGGCGAGATCAATCATGTCTACGCCTGAAGGCTTCTGCTGGCGAACGCATCGTCCCGTCTTCGCCGTCGCCCTCGCCTGCCTGCTGGCGAGCAGCGCCTGGGCGGCCAGCCAGCCGACGGCCGCCGTGCCACGGCTCGGCCAGCCGCTGTCGTCGGGCGACCTCGCGAAACTGCCGCAGAGCATCTTCCCCGATGGTCGCGGCCTGCCCATCGGCCGCGGCACGGCGCGCGAAGGCGCGGCGATCTACGACGCGCAGTGCGCGGCCTGCCATGGCCCGAAAGGTATCGGCGGCAGCGGGGGTCATCTGATCGGCGATGGCGCGATCACCGGGCCCGATCCGGATCCCGCCACCAACACCTACTGGCCCTATGCCACGACGCTGTTCGATTTCACGCGCCGCGCGATGCCGATGACGGCACCCGGCTCGCTGACCGCCGACCAGACCTACGCCGTGACCGCCTACCTGCTGCATCTCGGCGGGATCATCGGCGCAGACGCCGAGCTGAACGAACGCACGCTGCCGCAGGTGCGGATGCCGAACCGCGACGGCTTCGACTGGATCGACGTGCCAGTAAAGCGTCGGCGCTAGCCCGAATCTGCCGCCGCAGGCCGCGCTTCAGCACGGCGGCACCTGTACCGTCCGGATCAATCCGGACTTCCAGACGGTACGCGCTCAGGCTGCGCTTATCGCGACGCCGGAGCAGCCGGCGCTGGCGTTGCTGCTTCGACCACCACCAGTCTCGCCGGCACGTCATTGCCGAACACATCGGGGTCGTACATCGCTTCGGCATGCGGCGCGGTGACGGCAAAGGTCCCGGTCGACACCGCCTGGCCGATCCAGTACAGCGTGTAGCTGCCGGCCTCGACGTAGTCCGCAAACCAGCGCGCCGCTTCGAACCGCAGCTCGCGATGGTAGAACGGGTACGGATCGCCCGAATCCGGCGGTGACGCCTCCTCGGCGTCGAGCCCGCTGGACGTTGCGAGGTCCGGATTCAGCGGCTCCAGCCCGCCCGGCACCGGATCGTCGACGACGATGAAGCTGCGGTCGCTTGGCGTGGTCATCGTCAGTTCGATGCGCACGGTTTCGCCCCGTGTGACGGTCATCGGCGACTGCAGCGGCACCCACGCGCCGTTGCGGCGCACTTCGTAGCGACGCTTGAGCGTCAGCCCGGCATTGGCGGCGCGCGCGTTCGCGTCGCTCTCCACGTAGCTGACGCGGGCGGCGAAGTAGCCGCGACCCTGCCCTTCGTGGCGGATGTCGAGCGACTGCTGCTTGCCGATATCGGCCGCGACGATCGGGTGCGACAGCACGGCCTGCGGATCGCGCAGCGCCTTGAACCGCGCCGAGCCCAGCGGCTTGGCATCAAGCAGCGCGCTCAAGCTGAACGCCGGCACGGTCGACTCGTAACGCTGCGAGTACGCCGCCAAGGCCGTGGTGCAGAACACATTTTCCTGCGTGTTCTCCCAGTGATCGCGACCGCCGCGAGCCTGCGAGATCGAGCGCACCAGCTTGGCCGGAATCTCGGCCAGACCCGGATCGCTGTCGACGGAGGTGTCCGAACTGCTGACCAGTGCCGACAGTGCAGCGCAGTTGCCGCGCAGCTCCGAGCCCAGCAGTGCGGCCCAGCCGCGGTCATCGGTCTCGCGCAAGGTGAACAGGCCGGCGCTCTGCTGCCCGCGCGCCAGCAGCAGGTCGAGCGCAGCCTTGGCCTGCGTCGCGCCGCCGTCGACATGGCGTGCGGCATCGAGGAACAGCGCCTGGCCGAACAGACCCATGCGCGGCACCGACGGCAGCTGCCGTTCGAGATCGGCGACCTTGAGCTTGCCGCGCCGCGCAAGCGCCGCGAGCGTCACCGCACGCACGGCGCTCGACGCTTCAGCCGACTGCCCGGCGATGTCCCGACGCAGCAGGCCATCGAGATAGCGGTCGAGCTTCGCCTGCACGGCTTCCGGCGGTGTCTGCCCTTCCGCCCGCAGCCATTCGAAGGCCAGCGCGGTGTACGCCGACAGGTAGGGGCTGACATGCGCCTCGTCGCCGTCCCAGTAGGTCATGCCGCCGCTCGGCGCCTGGAAGCTTGCGGCATCGGCGAACAGTTGCGGCGTGATCGCGCTGGCCTCGGGCCAGACCAGCTTCGGATCGAGATAGGGCTTCAACTTGCCGAACTGCGCGGCCATCACGCCCTTGGTCAGGCGCTGCTCCCAGCACGCGTACGGGTAATCGCGCAGGTACCGGAAGGCACCATCGAGATTGCCGAGCACGGTCGGCGTGAACGTGACGGAGATCACGCCACCCGGCAGGCTGCCGTCGGGCACGAGGACCGGCTGCGAATACTCGCCGGAATCGAGAAAGCCGAAGTCGGCTGCGGTGACGGTCGGCTTGCGTGGCTTCACCGGCACACTGATTTTCAGACCGTCCTTGTCCTTGGCATCACTCGCGGTGGCGGTGAACTCGATGCTGCCGGGCGCGTTGTCGGCCAGTTCGGCGGCGATGTCGAAGCGCACCACCTTGCGCTCGAACGGTGCGAGCGTGACGGTTTCATCAAGGTGCGCGGTCGCCGCACCCTGGGCATCGAGCACGACCTTCAGCGTGCGCGCGGCATCGGCTCGGTTCAGCACCGAAAAGCCGGCGGCGAAGGCATCGCCGCTGGTGACCTGATTCGGCATCAGCGGCCGCAGTTCGGTGTCCTTGGTCGCAATCAGCTTGCCGCTGCCAAGGCCAAATCGATCGTTCGGCGTCACCGCCAGCACCAGCACCTTCCACGCGGTGAGGTTGTCCGGGAGCGAGAACTCGATGCTGGCGTTGCCGGCCGCATCCGTCGCCAGCGCCGGGTTCCAGTAGGCCACGAACTTGTCGACCGAGCGCAGGCTCAGGTCGGCCCCGCCATCGCCACCCGGTGTCGCGCCCTTCTTTTCGAACTTCTGCCGGCCAACCAACCGGGTCAGCAGGCTGTAGTTCGCCAGATCCAGCGAATCCAGCGCGTTGAAGCCCTGGTACGGATCGAAATACAGCTCGCCGTCGCGGATCAGGTCGTAAACCGCTTCGTCGACCACGGCCACCGCCAGTTCGATCTTCTCGCCATTGGACGCGCCCACCGGTGCCGCCTTCAGGCTGACTTTCGCCGTTTCACGCGGCTGGTAGCGCGGCTTGTCTGCGGTCACCTCGACATCGATGCGCTTGTACGGATCATTGACCGTGATCGTCGCGTAGCCCATGCGGAACGTCGGCTTGCCGAGATCGACATCGCCTTCCGGCGGCGGGCTGGCCACGCGCGGCGACTGCACGACAACTGACAGGTAGAAGCCCGGCAGATGATCCGGCGTGATCTTGACCTCGATCACCGGCGTCGAGCCTTCCAGCACCTGGGTGTGCTTCTCGATCACGCCGTAGCGCTCGGTCGTGATCAGTGCGGTGGCACTGGGGTACGGATTCTTGACCAGCACGCGGGCCACATCGCCGACCTTGTAGCTCGCGCGATCCGCTTCGAGCGACAGGCCGTAGTCGTCACCCTGCTCCCAGACGAAGCTGTTCTTGCCGGCGGCCCACAGCCATTTCTGCGAGCGATGCAGGCGGTTCTTCGTGTCACGAACGAGGGCGGTGATGCGATACGAGCCGCCGGCATCCGGCGTGAACGCGCAGGACTGCGCGCCGGCCGTCGAGCGTCCCTTGCAGATCGCGACATCGACCCAGCGTTCGCTGTAGCGCGCGACGTAGGCGTTGCCGACATCCTTGACTCGCGCCACCAGCACTTCGCGGCGCTCGATCTTGACGTAGCGCGGCGTACCTTTCACCGGCTTGCCATCGCCATCGACGACGAGCGTCTCGACCGACGTCGCCTTGCCCTGCGTCAGCAGCCAGTCCTTCGTCAGCAGGCCGATGTAGCGATCACGCCCCGCGTACGGCGCGCTGGCCGTGCTCGCGATGCTGCGGCCGCGATCGTCCTGCGCACTGCCTTCCACCTGCACGACGCCATAGGCGATGTCGCTTTCCGGCGCGATGAAGCTGGCGCTGAACTCGCCTTGCGAATCGGTCGTTGCCCGCTTTTCGGTGATGCTGCGGCTGCCCCGCGCGTCGCTGCCGTCGCCGCCATCGGCCCCGAAGCTGAACTTCGACGCCAGCGGGCCTTCCGGCTCGAACGCCCGGCCTTCGACCCGCGCGATCAAGGTCGCCGGTGCATTACCGAACGCGCCGCCGGCATGCAGGCTGGCGCGCAGCACGGCCGTGAACGGCTGGCCCGGTTCGATGCGCTTGGCGCGGATGTCGGTCGCCAGCTTGAACGGCGCCGGCGTGAAGTCCGAGACCAGCACCTGCATCGGGCTCAAGGTGACGCCAGCCGCTTCATCTTCTTCCTGCCCCGACGTGCGAGCCCCGGCGAACGTCGCGTGCAGTTCGAAGCGATACCAGCCGACCTTGCCCTGCTTCGGCACGGTGAACGCCCCATCGATGGCACCGAATTCGGACAGGCTCAGGTCGTCGCGCTCGTGCACGACCTGATCGGCCGGGTCCAGCACCACGAGCCGGTACGGGCCGCGCTCGGCCGGTGCCAGCGCGCGGTTGTCGTTGTTGCGCACGTACAGCTTGTACTGGATCGTGTCGCCGGCCCGATAGACGCCCTGCGCCGTCGTGCCCCAGCTTTTGAGATGCCCGTGGCGCCGCTGGCGCGACGCGTAGACGCGGTAGTTCGATGCGCGATAGGTGTCGACACTGAACGTGCTGGTCAGCGGCAGCACCGCGATGTCGCCGCCTTTCCGGACCTCGACCGCCAGCGGCAATTTCGGATCCCAGCCGCTGCGTTCGAGCTGCGGGTCCAGGGTCGATGAGCCCGGCAGTTCGGCAAGGCCCGCGGTATCGGTGCGGACGGTCACGGCCTCGTCGCCACTCGGCTGCCAGCGTGGCGGGGCGGCACCGAAGATCGTCACGTCGGCATCGGCCACCGGCTTGCCGGTCGCGAATTCGGTGACCCAGACCAGCGTGTTGTAGTGGCCGAACTTGGCGTGCACCTGCCACGGCGTGACTTCCGCAAACAACGGCTGTCCCGGCCGAGTCGGGCTGTAGGTCGCCGTCGACGGCGCAGTCGTCAGCCAGCCGTCGACGACGCCGGAGCGGCCATCGAGCAGCTTGCGAATGTCCAGCGGCATCGCGAAGGCCACATCCTTGACCGCGGCGACCGGCCGCTCGGCTCGCAGGCCGGTCTGCACGCCATCGGCCGTCGTCCGCGTCACGTTCAGCTTCAGCCGATCGAGGTTGGTGACGATGGCCGGCACTTCGGAATCGATGCCGGCTTCGAGCACGGCGGTGTCATGCTCGAAGCTCAAGGCCGGGCTGCGATGCGCGGTGCGGAAGCGCAGATCGATCGCCTTGCCGAGCTTGCGATCGAAGATGTCGCGGATGTCGCCGGTACCCTCGACGCGGTACTCGGCATTGGCCTTCAGGGTGAACGGGAACCAGACCGGGTAGCGGCCGTTATCGACATTGTTGGTGCCGACATAGACGCTGTTCGAGGCGTTGGCCCACGGGTCGTAATCCTTGCGTCCGCCCGACGGGTCCGGCGTGATCGAGAGCTGCTTCGCGGCCGCGGCCGGGACCACCGGCACGTTGAACACCAGCGAGACCGGCGACAGCGGATCGCACTCCAGTGGCGTCCGGTCGCCCGGTGCGAACAGCGCGTCGTCGCCATCGGACCGGTTGCAGCGCAGGCCGAGCAGTTTCAACGCCGGAAACGTGTGGAAACGAGCTGCTTCGTCGTCAGCCACGCCCGGTTCGGTGCCGAGTGCCGAGACGAGGCCCGCGGACAGCTTCAGGAAACCGTCCTGATCCGGTTTCAGCGGCTTGGCCGGCCGCAGATGCCATTGCCGCCGCGCCTCGCTGGCCGGTGCGCCGCCCTGCGCCGGCACGTAGTACGGCGTGTCGCGATCGTCCGGGTCCGGCTGCACGATCAGTGCTTCGCCGGCGATGCGTCCGGACTGCACGATCGATGCTGCCGTCACCGGCTGGCTGAACAGCGCGCGGATTACCGGCTCGGTGGGTGACTGCCAATGATCGACCGAGGCGTATTCGAGGATCGGACGCCGCGTGACGAAGCGGTGCTCGCGACCGCGCAACAGCCTCGCGCCGCTGTCGGCCACGAATTCCGGCCGCACGTCGATCTCGTAGCGCGTCGCCGGCAGCATTTCGGCATTTTCGGGCAGTTGGCAGGCCAGGGCCTGCGGATCGAGCCAGCGCCACTCGCACGGCAGCGCCGGGGTGATCGTGATCGGAATCTCGTCAGCCTTGCGCTCCATCCTGCCGAGCGGCACCACCGCGCGATCGAACGAGAACACGATCTGATTGCCGGGCTCCACGTCCTCGCCTTCCGGCGTGATCCGCAGCAGCTTCAGTTCACCGCCAGCAGCGGCGGCAGTGGCCGCAGTGTCCGCTACCGCCGGAACCGGCGCAGCGACGCTCAGCCCCCACGCCAGCAGGCCCGCGAATGCCGCCAGACGGCGACTCATGACTTCACCTTGATGCGGATGTAGGCGACGCGGCCATCGCTGCCGTGTGCCGTGACTTCGCGCAGGCCCGAGACGCCGGTCCAGCGCTTGTCGCCGTTGTCCGTGGTGCTGGCGCGTGCCGATGGCAGGCCGATGCGGCCGAGCAGCGCGTCATCGAACGGTGTTTCACCGAGCGCGTTGACGGTCAGCCAGTCCGCCTTGCCGTCGATGAAAACGACTTCGGTATTCCCGGGCGAATATCGGCAGCGGCGCGAATACAGCGTGGTTTCGCAGCTTTCGGGAGGTCCGAGCACGGCGCGAAGCTCGTCCTCGGTCTTGCCGGCGACGTCGGCCATGCGGAACAGCGGCGCGGTGCTTTTCGGGTCCAGCGATTCGAACGCGCTCGCGTAGTCGAAATCGCCATCCGGGCCGGCCGCGGCATCCGACCAGCGCGCTCGTGTCGCCCACACGGTGGCGCCGAGCGCCACGACCAGCACCGCCACCAGCATCGCGTACCTGCGCATGTTCCGCTCCGGGATCGATCGTCCGTCGACCCCCTGATGCTAGCCGGTCACCGGGTCGTCGTCTCGCGCGGACGCGGCGGCATCGGGCGATCCGGAGATGCGGTTCACGGAAAGTGGCGGGATGCGCCGAGTCAGAGCTTGTGGCCGCCGTGCGCCGCGATCTTCAGCGCCAGTTCCAGCGCCTGCTCGTAGTTCAGACGCGGGTCGACCGCCGAGCGATAGGCACGTTCGAGATCGGTTTCGGTGAGGTCACGGGCACCACCCAGACATTCGGTGACGTCCTCGCCGGTCAGCTCCAGATGGACGCCGCCAAGGCGGCTGCCGCAGGCGGCGTGAATCGCGAACGAGGCCTCGACCTCGCTGAGGATGTCGTCGAAGCGCCGGGTCTTGAGGCCATTGCCGGCCGTCTGCGTGTTGCCGTGCATCGGATCGCACAGCCACAGCACGTCATGGCCGGCGGCGCGGACCGCGTCGATGATCTTCGGCAGGCCGGCGTCGACCTTGCCGGCACCAAGGCGGTGGATCAAGGTCAGGCGGCCCGGCTCGCGATCCGGATTGAGCACGCGGCACAACTCCGCGATCCATTCGGCGCTCATCGACACCCCGACCTTCACCGCCACCGGATTGCGGATGCCGCGCATGTATTCGACATGGGCACCGTCGATCGCCGCCGTGCGCAGCCCGATCCACGGCAGATGGGTCGACAGGTTGTACCAGCCGGTCTTGCGCGGCACGGTGCGGGTCTGCGCGCTTTCGGCCGCCAGCAGCAGGGCTTCGTGCGAGGTGTAGAACTCGACCCGATTGAAGTCGTGAATGGTCTGCCCGGCGAGGGTTTCCATGAACTTCACCGATTCGGTGATCGCCTCGACGCGCTTCGAGTACTGCTCCGCCAGTGGCGCGTGATGGACCCAGTCCAGGTCCCAGTATTCCGGGTGATGCAGGTCGGCAAAGCCGCCATCGATCAGGCCGCGGACGAAGTTGATCGTCATTGCCGAACGCTTGTGGCCTTCAAGCAACAGGCGCGGGTTCGGGATGCGGGCGTCGGCCGTGAACTCCGGCCGGTTGACGGTATCGCCGCGATAGCACGGCAGCGTCACGCCATCCTTGGTCTCGACATCGGCCGAGCGCGGCTTGGCGTATTGCCCGGCGATTCGGCCGATCCGCACCACCGGCATCTTCAGCCCGTGAACCATCACCAGACTCATCTGCAGCAGCACCTTGAGCCGGTTGGCGATCAGGCCCGATTCGCAGTCGGCGAAGCTTTCCGCACAATCGCCGCCCTGCAGCACGAAACGCTTGCCGGCCTGCGCTTCCGCCAGCCGCGATTTCAGCGCATCGACTTCCCAAGACGTGACCAGCGGCGGCAGCCGGCGCAGCTCGCCCAGCGCCGATTCGAGGGCGTCTGCATCGGGATAGTTCGGCTGCTGCACGGCCGGCATCGCCTGCCAGCTTGTCGGGGTCCAGATCATCGTTCGGGTGCTATCGGTTTGAGGGCTGAGCGGGGGCGGATTATAGGCGGCGTGATACGATGACCATCGAAATGACCAACTCGATGAGGGTCGCCGTGGAACCCACCAACAGCGTCAGTGTTGCCGAAGCGAAGAGCCATTTGAGCGAGATTCTCGATCGCGTCGAGGCTGGCGAGGAAGTAGTCATTACCCGACGCGGCAAAGCGGTGGCCCGACTCAAGCCGGAGCGCCGCCGGACTTCGATCGCACCAGATTTCGAAAAGCTTCGTGTCTTACGCGAAACAATGCCGATGGCGTCGACTCCGGCGAGCGAACTGATCCGCCAGATGCGCGACGAGGAACGGTATTGAGCGAGCCATCACCGGTGCACTACCTCGACAGCAGCGTGCTGGCGGCGATCCTGCTTCGCGATCCCGAAAGCGAGCGCGCCGAAAAGCTGCTGCTGAGTCTGCGTGGCGAGCCACAGCTCATCAGCCTATGGACCGGCGTCGAGGTATCCAGCGCAATAGCGAGGCGGCTGCGAATGCGCGAGATCAGCGTCAGGGAGGCTGCCCGCGCCCGTCTCGCTTACGACGAAGAATTCGTTGCCAAGCACGATGTATTGATGATGACAGCCGCAGACTATGCTCGCGCCCGCAGCCTGCTGGCAGTTGATGGCACCAAGCTCCGTGCTGGAGACGCCCTCCACCTGGCCATCGCCCTGAATAACGGCATTTCCACTTTTCATACGCTGGACAAGGAATTGCGCGAACTCGCCGTCCAGTCCGGCCTGGCAGCGTCGGCGGACTGAATTCATGTCGGCAGCCAAGCCCGGCGAACACACGCCGATGATGCAGCAGTACCTCGCGATCAAGTCCCAGTATCCGGACACGCTGGTGCTGTACCGGATGGGCGACTTCTACGAGCTGTTCTACGAGGATGCGCGCAAGGCCGCGCGCCTGCTGAACATCACGCTGACCAAGCGCGGCGAGTCCAACGGCGCACCGATCGCGATGGCCGGCGTGCCGTATCACCAGCTCGAAAACTATCTCGGCCGACTGATCCGGCAGGGCGAATCAGCCGCCATCGTCGAGCAGGTCGGTGAGGTGGGTGCCGAGAAAGGTCCGGTGCGGCGCGAAGTGGTTCGCGTGGTCACGCCGGGCACGGCGACCGAGGATTCGCTCCTCGACTCACGCGCCCAGAACCTGCTGGCCGCGGCCTGCGTCGGCGGCGGTCACTACGGACTGGCGTGGCTGGAGCTGTCGTCCGGGCGCTTCCATGTGCTGGAAACCGGCAGCGCCGGCGACTGGCGTGCCGAACTGCATCGGCTTCGGGCATCGGAACTGCTGGTGCCTGAAGACGCAGCGCTTGACCTCGGCGGCCTGCACGGGCGCTCGCGCCCGGTCTGGCATTTCGATCCGTCGTCCGCCCGGCGTCTGCTGACCGACCAGTTCGGCACCCGCGACCTGCGTGGCTTCGGAGCCGACGACTTGAGCGCCGCCCTCGGCGCCGCCGGCGCGCTGCTGCAGTACGTGCAGGAAACGCAGAAATCGAGAGTCGGTCATCTGACCGGCCTTCGGGTCGAGACCATCGACGAAGCGCTGACTCTGGACCCGGCAACCCGGCGCAATCTGGAAATCGAGCATTCGCTGTCCGGCTCCGCGCCGCACACGCTGGTGGCCGTGCTCGACACCTGCGCGACCAGCATGGGCAGCCGGCAGTTGCGGCGCTGGCTGTCACGGCCGCTGCGCGATCGCGAGACCGTCGGCGCGCGGCATGACGCCGTCGAACTGCTGCTCGACAGCGGCGCGTACCGCGCGCTGCGCGAAGCCTTGAAGCCGATCGCGGACATCGAACGCATCCTCGCTCGCGTGAGTCTGCGCTCGGCCCGGCCGCGCGATCTGGCTGGCCTCGGTGCCTCGCTCGCCGGCTTGCCGGCGCTGGCGCAGACCTTCGCCGAGATCGACGCGCCGCTGCTGCGCGCGCTGGCCGCCCGGCTCGGCGAGCACCCGGCGCTGGCCGCGGAACTGG
>FRDC01001463.1_pt1 | contig 13887 bp, 14 predicted proteins | sample 1106171 | NCBI WGS metagenome assembly FRDC01 (sample SAMEA3930566, study PRJEB13176) | freshwater metagenome | biome: Drinking water system; feature: drinking water; material: water | place: Singapore | collected 2014-12-20
CTCGACCGACGAGTTTCAACTAAACGACGGACAAGCCTATGGTTGGACCTTACTCCTGGTTTCCCTTCTTAGTGGCTTTTTTTCTAAGAGTTCTTCAAAAACCTCGAGCCCAGGATTTTTTGCTTTCGTCGCTCTTCCTTGCCTTAACTTTTACTGACGGTTTTCTTCAATCTGACGGAGCAATTTTCATCGTCCTTCTAGCACTCGCCTTACTCCGGTGGTGGGAAACCCGTGACCTAAAAACTTTCAGGAAAATCTTCATTTTGAGTTTTGGCATTTACCTCTTTGCTTTTGCGCTTTCGGCTGTGATGTGGCTTCCCACCCTCGAATATTTAAGAGCCGACTTGGGCCAGGGGCATTCTCGTGTGGCGGGAGTAGATTATGGAAAGAGTCTTTTCCAAAGGATTTGCTCCATCCCCATGCTGGTAGGTTTTGTAGTCCCGGATCTCTTGGGCTCGGTGAGGACTCTCGATCTGACTAAGTTTGCTCGAACTCATCTTCAAGACTTCACTGCCTTCATAGGTGTAGTTCCCTTGATTCTGAGTCTTTGTGCTCTTCGACTTCGCAAAACTTTGAGTCCGAAGGCGAAGTATTTTTTAATATTGTCGGCACTGGGACTCTTTCTTCCCATCTTCACTCCGCTGGATCGGTTTTTGTATTTCCGTTTCTTTATCGTTTACATCCTAGGAGCCTGCGTTCTTGGGGCTTGGGTTCTCAATAAATGGATGGACGGATCACGACCGGTCCTTGAAGAGGTGGATAAATGGGTCAAGAGAATTGGCCTTTTCTTGCTTGTTGTTTTTGGCGGTGTCGCGTCTCTTACGGTCGTCGTTCTTTGGAAAGGGGCCTGGCTGAGCGAGAAAATGAAGGGGCAGATACTTGCTCAGCCGAGTCAAGGTTACTTTGGATCTCGATTTCCCAACTGGTTACTTGCCAGGGTCGATCATTTTATCGATGCGATGACTTTTTCTAAGCAGGGATTCATCTGGCCAGTAATGGCCTCGTTCGGTGTTTTTGTTTTCGGTTACTGGTTGTGGAAAAAACGCAAGATTTCGCCCCAAATGATGCTGGTTATTGTTTCAATCGTGACACTCTTTGAACTGGGACGGTTCAATTACAATTGGCTGCTGCGCAATGACCTTAAAGAACATCCGTTGTATCCTGAAAGTGAATTGACGAGTTTTCTACGGGATCGGACCCTGAATTACCGCGCGATTTTTGCCAATCCCACCAAAGATCCTTCCAAGATGCTCTCTCTCACCACGAACATTCCCCAGGCCTATGGAATTTTTGCACTGGATGGTTTCGACGGATTAGTGGTGCCTACTGTTGCCTCTAAGGTTCGCGAGTTTGATAACTACGAAATTCTAGGAAGGTTCAATGTGAAGTATGTGGCGCTTCCCAGTGACGTCGTTCCGGACGCTAAAGCGCTTCATCAAATTCTTCGTGTGGGACGAGTCACTCTATATGAGAACTCCTGGGCCCTTCCTCGCGGACAGGTCGTGACTCATTTAGAGGGTTCCGAGAAGCCGCAGCAATCGGTGAAGGTCTTGAAGAGTGATGGGGTTGGAACAACCTATTCTGTTCAAACAAAACATTCTGGATATTTTGTGGTCAGTGAAAGTTACTATCCAGGTTGGAAAGCCTTTGTTGATGGAATAGAGAAACCAGTCTTGCGGGTCCATGACGTCATGAGAGCCGTACAAGTAGAGGAGGGGACTCATCGTGTAGAATTCCTCTTTGCACCGAAGAGCTATGCCATCGGCCTTTGGATAACGGGGTTTGCGATAATTTTTTGGATCGGGGCTATGACGTCATGTATTTTTCGGGGTCCAAGCCTTCGAGGCGCAGGTCCGAAATAACCATCATCTGCACTAACTCTTTAAAGCTGCACTTCGGAGTCCAACCCAGTTTGGTGCGTGCCTTGGTGGGATCGCCGATCAGCAAATCCACTTCGGTGGGACGATAGTAGCGTGGGTCTTTTTTAACGTAATCTTGGTAAGAGCGATTCACTGAGCCGAAGGCAAGTTCTAAGAACTCGCGCACTGAATGAGTTTCACCGGTGGCGATTACATAGTCATCCCCTTGAGGAGCTTGAAGCATCATCCACATGGCTTCAACATAGTCTTTTGCAAAACCCCAGTCGCGTTTTGCCTCGATGTTGCCCAAATACAAAGCGTCTTGAGTGCCAGCCAAGATGCGTGCGAGTGAGCGCGTGATCTTGCGAGTGACGAAGGTTTCCCCGCGTCGAGGCGATTCATGGTTGAACAAGATCCCGTTTGAAGCATGAATATTGTAGGCTTCGCGATAGTTCACAGTGCTCCAGTAAGAAAAAACTTTTGCGCAACCGTAAGGGCTTCGCGGATAGAACGGAGTCTCTTCACGTTGCGGGACTTCTAAAACTTTTCCGAACATCTCTGAACTTGATGCCTGATAAAAACGAGTTTCAATTCCCGTTTCGCGAATGGCTTCCAAAAGACGAATCGTGCCCACGCCCGTAACATCGGCGGTGTACTCAGGAGTGTCGAAGCTCACGCGGACGTGGCTTTGAGCTCCGAGATTGTAAATTTCCTGAGGCTTGATGGTGCGAAGGAGGCGATTCAGCACGCTGGAATCGGCCAGGTCCCCGTAGTGTAAGAAGAGCTTGGTGTCCTTGAGATGGGAGTCTTGGTAAATATGGTCGATGCGAGCGGTATTGAACGAGCTCGAGCGGCGAATCAAACCGTGAACTTCATAACCCTTTTCGAGCAGCAGTTCAGCTAGGTAAGATCCGTCTTGTCCGGTAATGCCAGTAATGAGTGCTTTTTTCATAGGCGCTTATTTTGCTACAGATTCCATATACCAGCGGTAAGTATTCGCCAAGCCCTGTTTCAGGTCGTAACGCGGCGTCCAGCCCAGGGATTTCAAGCGATCTACGTTGAGCACTTTGCGAGGGGTACCATCGGGTTTAGAGGAATCGAACTCCAGCCCCCCTTGGAAGCCAACCGTTTTCACTAGCATTTCGGCCAATTCGCCAATAGTGACTTCGCTTCCTGTACCGACATTAATGGGCGCGGCGTCTTCGTAGCGGTCCATGATTAGGACGAGTGCTTCAGCTAAGTCATCGACGTGTAGGAATTCTCGCTTCGGTTTACCGGTTCCCCAGATAGAAACGGTCTTTGCTCCCCCGGTCTTCGCTTCGTGAATTCGTCTCATCAAACCGGGGATGACATGAGAATTGTCAGGATGGAAATTGTCCCCTGGGCCGTAGAGGTTAGTTGGCATCGCTGAAATAAAATTCTTTCTGTACTGCTTCTTGTAGGCTTCGCAGAGTTTCAATCCAGCAATTTTGGCAATGGCATACCATTCGTTGGTGGGCTCGAGCGGTCCGGTCAGCAAGCTGCTTTCTTGAATGGGCTGAGGAGCTAGCCGGGGATAGATGCAGGAACTTCCTAAAAAGAGCAGCTTTTGAACATTGGCCTTCGCGGCGGCGTGGATCACATTGCACTCGAGAATAAGATTTTCGTAGAGAAAGTCGGCAGGGTAGGTGCTGTTGGCTAGGATTCCTCCCACTTTTGCTGCGGCAACAAAAACAAAGTCGATTGGGTTTTTTAAAAAAAATTCATGAACAGCTCGTTGATCTGCGAGATCCAATTCAGATCGAGTTCTTAATACGAGGTTGGAATATCCTTTTTCACGCAGGTTGCGGACAATGGCCGATCCTGCCAACCCTTGATGTCCTGCAACGAAGATGCGGGCTTTGCGATCCGAAAATGGCATGGTGTGTAACCTACCACAGTTTTCGCACACGCCGAAGAGCTTTAGCTAAGCTTGCGCGCAGGTCCAAGCTTGGAATTTCTTTGAGTGGAGGATGGGTGAGGTGAACACCTTGTTTTTCCATCGCCCATCGTATGAGCACCGCTCCAAATAAACCGGCCAAGGGATAGCGTAACGGCATGTTTGCGACTCCAAAAGCAGCGTAAGCAGTGAGGGTCGAAAAGAGCTGAGGAATTTTTTTTGCCCGCAATAGGGCATGGAAGTACATGCCGACAATGACGGTGAAACCCAGCAGTCCTTGTTCAAAAAAGGTTTGGAGCCAATCTGAATGAAGCCAAATGAAAACAATTCCCTGGCTTTTGTGGGTCATCATAGGGCCGTAGACGAGAAAACCTCCGAGCCCGCTTCCGATCACCAAGTTGAGTTGTTCCCGAAAAAAATAGTAGGCTTGGGTCCAAATAAATTCGCGACCACGGGACTCAAAAAGGTTCTGTCCTTTGATAAGAATTCCTAGTGCGATGCTGAGCGGCACTGCGAGAGAGAGTGCCAGGTATTTCCTTTGTATAAAAAGTGTCGCTCCGACTCCTGTAAAGAGAACGGCGATCGGCAAACTTCTTCCAGTGGCAAGAACAGAGATTAGAACAAAGTATCTCGAGGTTTTTTCTTTGGAGTTGAATAGCGGAAAAATCGCGGCATTCAGGCACCCACTCATACTCGCATTCAGAAGAATTCCCCACGGCTCATGTGCGCGCAGTTCTGAAAATGAAAGATGGTGAATGAAGCCTTTCGTTAGAAAGAATAAAGAATCCCCGCAGATTGCTAAAGCATTTACCAGTGCCAAGATTTTGAAAATCTGTATCCAGACTCGAGTCGATAGCGCCTGAGCTGCCATTGTCGTAAAGAGCAGAGATAGCAGAGCGGTTTGAGCTGTGATCGTTGACTGTCTAACAATGGGGTGTGATGGAATGCCGTTGAACGAATGATGAAAAATTCTCAGAGCCGAGAATAGAGTAACGCCAAACGCGAGAGCTACGGTCCAGGTATAGTATTTGCTGAGTCTGTAGCAGATAAAGACAGACCCCAAGAGCCAAACAATGAGATGAGTAAGGCCAATGGGATTGTCGAGTACAGACACCACGTGAAGAGGATTTCTCTAGTAGTAAATATTTCCTGTCGTATTTCCAGTAGTGCCAGGAACAGAGATGGTGGCGGTGACAGATCTGCCTGCCTCTACAATCGTATTGCCGTCTGCATCCTTAATTGCCGCGGTGCTGTTGCCCAAAGTAATCTGGAGATCCGAGGTAAAGAAACCGCCGCAATAACCTCTGAAGTTGATGGTTCCCGTTTTAGCTCCCGCTTCTACGACGGCGGTGCCTCCAATATAAACTGTTTGGCATTGCGTATTTCCTCCAGAGAGAAAGAAATTGTAGGGCGACGTAGCCGTGTTGGTTGAAGCTCCTGGCACGATGCTGGTACCTGCAGCGAGGGGAGTGCCTAACGAAAAGGTGGCTACACTTCTGGTATCGCCCATGGTGACGTTCCAATAGCGTTTGTTGTCATCACCACATCCGGAAAGCATCACTATTAGACCGAGTATTAAAATCGTATTTTTCATGGTTCCCCCAATTATTAGTTAGTCTAGTACGATTGGAATTTAAATCAATCGTCGATCACGGAGGTTCCTTTTATGTTAATTATCAATGATGCTGTGGTCCATTCTTCCTGAGTTCGACCCATGCTATGTTTTTCCCAATGATTGCATATGCAGAGTTTAAAAAAACCGGGGTGCTGAGCGCCATCCTCATCCTTTTTCTCCTCGGACCCTTAGGACTTCTTCTTAGAACTCAGCAACCTTGGAGTTGTTTCAATCTCACGTTCGACGAGTCGTTTTACTTACAGGGTATTGTGAATTGGTCTCAGGGGAACGGTTTCAAACTGTATGACATGGCCAAGGAATTTGATCCCACCATGAGCATTGGTCATCCAATGGCTTGGGCAATTAGCGGTCTGCATCGGTTTGCTGGATTGGACTGGCCGCAGGCGGGTCGGGTTTGGGTTCATCTCAATTTTTACGCGCTTTTGATTTTGCTTGGAGTTTGGACTTGGAAGCGATCCAAGAATTCTTGGAGCGTTGTTCTTGCACTCGCTTCGATAGGTTATTTGTTTGGGGCACATCCGGCGGGAAACTATTTGACCTATGGAGTTCTCGGTGAAATTCCAGGAGCGTTGATAGCCTGGGTTTCCCTGCTCATGATTACTACCCGACGGTATGTTTGGGCCGGACCTCTGGCGATTCTCGCGTTCTTCATCAAACCTTCTTATATTTTCTTTATTCCGGCTGTGGTGATCGCATCTTTCATTTGGGATCGAAAGAAAGGTCTCCGGATTCTAGGGTCTGCCGCTCTTACTGGACTCCTCCTTCTGGCGTTCATTTGTTTCAAAAGAGGGGAAACTCCTTTCGAGTATGCACGAGTTTTTCTGAGTGGGGCAAAACGTGTATCTGAAACCACTTCTCTCGGAACGGAGCTGAAGTTTTTTTGGAGTTTGGGTGGTGCTGTCCTTCTAAGTATCTTTGGAACTGTTGCACTAGCCTTGGCAGGTTGTCGCCCGTTGTTCAAACTCAAGCAATGGAAGTGGGCGAAAGGAGTATTTTCAACTCCTATGGGTCCGGCGGAGCTTGGGGCTTGGATTCTGTTTGCTTTCGGGCTGATTCACTACCTGGTATTTTGGCACGCTCCTCAACCTAAGCACTGGTTTGTTTTTTATAATCTCGGAGTGGCAGCCGCTTGTATTCGGGGTTCTCTCTGGCTGGGTCCTCAGCTTGCGCAACGTTTAGATGAACGAGTCGCGCGAACAGTATTTTGCGCAGTCCTATTGACCTGGTTAGTAAATGTGCCGGGAAGAAATATTCGAGATTTCAAAAATACCCCGGTACTAGGTTGCGCTGTAAAAGAGCAAAGGGCGCTCGAAAGCGAAATTATTTATCTAAAAAACTTTGGAAGACTCAGCGAAAAAAATCTGACCGTGAATTCAGATCCGGCTCTCCGAGGATTTCTATTTGGTTTGGGCTGGAACCCCAAGGCGGCAAATTCTTGGAAGGAGATGCCCAAGCCAACTCATTGGGTTGCCGGAGACATCGCAACGCTTTACCCCTTACACGAAGATTGCAAAACTTATTGGAAGGGAAAACATGCCGCCCTCGCCATCTGCAAATTCTAACGAAGCACTTGCTTCAAAGATTCTACAACCCGACCCATCTGATCTCGTTTGAGATGACTGCTGGAAGGCAGGTAAAAACCGCGCTGTCCCAGATTTTCGCTCACGGGCAAGCTCTGGCCGGATTTTAAAATCGGCTGGAGGTGCATTGGAAAAAAGAACGGACGCGTATCCACGCCCTTTTCCTTGAGGGCGATCATGATTTCGTCTCGGGACTTTTTCACATCGCGTTTCAGGACTACTCCGTACATCCAGTAGCAGTTTTTTGCCCAAGGCTTCTCAACGGGAAGCTGAAGAAGTTCTTCGAGTCCTGAAGCAGAGAGTTGTTGGGAGTAGTAATGAGCATTTGTCCGTCTCATTTCGACGAGCTCGTGCATTCGTTCCGTCTGTGCGCAACCCAAGGCTGCCTGAAGGTTGGTCATGCGGTAGTTGAATCCCACAGCCGTGTGCACGTAGTTTCTAGGCCCCTTTAACGGGAAGGCCAAGTTTTTTAAAAAACGAAGCTGGTCTGCGATTTCAGAACGATTGGTGCAAACCATTCCGCCTTCTCCGGTGGAGATAATCTTGTTGGCAAAAAAGGAGTAGGCAGTGGCGTCGGGCAAAGCAGCGAGGGGAGTCTTCTTGTATTCCGCCCCGTGGCCTTCGGCAGCATCTTCGAGCCACGCGATTTGGTGCTGGTTGCAAAACGATTTCACCGCATCAAAGTCGGAGGGGTGTCCGTAAATGGTCACGGTCATCAGCGCTTTGGTTCGGCTGGTTCGGGCTTGTTCCAGTTGCTCCACGTTGAGAGTCCAAGTGTCTGAAGTCGCATCGACAAAAACGGGAGTGGCTCCACAATACAAAACGGCGTTTGCCGAAGCGATCATTGTAAAGCTGGGGAGAATCACTTCGTCGCCCGGTCCAACCCCCAAAGCTTTGAGAGCGAGGTGAAGAGCAGTGGTTCCATTGCAGGTGGCGACGCCATAGTGGGCGCCCACTTTCGGAGCAAATTCTTTTTCGAAGCGATCCAGGTACGCGCCTGCCGAAGAAATCCAACCGGTTTCCATCGCGTCTGCCACGTAGCGGCGCTCAGTCTCGCCAAGAGTGGGTTCGCACACCGGAATGAAAGGAGGCTTCGACTCACTCATTGAAACATCGCTTGTCCAGGTCGCGCGAAACGTAGGGACCTTGCTTCACTTCAAAAATCTTGGTGGGTTCCAACATTTTAATTCCGTGGCCGCCAGCAACCAGGACGGCCGAGTCGCCCGTTTTCAACTCCACTGCTTCCACCGGTTTGTCTTGCCAATAGAGTTGGAGCAAGCAGCGACCTTTCAAAACATGGAGGACTTCAATGACGTTCTTCGACGCTTCTGCCATCACGTTCGCAGGTCGTTGCAAATGTTCGTGAGGTTGGCAGTTGAAACCACCTTGATAGTTGTTGAAACCAATTTGTAAGAGCCAGTCTTGGGGCGATACAAAGTTGTAGCCGGTTAGGAATTCTTCTTCGCGAACTATCATCCCGAGGAGATGGTCTTGGTGATAAATTTTTTGCATCTAGAATTCCCTCATTAGAAGCACGTGCCCAAAATCTTGCGACATCCGAGTATATCCATTTTTCAGATAAAAACCTTGGGCTCTTTCGTTGGTAGCTTCTGTATCGACCCAGATTTGCTGAATCCCGGTTGCATTAAATCGATTCTCAAGCTCGTTCAAGAGAGCGGTTCCTCGAATGGAACCGGGGTCTTTTACGCCGAGAGTTAAAATGTAGCCGGTGCGCTCCAGGGGAATCTTGGTCTCCCAACGGCGCCGAGCCAAGAGGTGGGACGGCGAAAGAAGGCTCGATATTGCTAAAGCCACAAAGGTGGGAAGTGAGAGCGAGCCTCGAATCAGCGATTCAGTTTGGCGAAGGTCTGATGTTCCCGAGATAAATCCGGCTGTCTCGGGTGCCCAAACCAAGAGGCTATTGGGGTCGTTTTCAAGCGAGCGATAAAGACTAAGAAGCGCGGAATGTCCTGCTCGCGAAGCCGGAGTCTTGGGAAGGCAAGCGCGGTGAGCTCGAGCCAAATCCTCGAGGTTTAATTTTTGGGAAGAGTTTGCAGGCTCCAACGCCCGAATGCCCGAGCTGGAAGTCGCAAGCGTAATGCTAGCCATAGATATTTCATTCCTCGACGCATCAATAATCCTAAACTGGCCCCTGTTTTGGATTCTCCCCATTGACGAGCAGGAGATTCATAGGGGATTTCAAAAATCTTCACTCCGGTTCTGGAGAGATAGTAAACAAGCTCAATAAAATATTCGCCGTAGTCTCCCACGAGGCGGTGGTCGGCAATCAGCTCTCGTTTACAAACAATGAAGCCGCTTGTGTAATCCGTGACGGAAACATTCAGCCAATGTCGAACAAGAAAATTCATGATTCCCGAGAGAACCGTCGCTAAAAAAGAATCGGGGCTGTCCTTAGTGTTTTTTTTCTGACTCCCACCGGGAGCAAATCGGGTTGCGATGGCGCAACCCTGGGTCTCGGCATACTTCAAGAGTTGCGGAATGAGCTGCGGGGGGTGCGAAAGGTCTGCGTCCATCCATCCCACAAAAGGAGTGCGTGCGGCCTGAATTCCAGAATCGATGGAATCCGTCAGACAGGGCTTGCCTGGCCGAGTTAAAAGCTGGATGGGTTTGCCCTGCTTGGCCAACGCCAAGACGGCCTCTTGAGTCCCGTCTGTAGATCCATCGTCCGCGACGATGATTTGGCAATCGGCGATTTCATTCCAGATCTGAGTGGTTAAGGGACCAATATTGCCAGCCTCATTCAGAGTCGGAAGAATGATCGTGAGCTGGTTAGAGACGTTGCTGGCCATATTAAGAATCCTTAGCATAGGCCTGATCAATTGGGTACTGAAGGAATGGACTTTGGAAATAGGTACGAATCGCTGAGACAACTCGTGTTGCTGCTTTTCCGTCTCCCACGGGAGAGTGATCAATCACGTGTTTATTGAAGAATTCGGCATCTTCGAGAAGTCTGCTGCAGTTTTCAAAGATTTTGGATTCATCACTTCCACACAGAATTCCGGCGCCTGAGGAGAGGATCTCCGGTCGCTACGTTTCATCTCTTAAAATGACCACCGGTTTTCCGAGGGCAGGGGCTTCTTCTTGAATCCCCCCGGAGTCCGTTAGGACAAAGTGAGCCCGCTTCATCGTAGCGACGAGATTTTTATAATCTAAAGGTACCACCAAGTGCACTCGGGGGATTCTACTAAACGCTTCTTCCGCCGTCTTTTGAACCTGAGGATTCGGATGCAACGGATAGATCATTTCCAGATCCGGAAATTTTTCTAAAAGCTTTCGGATCGCTGAAAAAATTCGCCGATGGGGTTCTCCAAAGTTTTCCCTTCGGTGAGCGGTGAGAAGCAGGCACCGGCTCTTTTCATGGATTGGAACGGGGCATTTTCCCCCGAGATTTTGGGCATAAAAAAGAGAGTCAATTCCAGTATTCCCAGTGACAGAAATTCTAGAACTAGAAATCCCTTCTCGAAGTAAATTGTCGCGGGCTTCCTGGGTCGGAGCAAAATGCAGACTGCTGAGTAAGGAGCAAACCCTGCGATTCATTTCTTCAGGAAAGGGGCTAAAAAGATTTCTGGATCTCAGTCCTGCTTCCAAATGAGCAAAAGGAATTTTCCGATAGAAACAAACCGTGGAAGCGACAAAGACCGTCGTCGTATCCCCTTGGGCAAGGACCAGGTCAGGAGATTCCTGTTCAATAGTCTGGGCCAATGAAGCAAATAACTTCGAGGTCAGCGATTCGAGGCTTTGGTTGGGAACCATGACATCGCAGTGTCCATCGAGGTGCAGATCAAAGGTCTGGAGAGTGGCTTGAACGAGGTCGCGGTGTTGGTCGGAAGAAATCAATCGGACCTGAAACGTCGTCTCCGCTCGAAGTGCCTTGACGACTGGCGCCATCTTAATCGCTTCAGGCCGAGTGCCCACCAAGCAGAGAATGCGCTTTGAACCCGACTCCGTCCCCATAGAGAAGGAGTATCAACAACGTCAGCTCCCTACAAAGCCAAAAAATGCCCTCCCAATCGCCCCCCCATCTGCTATGGTCGGGCCTAACGCTTATGGGAATTTTGCTAGAAGATGCCAAGAATTTGCTCGAAGTTTACGTCGCCGAGGGACCATTCCAAAAGGTCCTGACCTTGGGGCGCCAGCAGATTTTCTTTCAGCCGCCGGAGTTAGCGCCCGCATTAAAGAAGGCAGGAGTGTCTGCAGATCGCATCACTCGTTTTGTGAGTACTACTTTTGATCGGGGACCCGCCGATCCTCTTTTTGAAGCGCTGGGAAGTTCTGAAATTTTTTCGATGGATGTTTCGGACTACGAAGGTGCGAGTATTCGGCACGACCTCAACCAGTCGGTGAAATCCGAACTGCATGCGCAATTTGATCTGGTCTATGATGGTGGCACACTCGAGCATGTTTTTAATTTTCCGATCGCCATTCGAAACGCCATGGAGATGGTGAAGGTCGGTGGGTTTTTGGTCAGTGTGACGCCCGCGAATAATCAAGCGGGGCATGGTTTTTACCAATTCAGCCCGGAGCTGTTTTACAACGTTCTCTCGTCCTCGAATGGGTACGTGGTGGAGGAAGATGGTCGCCATTGAAATCTCTCCTTCGCACCGTCAGTATTTGGTAGCCAATCCCACGGAGGTTCGTGGGCGAGTGATGTTTTCGAATAGTTGGCCGGTGAATTTATTCGTCGTCGCAAAGCGAGAAAAGAACGTCTCTTTATTTTCTCAGACCCCTCAGCAGACCGATTACGCAGCAATCTGGGAAAAGAGTGCACCGAAGTCTTATCTGCCAACTGCCACCGCTCCTTCCTCCGACAAAATTTCAATCAAACGTCGAGTGAAGCAGGCGAGTCTGACAGTGGCTCCCGGATGGATTCGTTTTCTCACGACCTTCAAACGCGTTTTCATGGATCGCCAAACTGAGTTTCGCGATTCCAAATTCTATCGTCGAATTTCATGAAAGTGAAAAGCTGGCTCCAGTGGGCCCCTGTAGACTTGAAGGGCGGGATGGGGGGTGCTGAGGTTTGCGCACGCTCCCTTCATCGGGAGCTGGAATCTCAGGGCATTCGCTCCAAAATATCTTCAGATCCATCCGACTTAGACGACTCTTGGGATGTGATTCACACCCACGGTCCTTGGGCTCTGCCAAAAAAATCCGTGAAGTCGATTCGTGCTCATACGTTGCACGGTACGACACTGGGAAGAATGTGGGCCTGTCGCGAGTTTCTGTGGTTGGGGGGGTATCGCTCCTACGCGGGTGAGGTGAGGGGAGTATTGCAATCCGACCTCGTTTTTGGAGTCCACGATCAGTTGCATCTTTTGAAGGCAGCCACGCTGATGGGAAAGAAGGCAGTGCCCATTTGGAATGGCTGGGATTCTGCGTTGCAGCCCGCTCCTCTGTCCCAAGATCTTCGGAACAAGCTCCAGAGTTTTGGAAAATTCTTCTGTTTTGTAGGACGTGGAGACGATCCGATGAAAAACACACGGATGCTGCGCACGCTTCTCGATCAGATTCCTGAATTGAAGATCGTCGCTGTTCCCGGTGTGGGATTTGAGCCGTCGGGCCGAGTTTTTGCGACAGGGCGATTGGATCCTGCTCAGATTCTCTCCATTCACGAAATGAGTTTGGGATTGCTGGTGCCTTCGAAGTATGAAGGTCTACCGCTCGTGGTACTCGAGGCATTGGGTCACGGGTATCCAGTAATTTCTGCGCCGGCGGGTGGGGTTCCGAGACTTCCCGAGAACCTTCAGCAATTCCATGTCATTTCTTTGGACTTTGGGCAATGGATTGAAAAGATTCGCGATCTTCTAAAAAGAGAGGCACCCCAAAACCCAACGACTTCCCGCGAAGTAAATCGCCAGCAGCTGATGACTTGGAAAAAAGTGGTAGAAAATTCTCTTCAAGCGGCAGAAAGTGTTTTGGAGAAAAGATGAATTCAAATCTTCATTCACAAGAATTTTGGGACCAAGGCTACTCCGATCTCAAACTTGAAGAAGTTTCGGAAAAGGATCAGATCCGAAATTGGCTCAAGCATTGGTTAAAGACTATTCCGGTGGGGAGCTGCTTAGAAATCGGCTGTTTTCCGGGGCGTTATCTCGCCTTTTTTGGTCGCTTGGGTTTTGAGTTAAACGGTGTCGATCTCACGCCTCGAACGGAACCCGAGGTCGCCAATTGGCTCAGGTCCGAAGGGTATTCCGTGGGCCAGGTGGCCTATCATGACTTTTTTACCTGGGCTCCGAACAAGAAATTTGACGTGGTTTATTCGAATGGGTTTATCGAACACTTTTCGAATTGGCAGGATGCCTTGCGCCGGCACACGGAATTTGTAGCACCAGGTGGTTATCTCTTAGTGACAGCCCCCAACTTCAAAGGCACCTTCCAAAAATTCTTTCACTGGTTAGTGGATAAAGAAAACATGGACCGTCACTACCTCCCGTCGATGGACCCCGATCTTTGGGTCGCAGAACTCCAAAAGGACGGCTTTGAAATTCTTCATTCCGGATTTTTTGAGCGCTTCGATTTTTGGGTCGGCGTGCAAAACCGAAACCTCTTTCAGAAGCTGATTTTCTGGACCCTGCGTGCGCTCATTCCTGTTTTGAAATGGATTCTGCCCAAGAATTCTTACCAGTTCTCTCCTTACTGCGGAGTCGTGGCACGCAAGCCCGTAAGCTAGTTCACCAACGTGATGTACCACTTCGCAAAGGAGGTCTCGATCTCCGTGCGAACCAGTTTGCGCCCGTGACAGAAATCCTTCTTTGGCGGCGGGGTATTACTCACCAGTGCGAGCGGAATCTGAGAATAGAGCGGGGTCGTGCAGGTCGCATAGACATCTGTGCCGAGAGTTCCAGAGCGCCCTATATAAAGGAGCTTCTGAGGATA
>FRDC01003620.1_pt1 | contig 13871 bp, 11 predicted proteins | sample 1106171 | NCBI WGS metagenome assembly FRDC01 (sample SAMEA3930566, study PRJEB13176) | freshwater metagenome | biome: Drinking water system; feature: drinking water; material: water | place: Singapore | collected 2014-12-20
GCGGCACCAACGAGATCATGAAGGAACTGATCGCCCGCACGCTGTAGTTGAATCGGCACGAGCTTTCGAAAGTGCCTTGAATGGCACTTTCGAGCGTCGATTCAACGGGCGGCAGTCCCGGCGGACATGAAAATGAACAATCCAGCGCGCTGGTGGGAGCAGCTCCCGCACGACTACTACCAGCGTGTCGACGCCACCGAGATCGACGCCGATCACCGGTTCAAGGTGCACGGCTCGGCGCTGGCCGACCGGGTGCTGCGCACCGGCCTCGGCAGCCTGGTGTCGGCGGCGATGGCCCCGGGGCTGGTGCGGCGCAGCGGTGTGGCCCGGGAACGGGCGGCCCTGCGCTGGTACCAGCCGCTGGCCGATCGCGCTGCGCTCGACGCGGTGTTCGTCGCGCCGCCGGCCCAGGTGCCGATCGACGAACGGCCGCCGGGGCTGCTGGACTGGCGGCCGGCCGGCATCCCGGCTCGCCACTGGTCGTTCGAATCGCCGTTCGTGCCGCTGAACCCGGCGCTGCGTACGGCCTACGCGAAGTCCGGCCGCAACCGCCGCGCTCATGCGCTGCACCTGCATCACCCGGATGGCCCGCGCAAGACGCTGATCTGGCTGCACGGCTTCACGCTCGACAGCTACCGGATCAATGCCATCGGCTTTGCGCTGCCGTGGCTGTGGAAGCGCGGCTATGACGTGCTGATGGTGACCCTGCCGTTCCATGGCGCGCGTGCGGAAGCCTGGCATCCATTCAGCGGCTACGGCTACTTCGCCGGCGGCATGGCGCACGCCAACGAAGCGATGCTGCATGCGGTGCACGACATCCGCATCTTCGTCGATCACCTGCTTGATGCCGGCGCGCCGAGCGTCGGCATTTCCGGCCTGAGCCTCGGCGGCTACCTGAGCGCGGTGATGGCTTCGGTGGAGCCGCGGCTCAAGTTCGCGATCCCCAACTCGCCGCTGGTGGTGCCGATCGACATGGCACTGCAGTGGCAGCCGCTCGGGCCGCTGATCCGCCTGCTGCAATGGCGCGACGGTTTCGGCATCGGCGAAATGCGCCACGGCATGGCGCTGCACAGCCCGCTGAGCTGGCAGCCGGCGATCGCTGCCGAGCGGCTGCTGATCATCGGTGGTGCCGGCGACCGCTTTACCGCGCCCAGCTTCGTCAACCTGCTGCACCGGCACTGGGCCGGCTCCCGCCTGCACTGGTTTCCGGGCAATCATGTGCTGCACCTGCAGCAGGGCCAGTACCTGCGGCTGATGAAGCGTTTCATGGACCAGGCCACCGTCGACAATGTCTGAGCTTCCCCTTGATGAACTGCCGGACGCGCCGCGTCGCGGCGTGCTGCAGCTGAACGGCCGGATCGCCGGCACCGTTGCCAACGGCTTCGACTGGCTGTTCCGCCGCGAACGGCTGATCCAGTCCGGCCGTACCCATTTCCGGCTGGTGCTCGATGGCGAGCTGATGTCGGTGCGCCGCTATGACCCGCCGGAGGAACGCTTCATCGACCTGCCGGACGGCGACCGGCTGCCGGTCAACCGCGCGCTGTATCCGGTGCCGCTGGTGCTGGTGCCGCCGCTCGGCGTGACCTGCGACACCTTCGACCTGATGCCGACCCGTTCGCTGGCCCGCTACATGGCGGCGCGGGGCTTTCGTACCTACCTGATCGACTGGGGCCGGCCGACGCCGGCGCACGCCCGGCTCGGGCTGGTCGATTACGTCGACCGGATGATGAGCGAGGCGCTGGCCGCGATCCGTCGCGACAGCGGCTCCAAGGATGTGAGCCTGTTCGGCTGGTGCATGGGCGGCCTGCTGAGCCTGATGCACGCCGGGCTGACGCAGGATCGCCAGATCCGCAACCTGGTCACCGTCGCCAGCCCGATCGACTTGCGTGGCGGCGGCGTGGTGGCGGGTCTGGCTGGCGCGCTCGACGCGCCGGCCCGGCTGGTGCGCAAGTACAGCGACTTCCGGCTGATGGGCGTCGACCCGCAGAAGCTGACCATTCCCGGCTGGCTGCTGGCGCTCGGTTTCAAGATGACCAACCCGATCGCCAGCATCACCACCTACTGGGATTTGATGACCCAGCTGTGGGACCGCGAATTCGTCGAGAAGCATTCGACCACCTCGAACTACCTGAACCGGATGCTGATCTACCCGGGCGGCGTGGTCCGCGACATGCTGCTGCGGATGGCGATCGACAACGAACTGGCCACCGGCCGCATCCAGATCGACAGCCGGATCGCCGAGGTCGGCACGATCAAGGCTTCGGCGCTGGTGTTCGCCGGCGACCGCGACACCATCGTCGCGCCGCGCATCGCGCGCCGGATCGTCGACCTGCTGCCGACTCGCGACAAGGCCTGGCGGCTGGCGCCCGGTGGCCATATGGGCGTGGTGCTGGGCAGCACCGCGCCGCGCGAGGTCTGGGGGCCGGCGGCCGACTGGCTGGCCGAGCGTTCGCAGCCGAAGCCGGTCCGCAAGCGGGCGCCCCGCAAGCCGGCTTCAGCGATCTAGCGCAGCGGCATCAGGCGGCGCCGAGGCCGCCAGCAGCGCACCGATCGCGGCGATGTCGTTAAGCGCCCGCACCGCCACGAACAGTGCCTCGGCCTCTTGGTAGCTGCGGCCCAGCCAGACCAGCCACTGCTTCAGCAGGCCCGGCGCGTGACGCGGTGTGGCGACGTTGCCGCAGACGATGTCCCAGTAGCGCTGCAGCAGCGGCTGGATCTCGGCCCAGCCCATCGGCGTGACCTCGCGACCGTCGCGCACGGCGGCGATCTGCCGGGCCAGATCCGGCCGGGCGATCATGCCGCGGCCGAGCATCACGTCGTCGACGCCGCTGAGGCTGCGGCAGCGCCGCCAGTCGTCGACGCTCCAGACCTCGCCGTTGGCGAACACCGGCACCTTGACGGCGTCCCGGATCGCGCCGATCCGCTCCCAGTAAGCCGGTGGCTTGTAGCCGTCGACCTTGGTGCGGGCGTGGACCACGAGCGATGCCGCGCCGCCGTCGGCCAGCGCCTGCGCGCAGGTCACGGCGTCCTCGGCATGATCGAAGCCGAGCCGCATCTTGGCGGTGACCGGCACGGTGGCCGGCAGCGCGGCGCGCACGGCCGAGACGATGGCGTGCAGCAGTTCCGGCTCCTTCAGCAGCACGGCGCCGCCGCGCGACTTGTTGACGGTCTTCGCCGGGCAGCCGAAGTTGAGATCGATCACCGGTGCGCCGAGCGTGGCGGCAAACGCCGCGTTGTCGGCCACGCAGGATGGATCTGAGCCGAGCAGCTGCAGGCGCATCGGCGTGCCGGACGGCGTACGCGAACCGCGCTTAAGCTCCGGCGCCAGTTTCAGGAAGCAGTGCGCCGGCAGCAGCGTCTGGTTGACGCGCACGAATTCGGACACGCACCAGTCGATGCCGCCGACTTCGGTCAGCAGGCTGCGCAGGGTCTCGTCGATGAGCCCTTCCATCGGCGCGAGTGCCAGTTGCATCGGAGATCGTCGGGAAGCGGGCAGGCGCGGATCATAGGCGGTCGCCCTCCCTTTCGGGAGGACTTCCTCCGGCTTCCCCGAGCCTTGGCTTTCCCTCTTGTCGCGCTTTGGATCGCGCCCGCGTGTTCTAGTGGAGGCGGGCTGCCGCCGGTGCGATCCGGCGTTCCAGCGCCGCCAGCAGCGACGGCACCAGTTCGGTCAGCTGCCGCGTGTCGTGGCGGGCCACGCGATGCGTTTCGCTGAGCAGTTCGGATTCTGCCCGGAACGCGGCAATGCTGATCACCCGGCCGTCGGCCGCCGATTCCAGCCAGGCCTGCAGCTGCACGCTGGCATCGAAGCGGGAAGTGCCGGAGTAGAGCTTGCGCATGGTCGGGTCGACGGAGCTGACGAACGGTAGCGAAAGCTTAGTTCGGCGGCAGGCCACCCGGCCCGGGTCAAGACTGCCCAGTGCGGCCGCCCACCGCCCTCACGCAGAACGCGCAAATCGAGCGGATCAGCGCTTCGCGGTCGGCCACCACTTCGCGTGCCGGGCCGATCGGGCCGACCAGCGCCTCGGTGTAGGCACCGACGATGCAGGCGGCGCTGGCCTCGAGGTTCTGGGCCGCGAACTCGCCGCTCGCCGTGCCTTCGGCCAGCAGCCTGCGGAACACGTCGGCGAAGCGCTTGCGCTCGCGGATGCGGGCGATGTCGACCTCGGGATCGGCCGGCTCGGCGATGAACGCGTATGCCAGGTTCGGCCCGTTCAGCGCCCGCCGGACAAACGACTCGACGGCCGCGTAGAGCCGCTCGGTCACCGAACCGGGGCCGGCGCAGATGGCGTCGAGGATCACGATTTCCAGCGTCACCGCCTCGGCCAGCACTTCGACGAACAGGTCGGTCTTGGCCTTGAAGTAGCGGTAGATGACGCCGGTCGACATGCCGGCCTCGGCAGCCACGGCGCTGATCTGTGCATCGCGCAGGCCGCCGCGCGCAATCAGTACGCGCGTGGCTTCGAGGATGCGCTGGCGGTTGCTCGCCAGACGCTCCTCCATCAGCGCGGAACGTCGGTAGGCCATGGGCTGACGGTTAGAAATGATTCTGGATTCAAGAAATGAAGCGTACTTCATTTCTTGTGCTAGAGTCCGCCACATCCTGCCGCCCGGACACGCCATGCCTGTCATCGAATCGAAGGTCGATCTCTCCAGCCCGCTGTTCCGCCAGCAGCGCGAGGACATGCTGGCGAAGATCGCCGAGTTCCGCGCCATCGAGCGCAAGGGCCGCGACGAGGAAGAATCCAAGCGCGCCCGCTACCACCAGCGCAAGCAGCTGCTGCCGCGCGAGCGCGTGCACCTGCTGCTGGATCGCGGCAGCCCGTGGCTGGAGCTGTCGACGCTGTGCGGCTACAAGATGCACGACGACACCGATGGCGCGCAGGCCGGCGGCAACCTGATCGCTGGCATCGGCTACGTGGCCGGCACCCGCTGTCTGGTCATGGCCTCGAACTCGGCAATCAAGGGCGGCACGATGACCGCGTTCGGCGTGCAGAAGACGCACCGGCTGCAGGAGATCGCACTGAACCAGAAGCTGCCGGTGGTCTCGCTGATCGAATCGGGCGGCGCAAACCTGCTGTACCAGGCCGAAATCTTCATCCCGGCCGGTCGCCAGTTCGCCAACCAGGCGCGGCTGTCGGCGGCCGGCATTCCGCAGGTCACCGTCGTGCACGGCTCATCCACGGCGGGCGGCGCCTACATGCCGGGGTTGTCGGATTACGTGGTGATGGTGCGCAAGAACGCCAAGGTGTTCCTGGCTGGACCGCCGCTGCTGAAGGCGGCGACCGGCGAGATCGCCAACGACGAGGATCTGGGCGGCGCCGAGATGCACACGCAGGTCGCCGGCACCGGCGAATTCCTGGCCGAGAACGATGCCGACGGCATCCGCATCGCCCGCGACATCGTCCGCAACCTCGACTGGAACCGTCAGCGGCCGAAGCTTGCGCTGCGCGAAGTGCGCGCGCCGCTGCATGACATCGACGAACTCTGCGGCGTGGTGCCGCCGGACTACCGCAAGCCCTACGACTGCCGCGAAGTCATCGCCCGCATCGTCGACGGCTCGGAATTCCTCGAATTCAAGAACGAGTACGACCAGGCGACGATCTGCGGCCGCGCGCTGATCCACGGCCACCAGGTCGGCATCCTCGGCAACAACGGCCCGATCACCACGCGCGGCGCCACCAAGGCCGGGCAGTTCATCCAGCTGTGCAGCCAGTCGCAGATTCCGATCCTGTACCTGATGAACACCACCGGCTTCATGGTCGGCGCCGAAAGCGAGCAGGGCGGCATCGTCAAGCACGGCTCGAAGATGCTGCAGGCGGTGGCCAACGCGCCGGTGCCGCAGATCACGGTCGTCATCGGCGGCGCCTTCGGAGCCGGCAATTACGGCATGTGTGGCCGGGGCTTGAGCCCCGATTTCATCTTCGCCTGGCCGAATTCCCGCACGGCGGTGATGGGCGGCGAACAGGCGGCCAAGGTGATGAGCATCGTCACCCGCGAGAAGTGGCTCAAGGAAGGCCGCACGATCGGCGACGCCGAGGAGGCCAAATTGGCGGCGCTGGAAGCGAAGATCGTCGCCCAGTTCGAGGCCGAATCGACCGCCTTCGCCGCCAGCGCCCGGCTGTTCGACGACGGCCTGATCGACCCGCGCGACACCCGTCGCGTGCTCGGCCTTTGTCTGTCGATCTGCGCCGAAGCCAGCGCGCGGACGGTGGCCACCAACACCTTCGGCATCGGCCGCTTCTGAGCGCGCCGCACTTCCTTTTTCCCTTCCTTCCGGTCTCCGCCATGTACAGCACGCACGAACACCAGTCCCTCTACGACACGACCAAGAAGTTCGTCGAAACCGAGCTGAATCCGCACGTCAAGGAATGGGAGGAAGCCGGCATCTGGCCGGCCCGCGAAATCCTGAAGAAGATGGGTGATCTCGGCCTGCTCGGCATCGCCAAGCCGGAAAGCGTCGGCGGGCTCGGTCTCGACTACAGCTACCAGGTGGCGTTCGCCGAAGCGCTCGGCCACTGCGACTGCGGCGGCCTGCCGATGGCGATCGGCGTGCAGACCGACATGGCGACACCGGCGCTGGCCCGCTTCGGCAGCGACTATCTGAAAGAGAACTTCCTGAAGCCGGCCGTGGCCGGCGACATGGTCGCCGCGATCGGCGTCAGCGAAGCCGGTGCCGGCTCGGATGTCGCTGGCATCAAGACCGTGGCGCGCCGGGTCGGTGACGAGTACGTGATCACCGGCTCGAAGATGTGGATCACCAACGGCACCCAGGCCGACTGGGTCTGCCTGCTCGCCAATACCGGCGATGCGTCGACCAGCCAGCACGCCTCGAAGTCGCTGATCGTGGTGCCGCTCAATGCCAAGGGGGTCGATCGCAAGACCAGGCTCGACAAGCTCGGCCAGCGCTCCAGCGACACTGCCCTGATCTTCCTCGATGAAGTGCGAGTACCGGCCCGCCACCTGATCGGCGAGGAAGGCCGCGGCTTCGTGTACCAGATGCAGCAGTTCCAGGAAGAGCGGCTGTTCCTGTCGGCCAGCATCATCGCGGCGATGGAAAAGGTGATCGCCGACACCGCCGAATACACGCGCAACCGCAAGGCCTTCGGCACCTCGCTGATCGACAACCAGGTGATCGCCTACCGGCTCGCCGAGCTGACCACCGAAGTCGAAGCCCTGCGCGCGCTGACCTACCGCGCCACCGCCGAGCACGTCGCCGGCCGCGACGCGACGATGCTGGCCTCGATGGCCAAGCTGAAGAGCGGCCGGCTGGCCCGCGAAGTCACCGACACCTGCCTGCAGTACTGGGGCGGGCAGGGCTACATGTGGGATTCCTCGGTCGCCCAGTTCTACCGCGACCTGCGCCTGCATTCGATCGGCGGCGGCGCCGACGAGATCATGCTGCGCATCCTCGCCAAGGGCCTGGGCTACGGCGGCAAGCGCAAGGCCTGAGCGCGCCGGCCGGCTCACCGCAAGGCGTCGCGCCAGCCCCGAAACCCGCCGTTCACCGAGAAGGACTCCGCCATGAACCTGCTCCGTCGTGCCATTCCGCTGCTGGTCAGCGCCTCGCTGCTGGGCGGCTGCGGCAAGTCCGAAGACACCGCGCCGGCAGCGCCGCCTGCACCGCCGGCGAACTCTGCCGCAGCGCCGTTCCTGAAGCCGTCCGACAGCGCCGGAACGCCGCCTGCAGTCGTGGCGGAGAAGGAGTCCGGACGCGAGGTCTACCGCTGCGGCGACGGCCGCCAGCTGGTGCTGAAGCATTTCGACGATCAGCGGGTCCGGGTCGAGATCGACCATGAAACCCAGGTGCTGCGGCCGGCGGCGACCGGCGAAGGCCGGTTGCTGGTCGGTGATTTCGTCAACGTCCGGGTGGTCGGCGACAAGGCCACCGCCTCGCGCAACGGCATCGTGCTGATGTCGAACTGCCCGCTTCAGGCTGCGCCCTGAAGCTGGCCCACCCAGCAGAAAGTGATGGCCAACATGAAGCGTTTCAGCAAGGTTCTGGTCGCCAACCGCGGCGAGATCGCGGTGCGGGTCCTTCGCGGCGCCAAGGCGCAGGGTTATCGCACGGTGGCGGTCTACAGCGATGCCGATGCCGGCGCGCTGCATGTCCGCGTCGCCGATGAAGCGGTGCGCATCGGCCCGCCGGCCGCGCGCGACAGCTATCTGCGGATCGAAGCGATCATCGCCGCCGCCCGGGCCAGCGGCGCGGACGCCATCCATCCCGGCTACGGCTTTTTGTCGGAGCGCGCCGATTTCGCCCGCGCCGTGCTGGACGCCGGGCTGGTGTTCATCGGCCCGGACCCGGCGTCGATCGACGCCATGGGCAACAAGAGCGCCTCCAAGCGGCTGATGCTGGCGGCCGGCGTGCCCTGCGTGCCCGGCTACCAGGGCGATGACCAGCACGACGAGACGCTGATCGCCGAAGCGGTCAAGGCCGGCCTGCCGGTGATGATCAAGGCTGCGGCCGGCGGCGGCGGCCGTGGCATGCGGCTGGTGCACGACCCGGCCCAGCTTGCCGAAGCGATCGCCTCGGCCCGCTCGGAAGCCGCCAACGCCTTCGGCAGCGGCCAGCTGCTGGTCGAGAAGGCGGTGATCGACGCCCGCCACGTCGAGATCCAGGTGTTCGGCGATCGCCACGGCGAGGTTGTCCATCTCGGCGAACGTGACTGCTCGATCCAGCGCCGCAACCAGAAGGTGGTCGAGGAAGCGCCGAGCCCGGCCGTCGATGCCGAGCTACGTGCGCGGATGGGCGCGGCAGCGGTGGCGGCCGCGAAGGCGGTCAACTACGTCGGCGCCGGCACCGTCGAGTTCCTGCTGGCGCAGGACGGCGCGTTCTACTTCCTGGAGATGAACACGCGGCTGCAGGTCGAGCATCCGGTCACCGAACTGGTCTACGGCGTCGATCTGGTCGCCTGGCAGCTGAAGATCGCCCAGGGCGAGCCGCTGCCGATGACGCAGGCGCAGCTCCTGGCCGGCGCGCGCGGCCACGCCATTGAGGTGCGGCTGTGTTCGGAAGATCCGCGCCAGAACTACCTGCCGCAGACCGGCGAGGTGCTGCTCTGGGAGCCGCCGGCCGGCGACGGCCTGAGGATCGACAGCTACCTGGAAACCGGCCGGCCGATCAGCCCGCACTACGATTCGATGCAGGCCAAGCTGATCGCCTGGGGCGAGGATCGCGAGACCGCCCGCAGCCGGCTGCTCGGCCTGGTGCGCGATACCGCGCTGCTCGGCGTCGCCTCGAACAAGGACTATCTCGCCGCCATCCTCGCCACCGAGGCCTTCGCCTCAGGCGACTTCAGCACCGCCTTCGTCGGCCGGCATTTCCCGCAGGACGTGTTGGCAGCAGCCCAGCCGACGGCGCGGCAGTGGCTGCTGGCGGCGGTGGCCCTGTATCTCGACGATGCCCAGCGCCTGGCCGCCGAACACGGTCTGGGCGAGGAACTGCTCGGCTGGCATTCCAGCCACGCATCGCCGGCGGCGCTGGCCTTGCGCTGGGGCAGCCGCGATGAGGCGATCGAGCTGCAGGTCGACAACGGCCGGCGCTTCTCGGCGCAGATCCGCGGCGTCGCGGTGGCGGTCGAGGTCAGCGCCGTGGCCGCCGGCAGCTTCCGCTATGACGGCGACGGCGTGCAGGGCCGCGCCCGCTACGCGCGCGGCCGCGGCGACAGCCTGTGGCTGATGGCCGAAGGGGTGACCGAGTGCTTCGTCGACCGCAGCTATGCGCCGGCTGAAACCACGGCCGCCGGCTCCGATGGCCGGATCACCGCGCACAGCGACGGCAAGATCGTGGCCGTGCTGGTCAAGCCCGGCGACGCCGTCGCCAAGGGCCAGACGCTGGCCGTGCTGGAAGCGATGAAGATGGAATTCCAGCTGGCCGCACCGCTGGCGGGCGTGGTCGACACGGTCAGCGTCGCCGCCGGCGATCAGGTCAAGGCGCGGCAGCTGCTGGTGCAGATGGCGGCAGTCGGCTAGGTCGCGTCGGCCGCCACGCGCGCCGACAAAAAGCCCCCGACGCTTTCAGGTCGGGGCTTTTTCATGACGCCTTGGCACCGGGCTCAGAACTGGTAGCCGATGCGCAGGGTCACTTCATCCGCGTAGTCGACCGTCGACAGGCTGTTCGAGTTGGGGTTCGACAGATGGCCGTTGACGTAGTTGTAGAACATGTCGACGGTGACATTGCCGCTCGGCTTCCAGCGCAGCGCCGGCTGGATCAGCAAGCCACCCTGGGTGTCATAGAGCACTGCCAGGTCGGCGCGCCAGATCAGCTGGGCAAACGGCTGCTGCATCGCGAACACCACGGCGTCGTAGCCGCCGCTGACGCCCGGCGCCACGGTCCGCTGGTCGCCGCCCTGGCCGCGCAGGGAGCGGCCGAACAGATCGCTGCGGGTCTTGTGCAGCCACTGGCCGACCAGATAGGTCGCCGGTATCGAGGTGAAGAAGCGCTGGTACTTCTCGACGACCAGCGCCGTGGTGACCTCCGACTGCTGCAGGAAGGCCTGGCGCAGGCTGGGATCGGTGAAGGTGCGGTCCGGCGTGTACAAGGCCTCGAAGTTGATGATCAGCTGGTCGAGCAGCGAGCCCGGTTCGGCGTTGATGACATAGCTCAGGCCGCCGCCGACATTGGTTTCCGCCCGGTACTCGCGGGCGATGTGGCCGCGCAGGCCACCCTCGCTGCGCCCTTCGAGATAGCCGCCGGCCAGCGCGAAGAAGGTGTCCAGCTGTACGGCGGCCAAGTCGTAGCCGGATTGCGGACCGTCGGGCGTCGGCACCACGAAGGCGCCGAGCAGCGCGGCGGCCGGGAATTCCGACACGGCGGCGTTCAGGCCAGTCACGCCGTTGAGCCGGGACATCGCCGCGTAAGTGAACCATTCTTCGGCCGACCAGACGCCGGTCGAATCGACCTCGAACGCGGTGTCCTGCAGCAGAGTGCCGGAGCCGGGCAGGCCGGGAAGGTCGCGGTTGACGCCGGACCGGGTCCAGCGGAACACGCCATCCGGGTTGTAGCGGCGGCCGGCAATGGCCTGCACGCCAAGATCACCGATGGAGCCCTTGAAGCGAATCCCGTAGCTGAACTTGGAGTCGAAGTTGCCGTACAGGTCATGGACGGTGAACTGCGACGCGATCGCGTTGTACGGCGTGTTGGGATTGCCGTAGACGGTGGGCTGGAACTTCTGGATGTAGGCGTCGACCAGCCAGTCGTCGTCGAGCTGGTAGGAGGTCCGCAGCGCCAGCGCCGGCACGCGCTTGTCGGAAAACTCCTCGGATGCGAAGTCGAGCAGTGAATGACGCCGCAGATCGAGGCCGTCCGGCACATCGAGCACGCGGAAGAAGATCGCCTGGCCCCAGGCAATCTGCTGATTGCCGAAGCGCACGTTCAGCGGGCCGTCCTGGTAGTCGAGGAACAGCGCCGGAAAATTGATCAGGTAGTTGCGTCCCGACCACTCCAGCGGGTTCGGATGGTCCTTGCCCTCGGCCTCGTACTCGAAATAGTTGGCGCGGCCGTAGAGCTTACCGATCGCCTGGCTGTTGTAGGCGCCCGGCCGGAATTCGGTGTAGAGGCTCGGGTCGTAGATCAGCGAAGCCTTGGCCTGCAGCGACAGGTTGCTGGTGAACTTGATATCGGCCTCGAGCCGCGCCCGCAGCATCGTCAGGTTCATCGGGCCGGATTGCTGGTCGCCGAAGCGGGTCGTGGTGTCGCTGACCGGGATCACCGTGCCGTCCGGCGCGGTCAGCGCGAAGTTGCGGGTCACGGTGCGGCCGTTGAACAGGTTTCCGCGCTGGTTGAACGGATTGTTCTTGGCGCCGGCCGTGGAGACGGCGGCTTCGGTACGAACAAAGCCGCTGAAGTTGGCGCTGAACGCCGGATTGCCGAGCCAGCCGCCGTCGGTCTGCACCGGCTCGGGTGTCGGTTCCTCCGTTGCTGCCTCGCCTGCCTGCTGCGCCTGCGCGGCGGTACCGGTCAACGCCAGGCACAGCGAGACCGCAGGCCACCATGTGCTGTTGTTTGCACGCATCGTCTTCCTCCCGGGGACTGGGCGGGTGATCCGGAGTGGATCCCTCGCTCGTTCTTCTGTCTGCCGAGCCGAATCCTGAGGACCCCTGCGGCTGGCACTGTTGCCGGCCGACGCTAGGCGTGGTCCGGAAAGGGGGGTAATACCCGTTCGAGTAGGTCGCAATGCGGCAAAATTTCTGTCGCAGCAGTCACTTATCGTCGGGCTGCCGGTCGTCGGCCCGATGCTCCCGCTGGTCGAGACGGTGGCCGCTCAGGCCGGCGGCGGACCGGTGACCCGCGCCGGCCGGGTGCCCAGCCAGACGCCGGTGGCGGCCACGAAGAAGCCCGCGACCTCCAGCCAGGTCAGCACTTCGCCGAGCGCGAAATGGCTCATCAGCGCGCCGACCGCCGGCACCAGGTAGAACAGCGCGGCGACCTGGGTGGCGGCGCCGTTGCGGATCAGCAGGAACAGCAGCGCGAATCCGCCGACCGAGTTGACCAGCACGATCCACGCGGTGGCTTTCCAGAACACCGGCGTGCCGTCGAAGTGGAAATGGTCGACGCCGATCGCCAGCGGCAGCAGCGCCGCCGTCGCCGCCAGGTTCTGGATCGCCAGCCCGGCGCGCAGGTCGATCGCCGAGCCGTGGCGCTTCTGGTAGAGCGTGCCGCTGGCGATGCCGACCAGGCCGATCAGCAGCAGCACGATGGCAGGCCCGCTGGCCTGGGCATCGAGCAGGCTGTTGCCGATCACCAGCCAGACGCCGGCGAAGCCGATCGCCAGCCCCAGCCATTGCAGGCGGCTGATCCGCTCGCCGGTGGCCCAGGCGAAGCCGGACACCGCCAGCGGCATCGAGCCGATCACCAGCGCCGCGAAGCTGCCGGAGGCGCCGAGCCGCATGGCGCCGTAAACGCCGCCGAACTGCATCGCCAGCTGCAGGCAGCCGACCACGGCGCTGTGGCCGGCTTCGCGCCAGCCCGGCCAGCGGACCCGGCTGACCAGCGCCAGCAGCGCGAAGATCAGCCCCGCGCAGGCGAAGCGCAGGGTCAGCGCCGTGAAGGGCCCGCTGTGGCCGACGATGATCTTCGCGGCCGGGTAGCCGGTGCACCAGATGGCGACGAAGCTCAGGCCCATCAGCGGTGCCAGCCACGGGCGGGCGGGGCGCGGTGCAGCGGTCACAGCGGGGGTCATCGTCGTCAATCTCGATCGCCGCGCGGCTGCGACGGCGGGCAAGGATAAGCGTGCGAGGCAAGCGGATAAACTGCGGGGCATGCCTCGATCCGCCGCTTTCGCGTTGCCTCTCGCGCCGCTGCCCGTGCGCCGGTTCCGATCCGTGCTGGCCGCCGCCGTGCACGCCCGATGAGCGACGATCTGCTGATCGTCGGCCCGGCCTGGGTCGGCGACATGGTGATGGCGCAGTCGCTGTTCATCCGCCTGCGCCAGCGCCATCCGGACGCGGCGATCGACGTGCTGGCGCCCGGCTGGTCGCTGCCGATCATCGAGCGGATGCCGGAGATTCGCGCCGGCATCGAGCTGCCGTTCGCGCACGGCGAATTCAACTTCGGCGGCCGGCGGGCGCTCGGCCGCGCGCTGCGCGAGCGCGGCTACCGGCAGGCGATCGTGCTGCCGAATTCCTGGAAGTCGGCGGTCGTGCCGTTCTTCGCCGGCATTCCGCGCCGCACCGGCTATGCCCGCGAGCTGCGCTACGGCCTGCTGAACGACCTGCGCCGGCTCGACAAGGCGCTGCTGAAAACCACGCCGCAGCGCTTCGTGGCGCTGGCCGACGACGGCCGGGCGACCGTCGCGCCGACGGTTCCGCAGCCGCGCTTCCGCGCCGATCCCGCCCGCGCGGCCGAGCTGCGCGAGCGGCTCGGCCTC
>FRDC01005223.1_pt1 | contig 13853 bp, 11 predicted proteins | sample 1106171 | NCBI WGS metagenome assembly FRDC01 (sample SAMEA3930566, study PRJEB13176) | freshwater metagenome | biome: Drinking water system; feature: drinking water; material: water | place: Singapore | collected 2014-12-20
ACGGCATTGTCGACTTCGGAGAGATCCGCGTCGGAGAGCGGCCGCTCGGACGAGCGTCGTCCGATCTTGGCGACGAGTTGCTGTCCGACTTCCTGCGAGACTTCATCGATCCGTTCAAGCAGGCTCGATGCCTGCCAGTGGAGGCGGAGAATTTGAACCTTGCGGTTCACGCGCTCGGAAACGGCGAGAATTGTCTCATGGAGAGCCGTACCCGTAATCGAGAGCTCTTTTTGCAGCCGGTTCAGGAAGTCAAATCGCATAGCGTGTAATTTATATAACGTCTGATAAGATGGATTATGTAAACTTGTTCTTGAAAATATCAATCGATTGTTTCAGATCTTTTACTGTCCGACTGTCCGTGGAAGTAATTATCTTTACCCTTTGGAAGTAAATTTGTTGACAGCCATCTAGTTCCAAATGTTCGTAATTCATGCCCCTTTTTCAGGGCTCGAAAACTACGGCATACGATCCAATGTTTGATATAATTCTATGCGCTGTGCGCGGGTTTAGTCCATACCTCCCCCTAGCACGCAATCCAATAAGTATTCTCGTCAGGCTTCTTTGCTGCATTTGGGCTATGTGGCTCGAAGCCTAGAGTAGATTCCCATCGTTTAGGCCACCACCAATGGATTTTATGAGTACTTGTAGATTTGGGCCAATGAATAATCCATTCCCCCGGTCGACGAGAGGACAACCGCCACACTGGAAAGGTAATCCTATCTTTGTGTTGCATCTGAGCAGCGAGCTCACAGCACCGTCTGTAGGTCCTTAGACATTCCATTCCAAACAGCCGTTGGGCCACCTCTTGTGGAAGAGAGGAAGGAATCCAGTCTGGCACCAATTCTACCTCAGTACGGATCAGCCGCAACTGGCGCGAGAAGAACTTTTGAGGAACATCTACTTTCTCCCACAGCATTCGCCAAAGAAGTAACGCGTATCCTATCTGACAGAACTGTCTAACATCGAGTTCGCGATGAATGACGGGAAACCAGATCCCTTTTCCCATTTTTTCGAAGCAGCCCCGATGATGTTTATAAGTTCGCTTGGTGAGATGTCGTCGAATTGCTCGATACGTCGAACTAAATGACTGATGGGGAGACGAAGAATTCGAATCACCTGGCATTTCTTCCTCAATTTCGCGAGATTCGAGCACCACATGCAGATCTGTGTCGCGCTGGTTTCCAGCGAAATGGTGAGGTGGGCGCACTCCCAGGACGTCAGCCCACCGATGGGGTAACTGGCGAACACTCACATGGAACTCCTGATCGGCATCCATAAACCGCGCTAGCTTGGTGATTTCCGTTTCGATGGTCTTATCGTTCTTTCGTTTCGTAAGCCAGTCACTAATATCATTGAAAAGCCGGAGCCGCGTGTCTCTCTCTGAAGTGGAAACTGACGCACTCCCCCGTGTCCCCTGCCACCAGTCTGTACCGCATTCCCCGCATCCATAGGCTGTCTGAAAAGATGCCTGATGGAGCGAATAGGGAGCGGTAAGCGTGCCGCATTCAAAACAGTGCGTCGTCAATAAGGTTTTGTGAATGGGGCATTCCGGAATAAACAAGAGTTGATGAAACGGAGTATGAAATCCCTCTCGCACACATTGGGGACAGATGCGAAGGGACTGACTGGCCAGCACTTTGGCTTCATCGGTTCGAATGTAAGAAAGTGTCGAGGCTGCTTGGATTTGAAAGTCGGTCAACCCCAATCTCTGCTGGATTATACTTGAATCTAACGCGCCCCATCCATGTAAGTTCCTATCACGATTCGACCAATTTTGTGGATGAGCTCGTTTGGAGATTCCGCCGAACTCCCGCTGAATATCACGGGTATTACAGGCGTTTAGCATCGCAAACTTTTGTAACAGAGACCACGTTGATTCATAGGGGGCACAGAGGTTTGTATCCCAGGTATAGGTAAACCGTGCTGCTATCATTGCTTGGCCATCCCCCTCTTCGCCCGAGTCACTAAGTACCGACTTGCATCACAATATCCAGAATATCGGATAGCTTCTTTCCACTGGTTTAGCGAGATTGTGGGCATGCCGTGTTCTGTCGTGGTGTATTCTCTGAGTGCATATTCGATCGTCTGAGAGAAATATTGCATGGGGACTTCGGCTCTGCCGGGAAGCTGTGCCTCGGCTCGCACCTGCTGGAAGGCATCCCAGAGATTCTTGGCCTCCGAAGCCAGACCCCATCCACTTTTCACGCCGCCTGGAAAATAATACTGCGTAAAGGACCACCCCGTTCCCTCTGGGTATTCCGACTCCCGGTCGTACCCATTGAGGCAGTATTCAAAATCGGTGGCATTCCGAAGTCCCGTAAATTCATGTTGATGAATCATAAAGCGCCCTACGATCTGCATTTTCTGAGCTTTCAGGAATGCTTCTCGTTGGTGCACAAGTTCTGGTTGCCCTACCAATACCACGGTCGTTGCTATCTCCTGTCGATCGAGAGCGTTATAGATATCCATGAGCCATTTGTATTGGAGCTCATGGAGCTTTTGAGCTTCATCTCCGATCAGAACAAGGCGGCGATGGTCGTCGGCGCAGGCTTGCTGGACTAAGAATTGAATGAGACGAGCACGTTTGGCGCTGGCCGTGCCGGATCGACTGAGACTATGGCCGAAGTCGCTCAGGAGAGTCTCGAAGAAACGAGCCTCTGTTGCATACTGATGATCTTCACAGCAGAACGTTAGTACGGGAAATGTCGGCCCAAACTGTTCACGTAATTCATCTGCACCGAAAGGGATTCCTTTGGTTTTCCCGTAACGGGGTGGCCCTACGACGATGGCCCCTGGTGCACGATTGGTCGCCCATTGTTTAAGACTGTCACAGAATCGACCGAGTGGAGGGGTGTCAAGCACGTACCTTCCTGTTTCAATGGGATGGGTTCCAGCAGGCACAGTTGGTCTAAGAAGTGGTGTACGAGACATGGTCTGGCTCCTTTCGCGGATTAGTACAGGCGGGTCTTCCTCTTCACCGGTGTATACAACTCTGGGGTTTCTCGACGTTGAGCGGCCATAGGTTGGTAGTCCTTCTCTCTACGAGATGATGGCTCGGGATTAAGTGTGGTCTGAAGCTTCGCCACTTGCCCCCTGGCCTGTTTGTTTGTGACGGCCTGGTGATTCTTGTAGTCCAGGTACACCATGACGGGATCATCAGAGTCTGTGTAGAAAATCATTTTGCGAATCCGCAGCCGATTAATGGCTTTTCGCACCGTCAAGCTATGGGGGCTCCGACTCCAGAACCCGTGTGCCGTCAAGATGCCGAATTCCTGACCGTCATCGAGATAGCCGGTGAGACAGCGCAAATCCTCAGGGTCGACCAGAAGGGTGAGTTTCTCCCCGATCAGGTCAGGGCTCCGACGCAACACATCGTTGTAGTAGCGCACGCCTTCATATTCGACGTATGGACATTTCCCCTGCTTGAGGTCTCCTCGAATGCGCCGCACTACTCGCAGATTCAGCAAGGCCAGGCTCTGTCGTTTGGTTTCGGGCAAGGTACGCATCTCAGCCTCCTCATGGACGAGGTGATATTCCAACATATCAAGCGGCGAACGGTGGCCAAGTCCGGCATGTGGCTCGGCGTTATAGCGCGCGATCATTACGTCAAGCAGTTCGATCAGATGCTGATACGAGAAGTGGTAGCGAAGGGCCGCTGCTTCCGGCTGAGTCCGGCGTGAATCGTTTGGTCCGCTGCCCGTCGTACTCGGCAGCCGATGGAATCCATTCTCTTCCAATGTCTGGAAAAACCGTTCGATGTGGGGACGTCGCTGCGGCGTGGAAACGGGCCCGGCGTTAATCGCGCAGCCGATAACGCGGGTCAACGTCGTCCGTACGGCGTTCGCTAGATTGGCTTTGGCATTATCAAACCAGAGTTCGTCCCATAAGGCCCATGCACATTGAGGGAACCGGCCCGACGGCAATCCGCTGCCGCCGGGATAGGCGAGACCGGGGATGGTGAGTGTCAATCTTGACCACGGCGTCACCGCGTGTTTGATGCACCGGAGCACGTCTTCCGCCGTGTATTCAGCATTGAAGGAGATGACGTACCCGAGAATGACTCTGGTGAACACATCCTTGATTGCCAACAGCCACAGACGATCGAGCGTGACGGTGTGGACACCGCCATAGGGATTTGGTAGGTCGATCGTGCAGAAAATGTCCAGGTGGTGTCCGTCAAATTCCACGCGTTCATACGGCCGCGTGACCGCGTTGTCCGCGTCCGCTGCTGCGAGGACTAATCGCCGTGCGACCTCCGCACCATGTCGCGCTTTCGTGGCCGCCTTCGGATGCGTTTTGTAGAGGCGTCGCAGATAACTCGCGAGCGCCCGTCTCGCTCGATGGTTCATGTTAAACGGATAGTGTCGAATTGTGAGGCCCGCTGCGCGGCAGGCATCCAGAAAGCGTTTGTGAATTGCTTTCACCGGCATCCGCGATTCATGGATGAGTTCTTTCTCAAGCTGGTTAAGAAACCACTTATCCACCATCTGTTGAATGTGCGGATGTTGTTCGAATAAGAGGGTCAATGCGCCGGCTGCTCCGCCCCGCTGAGACTGCCGAACACCATCAATGGATACTAGACGCCGATGCGGACGTTGGTGACGGTGACTCAGACAAGCGCGAAAGCCCCAGATACGCCCGTCTGGATGTTCGGCTAAACAGCGCCGGACGACACGATGTAATTCCTGTCTGGAGATTCCAGCCTTCGCGGCAATGCTATGAACAGCGAGCCCCTGCATATAAGCACGAACCGCATCGGTTAACCGGTTCGTGCGCTCTGCGGACTCGTCATCTAAACAAGTGATATCAATGCTGGGCCAACGTGAAAGGTCTTTGAGCTCGTCCGGTATTGCATCCCGATCACGTCGGAGAGTCGACCGAATCATGGGCGTGCTCTCTGGATCGGTATGATTTTGCTGAGTGGAGACTCCTCGAGTGGAGCACGAAGCTGCCCTCGGTGGATGAGCCGATAAATGGCCGTGCGAGAGAGTTGAGGAGACGCCGGCCGGCAATACTGTTCCAGCTCAACCAACCGCCACACTGCTGTTGCCTCAAAGGCCTTCATGACTTGTTTCTCGAGGGTTTCTAGCGACTCCTCGGCCGTGGCAGCTAGATGCGCGATCATCCGCTTCCAGTTTGTCAGGAAGAATCGGTTCTGTCGGATCTCCTGTTCCGTCACAATGCGATAATGTGTTGTTGCCACCTGAGCCCAACGCTGTTGAGCGGTCAGCTGCCTCATGATGCGCGTGCATTTCTCGCGCTGAGCCAGTTCACTCATATACTTCACTTCGCGATACTCGTCTCGACCGTCCTCGTATCGGACCAGCATGTCGAGAATGGTTTCGCGATCATGTCCGTCCACCTTGATGCGAATCTGGAGTGGCTGCTCGCAGTACCACCGAATGCGTGAGTCGGCTTCGATGAGCACACCATGGTCTCGTTCCAGATTGCTATAGAAGTTCACGTCTCGGCCCAGTTTGAAGCTGTAGAACGTCCAATAGTTGCTTCCAAACGATCCACGGGGCTGTTTCCATACGGGCATGGCGCTGTTCATCGTCAATGTTCCCTCCAAGAAATCCGTATATGGCTTTCTATCTCTGGTCCCTCTCGAAAACAAACCAGCATGTCAGGAATGGTTTGTATATCTCTCCCCTCGATTTTGATTCGGATCCGAAGGGGCGCTTCACCGAACCGCACGATGGCTGGATCACTATCCACCAGCACCCAGTGTTGCCGCTCGAGGTCGCTGTACAGATGGACGTCGCGGCGTAGTTTCGGGCTGTAGACGGTCCAATAATTACTGCCGTATCGCCCGCGAGGCTGTCGCCACACTGGTTGACCAGTCAAGGGATATACTCTATTCACCTACAAACCTCCTTCATGAGCCTGTCCTACTTGTATGAGCTCTGTTTAAGGGGGTGCTCAGAGGTGATTCGCAAAAAAATATTGCCGACCGACTAAGTCTTGGATTTCTCTTAATGTTCAGCTAGATTACCTGCATGACAACTCAGTCGGGTTCCTCAGAACCATCTCACTTTGCCAACGATCTCGAAGTGTACGAGGCCATTCAGTCCCTGTCGAAGGCCGCAAAGAATCGATTACGCAAAGCTGCCGTGTCCCTCTTTACTGGGATGGAACATAAGCAATTCGGACAGGGGCCACTTGACTTACTGCAGGAGGCCACTTCGCGGACTGTCAGTAGGGTTCGACACTGGAACAAAAGGATGAGCTTTGAGAGACATCTCAAGCAGACCATGCGGAGCATCGCCTCCGCGGGGAAGAAGAAAAAGAAAGAACCAAAGATTGCGTTGGACAGAGGGTTCTATCCAGAGACAGAGGATAATTTCTGTGAGGAAGACAGGGAGCCATTCGTCGAGACCGTCGCTTCCCCTGCTCCAAACCCTGAACGTCGGCTCGAAACCCAACAAACTCTCGAGCGATTGAAGGCGAATCTCGCGGAGGTGTCCAATGCCTGGAGGGTCTGCACCTTAGTGATGGAAGGATGGACTGCGTCGGAGATGGAAAAAGAACTCGAGATGCCAATCCCTCAGATTGAAACGCTGCTGAAACGGATTCGTGACCGCTCTCGTAAACTACTGAATCGAGGTGAACTGTGACACGCGAACACTCCCTCACTCCTGAAGAACAATGGCAGAACTTCTGTCACGCGATGGCTGAAATCGACGCCTCCCTCTCCGACGACGAAGTATTGGCTGAGGTGAGAGCGGACGGTGATGATCCCGACCAAATCGCGATGCAGGTTGATGAGGCACTGATGCGCGGATTTCATGAGGCACAACGGAAGAAGTTGCAAGTGGCCGTTCAAGAGCATGCACAACGCGTGACAGAACTCGCCAAAAAAACCCCCACCCTTCCCGCCACGGCTGAAGCTCGCCGAACGCTCTTAGGCAGTGTCTTCGCACAACAACCGGCCATTCGTACGGCGATCCTGACCGTCCATCACCGGGATCTCACCGGTCTAACTGACAACGACGTGCAGGGATACCTGGAAGACTTCATGGCGTTGGGCGTTCTTGACCAACTCGATGACGCATCGAACCCATCCGCCTGATGGCCGGCCATCTCTCCTATCCGTCCGCCGACGTGATCTTGGCTGTTCTCGGGATTCGCCATCCCAAAGACATTCAGCTGGAAGCGATTGCATACCTGAGCGGTGCCACGATTGTTGCTCGTCGCACAGAGGGGTGTGAAGCTAGACTGGTGGGCGCTGGTGATCAAGCGATCATTACGGTGAATGCTGCCTCGCCGCCAGAACGACGACGGTTTTCTGCGGCACATGAATTAGGACACTGGTTTTTTAACCATGGGACCATTGCTCTGTCATGCACCGAAGAGAACTTCAACGTTGAATGGGGCGAGGAAACCATTGAACGACGAGCCAACCGGTTTGCCGCAGAGCTCCTCCTGCCAGCGAGCATGGTGCGGCCCATGGTCCAAGATTGTGATGTGAGTTTCGCACTGGTGGATCAGCTCATGGCAGAGTTTGGAACCAGCCTCCCAGCGACCGCTATCCGCCTGATCGAACTTGCGTCCTTTCCCGCCATGCTGATTTGCTCGGAACAAGGGCGGCGGAGATGGTTTGTCCGGTCTCCCATTCTTCCAAATGATTTCTGGCCGTACACCGAACCACGTGCTGGTACGGCAACTGTGGACGTGCTGAATCAGAGGCTCGCCAGGGGGGATGTGCGTCGTCTGACCGGAGATCACTGGATTGGGCATCGAGCCGCCCGACAAGAGCGGATCCATGAAGAAGTGAGGCGATTATCGAACGACTTCGTTCTTTCTCTCCTCACCTGGTAGCCTGCGATCAGGGATGTGAGCTTCCCCAGGATTGTCGCAAAGAGATTATCAGTTTCACCGACGATATCTCTGATAGTTCATCATAGACGTAACTCGGTTGACCCGTCTGGCAACCAGGAGGCCCCACGCCAGGATGGGTTGTCCGCCATGGTTGTCCGCCCGGGCGCGGGAGGCGGAGGAGTCCAATAGGTCAAGGACTTAGGCCGTCGCCATCAGCCGGGCAAGGGCTCATGGTTCTCCTGGGACTCTACCGGCATCACCTCTCCCATCACACAGAACAATAACGCGTGCCAGGATGCCATCATTCACAATCAATAATGCCAGGCCACACCCACTGATATGGTCCGTGGGCCGCCCGGTGTGAGTTGAAGCCCATTCACCGGCGCTGTATCCGTGGTTAACTTGGTTTCATAGGCTAATTGTGTCTGCCTCCACGAGACGTCCATGACATTTTGAATGCTGAGAAATCCTTCCATGCGCTGCCACCACCCCTTCGACTGCGGGCGGTAACGAGCCACGAAGTTGAAGATCGTCTAGGGCTGGGCATTGATGCTACGATCCTGAGTCAAAGGCCTGGCCCCCAGATGCACCATTTGCAACGACGCGGCCAGACCCATCGGCAGGCGAACGGACAACTCACCGCGTCCGGTCATCGTCGGGGCCTGAGGGATAGGATTCCCCGTCTCACGAAACTCAGCCGAGTTCACCGTCGCACTTCCGGAAAGAAATAACCAATCCAGTAATTGGATGCGGCTGCCGAGATCCACACCATACCGGCGCGTCGCGCCGAGAATCTGAGTCGTGCCAAGGTTACCCTGATAGACCAACTCCGATGTGAGATCCAGTAGCCAGACCGACGCGGAGACTTCCATCCGATCCCACTGCCTGGTGCGAAACCCCACTTCGTAGCCGGTCGCCTTCGGCAAGGCCTGGACGTTGGACGCACTCACGACGGCTCGCGCGTCGTTGCTATGGAAACCGGTACCGCCATTCAGAAAGATCTCGGTGCCGGCCCAAGGACCCAGAATCAGGTTTCCCTTGGTCGACATAATCATCGCGTCGACGCTCCCGCTTGGATTTTGCGGACAACCGCTCTGACAGAGATTCTGTACATTGAACTGAAACAAGTCCGCCCTCATGCCGCCTGTCAACCGGGCTCAGGACACTGGCTGAAACTTTAACTTCAGATAGGGAGTATAGGAGGCCTCGTGAATTCAGCTATCCGACATAGCCCCCCCTTGCCGCTGGTTGCTCAGGCGTACATGGGCATCATCCACGCGAATCTGCATACCCACGGTGGCTGAGCTTTCAACATCCAGCAGCTTTCCGCTCTGGCGATAGCCCGCGTCTCCCCCATAAACATAACGCCGGTCGGCCTGCTCGCGGCCATCGCCATTCACCGGGTCATTGAGAAAGAAGGTGAAGTCTGACACGAGATTCAATCCATAGGATTGAAGGTAGGTTTCGGCGAACAGAATTCCGCCTGACTGGGTATCGTAGCTGTAGCGCGGCCGGTGGACCGCTGAGTCCTGCCGCCCTGGTATGGATGGATCGATCAGGCCGAACCGGGAGATGAGCCCGGACTCCACGATCCGCAGCGGAATTTCGCCAGGACTATTCCAGCGGCCTTGGTAGTAGGTGCCAATGATGCTGAGCTCAGAATTCGTGGTCGGATTCATCGCAGCCTTGGCCAATCCATTGATCCGGAGAGCCCGGTTGGGATTCACGTAGGAACCATCGGTATAAAACCCTTCAAGCGCGACCAGCGAGCGGACCTTGCCCTTGGTGGGAGAGAACATCAAGAGCTGCCGCTGCGTATTGAATTGTCCACTGGAAACCTGGACGACCCCTTCCTCCACGACATCCCTCGTCACGAAATTGACAGCACCCGCCGTGACAAAATCTCCAAACTGAACCTGATAGGGTCCTTTATAGGCATCGACCCGCTTCATCGTTTCAGGAATCAGAAAATTCAAATCAAGGTAACCTTGGCCATGAGCGTGACTGCGAAGATTGAGCGGCATCCCATCCAGAAACCCGGCCAGATCGGTCCCATGATCGGCGTCGAAGCCGCGGAGCAAATAATTATCCGGCTTGCCAGGCCCGCCGCCAGGATTGGTCGTAATGAGGCCCGGCACCAGCCGCAGCATAGTCGCCGGACGATCGGACACGTGCAGTTCGAGATCCTGCTCCGTGACGGTATGCTGGGACGCGGCCTCGAAGTGCGCGTCCTGCGCCGCCCACACTTCGACCTCCGGCAGGTCGAGCGTAGCATCCGACTCTTCCGCATAACCCGAGACACTCCACGATACGCCGCACAGGCACATCAGAAGACCAAGGACCTGAGGAGACACGATGATGCCCCCGGTATTCCTGAACAGCCGCATCACGAAGAATCGCCTCTCTCGCCGACATCACGCGCAGACTACCTAATCTCCGGCGGCTTCGAGCCAGCACGACCGATCAGGACCATGGCTCCCAAATACACTCCGGACAGACTGAAGACCAGACCGATGGCGCACAACAGCAAGAGAATCGCCTGTCGCACACGGTCGTGCTCCAGCAAGAATGGAACGTCCCAACTGTGCAACCCGTGGAATAGCCATCGATAGATCCGCCTGCTGCGATCCACCTGTTCCAGCAGCTCGCCCATCCGTATGTCGACATGCAACCAGGTGTGCGCCGGGTCGTCCAAGACGATTCGTAACCCCGGCAGGTGGCGGGGATTGTGCGCGGTGCTGTAGTAATAGGCATCGCCGTGGATGAGCGCACTCCGCTCAATGGGGTGCTCGGGAAAAGCGGCGCGGGCGGCCTGAGTCAATAGCTCAGGGTTAAACGCTTGCAGCGGCGCCTGTGACGAGGTCGCATTCACCACCACCTGATGATCAGTATCCGACCGGAACACATAGTAGCTCACGCCTCCAACCTTGGTGAGCAGCACCTCTTTGAGCGGATCGCGAAGCTGAACCTGCTCCCACGCGTCCTGAAGCGGAACAGCAACATCGTTGGGCGTCAGCCTGCCCCCCATAAACCGTTGCCGTTGTTCATTGGTGGGATCTGGAACCGAGAACCATCGTCCATGATCCATCGACAGCAGGCCGCTGACGAGCCACGCACAGACCACGCATCCGATCACCAGACCGAGCCGGTAATGCCACCGCTTGACGCCAGACCATGCGACAGGGCCTCCCTGTCGTACCCGCCGTTGAAACTGCTGAACTCCCAACAGAAGACCGGTCACAGCCGTGACCGCACCAGCCGCAGCCAGCCACCAAACCGTCTGATCCCACGCAGCCCAATGCCGACGTAGTACCGGCATATAGAGCCAGTGGATGACAGCACCTATCGTATTCCACCTTCGCTCGAACGCCGTCGTCTCCATCACCATTTCCCCGGTTTTGGAAGAGACGTACACCTCACGCCCATCCGCATCGTGTAATGGGACTTTCCATAAAGGCCGATAGGGGTCGAAACGCTGTTGGACCGTCCATTGATCGTCTTGCAGCGCCTCCGCCGCAATCTTGCCTTCGCGCGGCACACCTTGTTCTGCGATACGTAAGGCATCGCTGTGTGTGATCCCTGACATGGGTTCTCCACGATCCGCCCACAGACTCGTCAGCGTACCGTCCAGAAAATAGATGACGTAGACCGGACGCCCGGCAGCCATCAGTAGACGCACCCGCTCAACCCCCTGGCTGGGTCCGACCTGACTCCAAACCGATTCCAGCGGCACACAGCAGTACTCCAACTGGAGTGGCTCAAGCCATCGGAATCGCTCCGCCTCGGTCAGGCTCGGATAGGGCACAAAGAGCAACACCGCACCCGATCCGAACCAGAGCATGACGAGCAGACCGATCCCCACTCCCAGCACACGGTGAATTCCTATCAGTCCGGCACTCACCCAACGCATCCCTGCACCCCTGTCAGAATCGCGCCATCAGGCTTAATTCAACCGTCCGTGGCGCCCCGATGATGACTTCGCTGGGATAGAAATTATCGCCCCAACTCGCATACGTTTTATCGAACAAGTTGCGCCCGCGCAGGGTGAACCACAGATTCTTGTACGGCACGGTCATCCAGGCATCGGCCGTCATATACGCATGCATCCGTATGGCATTCGCCGCATCGTTGTAGCGATCTCCCACATAGCGCAGCGCTGCGCCGAGATCGACCGGCACCGCCGTTGGGAGCCGGTAGATCGACCAGAGGTTGGCCATCGCCTGCGGCACATTGAACGGGCGATTGCCGTTCCGTGAGACCACACTGCCTCCGGACAGTTCGGCAAAGTCGTCAAATTTGGCGGACAGAAAGGTCAGATTTCCCTGTACTCGCCACGCTTCGGTGGGGCGCATCCCCATGGACAGCTCGACGCCTTTAGACGACTGCCGACCGACGTTGACCGCTTCCGTCAGCGAGGTTTGCGTCAGAATGTTTTTTCGGAAGATATCAAAGTACGCAACCCTCCACTCGGCCCGTTTGTTCCAGAAATCCCCTTTGGCCCCCACTTCCCACTGCGCCCCGGTCGCGAGTGCAAAACTTTCCTGACGTGTCACGAGGAAAATATTGCTGGCCGCCGGATCAGCCGCCGTCGCGTATTGCCCATAGAGCGTGATCTGCGGCAGCACGTCATAGACAAGGCCTGCGCGCCAGGTGGTGGGATTGAAGTTCCGCGAGAAACTGCTCGCCGTATCGAGGACGCCGGCGGTGTCGAACAACTCCCGAGTCAAATCGATTCGATCATGTCGAAACCCGGCGATCAGCTTGAGCTGATCGGTCAGGCTAAGCTGATCCTCGGCAAACAGCGCGGTCGTGGTGACCATTGCCTTCTGCGTTGCTGCCGTGATCGGCCCGAACAGTCCGGCGACAGGGGCAAACGGGTCCACGCTCCCACCCGCCCCATTAAAAAAACTAGGCCTCGTGAAGTCGAGACGACTAAAGTCCAATCCCGTCACAAAACGATTCTTCAACGACGCGACGGGCTGGTTGACCTGAAACTCGAGTCGGTCGCCGATGATAGTCTGATCATGCGCCACATAGAATCGATCACGATCAATAAGCTGCGTCCCGGTGTTAAATGTGTAGGTTTCAGCATTTTGCCAATGGCGCTTCGCCGTGTAGTAATAGGCTTGGTTCCGCACTTCGATCAGATCGGTCGGCTTCCACGTCGTTTTGAGCTTCGTCCACGTGGTCAACGCACTCATGTCGCTGTCCTGCGTGTTGTAGTTTTGCCGTAGCATCCGCCTATCGACCGTGCGCCCATCGAGCGTGCTTACGACTCCGTTGACCCCTTGGGTGGCAAACGACGAGGGCACCAGCGGCGTGCCAAAGTAGGGCTTGCTGCGATCAAACCCGAGATCGAAGGACGCTTCAACGCTGAGACGAGAGGTCACGTCATAGAGGAGGGCGCTGGTCCCATTCCAATAGGTATAGGGTGCCCGCTGCACGCCCAGAAAGTTGTCGGAGTTCTGATAACTCAGGTCCACTCGATAATGCAGCTTATCGGTCCCGAGCGTCCCTCCGCTGCCCACGCCGGCCCTAGTTGTATTGAAGCTGCCATACGAAAGAAACGTCTCCGTTCCCTGTAACTCACGGACCGGTCGCTTGGTCACGAAGTTGATCGCGCCGGCAATTGCCCCTTCCCCATAGAGCACCGACGCGGGCCCCTTCAAGATCTCGATGCGATCAAGATTCCACGTGTCACGCGGGCGCGAGGTCATATTGGCCGGGCCGGTCATCAGCCCATCGTTCAGCAGTCGAATCTGGTTATTCGTGAACCCCCGCATGGAAAAGTTCGCAGGGTCTCCTGGTGCATCGCCTACCGTCACCCCCGTCGCGCCTTCGATCGCTTCGGAGATCGACCGAAACCCGCGCTCCTGAATAGTCTGTTGACCGATCACCTCAATACTGGCTGGAATCTCACGTAGCGTCAGACCCAAGCGGCTGGACGTCATACTTAGACTGTCGAGATTGAGCGTCCCCGTCCCCTGGCGCTCGACTGGCTGTCCAATCACCGTCACTTCCTGCACTTCCAC
>FRDC01002814.1_pt1 | contig 13843 bp, 12 predicted proteins | sample 1106171 | NCBI WGS metagenome assembly FRDC01 (sample SAMEA3930566, study PRJEB13176) | freshwater metagenome | biome: Drinking water system; feature: drinking water; material: water | place: Singapore | collected 2014-12-20
CGCTCGAGTTCGAGGATCACCGGCCGCTGTACGAATGGCTGCTGTCGAAGCTGCCGGTGCCCTCCAAGCCGCGCCAGTATGAGTTCGCGCGCCTCAACTTGACCTACACATTGCTGTCGAAGCGCGTGCTCACCGAGCTCGTGCGCGGCGGCCATGTGTCCGGCTGGGACGATCCGCGCATGCCGAGCATCGCGGGCCTGCGCCGCCGTGGCGTGCCGCCGGCCGCGATCCGCGATTTCGTCAAGCGTATCGGCGTGGCGAAGGCCAACAGCATCGTCGACGTCAATATGCTCGAATTCTCGATCCGCGAGGTGCTGAACAAAACCGCGCAGCGGCGGCTCGCGGTGCTGCGGCCTTTGAAGGTCGTGATCGAAAACTATCCGGAAGGGCAGACCGAGGAACTGGAAGCCATCAATCACCCCGACGACCCGGCGTCTGGCACGCGCAAGATCACGTTCTCGCGCGAGCTCTACATCGAGCAGGACGACTTCATGGAGAATCCGCCGAAGAAGTTCTTCCGCCTGTCGCCCGGCACCGAGGTGCGGTTGCGCTACGCCTATTTCATCAAGTGCACGAACGTCGTGAAGGATGCGGCTGGCAACGTTGTCGAACTTCGCTGCACCTACGATCCGGCGACCAAGGGCGGCAACGCCCCGGACGGCCGCAAGGTGAAGGCGACCATGCACTGGCTCTCCGCCTCGCATTCGATCCCGGCGGAAATCCGCGTCTACAATCCGCTATTCCTGAAGCCCAATCCGGATGCGGCGAACTTCGCCGCCGAGATCAATCCGGAATCGCTGGAAGTTCTGACCGACGCGCGGATCGAGCCCGCCATCGCAGCGGCCAATTCGCCCGATGCCATGCAGTTCGAGCGGCAGGGCTATTTCACCCGCGATCCGGACTCGACGCCGGACAAGCCGGTGTTCAACCGCACCATTGGGTTGCGGGATACCTTCGCCAAGGAAGTGAAAGCCTGATCTACCCGGCCGCTGGCAAGAACTGAGTATTTCGCCATCGCCAGTTTCCGTATCGACTGATCGGAGTCGACGGATGACGTGCAGTGGCGGAGCGGGGCAACAGCCGAGCCAAGGTACAAACGTGGGGACCGCGCGCTGCCGAGCGGCCCGACGATGGCGCACGGCAGTTCGTCGGTGGGGTTCGCGGTGTTCTCGAACAGCTGCGGACGTTTGCGGTTGCCGAAGCCTCGCAGGCCCAGCTTTTGCCATGGGCTGCGATCGCATTCGGCGCCGGGATCGCACTCTACTTCGGCGTGTCGCGCGAACCGGTCTTCGCCGTGGTCGCGCCGCTCGCGGCGTTGCTGGCCATCGTCGCCTTTCTGGCGCGGCGGCGGAACATGTTTCCACTGCTACTGTTGCTCGCGGTGTTTGCCGTGGGTTTTGCTATGGCGACGTGGAAGACCGTGCGTGTCGGTCACACAGTGCTGACGCGGCCGCTGTTCGGCGTGTCGCTGAAAGGCTTTGTCGAAACCCGCGAGGAGCGCGAGCGCACCGACCGTTTCATCTTGCGTGTCGTTGAGATGACGCACGAGCGCAATCCCGACAAGCTCGAAAGGGTACGGCTTTCGGTGAAGAAAGGCACCGCGCCGGCGGTCGGCCAGTTCGTCGAATTGAAGGCGCGCCTGCAGCCACCGCTCGCGCCGTTGCGGCCGGGCGGTTACGACTTTGCGCGCGATCTGTATTTTCAGGGTGTCGGCGCGTCGGGATTTGTCACCGGTGCCGTCAGGTCGCTACAGCCGCCGGCCAGCGTCGGCATCTGGTTGAGCTACGCGGCCTTCATGCAAGGCCTGCGCGACGGCATCGACGCGCGCATCAAATCGGTGCTCAGCGGCGATCATCGCGCCATCGCCACCGCGCTCCTCACCGGCAAGCGTGACGCGATCTCCTCTCCCGTCAACGATGCGATGTTTATCTCGGGGCTCGGCCATGTGCTGTCGATCTCCGGCTATCACATGGCGGTCGTCGCCGGCGTCGTGTTCTTCGCGGTGAGGGCGCTGCTGGCGCTGATACCCTCGCTGACGCCTGCGTTTCCGATCAAGAAGTGGGCGGCGCTGGCCGCGCTGGTTGCGGCGCTGTTCTACCTGCTGCTGTCCGGCGCCGAAGTTGCGACCCAGCGCTCGTTTCTGATGACGGCCGTGGTGCTGGTGGCGATCATGGTGGACCGCCGCGCGATCACGTTCCGCACCCTGGCGATCGCAGCACTGGTGGTGCTGGCGCTTGCACCGGAATCGGTGGTGCATCCAAGCTTCCAGATGTCGTTCGCGGCAACGCTTGGCCTCGTCGCGCTGGTCGAGCGCGGCATGCCGATTCTGCTGGCGACGCCGGACAACTCCTCGGTCGCACACGCGGCACTCTGGGGCGGGCGGGAGATCGCCGCGCTGGCACTCGCGTCGATCATCGCTGGGCTGGCGACCTTGCCGTTTGCGGCCTTTCACTTCCACCGCATCACGCCTTACGGCGTACTCGCCAACCTTGCGGCGATGCCGGTGGTGTCGGGCATCGTCATGCCTGCGGGTTTGCTCGGGCTTGTGGCCATTCCGTTCGGCCTCGACGGTGTGTTCTGGCGCATCATGGAGGTCGGCATTGGCTGGATGATCGCCGTGTCGCAATGGGTCGCGGCGTTGCCCGGTGCGGTTGGCCGCGTCATCGCCTTCGGCGCCGCGCCGTTGCTGTTCGCAACGCTTGGCATCCTGCTGATCAGCCTGCTGCGCACGCCATTGCGCTTCATCGGCGCGGCAGCGCTTGCGCTCGCCGCTATTCTGGCCGCCACGGCGGAGAAACCGGATATCCTGATCGCCGGCGATGGCGAAAGCGTCGCGGTGCGCGGGGCCGACGGCCGTTTACGCTTCATGCGCGCCGAGAAGAACGCCTTTCAGGTCCGCGAGTGGCTGGCCGCAGATGCGGATGCCCGCACCGCAGCCGACAAAACCCTCGCCGACGGCGTCTCATGCGACGACGCAGGCTGCGTCGTGCCGATGCCGGGCGGGGCGCTGGTGGGTCTCGCGCTGCGGCCGGAGGCGCTTCCTGACGATTGCGAACGAACGGTGCTGGTGGTGACGGCGCATCCGGCTCCGCGCGACTGTGCGTCGTTTGTGATCGACCGGGGGCGGCTCAGGAGCGAGGGGACGCTATCGCTGCAGCGGCAGGGCGAGGGGTTCAGCATCGTCGCCGTGCGGCCCCAATCGCTGGAGCGGCCGTGGTACCCTAGAACAGTGTATCCACGAACAGCTGATCCACGAACAGCTGATCCGCGAACGGCCGATCCTGGAACGCCAGCCGCGTCTGAAAACGCAATCCCCGCGTCGCCGCAGCGGCGCCGGCCGGCAATCGATGCCACGCCGTCTGAGACGGATATCCAGCCCGACGACTGATGCGCGTAACGCGCGAGCAGGGCTCAGTAGCGGCGGAAGATGCTGACCAGCTTGCCCTGAATGCGCACACGGTTCGGCGGCAGGATGCGCACCTCATACGCGGCGTTCGCGGGTTCGAGCGCAATCGACGCGCCGCGGCGGCGGAAGCGCTTCAACGTCGCTTCTTCCTCATCGATCAGCGCTACGACGATGTCGCCGGTATCGGCACCCTCGGTCTTCTGGATCAAGGCGATGTCGCCGTCGAGAATACCGGCCTCCATCATTGAATCGCCACGCACTTCGAGCGCGTAGTGCTCGCCCGAGCCGAGCATTTCCGGCGGCATGCTGATGGTATGGCTGCGGGTCTGCAGCGCCTCGATCGGCGTACCGGCCGCGATGCGGCCCATGACCGGGATCGAGACGGGGCGACCGCCTTCGTCCTCGGACGCGGTGCGGATCTTGCCGAGGTTGCCCTCGATGACGCTCGGGGTGAAGCCGCGGCGTCCGCCGCCGCCGCCAGCGGCGGCTGCGAGATCGGGCAGCTTGATGACTTCGATGGCGCGCGCCCGATTCGGCAGGCGGCGGATAAAGCCACGCTCTTCCAGTGCCGTAATCAGCCGGTGGATGCCGGACTTGGATCGCAGATCGAGCGCGTCCTTCATCTCGTCGAAGGAGGGCGGTACGCCCGCTTCCTTCAGGCGATCATTGATAAAACGCAGAAGCTCGAACTGTTTGCGTGTCAGCATCTCGGTCGTCCCCCAAACAGCCTATTCAAGGCCACGTGCCGCGCCGCTCATCCCTCCGTGTCGGACGGCCGCAGCTGGGCGTCGCCGGAGGGGGTCATTTCGAGGCGCGAGTCACTCGAAACAAATCATGAACGGACACTATATGTTCCATATGTGTTCCGCAACCCCTTAATTTCACGTCAACAAGGCGAGGTTTCGTCAAACTGGAAGCTTAAGGATAACGCAGGCGGATCCTTTGCCGGCCGGCGGCGCGTGCGGCGGGCGGATCACAAGCCCATTCGCCGCGGACAGATGCGCCGAGAGCGAGCTGTCCTGCTGCGTCACCGGCGTCGCGACGATTGCGCCGTTCTCGCCTGTGCTGAGATGCGCCCGCATGTACTCCTCGCGTTCGTCGTTGGCCGCGAGATCGCGGCCAAGCACCGCGTGCTCGCCGATGTGACGGACGTCGCTGCGGCCGAGCAGCGCGCGCAGCAACGGCACCATGAACAGGAATGCGCAGACGTAGGACGACACCGGATTGCCGGGCAGGCCGATCACGCGCATCGCGCCGAGGCGGCCGTGCATCATCAGCTTGCCGGGACGCAATGCGATTTTCCAGAAAGAAATCGCCGTGCCTTCCGCTTCCAGCGAGCGCTTTACCACGTCGTGATCGCCGACCGACGCGCCGCCGGTCGTGATCAGAATGTCGACGCCGAGCTCGCGCGCGCGGCGGATCGCTGCCGTCGTCGCATCCATCGTGTCCGCGGCGATGCCAAGATCGATGGTCTGCGCGCCTTCGTTGCGGGCCAGCGCGCGCAGGCCGTAGCCGTTGGAATAGACGATCTGGCCGGGGCCGGGCGAGGAGCCCGGCATCACCAGTTCGTCGCCGGTCGCGAGCAGCGCAACCTTCGGCCGTTTGCGAACCGGTAGCTGCGCGTGGTTCATGCTGGCCGCGAGCGACAGGTCGCGGTCGATCACCAGGCGGCCGTGTTTCAGCAACACATCGCCTTCGCGGAAGTCGATGCCTGCGCCACGAATATGCCGATTGGCCTTTGCGGCTTCGTTGACGATCACCACATCGCCGTCGCGCGCGGTGTCTTCCTGGATCACGATGGCATCTGCGCCTTGCGGCACGACGCCGCCGGTGAAAATCCGCGCGGCTTCGCCGGCGCCGATGGCGCGATCGAATGGGCGCCCGGCCGCGACCTCGCCGATGACCGTCAGGCGTGCGCCAAGCGTGGCGTCGCTCGCGCGTACCGCGTAGCCGTCCATCGCCGACATCGCCTCGGGCGGCTGCGTGCGGCGCGCGGCGATATCCTGCGCGAGGACGCGATGCAACGCATCGTCAAGCGCGACCATCTCTTCGCCGAGAGGTGCGGCATCCTTCAGGATCGCGTTCAGCGCATCGTCGACGGGCATGAGCGCCACGGATCAATCTCCTGCATGTCGATGAGGCTCATGCCATCTCGCGACGTCACTTGTCACGAGGCGCGGCGCTCCCGAGGTGTTGTTCGGTGGGATTACCCTATTACCCCAACATTGGGTCGTAATGATGCTATTCGTCCGGGAAACCGGGGCAAAACGCAATATGGACGTCCTCAGCGACATCTTCGATACGATACGACTGAAAGGCACGTTCTATTTCCGGACCGATTTCACGCCGCCATGGGCGATCACCGTTCCCGTCTATGCGCAAGCGGCGCGTTTTCATCTGGTCGTTCAGGGCCGCTGCCATATCAGCTTGACGTCAGGCCGGCATGTCGACGCCGGCCCAGGCGACCTCGTCGTCATTCCGGGTGGCCGCGAACATATGCTCGCCGATCGCAGCGGCCGGCGGCCGGCGCCGCTTGAGCAGATCGTCAGGGACGCCGGATTCAACGGCACCGGAGCGTTCGTTGTGGGACATCGCGATCCGGCCGCCTCGACGCAACTCGTGTGCGGCCATCTGACATTCCGGCATGGCGCGGATCACGTCTTGCTGCGGGCTCTGCCGGATCTCATCGTGGTAAGGCCGGCCGATCGGGCGAGACATCCCTTGCTCGATGAGGCGCTGCGTGTCGTTGCGCGCTGTGCGATGAGCAATGCGCTCGGGTCGGCGGCGTCGATCGCGCGCCTGTCCGAGATGATCTTTATCGAAATTGTCCGCGCCAGCGTCGATCAGTCCTCCGATCTTCGGCAGATCCTGGCGGCCATGACCGACGAACATATCGGCCGGGCGCTGATGCGCGTGCATAGCGCGCCGAGCGAGACACTCACCGTCGAAACGCTTGCCGAGTCCGCGGGCATGTCGCGCAGCCGTTTCGCCGAGCGCTTTGCCGAACTGATCGGTCAGCCGCCGATGGCTTACGTCGCCGAATGGCGGCTGCAGAAGGCGCTGGCTCATCTCGTCGAGAGCGATGCGAGCATCAAGGAAATCGCGGGGCGTGTCGGATATCGCTCGGCGGCTGCGTTCACCCGCGCGTTTACACATCGGTTCGGCACCCAGCCGACGGCCTGCCGCGTCCAGCATTAACCCCTAATTGTGCAGATCGTCCCGATGTTGATGCACATCCTCCCGGATTTAGCGCCGTCGCTTGATCGATTGTCCTGACGCGATCATCTCTGCGCCGTTGTCAATGCGCGCCACTCACCGATGTGGCGCCGACCGAACGGAGCGATGAAATGGATCCGCGATTTGTGACCAAGACCATGCATGCGTACCTGGACTACCCCGTCGCATTCAGCCTGATGGCGCTGCCGTTCCTGCTCGGACTCGGCGCATCCAATCCGCTGGCGAAGTGGCTTGCCGTCGCAACCGGCGTCGCGGCGCTGGTGCTGACGATCTTCACCAACCATAAGCTCGGCATTATCCGCCTCCTGCCGTACGGCTTTCATCTGGCAGTCGACATGGCGGTGGGCGTCGTGTTCGTGCTTGCGCCGCTGGTGCTGGGCTTCAAGGGCATCGACGCCTGGTACTACTGGCTCAACGGTGCAACCGTGCTGCTGGTCTGCAGTCTGCATCGTCCGGAGACGCCGGCGATGTCGGTTGCACGCAGTTAGGTTGCAGCACTGGCGCGGATGACGACGATGACAGGATTGTCACGACTGTTGGCGGACATCCGCAAGTGCGAAGACTGCAAGACCATGTTGCCGCTCGGACCGCGGCCGGTTGTACAGGCCGCGGCATCGGCCCGAATTCTGATCGCGNNGGCAGGCTCCGGGCCGCAAGGTGCATGAGACCGGCATTCCCTTCAACGATCCGAGCGGCGATCGCTTGCGACAGTGGCTCGGCGTTACGCGCGAACAGTTCTACGATCCGAAACTGTTCGCGCTCGTGCCGATGGGATTTTGCTTTCCCGGTACGGGAAGCGGCGGCGACGCTCCGCCTCGGCCTGAATGTGCACTGAAGTGGCGCAACAAGCTTCTCGACAAGTTGCCGAATGTCCAGATGACTCTGGTCTTGGGCCAGTATGCGCAGGAGTGGCATCTGCGACGGGACCGGCAGGCATCATTGACCGAAACGGTGCGTGCGTGGCGCGACTACGAGGCGAGGGGAATATTGCCGTTGCCGCATCCCAGCCCGCGCAATGTGCGCTGGTTCGCGGCCAATCCATGGTTCGATGCGGAGGTCGTGCCCGTGCTGCGCAAACGCGTGCGCAAACTGCTGGCGGCGTAAGCGGCAGCTTACTTCGCGCGAAAATGGCCGGACTTGCCGCCCTTCTTCTCGATCAGCCGGATCGCGTCGATGCGCGCCGAACGCTCCACCGCTTTCACCATGTCATAGATGGTCAGACAGGCGACCGAAACGGCGGTAAGCGCTTCCATCTCGACGCCGGTCGGGCCCTTCACCTTCACGGTGGCGCGCACGCGGCAGNNCCGGCAGCTTCTTGTCCGGCTCGATATCGACCGTGACCTTCGACAGCGCCAGCGGATGGCAGAGCGGAATGAGTTCGGAGGTGCGCTTGGCGGCCATGATGCCGGCGATGCGCGCTGTCGCCAGCACGTCGCCCTTTTTGGCGTTGCCCTTGGCGATCAGCTCGAGCGTGGCCTTGCTCAGCAGCACAACGCCTTCGGCAATCGCCACGCGTTCGGTATCGGCTTTGTCCGACACGTCCACCATGCGCGCCTCGCCCTTGCTGTCGATGTGGGTGAGATCCGTTGTGCGTGGGGCAGACTTGCGGGCCATTGACGGCGGGTCCTATGCGCTCTTGCGCATGTCGCGCGCCAGCAACGTGCGCGTCGCGGCCGTGACGTCGGCCTGGCGCATCAGGCTCTCGCCGACGAGGAACGTCGACATGCCGACCTTCGCAAGGCGGGTGAGGTCGTCCGGTGTGAAGATGCCGCTTTCGCCGACCATCACGCGATCCTTCGGAATCAGCGGCGCCAGCGCTTCGCTGGTGGCAAGCGTGGTCTCGAAGGTGCGCAGGTTGCGGTTGTTGACGCCGACCATCGGCGATTTCAGCTTCAGCGCACGCTCGAGTTCGGCGTGGTCGTGCACTTCGAGCAGCACATCCATGCCGAGCGCGATGGCAGTGTCCTCGATCTCGCGCGCGGCTTCGTCGGTGAGCGAGGCCATGATGATCAGGATGCAGTCGGCGCCATGCGCCCGCGCTTCGAACACCTGATACGGTTCGAACATGAAATCCTTGCGCAGCACCGGGAGGGCTGTTGCCGCGCGTGCTGCCACCATGAAGTCCATGTGACCCTGGAACGAGGGCGTATCGGTCAGTACGGAAAGACACGCCGCGCCACCGGCCTCGTAGGCCTTGGCAAGCGCCGGCGGGTCGAAGTCGGCGCGGATCAGGCCCTTCGAGGGCGAGGCCTTCTTGATCTCGGCAATCAATGCGTATTCGCCGCGCGCGAGACGCTCGCGGATGGATGTCAGAAACCCGCGCGGCGGGCTGGCGGTCTTCGCCGCGGCCTCAACCTCGCTCAGCGGCCGCGCGCGCTTGGCGGCTGCGATCTCCTCGCGCTTATAGGCCTCGATCTTTTGCAGGATGTCGGACAAGCGTTCGTCCTCCTCAAGCATTTGATACGCGAACGAGCTGCGCCAGTCTGTCCGCCGCCGCGCCGCTGTCGAGCGACTTCGCGCTCATGGCGACGCCGTCCTTCAGATCCATGGCGCGGCCCGCGACCACGAGGGCTGCGGCGGCGTTGAGGATCGCCACATCGCGATAGGCGCCGGGCTTGCCGTCGAGCACACTGCGCAGCGCCCTGGCATTGGCGTCGCCGTCGCCGCCCTTGAGCGCGTCGCCATTGACGCGCGGAAGTCCGACGTCATCCGGTTTCACTTCGAACGTCGTGATCTTGCCCTTGTCGAGCGATGCCACAAACGTCGGGCCGGTGAGGGTGATCTCGTCGAGTCCGTCGGAGCCGTGCACGACCCAGGCCGCTTCGGCGCCGAGATTCTTCAGCACCTCCGCGAGCGGCTGCACCCATTGCTTGGAGAACACGCCGACCATCTGCCGCTTGACACCGGCCGGGTTCGACAGCGGTCCGAGCAGGTTGAAGATCGTGCGGGTGGCGAGTTCGACACGGGTCGGGCCGACGTTCTTCATCGCCGGATGATGCGTCGGCGCGAACATGAAGCCGATGCCGGCTTCGCTCACGCAGTGGCCGACCTGTTCCGGGGTGATGTCGATCTTGACGCCGAGCGACGTCAGCACGTCGGCCGCGCCGGATTTCGAGGACAGCGCGCGGTTGCCNNTGTTTGGCGACGGGCACGCCGGCACCGGCCACGATAAACGACGCGCAGGTCGAGACATTGACCGAGCCCGACCCGTCCCCGCCGGTGCCGACCACGTCGACCGCATCCGCCGGGGCCTTCACCCGCAGCATCTTGGCGCGCATCACGGTGACGGCGCCGGTGATCTCGTCGACCGTCTCGCCGCGCACACGCAGCGCCATCAGAAGCCCGCCCATCTGCGAGGGCGTCGCCTCGCCCGACATCATCCGGTCGAAGGCGGAGGCCGCTTCGTCGCGCGAGAGCGTCGCGCCGGTGGCGACCTTTCCGATGATGGCCCTGAAATCGTCCATGCCGTCCTGCGAACGCTTAATCCACGCAAATGTGACCGTGTGCTCTTACCGCGGATTGCGCCGCGGTGGAATGCGGGAGGAGCGGGGCGGCGGCGCCCCGGGGAAGGCGGTCAGTTTGCGTTGTTGGCGCCGGTCACCTGGGCGACCGCGGCCTGGTTGATGCTAACGCCGATCTCGGACTCGAGCCGCGAGATGTACTGGCTCACATACTCGTCCGAGATTCCGCGCTGGAGCGCATCCTTCAGCCGCTTGGCCTCGGCGGTGGTGAGGTCGACCGCCGGCACTGTGACGTCGGTGAGGCTGTAGACGATCCACTCCGAGGTGTTTGCGCCCGGGGTCTGGCCGCTCGTGCCCTTGGCCGCGCCGAAGGCCGCCTGGACGAGGGTCGGCGGGATTCCGGCGGGGCTCGTGTCGCGCTTGAAGCCGGCTTCGCTCTCTACCTTGAGGCCGAGGCTTGCGGCCTCGTCGGCGAGCTTGGCGCCGCCCTTGTCGAGCTTGTCGATCATCTCGGTCGCCTTGGCGCGCAGGCGCGTCGCGATCTGGTCGTCGCGCCAGCGGGCTTCGACCTGATCCTTCACCTCATCGAGGTTGCGCTCGCGCGACGGGGTCACGCCGAGCACCTCGAACCAGATGTAGCCGCCGTTGACTTGCAGCGGATCGTTCTCGACGCCGACGTTGCTGGCGAACGCGCCGGAAATCACGTCGACGTTCTGCGGCAGGCCTGTGTTCACCGGCCTGCCGTCCAGTCCGCGGCCGGAGCGGTCGACATCGAACGTCACCGCCGTCAGGCCGAGCTTCTGCGCGGCATCGGCAATGTTGGAGCCGCCGCCGCGCTCGTCTTCCATCTTGTTGTGCAGCTCCTGCACTTCCTGCCGCGCCCGCTCGAGCGCGATCTCCTTCTTGATGTTGTCCGCAACCGTCTCATAGGCCAGCGTCGAGCCGGGCTCGATCTTGCCGACTTTCACCAGCGCGAAGCCGAAGCCGCTCTGCACCGGCTGGCTGACCTCGTTGGCGGCCAGCGCAAAGGCGGCGTTGGCAACTGCGGTGTCGATCACCGCCGATTTCGCGACGATGCCGAGATCGATGTCAGTGGCGCTGAGCTTGCGCTCCTTGGCGAGGTCTTCGAACGTCAGGCCGCCGGCGATTTTCTCGCGTGCCGCCTTGGCCTCGTCGGCGTTCGGGAACACGATCTGCGAGATCTGCCGCTTCTCCGGCTGCGCCAGCTTGTCCTTGCCTTCCTCGTAACGCTTGCGGCCGTCGTCGTCCGAGATGGTGGTCCACTTGGCGATTGCGTCCGGCGTCATCGCGACCACTGCGATCTTGCGATACTCGGGCGCGCGGAACAGCGTCTTCCGCTCGTCGAAATACTTGGTCAGCGTGTCCTGCGACGGCGTTTCGATGGTGCCGGCCTGCGCCGGGCCGAGCCGCACGAACTCGATCGAGCGCTGTTCGTTCTGGAAGCGGCTGACGGCATCGAGCAGGGTCTTGCTCGGTTCGAGACCTGCGGTGAGGGTGCCGGCGATTTCGCGGCGGAGCGTGACGCGGCGCTGTTCGGCGATGTAGCGCTGCTCGGTGAAGCCGAACTGGCGGATGATCGCGGCGAAGCGGTTGGGATCGAAGTTGCCCGACACGCCGCGGAAGTTCGGATCGTTCTGGATCGCCTTCACGACTTCCGCATCCGACTGGCTGAGCCCCATGCGGCGCGCGCCTTCATCGAGCGCCGCTTCCGAAATCACCTGCTGCAGCACCTGGCGGTCGAGGCCGAAGGTGCGGGCCTGATCGAGGGTGAGGGGACGGCCGAACTGGCGGCCGATCTGCTGCAGCTTCTCGGTGTAGAGCGTGCGGAATTGCTCGATGGTGATTTCGGTGCGGCCGATCTTGGCGAGCGTCGACTGGCCGAAGCCCTTGAAGATGTCGGCAATGCCCCAGACGCCGAAGCTGACGATCAGGACAGCCATCACGGTTCCCATGATGAGCTTGCCCACGCGGTTCGAAGAGGCGCGGCGAATTCCCCGGAGCATATCAATCCAACATTCGTTCGGGTGAGTGGCCGGAACTTTTCGCGAGACGCGATCGGAGGCGGCGCAGCGGTCAATTATGGCGTCTATAAAAGGGTTTAGCCAGTGCTGCAACCTCGGGCACAGCCGCGGCGGGCAGCGGCGGATTGAAGCGGTTTGCTGTCCCGTTGTGGAGCGCCCGGGCCGGTAACTGGCGCGGCCCGTATGCCTCTGCTAGCGCAGGCCGGTCATAGCAACTGCAGGACCGCCGAATGGCCGACAAACTCCGCCCCCTGATCGCCGGCAACTGGAAGATGAACGGGACGCGGGCATCGCTCGCCGAGCTTGAGGGAGTGATCGCGGGTGCCGGGAAGGCCGCCCAGGTGGACCTCTTGATCTGCCCGCCGGCGACGCTGGTCGCGGCGGCGGTGACAAAGGCGGCAGGTACGCCGGTGGGGATCGGCGGACAGGATTGCCACGCATCAGCATCCGGCGCCCATACTGGCGATGTGTCGGCGGAGATGCTGAAGGACGCCGGTGCGGTCGCGGTGATTGTCGGCCATTCCGAGCGGCGCACCGATCACGGCGAAACCGATGCAGCGGTGCGCTCAAAGGCCGAGGCGGCCTGGCGGGCGGGGCTCGTGGCCATCGTTTGTGTCGGCGAGACCCAAGGCGAACGGGATGCGGGAAAAGCGACCGAAGTGGTCGGCCGGCAGTTGGCCGGATCGGTTCCCATCGGTGGAACCGACAGCAATCTCGTCGTTGCCTATGAGCCGGTCTGGGCGATCGGCACCGGTCGCACTCCGACAAATCCGGAAATTGAAGAGATTCATCAATTTATTCGTTCATATCTCATCCAAAATATGAAGCAGTTTGGACCCCAGATTAAGATCCTCTACGGAGGCTCTGTGAAGCCGTCGAATGCGGCCGAGATCCTGAAGCTGGCGAACGTCAACGGGGCGCTGGTCGGCGGCGCCAGCCTGAAGGCTGTGGACTTCCTTGCGATCGCGGCCGGCGCTTCCTAATTCCCTCGGAACTGTGACGTTTCGGGCCGTGCCCGGGGGTTACATTTCCGGACCAATCGTGTAGAGACGCCCATCTTCACAACCCACGCGAAATTGGTGAGGGCCGCCCTGCGGCGCATCCTGCTCGCGATGGAAGTAACGAACTCGGACCCCAGATGCAGACCGTCCTTATCGTCGTCCACCTCATGATCGTCACGGCGCTGATCGGCGCGGTGCTCCTGCAGCGCTCGGAGGGCGGCGGTCTCGGCATCGGCGGCGGTGGCGGCTTCATGACCAACCGCGGCACGGCGAACCTGCTGACCCGCACCACGGCGTTCCTGGCGATCGGCTTCTTTCTCACCAGCCTCGTGCTGTCGTGGCTCGCCGGTTTCGATCGCAAGCCGAGTTCGATCATCAATCCGACCAACTCGCCGTCGGCGCCGCTCGGCGGCGGAAGCGGTGGTGGCCTGCTGGATTCGCTGAAGAAGCAGGACGCTCCGCCGGCACCGCCCGCAGCGCCGTCAGGTCCGCAGGCGCCGCGTTCGCAGTGATGCATCTTCGGTGATGCATCGCAGCTCTGCGCCAGTGGAACTTGCGCAGAGCATCAACGATCGCATTTAACGCGCTGGCGCGACGCGATTTTCGCAGTCACCCACAGCATTCGTTTTTCGTTGGATTGGGGTCCGATTCGTTTTGGCGAATCGTGATCCGTGCGTTAGAGGTTGGGCCCCATGG
>FRDC01002402.1_pt1 | contig 13832 bp, 14 predicted proteins | sample 1106171 | NCBI WGS metagenome assembly FRDC01 (sample SAMEA3930566, study PRJEB13176) | freshwater metagenome | biome: Drinking water system; feature: drinking water; material: water | place: Singapore | collected 2014-12-20
CGTTCCAGACCCGATCCGAGGCGATAACCGCCGAGCATGACTGGCTCATCGAGAATTGGCTGAGAACGACTTACACCTAATGAGGTCCTCATGACGGCGCAAGCCCTCCAACACTTGCAACCAGGCCAGCGCTACCGAGTCCGGGCCAAAGGACACCGAACCCACACCAGAATCTTTCTCTATCACGAGACACGCTTCGGGAACATTCCCTGCGCGGTATTCAGCGCACAAGTCCGAGGTCCGCTTGATGTCCAGGTCCTCGCGCCAGGCCGCATACGCTATAATGGGTCAACCCCTCCACGGAGCGAACTCAGCGTGCCCCATTGTGACCTCGATTTCTGCGACCCGATCGGCCCGATCGGCCCTTGCCGGAGTGACCATTCTTCGTTATCATAATCGCATGGATCCTGGATCCCTCTTGATCCAACTCCTCTTAGTCCAACGCTTAGCCCAAGGCCCTGGGCATATCCAAAAAGTGTGCGCTCAAACAGCCGATCCCATCGCCTGCTACGATGAATGGCGTAACACCCGCGATCTCGGCGATGCCGTGATGATGGGAAATTGGAACGTGCTCCCCTACAAACCCGGATCGTTCTACTACTATCAAGATCCTGAACCATTACCCCCAGCCGTTCGTCCAACCTGCGAGCGCCGCTCGACTCCTCCGCAAGCTTGTTATTAACGTAGTGCGGCTCCTCGACACGGACACATACCGATCTCCGAGATCCTTTTCTTGGCATCGACGCCATCTCACGATTCATCCATTCCGTTTCACCTAATTTGAAAGGAGACTATAATGGCAGGATTCAACAAGACAGTGCTCATGGGCAATCTCACCAGGAACCCTGAATTACGATTCAGTCCATCTGGGACGCCGATCGCATCGTTTGGGCTTGGCATCAATCGTCGCTGGAAACAAGGAGAGGAACTAAAAGAAGAAGTCACCTTTATCGACATAGTCGTGTTTGGAAAACAAGCTGAACATTGCGGGCAATATCTGACAAAAGGAAACAGTGTGATCGTGGAGGGACGGATCCAACAGCGGCGCTGGGAAACTGAAGACGGTCAGAAACGAAGCAAACATGAAGTCGTGGCCCAAAGTGTGACATTCCTGCCCAAAGAAACCCACCAACCAGAATCACACCCCGCCGAAGAACACGAACAGGATGAAATCCCAGCTTAGCTCCTTTCTTGGTATGGGTAGAGCGAGAACCCAGTGAGACGCAGTTACCTTCGCAGCCCACTCTGCACCGCAGTTTCCAATACCTGATGGTGCAAGGTTCCGTAATACCCTATAGCAACGCACACTACGGGCCTCTATGCCAAGCCAAGTCTTCCATAACCAAACCCGTGTTTGAATTCGACTACGCCTTCGCCATTTATTATCGCGAGTTTCGATGAGTTACTTCAAGTCAGAAACGGGTACGACTAAAGCATGCAGGGTACATAGATGAGCTTGAGGGTCCTCTCAAATTCCTCATAGGTAACGTCCGATATTCCTGTGCCACGATCCTGCTCTACCAATCGCAATGAACGGTTATTGATATCTCGGTCTCGCCTCCCTCGACCACAGTCAAGACCCGCTGCATCAGCCACAATTACCTGTAAGCTTCTCGGATGGCTCACGGCGTTCTGGCATACCCATCATGACGGGCATGTCAGGAGTACAGCAGGCTCCCTGTGCTTCTCTGTCCTGTCCGAAGACTTGCGCGTCTTCCATTGTCTTGTAGGCTTCCCAGGGCATCCCCGATGGATCTTGCACCCAAGACTTATCGGATTTGGCATAGCAGCACACCGTTTCCCCTTCATCGAAGAGGGAGACCTCAGCGCTTGCCAACCGTTGACGTATCTCTGTGAGTTCTCCATCCTCTTCAACCTGAATGCCAAGATGATCGACACCTTTCGTCAGGGCGCGAGTGGAGATGGCGAAGTTCACGCGGGGATCTTCCAGCAGCCACTTGGCATAATCGGGTTTTCTTTTCACCGGTTCCGCTCCAAACAGGGCGCTATAAAAACGAATGGATTCTTCGAGCTTTTCAACTCCAATGTGAACGTGAAACCATTTCATGTTAGGTCCCTCCTTTGATGTGTCCTGCAATCCTCACGCCCGGCTTTCTGAGATAAACTGGCGAACCCGATCGGCAATCTCATCGCGGCTCTTGCGAAAGACGATGAGCCGCTGTTCGTAGGTTCCCGTCGCGTGCGCCGGATCATCAAAATTCCAGTGCAGCATTTGGGACGCGCCGGGAAAAGCCGGGCAGGTTTCCTGTGCCCGGTCACAGACCGTAACTACATAGTGAAAATGCTGAGTCAAATAAGGGTCAATTCGTTCCGACACATGGTGGGAAATATCCACACCCGCCTCAGCCATGACCGTCACGGCATAGGGATTAAGGCCGACGGGATGCGTTCCGGCGCTCACCACATCAAACTGCTCTCCGGCTAAGTGGCGAAGCCATCCTTCCGCCATCTGGCTCCGACAGGAATTCCCAGTACAGAGAAAGAGCACCTTCTTTTTCATCGCACCGGCTCCGCTGGAAACCAATCCCTTGTCCGATTGCAGGCCGCACACACGGACAGCATCACCGGCACCTCAACCAACACGCCTACCACGGTGACGAGAGAAGCACCGGATTCTGCGCCAAAGAGCGCGATCGCAGTGGCGACCGCAAGTTCAAAGAAGTTGCTGGCTCCGATGAGGGCGCCGGGTGCGGCGACTGCATAGGGCACCTTCAGCCATTTCATGAGGCCATAGGTCAGCGAGGCATTGAAATACACCTGAAGGAGCAGCGGGATGGCAATCAATGCCACATGCCACGCTTTACCGCTGATATTCTCAGCTTGAAAGGCAAAGATCAGCACCAATGTCGCCAAGAGCGCGAGAATGGTGATGGGGGCAAAGCGGGGAAGGAGGGTCTGTTCAAACCATTCCTTGCTATGGTTGCGAATGAACCATTGTCGGAGCAGCACGCCGATCGTTAACGGAATCACGATAAAGGCCAGCACCGAATAGAACAGCACTTCATAGGGAACGTGTAGTGAGGACGCGCCACTGACCAGAAAGGCCACCAGCGGCGCAAAGAGGACCAACATTATGAGGTCGTTCACCGACACTTGCACCAGCGTATAGGCCGGGTCGCCGTCGGTGAGATAGCTCCACACGAAGACCATCGCCGTACAGGGAGCCGCCGCCAGGATAATCGCACCGGCTATATACTGGTCAGCGTCTGCGGGGGTCATCCACGCGGAAAACACGAAGCGGAAGAAGAGCCACGCGAGGAAGGCCATCGAGAAGGGTTTGACGATCCAGTTCACAAACAAGGTCACTAGTAACCCCCGAGGCCGCTTGCCGACATTGCGCACGGCGGCAAAATCCACCTTCATCATCATTGGGATAATCATTAGCCAAATCAGTACCGCGACAGGGAAATTGACGTGGCTGCTTTGTCCGAACTCCATGCTGCGCAGGAATTGCACAGCAGCCGGAGCCGATTGGCCGAGGACAATCCCGGCCACCATGCACAGTCCGACCCAGACAGTCAGGTAACGCTCAAAGAGATTGAGTCGCTTGGCTGTGGCCTCAACTGCCGTGGTGGTCAGTACTGATTCCATATTGTGCATTCTCCCAAATCAATATCTATTGATATAACAGAGCCAAAAAAATCAACAGCACCGAGTAGTAGAACGGGCCCCCTTTGCTGCTTTCTTGAGCGTGCGAATCAACTCTTCCGCCTCGTCGAGGGCCTGGTCGTTCAGCGCGTAGTACATCCATCGTCCTTCTGCACGGTCCCGAATGAGACCTGCCTCTTTAAGTACTCGTAAATGGAAAGACAGGCGAGACTGCGCAGCCTTCAGTACCTCGGTGAGCTCGCAGACGCAACGTTCACCGTCTCGAAGACGATCCAGTATGTCTAGCCGGGTTTCATCCGAGAGCGCATGAAACACAGCCGCTGCACTTTTTACATCGAAAATGGCGTTCGGCATGACAAGAATATACATCAATACATTTTGATTGGACAAGAGCTGCCTAGGTGATGCGTTCGGTCTTGATGCGCATTCGCACTATTCATCATTGCGTCGGGGGAGGCAGACCTAGCCTGCGCCATAAGCCGTACAACATCGGAATGACCAGCAACGTTAACACCGTGGACGATATCATGCCGCCGATCATTGGTGCGGCAATCCGTTTCATCACGTCAGCGCCAGCTCCGGTGGCCCACATGATGGGGAGCAAGCCACCCATGATTGCTGCCACTGTCATCATCTTTGGCCGCACGCGCTGAACTGCTCCTTCCATGACTGCCTCTCGTAAGTCCTGGATAGAAACCATCCGGCCTTCCTGCACGCGCCGCTCGTACGCTTCATCAAGGTAGACGAGCATCACGACGCCCGTCTCCGCTGCCACGCCTGCCAAGGCAATGATCCCCACCCACACCGCCACGCTGAGGTTGTAGCCCAGGTAATGGAGGTACCAGATGGCTCCGATCACGGCGAAGGGAACGGAAAGAAGGACGATTAGGGATTTCGCAAGCGAGCGGAAATTGAGGTAGAGGAGCAACAGAATCACGGCCAAGGTCACAGGGACCACCAGCTTCAACCGCTCTTCAGCCCGTACCAAATGTTCGTATTGCCCAGTCCAGATCAGCCGGTAGCCGGATGGAAGCGTGACCAGCTCGCGGACTGCTCGTTGAGCGTCCTCCACGTAGCCGCGCAAGTCTCGTCCGCTGACCGACACCGAGACCAGGCCGGCGAGCGATCCCGCCTCATCTGCGATCGACGGGGGCCCCTGCGTGATCACCATCTCCGCGATTTGTCCAAGGGGGATCTGCGCGCCGGTCGGCGTGGGAATCAGTACCCGTTTGAGTCGGTCAGGATCGTCGCGCAACTCGCGCTTGTAGCGAACATTGACTGGGTAGCGTTCCCGACCTTCGACCGTGGTGGTCACGGTTTCTCCCCCGATGGCCGAAGTGATCACCGTTTGCACATCGCCCACCGTCAGGCCATAACGGGCCGCTTCACGCCGATTGACGATCAGATCCAAGTAGTAGCCCTCATTGAGTCGCTCGGCGAAGGCGCTTTTGGTGCCGAGCACGGTCGCCAAGGCTTGCTCGATTTCTAGGCCGATTCGCTCGATCGTCTTCAAATCCGGCCCCAGCACCTTGATTCCGACCGGACTTCGGACACCGGTCGTGATCATTTCCGTGCGAGTCTGAATCGGCATCCACCAGATATTGGGAAAGCCAGGGATGCGGAGTTTGGCATCCATCTCATCCAACAACCGGTCCCAGGTCATGCCCGGTCGCCATTGCGACTCCGGTTTGAGAGTGACGGTAATTTCCGCCATGCCGACGAAGGCTGGATCGGTCGCCGTCGGTGCCTTCCCCATCTTGCCGAATACTCGTTCTACTTCGGGGAAGGTCGTGAGTAAGTGATCCTGAACTTGCAAGACTTTGGTCGCTTCTGGGATTGATAGGCCTGGGACGGTGGTTGGCATGTAAAGAATGGTGCCCTCGTTCAGCGGTGGCATGAACTCCGCGCCAAGCCGAAAGAACATCGGCACTGTGATTGCTACTGCTGTAACCGCTAGTGCTAACGTTACCCAACTCACTCGCAATGCTCCTGAGAGGAGAGGTCGATAGATCGCGATCAGCAACCGGTTCAAGGGATTTTTGATTTCTGCTCGGATATTGCCGCGAATTAGAGCCACCATGAGCACGGGTGCGAGCGTCACCGAAAGGGCCGTGGCAAAGAGCATCGAAAAGGTCTTGGTATAGGCCAAGGGCGTGAACAATCGTCCTTCCTGCGCTTCCAATGCGAAGATCGGCAAGAACGACACGGCGATCACCAGCAGAGAAAAAAATAGAGGACGTCCCACCTGTTTTGCAGCAGCAATGACGATTTCCGTGCGGTTCCCTGAAGGAAATTGCTCCAATCGTTTATGGGCATTCTCGACCATCACGATCGCCGCATCGACCATTGCTCCAATGGCAATGGCGATTCCGCCCAACGACATGATGTTGGACGTAATCTTCAAATGGGCCATAGGGATAAAGGCCAACAACACCGCAACTGGTAGAATCACGATGGCCACTAACGCGCTTCGCAAGTGAAATAAGAACAGCACTGCAATCAGGCTGACGATTACACTTTCTTCGAGCAATTTCTCGCGGAGAACAGTGATCGCGCGATGAATGAGATCGGACCGATCATAGGTGGGAACAATGCGCACACCGCTGGGCAAGGCCGGAGTAATTTCTTCCAATCTAGCTTTGATGCGTTCAATCACGGCGAGCGCGTTTTCTCCGGCTCGCATGATCACAATGCCGCCGACCACCTGACCCTTACCGTCCAACTCGGCAATGCCCCGACGCTGATCCGGCCCGAGTTGGACATTGCCGATGTCACGCATCAGAATCGGCGTGCCTCGTCCATCCGTACCAACGGGAATCAGTTCTATCTCATCGACCGATCGGAGATAGCCTCGCCCTCGAATGATGTACTCGGTACCTGCCATTTCCAAGACCCGACCACTCACCTCAGCGTTGCTCTTTCGGACAGCTTCGATGACCGTTTGGATCGGAAGCCGATAAGCCGCTAATGTGTTGGGGTCGACTTCAATTTGGTATTGTTTGACGAATCCGCCGATCGCCGATACTTCCGCCACGCCAGGTACACTTTCCAGTTCATATCGTAGATACCAATCCTGCAGGCTCCTCAGCTGTGCAAGGTCGTGCGCCCCCGACTCGTCCACCAATGCGTACTGATAGACCCAACCAACACCGGTCGCATCCGGCCCCAGTGTCGGCGTTACGCCTGGCGGTAATTTGCCGGTGAGCTTCTGAAGATATTCGAGAACACGACTTCGTGCCCAATAGAGGTCTGTCTGATCTTCAAAAATAACGTAGACATAGGAGACACCGTATTCCGATACACCTCGGACGCGTTTAACCCTAGGTCCTGCGAGCAGAGAGGTTACGACCGGATAAGTAATTTGATCCTCAATAAGTGTGGGACTGCGCCCCTGCCATTCGGTGTAAACGATCACCTGAGCATCTGAAAGATCGGGAATGGCATCCAGCGGGACTTGAGATATGGCCCACAATCCCCAACCTGCCAACAGCAACACACAGAGGATAACGAGAACTGGATTACGTGCACTCCTTTCGATGAGTCGAGCGATCATGCTTTTATCCTCCCACTTCTCAGCGCAAAGGCGCCCGTCGCTCTCAACTACATGCCACTCCCTGCGACCAGGAATTGAAACTTTTCAGCTATTGGAGGTTGGCCTGGTATCGTCAGATGAGCGATGACAACCCAAGTACCGCCCATGCCGAACAGCACCTTACCTTCATAAAAGCCGTCCTTGGTGTGCGAAGCTGCGGCCTTTGAATCGGTCATGCCTGGCATCGGCATGGTATAGACGAACATGACTTGTGCATTGGTCACTGGTTTGCCGCTCTGATTCGTTACCCTGAGCTTGAGGAATACTTCCCCAGCCTTGGGCTTTTCGGGAAGGGTGGTGATGGTCAGAATGTGCCCGGCTACCTGTCGGGTCTCGGAGATCGCTTTCGCTGAACCAGAGTCCATACCCGGCATGCCGCTCATCCCTTTCATGCCTGACATCTCCTCCATCCCTTCCATCTTGGCTTCATAGGCGCCACGCATTTGCCAGTCGCCCATGCCGACCCTGCCCATCATGTTTTGCATGCTCGAGGCAGACGCCAATTTACTTTCCGCGTCCAGCAAGAAATTGGCTGATGTGACGATCCGATCTCCTTCCTTGAGTCCTTCCATCACTTCCACGTCATCTTGCCCTCTACGACCCAGCTTGACGGGCACCGGTTCATACCGGCCTTGGCCCAGATCCATAAACACGAGTTGGCGAAGTCCTGTATTCAGCACGGCTTCCTTCGGCACGACGAGAGTACTGACCGCATTCGTCTGCAACGTTACGTTCCCGTACATGCCTGGCTTCAGTCTCCATCCCGGATTCGCAAATTCCAGCCGCACTCCTGCGGTGCGGGTCTCGGGATTCATCGTCGGGTACACGTATGACACCTTCCCATGGAATGTTTCTTCCGGATAGGCGGCGAAGGTGACCCTGGCCGGCTGATTAATTTTGACGGCCGCCATTTCCGATTCGTAAATATCGGCGGAAATCCAGACCGTGGAGATATCCGCAATCTCGTACAGCGTCGTGCCCGGCTCCACATACTTTCCTGGTAGGGCCTCCCGTTTCATGACGATCCCGGAGGAAGGGGCATAGATCGTAAGCACCGGTTCAGCTTTGCCTTGATGCTCAAGCGCCACGATCTGTGAATCGGTCACATCCCACAGTCGCAAGCGCTCCCGCGCGCTTACCACGAGCGCATCGGCGTTGGCTTTTGCTTCGTCGAGTGGGCTCGAGACCAGTTTCGAACGTGTTTTCAGAGCGAGGAGATACTCGTCCTGCGTTGCCAAGAGATCCGGCGAGTAGATCGTGAAGAGGGGTTCACCTTTGCGCACCGATCGACCGATCGAATCGACAAACACCTTCCGAACCCACCCGGAGACTTTGAGGGTGACTTGCGTGAACTTGCGTTCATCGTAGCCGACCCTGCCGACGGTCCGGATCTGTTCCTCCAAGGTTGCTTGGGCCGCCGAGGCGGAGCGGACGCCAATCAACTGTCTCGCGACTGCCGGAACAACCACAGCCCCTGAAGGATGGTCGGAGATACCCGAGATCGGTTCCATGCCTTCCATCCCATGGTCCTTCACATCCCCACTTTCCTTCGTTCCTGACATGTCACCCATCATCCGATGATCGGCGAAGAATCCGACGATGATTCCAACGAACAGGCCGGCTATTATGACGCTGACAACAAGTTTCTTTTTGGCCAGGTACTGTCGCATGGTCATACCTCCCTTCTTAGCTGCTTTTATCCAAATCAGTTCCGATCACCTGTTCGAGTTCCGCAAGACGATGTTCGCGTTCGACCAGTGCTCGGTAATATTCATGCTGAAATCCCCGCCAGGCTCGCTGCGTATCAATAAGATCCAGAAACCCTCCCCTTCCCACGCGATACCCCACTTGCGCCGCTTCGAGATTCTGTACGGCCTGAGGAAGGATCGTGGTGTGATACAACCTGGCAACCTGTTCACTCGCCCGAACCTTCGCTAGGAGGTCTTTCACCTGAAAGCGAGTCATATTTTCTAACGTGTGCCTTTGAGCGCGCGCGGCTTCAACCGACGCAGCAGCTTCTTGGAGACCAGCGTCGTACTTTGGTTTGGTCCAGAACGAAAAGGGGAGGGTCATCGCCACATAGGCACCGAATCCATCGTTGGCTTGAAAGTTCTGAAAGCGCTGAAACGCCACGTTGAAGTCTGGGTAGTACTGACGCTGGGCAAGCGCGTGAGTGTGTTCACTGTGTTGAACAGCAAGGTCTGCGGCTTTCAGCTCCGGCCTAGTGTTCAGTGCAAGACGATGCAGATCGTCGATGATGATGTCGGTCGGCGTTAGGGACGGCTCGTGCGGGACGCCCAAAGGCGAGAGAGGGTCCCTGTCCAGGAGGGTATTCAGCAGCGCTGCTGCGGTCTCGCGATGCTGTTCCAGCACGGGAAGTTGCTGGTGCAACACAGATAGTTCGACCTGCGCCTTGAGCACATCGGCCTGTGATCCCTTTCCCGTCCGGAACTTCGAGTTCGCAATCTCGACGAACTGCCTGAGCAATTCGACCTGTTCCTGATGAATCTGGATTGCCTTGTGCGCAAGAAACAAGTCGTAGTAGGCGTCCTTGAGGCGAGCGATCAGTTCCCTTTCTTTGCCACGGACAACCTGTTCTGTCATTTCAGCCGACCGGCTCGCTATTTCACTCTTCAGAGCTAGTTTGCCGGGGAACGGGAGATTCTGCGAAAGACCGAAAATACTGTTCTGCGTGTGCGTGACGTTGAAGGTCTGCGGGAAATTCCACAATTGCACGGATAGCGTGGGATCATCCAGCGATCGAGCTTGCACAATCCGTTGCGAAGCGGCTTCCCATTGCTTGCGTGCCGCCACGAGTCCTGGATTTCTGGTTAAGGCTTCCTGGATCAAATCTGGTAACGCCAAGGGCAATTGTGCAGCCTGATCGGCGGCATAGACGACAAGGCGTCCATCTACCGCGAGGGTCATGCTCAGAACTGTTATGGACAGCAACAAAAATCGAAATGAACGAGTCATGAGATGGTCCTCCCTAGAGCCTTCTTGCCCGCATCTCATATTTTCGTCCCGCCATAGAAGAAATGACGGGAAGAGCTCACACTCGGAGCCGGGCAGATAACGCAATGATGGAACGATATAAGGAAGAACCGAAAAGATCAGATTCGAAGCACTGTGCTCGCGAGAGACTGATGCGGAGGAGAGTTCGATCCAAAAGAGGAATAGAGGGGGAAGAGATATTGGGATTGGCAGTTCACATCTGGACGTGCAGTCAGCACCTGGTCTGCCGCTGATCCATGATGATCTATGTATAACGAAGACAACTGTGGCGATGATTCAACACCCAGAGTTTTGAAGGCATCGCATAACTGCCGAACGGGCTGCTCTGGGGGAGTTGAACAGCCATTGGCCATTGAGGCATCGCTGATATCTGACAATGGCAAGACACAGGCATAGGCGTTGAAACTGAACGCCAGGAGGAACACCACGATGGTTACGGCGAGAACGGATCGGGAGTGATGGAAAGCTAATCGCATGGGGTGAGTCTATCCCCTTGTCAACTCAACCGTCAACCGTATTCCTAATACCGCAGCCCTTGATCGATGGATAAGAACAAAGCCACCACCCTTCTGGCTAGACGTGGAGAAATCTGCTCCAGCGGCATGCTTATTCATCAGCCGCCTTTCTTCTCAGTCTGACTGTCATCGTCATTCTTGCAGCAAGCAGACGCCTCTACACCTGACTGATTGTCAAGGCAACCTTTATAGGCCGCATAAGCCTTGAGAGCCCATTCTTCGCCGGGACACCCTTGCATCGTCATGGCAACTTCGAGGAATTCAATCAATTCTTCACGGGTAATCCCCTGCTCGTAGGCCATCCGTACGTACGCGCGAATGCACGGTTCGCAACGAATCGCAATCGAAATAGCCATGGCAGTGAGCAATTTGTACTTCGGTGCCACGGCCCCGTCCCGATACGCCTGTTGCCGCATGCGTAACAGACCTCCGGTGACCACAGGGCTCAGTTTCCGCAGTTCAGCAAACAGACTGTTTGGAGCATTCGCCTCCGGAACCATAACAATACCTCCTTCAACTGCGTAGTCCGACACCAACTAAGGGTCGCTTACTTGTCAAACATCTCGGCCCTGTATTTCGAGAACGGATTGTTAGCCGTCTCGACAGCCTTTATTAGCGCCTCCTGGCTCGTCTTCTTTGGATCAAACGTCACTAATGCACGGGCGTTCGAGTAATCGGGGAACACGACCCACTTCTTTCCCATGCTGAACACCACCTCGCTGACGCCAGGTACCTTGGCCAGCGCGGTCTTGACATCTTTGACGCACCCCCCGCAGGTCATCCCATCGATCTGCAATGTCACGGTCTGTCGGTCTTGGCTTCCGGCGACAAGTTCCCCAAATCCGGTCAGGCTCAGAGTCACCACACCAATCACGATCATCCTATGAACGAGTCTCCACATGGTCGGTTTCCTCCTGTCCATCGGAACATCATTGGCCCAACCAATAAGGGGCCAGAACCAGGGCCAATGCCAACGACGCCATGATACAAAACCATGTCCTGGTCCTGTTCCCACCCTTCGTATCTCTTTGTACACACACTTCTCCTGGCACACATCGCGCTGCCTCTGGCTTTCGATAGGCAAGATACAAGCCGATACCCAACAGGAGTATCGTCAGGCCGATGAAGGCCGGTCGATACGGCAAGAGCCCCTTCAAGATTCCAGCCGTCCCGGCCCAAAATCCCGTGGCTCCGATTCCCACACCAAGCGCTGCGAAGACCAGCGGCCCAAGGCAGCAGACAGAAGCCAGCAACGCCGCGCTCAATCCACCGACCGAGCATATTGTCACCGGATTGGTCGGCGGTCTGAGCTTGGAAGGAGCGTCCTCGCACGGGCTCATCGCCGTCATCTCCTTGTTCGGCGCTCCACCTGCACTTCTGCTTTCTTTTCCAATCTTTTGAGAATCGGGCAGCGATCAGTTGGCTGACCTGCCCGGCAGGCCCGAATCAAACTCTTAAGCGCTTGAGCCAAGAACTGTAAGGCCTGCACCTTGGCCTCCACACACTGCAATTTGTCTTCTGCCTTTCGCTGCACATCGCCACATCGCGCCCGCGAACTCACGCGCAGATTCAGTAACTCGGTGATCTCCCGCAATGTGAACCCCAGCGCCTGCGCATTTTTGATAAACCGGAGTCGTTGTTCTTCTTCTGAACCATAGAGTCGATATCCCGACAAGGCTCTCGCGGCTGGGACAAGCAGATGAAGCCGCTCATAGTACCTCACCGTTTGAACGTTGACGCCGACCGCTTTCGCCAACCGACCAATCGTGCGTTCCGCTGCCATCACATCATTTGTCCTGTTGATAGTTGGAATTGTACACCCTGTACCACGGTACAGAGTCAAGGGGGATGCGAGCCCCTCATGGCGCTCATCGCTCCGTAAGAGGTCTCATGGATACATGAACCGGGCTCTTGAAACGACGTGATAACCGATGGGAGCTACACGAGCGGAATGACGCGAAGAGTTTTGATACGCCTGAGGCGATTCTCCGGAACGGAGTGCGTTCGGGATCTGAGCCAAGTCTTCCATAACCAAACCATTGTTTTCACGCTGCTCCACTCGAGGAACACGTACGCGATAGGTGCCAGCGGCACCTTTTGCTTGCCATACCTACGGAAACTGCACGCAGGCGATATCGATATTCCCATCGAGACTCTTATTGGAATCCCCATCCCTAATGATGGCGAACTCTTTAAATGGTCAGGCTCCGTCTATGTCGAATACGAGGGGCAGGATCTCCTGACACCGAATCGCCTAGAATGGTCTGGATCCATCAGTAAAATCGAACCGACCGTGATCGGACACTACCTTCTGTCCACAGACGACACCATGGGGCCCATCGACCCCAACGCCACCGGATCCACACCCACATTCCCCTCCCACTGAGCTACTCCGTTCTACTTCCTATGCATTCCTCCTACCCTACGAGGTTCCCATGCGTCCCAAACTCCGGCTTCTTCCGGTCTTATTTGTCATCCCAAGAAAGTCATCAGACAAACAGACTGTTGCTATCGTCCAAGCCAACGTCGCCAGCCAAGAGCTGGTCATTCAGCGCAACTTCCTCCAACGCCTCATCCGATCAACGACCAATTGGGTTCGCGACACCCGCCCGGGACAGCGCGCATGGGTCGACAGCCAAAATGACCTCAACATCGGTGACCTCCATCACTATGAACATACACCAAGTCTCAAACCGCGTCTCGATACTCAAGGAATTCACGACCTTTCCATACGCCTATTCAACAATACCTCCGTCGAACAGTGGGAATACGACACCATCCTCGTCGACCCCGCACTACTGTAACCTAAAAAATAGTTTTCACGAGCCATGGCGAGGGGATCAGTACCCAATCCCCTTCAAAAACACCAACATCCATCAACGATTTGACCTACAGATCAGCCCTTCCCCATCCCCTTTCAGCAGAACGTAATAGGTTGTACCGACATCTACTTGCGGGGAGATGAACACGAAGATGGGGAACGACACAGAGACAGGAAATCAGAACGGAACAGGCCCCCACCCAACCGAGGGGTCCCCAATCACCGTCGACCATATCCGCGATCTGCTGGCTGAATTGGA
>FRDC01002506.1_pt1 | contig 13831 bp, 12 predicted proteins | sample 1106171 | NCBI WGS metagenome assembly FRDC01 (sample SAMEA3930566, study PRJEB13176) | freshwater metagenome | biome: Drinking water system; feature: drinking water; material: water | place: Singapore | collected 2014-12-20
CGGCGCGAGGGGGAAGTCAAAGGCAGCGATTGTTGCAAAATCGATCCGAGGGCGGTCGCCACTAACCGTGCTCATCGCCGTGTTAACAAAACGGCGCGCGTGCATGAAGAGTTGAAGATATTTCGGCGATACGGCGTTTGAAGGCGTGATGGCGAGCAATTCACCCGAACAAGCTCCACTCTCTGACGCCAGCGCTGTCTTGTTGAGGTAAGGTCGAAGGCGACCGTAAAGAACATCGTTCTTGTGGAAGCGATTGCCAGCGCTCTTCATTGTGCCGAATGGCCGCGTTTGAATAATCTTTGTGCCGTGCGCCTCGATATCGTCCATTCCGACGAATGGTAGGTTCGGTACCGATTGGGGATCGACCTTTTCACCGCGAAGATTGGCTATTTCGCCAAGCTGCGTCCACGCCCACCCCTCTGGCAATTCCCACGGCATGTCGCTCTCCCGCTCCATGCTCTCGACCGTCATATCCATCACGCCACCAGCACATCGGAGAGCTCATCGAGCAAAGCCGGCAGCCGCGCACCGAACAGGCCGCGCGCCTTGACGATGCCGCCGCGCGCGGCAAATTCCGGCGCTTCCATCAGGTCTTCCGGCCTGATCTCGATATTGACGGCGAGGTGATCGCGGATCGCCATCAGCCAGGCCCGCTGCTCGTCCGTGTAGCTGCGCCCGGCCTTCTCCTCGCGCCCGAGCCAGAGGTTGAACCGCCCGGCGACGAGCGACGGCAGCGGCTCCAGCGCTTCAGCTTCGCCCAGGGCGTAGCGCACCAGCATGACGATATCGGCCAGCGTGCCGGCCGGGTTGCCGCGCACCTTGTCCGACGCGATGCGCTTGTAGGCCCGCCAGATGTCGATGGGTTCGAGCAGCCAGGGCGGCCGCTTCAGCGCCTCCTTCAGATCGTCCACCGCCTCATAGGTGAGCCGCCTTTGCGCATAGGGCAGCCGGTAGAGGATTTGCAGGGCGGTGAGTTCATCGCGCCGCTCTTCCAGAAAGCGCTTGAAGCGCGCGACCGTGTCCGTCGCCTTGGCCTCATCCCAGCCAGAGGAGACCACGGCATCGGTGGAGATCGTGTCGATGCGGATATCGGCGGCGGATTTCACCTCCTTGAGCAGGCGACGCAACGCCGGATCGTCGAAGATTTCCGCCGCCTTGTCCTTCACGGCCTCGCGCGCCTTGCGCTGCTCCGGCTCGGGCGCATCTTTCGGCACGCGCATCGCCAGAGCATCGGGGTCGATGGCGTCGAGCAGGCGCGCGGCCAGCCCGGCGAGATCGACGCCGCCCGTCGCCTTGGTGATGGCGGCGCGGTCCTTGTCGCCGATGCGCCGGTCGAGCGCCGCCAGCCGCGCGGCGAGCGTTGCGAAGGCGTCGTCGTCACGCCGCCCCGCCGCGATCTCGTCGATCAGCTTGTCGAACCCGATGACCCGGTCGCGCTCCAAAGGCTGCGAGACGGTCTTGAGGCTTTCCGACACGCCCACGGCGTCAATCAACACGAAGCGGGTTTTCGCCTCGGCATCGGGTGTCACCTCGCGGAGCTTTTCCGGCGAAATGGTCCGCGCGCCGCGGCCCTTCATCTGCTCGAAATAGAGTTCCGACTTCACGTCGCGCAGAAAGATCAGCACCTCGATGGGCTTCACATCCGTTCCCGTGGCGATCATGTCCACGGTGACGGCGATGCGCGGATTGTAGTCGTTGCGGAACGAGCGGATGAGTTGTTCGGGGTCCGCGCCATCGGTGCGGTAGGTAATCTTCTTCGCGAAGTCGTTGCCCTTGCCAAACACCTCGCGCACGGCGCCGACGATTTCCTCGGCGTGGTGATCGTCCTTGGCGAAGATGAGTGTTTTCGGCACTTCCCTGCGGCCCGGGAAAAGTTCGGTGAACAGCGTGTCGCGATAGGTTTCGAGCACGGTGCGGATCTGGTTTGGCACCAGCACCGAGCGGTCGATCTGATCCGGCGTGTAGGAGAAATCCTGATCAAGCGTCTCGTAGCGCTCGGCCCGCGTGCGCTTGTCGCGTACCGGCAGATCGTAGCCGGCCCTTACGGTGGAGCCGCGCTCGCCGATCTCGGTGCGGATGCGGAACACCTCGAAGCCAACATTGACGCCATCAACGACCGAGCGCTCGTAAGGATATTGCGCCACGAGGTTCTTGCCGAAGAAGCCGAGAGTATGCAGCGAGGGCGTGGCGGTGAGGCCGACCGTGAAGGCGTCGAAATACTCCAGCACCTGCCGCCAGGTGCCATAGATCGAGCGGTGGCATTCATCGGTGATGACGAGATCGAAACTCTCGATCGGGATCGAGGAGTTGTAGGAAACCAGCCGTTCGGTGTCGGCGCTCGCGGCCTCGAAGCTTGAGGCTTCCTCATCCTCCTCCGCCAAATCCTTACCGGAGAGCACGGAAAAGACCCGCTGGATGGTGGCGACGACGATCTGCGCATCCTTGTCGATGCCGCCCGGCCCAAGCTTCTGAACGTTGTAGATTTCCGAGAAGGACCGGCCCGTGCCGGGCGGGCGATAGGCGAGGAATTCGTCGCGCGTCTGGCGCACCAGATTGGCGCGGTCGGCCAAGAACAGGATGCGCTTGAACCCGGCATGGGCGAGCAGCCGGTAACTCAGCGTGCAAGCCGTGAAGGTCTTGCCCGCGCCGGTCGCCATCTGCACCAGCGCGCGCGGACGGTTCGCCGCCATCGAGTGTTCGAGCGCGGCGACGGCATCGATCTGGCAGGCGCGCAGGCCGTCCGTGACGACCGGAGGCATGGCGTGCAGCCGCGCCCGCAAAGTCGCGGTTTCCTTCAGCCAGAGGTCAAGCGTCTCCGGGCGGTGGAAGGCAAACACGCGGCGCGACGCCGGATCAGGATCGGCATGGTCGCGAAAGAGCAGTTCGGTGCCGGAGGCGACATACTCGAAGCGGACCTGACCTTCCTCGCGGACAAGGTGCTTCGGCACATCGGCGATATAGCGTGCAGCCTGCTCCGAGAATCCCGACAGTGTGGTGCCCTCGGGCTTGGCCTCGATCACGCCGCAGAGCCTGCGGCCGACGAACAGGCCATAATCCACCGGACCCGAAGCCGTCTGGAATTCACGCACCGCGACACCGAGCCCCGCGCCGAGGTTCATTTCGCCCCTCGACTGGATCAACCACCCGCACGCGCCAAGCTGCCGGTCAATCAACGACCGGGCTTTATCCTCGGGGTGGAAGGCGGATTCGCTCATTTGACGACTTTACGCGGGAAATCAGAAAATTGTGAAGGGAAGCTACCTCCGGGCAGCAGTTGAGAGACGGCGGAATACTGGAAGGTCGACAAGAGCGGGCGCGACAGACCTGATTTGATCCAATGCATCCGTAAGGTCGTGAGGAACAACGGCGCCTTCTGACGTGCCGATTGTGAGATCAAGCAGTTTCAGGAGAGCCTGCGCCTTTGCTTCGTCATTGATGATCGCGAGCTTCTTTGCTTCACCTTCATCGCCATAAAGGCCGTAATTGACCATCGACCAGCACTCGAACGGCACAAGAAAGCGGGCGACTGCGTCCACGGCTTCGGCGAATGCCTCACCTGAGGTTGCCGGAAGATCAGCAAGCGCGCCGCTGACCCCAGGCGTCACCAGCGACCGCTCCTGCGGCCAGACCTCGCGAAGGAACCGCGCAGCGGCCTTGTGGAAGAGAGCCGCAGCGGATGCGGGGTCTTCTTGCTCTTCGCTATCCTCGGGTGCGTTGGTTGTAGCCTTCGCGGAGAGGTCCCGAACGAACTGCTGGATCGCGTTTGCCGCCGATCCGCGCACTTCATCATCTAGCGTCCGCAGCATCTGTTGAATGCGCGGATTGGGCACCGCAGGCGCGCGGCCCTCGCGGAATGCATGAAGGGATTCGACTACCAGACTGAAAACAAGCCGACGGCGCGTGTCCCTGCCCAACCGTCGATCATTGGCGCGCTCGGCCATCGCCGCGCCGATGCTTTCCAACACTTTGGTGAAGTGCGTGCGCCGTGCAACGGCCCGCCACAGCGCTAGCGCGGCGCCGTCATCCTTGAGCAACGGCGTGATGAGATGTTCTTTGGCCCAATCGGGATCAGCGCGAAGGAAATTGGGCAGCGCCTCGATCATCCGGTGTTTGGCGATCAGTCCGCTTCGACCTTCCGCGGCAATCACGATGTCGCGCATCTGCCTTTCCATCGAATCTGCGGAGAAGGCTTGCGCTCCGGGTGGCAGGCTGGGGCAGGCGGCAAGAAACACGCCGACGAGCTTGCCTGCGGGCGTGTTGAGCGTGTCGAGGTCCATCGGCTCGCGGTCATCGTCGGCAACACGCGCAACGACGCTGAGGTCTGCCTCATCCGCTTCCTCAGGCTTGCGGTCCGTAATCTCTACAGCGATCGGCCAGAGACGAAGCCAGATCGGCAAGGCCAGCGGCAGCTTGACGACGTGTTTCTCCCACGCGTCCAGCCAGGCACAAATACCCTCGATCGCGCTTGAAAGCGTAGCATCAGAGAGCTGGTTCAGCAGGCCGAGAACCCTGCCAGCTTCCGCGCTCGGTTCCGCATCCGGCGCTGCTTGCCCATCCTGCTGGCGCGGTCTGTGCGCCCAGCCAAAGCGGTTCCAGACCTTCGGAAAGTCGTCGCCACCGTTGTTGGTGCTCACGAAGTCAGCCAGCACCTTGTCGGCATTGCCCTGCTGGTTGATCCAGTCGTTAGCGCGTTCTGCGGGGTCATCATCCCAGCCGCGACGCCCGGTCCCCAAAGCGACTTCGAGCGCTCTCAGCCGTTCGACGCCTGAAAGCGTGTCGAATTTTGCATCCGGCTTCGCTTCACGACGTGTGACAGTTACCCCTCCGGGGAAACCCTCATCGATCCTCATCTCCGCAAGTTCGGCGAATTGCGCCGTCTGGGCATCAAGCCAAGTCTTGGCTCGATCCGGCAGGACACCGCCGCCGACTTCTATTCGCCGTAGTTCCCGCAAGGACCAATACAGTCGCGCATTCTTTACCTCCGCAGGATCAAGATTCTTCGGCCAATGATCCCGTGGAGGGCCTTTCTGAATCCGGGTGACGATAACCTTCTGCGCTCCCCCGTTCATGTCGCGGAATCGGACGGCTCGAAGCTCGGTGATCTCCGGGAAGCCGTGCACATCCCAAAACCGATCCTGATCGAGCGCTGTGAGGAAGTCCGTCACCTCATCGGTGGGCGTAATCTGCTCTTTCCGCGACATCGCCGCCCACAAGCGAAGATGTACCGGCGAACCATTCGACCTCCAACGTCGAGCAAAGTATTGCGCCGCAGCGGGATCAAGCCCCGAAATCTTTGCGACAACGGCATGCAGCAGTTTCACCGACGGCGCGATACCGTGATGATATGCGTCTGGCTCGCCATCCTTGCGCGCTCTTGGAGCGTCAGCCACGTAGTACGCGCGCCCTAGGTCGCCAAGTTGCCATAGGCGCCTTTGTCTATCCCAGCCAAGCCTGCGAGCAATATCCAGGCCGTGATTGACAGCAGCTTCCAACGCATTAGCCAGCGATGTCAGAAAGGCGACATCATCGAGGTTTGCCAGTTCGAGCGCGTTCAGATCAACCAGATCCCCGCTGGTCAGGCAAGCGGACAGGATGTGATCGACGGTCTTTGGCTTGCGCGGCTTCTTGACGTAGTTCCATCGCCAAGCATCAATCGCTTCGACCTTGAGGCGCGGCGCAACGAGAGCAACGATGGCGGAAACCACCGCGCCGGACCGGTCACCTGCACGCAGTCTCTTCTGAATGCCGTAAATGGCTGTTCCGTTGCGTCCTTCAGATTGGGGCTGTGACCAGCTTTCTTCAATCAGCCGCCACGCCGAGGCCCACGGCTCCGCCAGATCGCGAGCACCTGGACCGGTCAATAAGTCCTCAACCGCGATGCGCTCGATCCGCTGGCCTGGCTCGAGCTTCAGCGCCCAGTCGATCGTTCCCTGCTCAGCAAGGCGCTTGTTCAAGAAGGCGATGATCGTTCGGAAACTCTCGCGGTCGTTCGGGTCAAGATAAGCCCAGGGTCGGATCATGGCTTCCATCCCCGGTCGGCTTCAGCGCAAATCTTGACGATCACATCAAGCCACTCGATCTCAGCCTTCGCGTCCGAAACCAGCGCCGACAGACGCACACGTTCACTTGCGTTGCTTCTCCGGAAGAAGTGGTCGAAGAGGTCGCGGTCGGACTCCTTGGCCGCAGACCGCGATGTTCTTACAATCCTTCGCAGTTCGGCATCGACAATTTCTTTCTTCCCATTGATCGCGGACAAATCCGCCCATCGTTCAAGGGTCGCGCGTAGCGCGTCGTGGCTGTTCTTTGAATCGTAGTGAATCGGTGTTATGCCGCGCCCATTCCAGTCCGCTAGTGCGACCGCGTCAGGCGAGCTCGTGCCGAAGAAGGTGAAGCGCTCTTTCAAGTCATCAAAGCGCTTGCCGTCCGCTGCGACCGCATTGAGCAGATAACGCATAGGCGGATCGTTGGCGCTGTAGCCCACCAGCACCAGATGATACAGGCGCGCAGCATCATAGATAAAATCCGGAACAACGCGTCGGCGCAGATAGAATTCGCCGAAATCTTGATCTGACAGAACAATCTCAGAAGTTCTCGCCGGGTTCTTGTCGAGTGCGCCATGGATATGGAGCACGCCCGAGAACTCCGAATGTCGCGATGGCCTTGGTATCGAGCCGAGGGAATAGGTCTCTACGGGCGATCGAAGGCGCTGGGCGGCGATTTGAAGCAGCAGATCGAAGTTTGTTGTTACGATCGTCTTGGCGCCGCCGCGATCGGCAAGGGCTATGAGCGCCTTGTGGATCGTGGCCGGGCTCGTTGCCCCTGAACGCAGGATCGTGGCGACAGTCCGCCTTACCTGGCTATCGCCACGGGTTTGATCGTCGAGCCGACGCTCGAGCATGCCGAGAACAACATCAAAGTCGCCGACGATGAACCGCTTCACTTCAGCAGTCTGCCGATCGGTCAGGCCCGCACAATTGGCCTGCCATTGGTTGCAGGCTCCCGGCGGCAATCCCGTTAACACGCTGTGCGTCGAAGTATCGAGTGTGGCATAGACGTCGAGAACAAGTTGACGAAAATCCGGAAGCCCAGCGGGCCGGGAAATGCCTGCACCACAAATGAACAACACTTCCCCGCGCGCATGAGCCAGCAGGAGCCGCTCTGGTATCGCGGCCAAGCCATCACCCATCGAGATGACGCGATCTTCACTGCTCATGGGCGATACCCATTTGAAGAGAGAGCAGCGATTTCGATACCGCCGCGACTACCCATCAACGGCACCCGCATCTGCGCAGGCCGATTGGAGCTTCTCCTTGATTTCCGTTGGCAGCTTGCTTTCCGCTCCCTCCAGCGCTTCGCGCCACTTCGGTCCGCGGTCGCGCGCTTCGATGTAGGCGAGGCCGAGATCGAGCCTGGACGAACTGTTCGCAAGCGCTTCGATCATCACTGACGCCTGTTCGAGATCCTTGCGGGCCTTGCTCGCGCTGTCGCGGTCAGCACGGCGCAATTCTGAAACGATCAACTTGTGGACCGCGAACCGCTCCGGTGATGGAACCAGCACCGCAACGCCGCCCTTGTGCAGCAGCACCGAACGAACCGGCTGATGGATCAGAAAATCGAGATAGCGAAGTGGTTGCGCGGAGGCGCCGCCAAGCGCTGGCATAGGAGCCGGTTCGCCTGCAAAGTCGTCCTTGCTTCGGTTCGGTGTGAGGAATTCGACCTTGAAGCCCGCTGCATTGCTGAAGCTGGTTGTCGCCATCGGATTTGCGAGGCTCGGGATTTCTCGGAATGTCGGGTCCACCAGCCGAAGCGCTTCGAGAACGGGCGGAATTGAATCGTCGACCGAAACAGAAATGGAGTGGAACTGGGCGAAGTCGACATCACCCGTCATGAGCGGCGCGCTTGGCAATCGAACGCCGAGCAGGCCCGCGTAAGTCTGGAAGGCGGCGGTGCCGACTAGAACGCCATGCAGGCGAAATAATCCGGCCCGCCATAGGACATCAACGATGTCGCCAACGAGCGCAGGGGGTGAAGGCAATCCCGCTGCCGTCAGAGAGGTTACGAGTGAACGGCGCTCGCGGTAGTTGGCTTTGACCCTCTTAAAGCGTTCAACACGTGCTGTAACGTCGAGGTCCGCGACCGGGCCGACGTATTTTGAGAAGCGCTTGCTGTCGGCGTTCGCTTCGCCGCGGTTGTAGCCCTTATAGTACCAGAACTGCTGGCCGTTCGCGCCTTTCACCTTGGCGAATGAGCCGTTCTCGGGAAACGTCTCGTCGAACTCGGCATCCAGGCATCGCTGGATCAAGTCCGAGAACATGGTCTGATGGGCAAGGCTAAGTGGCTTCACTGGCGGTTATACCCAAATCTTGATTTTGCGGATAATGCCGTCGATTCCGACTGTACGCAAGAACATTATGCCCAAAAGAACAAATTGGGCATAATGACGTCGATCTTGCTGACGGGCTGACACCAAACCGCCCGTTAGCCCGAAATAAATCAGCAACTTAGCAGTTGCTCTCGTTTTGCTGTCGAGGCTGTCTGCGATCCCGTAACCCACGGAGATCGCTCATGAAACGCCGCAAAGTTCATCCCGCTGACGCCGCCAACGCGGCGGTCCTTGCCCAAGCCATTCGCTTCGACGTGGCTCTGTTCCTCGGAACCGGGCGCTACGCCCGGGCGAGCGCGCCGACGCTTGAACAGGCCTGGATCGAGGCGATGCGCCTCGTCGCCGAGAACCCGAGCCCGTTCGGCAAGCGCCAGCCGCTGATCTACGGCGTCACCGCCGAAGGCCGGTCGGCGCTCGTCGCTTCGAACTGAACCCAAACCGAAGGAGCACGATCATGACCACGGAAGCAACAACCTACGACAGGAAGTTCAACGCTTAAGCGGTGCGCAGCGCGCCGGGCTGAAGCCCGGCGAGTTCGAAGTGTTCAAGACGCCTGATGCCCGGTTCGGCTGGCGGACAATTGCGTCTGCCAGCGACGACCAAGCGCCGATCCAGAGCACGGAGCCCTTGCAGGCAACGTCGCCGATCAGCCCAAAGCCCGGCAAGCGCAAGGCGATCATCGAGCAGGCGCAGGCGGGCGCGCTTCCGGCAGCGCCGGACTTCTCAAAACCGACACATGCGCGGTTTCGGGCGAAGCTCGCCAAGCTGGTAGCGCTTGCCGAGGCAGGCGATGTCGAAGGCCTCAAGGCCATCGAAATCAATCCGGTTTCAACGAGCCCGAAGGCCATGGCGCGCTATCGCGATCTCGCGATTATCGCCATCGAGGCGCGTACCACGGCAGCTTGATCCCGCTGCTTTCAGATCCGGCCCCAGTCCGCAATCGCCCCATCGACCCCACTTCGCCGCGAACCCGGGTGCGAACCTGCGAACCTCAAGCGGGTGCGAACCCGGTTCGCACTTTTGCCGCTGGCGATGGATCGCGCTGCCGCCGCCCGCATACAAAATGCGCCAGGAAGAACCTAAAGGGGCGCCCCTCCGGCAGGCGAAGGGTTTCGAAGCGGTCCTTCACATGGCGCTCACTTCGCGCGCGCGATACGGCATAACCGGAAGACGGCTTCACAACCCTTCGGGTCTTCACATGCGAAAGCCGGGATAGGCGAAGGCATTGGCGATGGTCGCGCAATCTGCCTCGGACACGCCCGCGCTGCGCGTAATCGCATACCAGCCACCTTTGACGGCTTCTTCCATGGCGTCGACCATGGCGCTGGCTTCAGCAGGATCGAGGAGGAAGCGCGGCGCCTGGCTCAGCATGTTGCGGGCATTGGCCCAGCGACCAAAATCGCCCGCCGCCATGGCAAGGTCGCGGCGATCGGTGCTCACCGGCACGGACGGCGTGAGATCATAGGCTGGCGAGAGCCGCCATTCGCGTTGCGGCGCGATCACGGCGTGATTGCGTGGGTGATCGTCAATGTTCGAGATCAGCGCGTTGAACAGCATGCGCCGGAAGAGTTCGGCTGCATCACGCTTCGGGTCGGCACTTATCCGGCGCAGTTCCTCGGCCAGCACGATATAGGACCAGCGCTCACGCTGGGTCTCGTCGGCGCGCAACAGAGTGAGGGCGCTCACCATGCGGGCACGTGTGTAACCCTTGGCGGCCTTCTCGCGATCGAAGCGCTTGACCAGCAGCACGTCCCGATCGCCGATCGTCTCGATACGGCTTGTGGCGGTGAGAAGGCCGCAAGCGCGGGCCAGCAGGAGCATGGCATGCTCAACCCGCGCCATGTTCCATTTGTCGTCGGCACGGTTGAACTTGGCGAGCCACAGCCCGTCCGCATCCTCGACAACAGCTTTCGGCCGCGCGCCGCCCATCGAGGTTCCGAGCAGCAGCAACTCTTCCACCTGCGCCGCCTCGGTGTCCGTGGCACGCGGCTCGTCGTTCACCAGCCGATCGGCGATCTCGTGAAGGCGGGCAAGATCGAGCGTGCGGTTAAAGACGCGCACGGGTGCAGGCGGCGCTTGTCCCAGGCCGAAACCAAGCGCTCCGGCGCGGTCGTCGGGCGAATGAAGGAGATAATCGAGTTCGCCAAGTTCGGTCAGCCCGGCGTGTTTCTCGATGACGCGACGCCCCCAATAGTCGGGCCCGGCATCGCGCAACGCGCCGAACAGGCCCTTCATCAGCACCGTTTCATAGGTGCGCGCGCCGAGCTTCAGTTCTGCCGGATCGATTTCAACAGCATCGGGCCGCGCGAGATAGCTTCGGCCATAGACGAAGCGCCCGGTGGTAACGCCTTGCCGGTTCGTCTCGCGGACGTAGCGTCCTGCGGTGACCGCCTCGGCCTCACCGGGCAGGGTCACATAGACGAAGCACTCATCCGCACCTGTTGGCGTTGCTTTGCGCATCGGCTTGTTCCCGAAACCGGGCGCCACTTTCGGGGCCGATGCGTCAGAAATCATTGTCGAGCGCCTTTCGGCCACCGGCCTTGTCGCGGCCCTGCGCCTTGGCCAGCGTCATGCCTTCCTCGTCGCTCAGTGGATCGGCGACACGGCCCAGCTGATCGGCCAGCCCCATGGCCCAGAGCAGCCCGGCATAGATGGCGATCCCCGTGGAGGGCTTGCCGCGTTCGGCATCGCCGATCACATGCCGGTCGACGCCGATTTTGGCCGCGACCTCGGCAATGGAGAGGTTGCGCCGCAGCCGCGCCGTGCGAATGTTCGCCCCGAGGGTCTTCAACGCCTGCTCGACCTCATAGGGCGGTGCGGCAAGCAAGGGGTTGCGGGCAGCCATGGCGTCTCAAGGCTCCATAAACGGAAACTTTGGCACCTTGAGACGCCTAACAGAGAAATCCTAACAATTCAAGACTTGGGGCCGCAAGACGCCAAAACCGCAATTTTTGGAACCTCAAGGCGCCACAGTTGAGAGTAATGGACTACTCGGCAGCCTCGTCGTCCGTCGTATCATCGGCGGGAAGCTCGCGAACGTTTGCATTCGTGACCTGCCAGCGTTGGCCGACCCGCTCAAGATCACCTGTCACGATAACCTGCGCCTGGGCATCGTGGGCCTGTACAGCAGTGCTGTAGTTGGCCTGGTCCAGAATTGCCCGAACCGACTGCATCTTGTCCTCAACGATCGCCTTCAGCGTGACCACGCCTTCGACCTCGTCCTGATCTCGCTTCAGTTTGTGCACAGTGCCGTAAAGCGTGACGTCGGCCTTGGGCTGACGGAGCCTGAAGTTCCGCGCAGCTTCGTTGAGGATTTCCGCATCATTCTGCGAGAAAACGACCTTTCGGTGAGCCTCCGGTGTGGGCCGGGTCCGCGCCCATGTCAGGCTGATATCAAGCCCATGGGACTGTTCGATCAGCCCTGCCACCGCTTCGCACAGGTTCGCGCTGACGCCTGAGGCGACGGCGTTCTCGAAGGCTGCGGCATCGCCAGAAAGTGCCATCTCGGCGGCCGTGCGCGAAGCTTCGAGCGCACTCATCAGGCGGCGCGTGACCATTCGTTCCATGGGCTCATCGTCGAGATTGGCCCAAGCCTGATCGAGGGGAAGCTGAACAGGTTGCAGCAATGGCGGAACAGGCGCGAGAAGTGTCACGACGAAGCTGCCATGTTCCGTCTGGCCAAGCTTCACGCGCCGCATGTAGTCATTCGCTTCTTTATTGGCGCCCGCCCGATAGAGCGGCTGTGGTGTCTTTGCCGCACAGGCAGCGGCGAGCAGCATGTCACGGGCCTGGGCGACGATCTTCACGCCCGCGTCCAGGAGGACCGATCCGTCGTCATCGCCGCCGAAAGCGCGCACGCGCACGACATCGCGGTCCGCACCGACGAGATCGCGGTAGGTTGCGAGTTCATCGCGTTCGGTGACTTTCGCAAAAACGTCGATCAGTCGGGAAACGGCGGAGGCATAATCTGCCAGACGGTCAGTGCGCGGCAGAATGATCTCAGGCCGATCAGTTCCGCCATAGACGTCCGCATGCGTTCCGAACACGTCTGTCTTCGTCCAGCCCTCGCCACGCGCAAACGCCGCGAGCGCCGCCGGCGAGATCGCCCGCAATGCTTCAACGTCGAGGATTTGCGCTTTCATGCGATGGCTCCACTTCTGGCCCGTTCCATTAGTGCCTTGAGGCTGTCGACGTCGAACCGATTGTTATTGTGTATCGAAATCGTAACACTTTCGTTGTTCTGGGTCTCAGAAAATCCCGCAAGACTGGCCCAGTAGGCGCAACGCCGCAGGATCAGTTGCTCCGGGGTGACGCTCAACCACTCCACTTCGGCAGCGGGCAGAGAGAGAACGACCAGAATGCGGGGAACCATCGTCTGTTTCCGCAACAGGTCATAATTGCGGCGCTTCAGCGCATAGCGATACGCCTCATTTGCCGCCTCGCCAAGATTGATCGTTGCCTTCAATTGAATGTTCAATTGCGGTCGCGACAGCCCACCAGCGTGGATCTCAATGTCCACGCCGTCCCGATCCAACTTCGGCTCGGCGGTTACATAGCCAGCGCCGGCTGCTACAGCCGCGACATAGGCGCGGGAAAGCGCTTCTTCCCGGTCGTTGGGTGTCATCAACGAATCAATCATTGGCAAGCGGCCTCGTGTCGCCATTGTAAGCAAGGTAATTTGCCTGTCTCCCGACGGCAACTATCTCCCTGAGCAACGCCTCGGCATCCGTCTCGATCCGGCTTTCGGACATGTAGGAGACCAAGAGGGTCATTTCGCCTTCATCCTCATCTGCATCTTCGAAAGTTCGGCTAAGCCGCCCGCTACTTGTCCTGTACGCGCCGTGCCTGGCGGGCGAGCTTCAGCACATCCTCGGCAGAAAGCCCCTTGGTGGTCCGCAGCAGCGCCGCGAGCTCGCGCGGCTGCTGCTTGATGATGTCGGAGAGGTCCGAGGCAACCTTGCCGGCGCGGGCAAGGAGTTCGTCGACGTCGCAGGCGATCACCTGCGCAATCGCCTTGACCTTGTCCTCTGCGGGCGGCGGGAACTCGTCGCGCTCGACCTTGGACAGATAGGTGGGGCTGACGCCGATCATCTTCGCCATTTCGCGAAGCCCGATCTCGCGCGCCTCTCGCTCCCGGCGCACGAACTCGCCGAACCGTTCCGTGGACATGCCTGCCACTCCCGCTGCCTGTTTAGTAATGACTATACACCCGAAGCCTGCGGGGCTGTCAACTGATATCTAAACATTCGATGTCTGGCGGGGCTTCAGGATGGCCTGGATGTCGCGCATCCAGGCGAGCGTGCGCAGAAATTCCGGGCTGGGCGAAATGCAGAGATTCCGATAGGTTTCAAGAAACCGCAGCCAAATCCATCCTCTTCACCGCATGCGGCAAAGATGCCGCGTTGGACAGGATACGCTCACGGATCGAAGAATTCTTCATCGATGCGT
>FRDC01002703.1_pt3 | contig 13823 bp, 10 predicted proteins | sample 1106171 | NCBI WGS metagenome assembly FRDC01 (sample SAMEA3930566, study PRJEB13176) | freshwater metagenome | biome: Drinking water system; feature: drinking water; material: water | place: Singapore | collected 2014-12-20
AGTTCGAGATCATCAAGACGCACGCCTCGCGCGGACACGAGCGGCTGCGGGCCCTGGGTGAGGTGGATGAGTTGGTGCTCGACCTGGTGCGGCACCACCACGAGCGGATGGACGGCAGCGGCTACCCCGACGGGCTGGTGGGCGACGACATCCCGCTGGCGGCGCGGCACTTTGCGGTGATCGACGCCTTCGACGCCATGACCAGCATCCGTCCCTATCGAAACTCGGTGGGCCCCGAGGCGGCCGAGCGGGCGCTGGCGGAGCTGATGGCCCGCCGCGGCACGTGGTATTGCAACGAGAGCGTGGACATGTTCACGTCGCTGTACCGCTCGGGCGCGCTGGGCTGGATTCTGGAATACTGCAACGACAAGTGCGACCTGCCAGCCTTTCAGAGCGGTTCGCAGGGGGTGCGGCGGGTGAGCCCGGCGCTGAGGAAGAAGAGCGGAACGCAGGCGAAGGCGTGACACGGCGGGTTTGGGCGCGAAGGGCGCATTGGCGCAACCCAAGGGCGAGCTGCCCGCCGCGCGGACGACCGGGTTCGTACCATGGTGCTCATGCCGGTGATTCTCACCCATCCGGACATCCTCGGCGGCACGCCGTGCTTCGCGGGTACTCGCGTGCCCGCCGAGACCCTGCTCACCTACCTCAGCCGCGGACACACGCTGGAGCATTTCCTCGCGCAGTTTCCGAGCGTGAAGCGTGAGCAGGCGGTGATGTTCCTGGAAATGATGGGCAGGCACATTCCCGATGTGGCGCGTCAAGAGGCGGGGCGGGCGGCGGGATGAGGCAAGTTAGGCGAACGCAAGGAGCTGTCAGATAAACTGGCCGTGGTCCAAGAAGCCGAGATCGCCACAGGCTACGCAGGACGGGCTGGCCGTTGTGGCCACCTTCTTGCATGACTACTCGCGCATTGTGGCCGAAGCTACACAAGGCTCGTTCAACACAGTGGTGTCGCTGGAGGCGCTGCGCTTCGAGTGGCAATGTTGCTTCCTTATGCTGCTGGATTTAGAAGGCTACCGAGCAGGCGCTGCCTTGCCTCTCAAGCAAGATATCCGTGCCGCGATCGAACGGGACCTGCTTGCGCTTGCCAAGCCAGACGCAGGCACGGCCGAGGACATCGTCGACGCGCGACTGGACCGGTACGCTGCCATAATGCGAGGAAAGGAAGGCTCAGATCCGCTTACGGCTTTGATAGATGCCCTGTGGCACCTATGCCGGGCAGCCGCGGACTGCGGCTCAAACGCAGCTCAGCCCCCGTATGTCATCGGGAACTTCTTTCGAGTTGCAGAGCAACAAATCCAGTTCTCGCTCGCGGCCGCACAGCACACGGGTTTCTTCTGTCGCGTCGCACGCACGCTGTGGAGCCTCGGCGAAGGAATGCGCACAATGAATGAGCAACGACTGATCAGCGTGATCAAGGGCGTGGATTGATGACATGCCTCGAAGCCGGCAGAACCGACTTCGATGTAGCGTCCCCTTGCCGGCGGCTGCTCGGCCGCTGATTGGGAAGAGCCAAGACGGCGAAGAGATCACCTCATACATCGCGTCGCACCGTTCGCCACGCGCGCCCCTTGCCCCGCTTGAGATCGCGCTCGGCTTTCTTGATCCGCGTCGCGAGCGGGGGTCGCGTCAGGAAGGCGACATAATCGGCCAGCGAGCCAAGGCGGGCCGAGGCGGGCCGCCGGAACCTCGTCGATCGAGCGTTTCAACATCGTTCGTAGAGACAGGGTGGTCATGGCTCCTCAATGATAGAAGCGGCCTAAGGAGCGGCGTGGCCGCGTGCCAGCGACGGGCTGCCCCCCCGCTACGCTCCCACCCCGTGCCCTCCGCTCCGCCCGAAACCGACGCCCCGCTCGAAACCACGCACCCGTTCTGGGACATGGTGAAGCTCGCCGCGCCCACGGTGGCGACGATGGTGTCGTACACGGCCATGCAGTTCACCGACGCCTACATGGTGTCGCTCATTACGCCGCCCGACCCGGTGAACCTCGCGGCTCAGGGAAACGGGGGCATGTGGGCGTTCACACCCTGCGCTGTGGCGCTGGGGCTGGTGGGCGTGGTGAACACGTATGTGTCGCAGAACCTGGGCGCAGGCAAACCCGAGTGCGGCCCGGCCTATGCCTGGAATGCGATCTGGGTGGGCTTGGCGATGTGGCTGGGTGTGGTTCTGCCCATGGCCTGGGCGTTGCCGTGGGTCTTCTCGCACCTGGGCCACGAGCCGCGACTGGTGGAGCTCGAGACGGCCTACGGGCGGGTGTTGATGTACGGGCTGGTGCTCACACTGACCACCCGCGCCATGGCGCAGTTCTTTTACGGGCTGCACAAGCCGCGCGTGGTGTTCATCGCGGCGGTGGTGGGCAACATCACCAACCTCGGGCTGAACTGGGTGTTCATCTACGGGCACCTGGGCCTGCCCAGGATGGGCGTGAGCGGCTCGGCGCTGGCCACGGTAATCGCCACCGGCGTGGAGCTGAGCATGCCGCTGACGCTGTTCCTGTCCGCGGCGTATCACCGCCAGTACGGCACGCGAACGGCCTGGCGTCCGAGCCTGGCGCACCTCAAGGACATCGTTCGTATCGGCTGGCCGCAGGCCATGATGTTCGGCAACGAGATCGTCTGCTGGGCGATCTTCATGACGGCGTACGCGGCACGCTTCGGACCCGCCCAGAACAGCGCGAGCTGGATGGCGCTCCGCTACATGCACCTGTCGTTCATGCCGGCCGTGGGCATCTCCTACGCCTGCACGGCCATGGTCGGGCGCGCCCTGGGCGCGAATCGGCCGGACCTCGCAACGGCCCGCGCCAAGCAGGGCGTGATGCTCGCCATGGCCTACATGGGCACCTGCGCGCTGGCCTTCGTGCTCTTCAGGCACGCCATGATCGGCCTGTTTGTGCCCGATGAAACGCCCGTTGCCGAGCGTGAGGCCATCATCGCCATCGGCTCGCGGATCATGATCGTCGCGGCGATCTTCCAGCTCTTTGACGGCCTGGGCATCACCCTGATCGGCGTGCTGCGCGGTGCGGGCGACACCGTGTGGCCCGGCGTGCTCACGGTGGTGCTCGCGTGGACGTGCCTGGTGGCCGGGGGGTGGGTGATCGTGGAGTCGTGGCCCGAGGGGGGCGCCCTGGGGCCGTGGATCTCGGCCGGGGCGTACATCATTCTGCTGGGCCTGGGCCTGTACTACCGCTTCTCATCGGGCAAGTGGAAACAGGTGCATCTCCTCAAGCACAGCGCGGGCGCACCGGCCCAAGCCTGACGGGGGGCCGTGGGTTCATTCTCCGGCCCGATCCGGCCGATTGAGAAGGTTCGATAACCGCACCGCACCCAGGCCGGGGCGGAACGGGTGAGGGTCCGCACCTAAACTCCCCCTTCACCCAGCCAGACCACGCCGCGGCGTCCACGGCCGCGGCCAGCAGAAGAGCGCTATGGAACCTCTCGTCCTCGGCCTGAACTCGTCGCACCCCGATTCGTCGGCCGTGCTCATGAACAAGCACGGCATGGTGGCGGGCATCTGCGAGGAGCGGATCAACCGCCTCAAGCACTGCGCCGTGTTCCCGCGCGAGGCCATCCGCGAGGTGTTGCGCATGGCCGGGGCCTCGATCGAGGACGTGACCGACCTGGCCTTTGCCCGCGACCCGTACGCCAACAAGGGGGCGAAGCTCGCGTTCATCGCCAAAAACCCGCGGGTGGGCCTGAACATGGCCCGTATCCGCCTGGGCGTGAACAAGGAGAACCAGCAGGCCGAGGCCCTGCACCAGCAGATGGGCTTCACCGAGGCCCAGTGCAAGTTCAAGGTGCACCACGTGGAGCACCACCTGGCGCACATCGCCAGCTCGTTCTTCTGGTCGGGCTTCCCGCGGGCCACGGCCGTGTCGATCGATGGTTCGGGCGACTGGTGCTCGGTGATGCTGGGCAAGTGCGACGGCAACAACATCGACGTGCTGCACCGGACGCACCCCCCGCACTCGCTGGGGGTGTTCTACACCACGCTGTGCGGGTTTATCGGCTTCAACAAGTTCGGCGAGGAGTACAAGGTGATGGGCCTGGCCGCGTACGGCAAGCCCACGTACCTCGAGCACCTCCGCAACTTCGTGCGCTGGGACCCGGCCCGGGGCGTGCTGCTGAACCAGGAGTATTTCACGACGTACTCCAAGATTCAGGACCACGCCGAGCGCACCTTCGGCACCGTGGTGGACGGCGAGATCATGATGCCGCGCATGTACGCCGACGCGGTGGAGAAGCTCTTCGGCCCGGCCCGCCAGCGCAAGCAGCCGCTCACGCAGCGCGACAACGACATGGCCTGCTCGATCCAGAAGCGTTTCGAAGAGGTCTACATCGACATCGTGAAGGACGCGATCAGCCGCACCGGCTGCCGCGATGTGGTCCTGGCCGGCGGCTGCGCCCTCAACGGGGTCGGCAACGGCCGCCTCGTGATGGAGGGGCATGTGGATCGCATCTACATCCACCCCGCGGCGGGCGACGACGGCACGGGCGCGGGTGCCGCGGCCTACGTGCTCTACAACAAACTGGGCGTGCCGCGCACGCCCGAGGTGAGCCACGCCTACTGGGGCACCGAGTGGACGGCCCAGCAGTGCGAAGAGGCCGTCAAGGGCAGCGACCTGCCCTTCAAGCGGATGGATGAAGCCGCGTTGATGCAGACCACGGTGGATGCCCTCTGCCAGGGCAAGATCGTGGGCTGGTTCCAGGGAAGAGAAGAATGGGGACCGCGGGCCTTGGGCAACCGCTCGATCCTTGCGAACCCGGCGTGGCCGGACATGAAGGCGATCCTCAACGCCCGCATCAAGAACCGCGAGCCCTTCAGGCCCTTTGCGCCGGCGGTGCTGGAGGAGCGGCTGGGCGAGCTCTACGAAGGCTCGCACAGCGTGCCCTTCATGAACATCGTGTACAAGACGCGCCCCGAGTGGCGGAAGAAGCTCGGCGCTGTGAACCACGACGACGACACGGGCCGCGTGCAGACGGTGCGGCGCGACCAGAACCGGATGTACTACAACCTGATCAAGGCCTTCGAGGCCCGCACGGGCGTGCCGGTGCTGCTGAACACGAGCTTCAACGAGAACGAGCCGATCGTGCACACGCCGCAGCAGGCCATCGCCTGCTTCGCCCGCACGAAGATGGACTGCCTGGCGGTGGGCCCGTTCTGGTGCGAGAAGCCCGAGAGCGTCGCGGCCAAGGCCCAGGTGATCTCGGCAGAGGCGTGAGGGGAGACACCAGACTCCAGACGCGAGGCTCCAGCCTTCGTGTGCTGATGTCTGGTGTCTGGTGTCTGGTGTCTGGCGTCTGGCGTCTGGCGTCTCGCGTCTGGCGTCTGGCGTCTGGCGTCTGGCGTCGGCCATCTCACTCGCCCGGCAGGTGGCGTTCCACCCACTCATCGCTCTTCACCACCTGCTCGCGCATGGTGCGGTCCCGTCCTGAGTTCAACCGTTGCGCCACCTCGAAGAGCGCCACCGCCACGCCCCGCCTGCGGCCCGTGAGTTCCTCGGCCTTGGCCATCACGCGCAAAGCCGCGGCGGGGCGGGGCGTGTAGAGCCTCACCAGTTCATCCTCCAGGCTGATGAATATCTGGGCCGAGCCGGGGTCGCCCTGCCGGCCGGAGCGCCCGATGAACTGGCGGTCGATGCGCCGGGCACCGTGCATCTCGGTGAGAATCACGTGCAGGCCGCCCGCGGCGCGGGCCTTCGCGTCGAGCTTGATGTCGGTGCCGCGCCCGGCCATGTTGGTGGCCACCACGATGCTGCCGGCCTCGCCCGCGCGCTCGATGATGGTCGCCTCGTCCTTGTCGAAGTTGGCGTTGAGCACCTGGTGGGCGAGGCGGCTGGCGGTGAGGCGCTTGCTGAGTTGCTCGCTGGCCTCCACCGATCGGGTGCCCACCAGCACGGGCCGCCCTGCGCCGTGCAGCTCCGCCACGCTCTGGGCCACCGCGGCCCAGCGGCCCGCCGAGGTGCGAAAGATGCGGCGCGGCCACTCCACCCGCGCCACCGGCCGGTTGGTGGGAATCACCACCACCTTGCGCTGATAGGTCGCCTCCATCTCGCCGGTCGCGTCCGCGGCGGTGCCCGTCATGCCGCACATGAAGGGGTACATGCGGTAGAAGCGCTGGAAGCTCAGTCGCGCGAGCGTCTCCCGATCGGCCGTGACCTCCACCCCCTCCTTCGCCTCAACGGCCTGGTGCAGGCCGTGCTCCCACGAGCGGTCGGGCAGAAAGCGGCCGGTGTACTCATCCACGATCACCACGCGCCCGTCCACGAGCTGGTACTGCTGGCCGTGGATGTAGCAGGCCCGCGCGATCAGCGCCTGCTTGACCATCTCGTGCGCCCGTCTCTGGGCCCGCCACAACGGGTCGGTGAGCGGGCCGGTGAGCCGCGCGATGCGTTCCTCGCCCGCGGGTGTGAGCGTGGCCCGCTTGCGCAGCACCTCCAGGCGGTAGTCGGTGCGCGGGTCGAGCTTGGCCGCGATCAGCGCGGCCTGGCGGTACTGCTCGGCCATCTCGTCGAGGCCCCGGCTGCGGGCGATGATCAGCGGCACCACGCCCTCATCAATGAGCACCGCATCGGCCTCGTCCACCATGCAGGCCCGCAGGCCCGGCACCAGCGGCGTGGTGGAGGGGCCGGCCATCGCGCCCGAACCGCCACCAAGGCTGGCCGCGGCGGCCCGCGCTGTCCACGCGGGGCCAAGGCCGCGCAGGGCGATTTGGTCGCGCAGGTAGTCGGCCGTGATCTGCTTGCTGGTGCCGAAGACGATGGGCAGCGCGTAGATGCGGCGGCGGGACTCGGGGTCGTCCTCCTGCTGGATGCTGCCGCAACGCAGGCCGCAGCGGGCGAAGATGCAGGCGCGGCTCTCGGCGTCGCGCTTGGCCAGGTAGTCGTTCACCGTGAACACGTGCAGGTGCTTGTGTCGCCAAGCCATGAGGGGCGCGGCGAGCGAGCCCGTGAGCGTCTTGCCCTCGCCGGTGAGCATCTGCACTAGGCACCCGTGCTGCAGGGCCAACGCACCCATCAGCTGCACGACGTACGCCTCCTCGCCGGTCTCACGCCGGGCGGCCTCACGGATGGCGGCCAGGGCACGCCGCAGGTCGTCGGGCTTGTCGCGCCCGCGCACGAACAGCTCGCGCAGGTCGGCCAGCAGCGAGTCGAGCGCGGCGTTGGAGTGCCCGCGCATGGCCGGGGAGAGCAGGCAGACCGCCTCCGCCTCCTGCCTCAGGCGCGCGGCCGTGGCGTGGCGTGTCGAGAGCGCGAGCTTGGCCCGCGCGTACAGCCGGTCCATCACGCGCAGACGCTCGGGCCGGCGGGCGCGGCTGCGCACCGAGTCGAACAGCACCTGATACCGGGTCAGGGCCTGGCTCATGTTCGCTCGCCGGTGCTCACAGGTTCACCCGGCCCTGTACGAGTTTGAGGAAGCGGTCCACCACCTGAGCGAGGATCGGGCGTGCCGGGAGCGAGAATCGCACGTACACGCGCTCGCCGGGCACGCCCAGCCGCGCGGGCGGCGTGGCACCGGCAGGCGTCTCGGGGGCGTCGATGTACACGGTGAACTGCGGGCGCTTGCTGGTGCGGCCACGGCGGTCCTGCTGATCGACCTCCACCTGCCCGCCGCCCAGATAACCCAGCGCCGGGTGGGGCAGCTCGCGCTGTGCCGCGGCGGGCGACCACACACGCCCGCCCTCCACCACGCGCCACGGGTCGCTCACGGGGCGGATGCCCACCCACACCTGATCGCGCGGCACCTGGGCAAGCCACGAGCTGTCGCCCTGCGCGAGGCTCGCCGCGATGCGGAGCCGGTCGGGGTCGAGCACCTCGCACAGAGCCTGGCCGCGTTTGACAAACGAGCCCGCGGCCAGAGCCGGATCGGACCCGATATCGCCGACCACCACACCGCCGATGGGCGACCGCACGACGAGCGCCGCCTCGCGGCTGGCCACCTCGGCGAGTTGCGCCTCGAACAGGCCGACCTGGGCTTCGGCCATCTGCGCGGTGGCGATCTCGCCGCGGGCGCGGCTCTGCCGGCCGATCACGATCATTTCGGCGAGCTGGGCCTCGGTGCCGCGTCGGGTGGCGTCGAGCTGCGGGCTGCGCAGGCGCGCCAGCTCCTGCCCGGCCTCAACGCGGTCGCCGCTGCGGACAGCGACGGAGGCCACAAAGCCCTCGGTGTCGAAGAAGACACCCGCGCGGCTGGTGCTCTCGACCACGCCGGTGGCCCGCCGCCAGTCGGGCACGGGCACCACGCCCACCAGCACGAAGGCCGCGACGGAGAGTGCCAGCGTGGTGAGCACCGCCCGCGCACGCTTGTCCACCAGCATCGACGACGAGGCCAGCCAGTGCACGTACTTGCCGACGGGGAGGATGAACCACATCGCGGCCGACCACGCCGCGAGCACCAGCCCGATGCCGAACCACTGGCCCAGGATGAAGAGCGTGATGCCGAAGAAGAGCAGCACCCGGTAGACCGCGGCGAGCACGCCGTAGGTGGTCAGCGTGGCCCGCTCGCCGCGGCTGGCGCTGGGTGCCCGCGGCGAATCGGCCCTGAAAAGGTGCTTCTGCGCGTAGTAGTACAGCATCTGCTGCGAGCGCTGCATGAGGTTGGGCGTTTCGAGCAGGTCGGCCAGCATGTAGTACCCGTCGAACTTCATCAGCGGGTTGATGTTGAAGACGACGGTCGCCACGCTCGCCGAGAGCATGGTGTAGTACGCCAGTTGCTTGGCCATCGAGCCGTCGGCCGAGGCCAGCCACACGAAGGCGGCGACCGCCGCGGCGGCAAGCTCGAAAATCATGCCGCCAGCGCCCACGGCCATGCGCTGCCACTTGCTGGGGAAGGCCCACGCGCTGGACGCATCCACGAAGGGCGATGGGAAGAAGACCAGCAGCATCACGCCGGCCTCGGGCACCTGGCCGCCCAGCCGCTTGCAGATGAGCCCGTGCCCGAGCTCGTGCCAGAGCTTGAGCAGAACGAACACGAAGAGCATCCACCCGAAGTTGGCGGGGCTCACGAATTCGTCGAACCGGCCGATCAGGCGGCTCCACTCGGGCAGAATGCTCACGAACGCGCCCAGCACCAGCAGGCACCACAGCACGAGCCCGGTGCGCCCCAGCACCGGGCGGAAGATCGGTTCGAGCTTGTTCAACAGCGGGTCGGGGTTGATGAGCCGCAGCCGCAGGTACATCAGGCCCACGGCCTGCGTCATGAGGCGGCGGTGCGTGCGGGCACGGCCGCGCTGCAGGAGTTGCTCGGTCTCGGGCGGCGCATCGGTCGAGAGCAGGTTGGAGTTGTAGAGCTGGCTCAGCAGCTCGATCACCTCGCCCTGGGTCGGCGCGGCATCGCCGAACTTGGACATGCCGGCCTTCCACGCGTTCTCCACGTCGCGTGAGCCGTCCAGCGTGGAGACGAAGTCGTAGGCGACGGGCGAGAGCCGATAAAAGTTGTTGCTGGTGGGGTCATGGGCCACGTGCCAGCGCTTGCCCCGATAGTGCTGGCGCGTCACCTGCACGTGCGGGCGCAGGCGCGGCTTCATGGTGCGGACGCGGTGCCAGAATGGAGAGAAGGTTGGGCGGTCCATAAGAGAAGGCACTGGGCACTGGGCACTCAAAGCCTGAGTACCAAAGCCATCATCTTCCACTCACCACAGCCAGAGACGGACGGCGTTGAGCACGCGGCGGGTGCCGATCCACAACAGCGAGCGGTTGGGCGTGTCGAGACGGGCCACGCCCTCCATGCCGGGACGCATCCACGGCGCAGGGTGCAGCACGCTCGCTCGCACCTCGAACACGTTCTTGCCCTCGGCGGCTTCGGCCGCGGGCACCACCCGCTCGATCAGCACGTCGAAGGCCTCTTCGGGATGCGTGCGCGTGGCCACGCGGCCCGCACCCCCCTCCTTGATCAGCCCCACGTCGCGCTCGTCCACGCGGGCCAGCACCATGAGCTCGTGCAGGGGCGCGATCTCGTAGAGCTTGTCGCCCAGCTTCAGGGCCGAGCCGACCAGCGGGGCGAGCCGGCCGGCCGTGATCGTGCCGTCGATGGGCGAGCGCAGCGTGGAGAGTTCGATGCGGTGCAGGGCCAGGTCAAGCTCCGCGCGGGCCCGCTGGGCCTGGGCCTCGGCCCGCTGGGCCTCGTCCACGCGCCCCTGCGCCCGCGCGGTGGACTGCCCCTTCTCGGCCTGCGCGATCTTCTGACGCGCGTCTTCCGCCGAGAGTTCCAGCTCCCTCGTGTCGAGCCGGGCCACGATGTCGCCCGCCTTCACGCTCGCCCCGGCCTCCACCCCCTCGGGGAACGACCGCAGCACGCCGTCGAACGGCACGCTCACCACGTGCCTTGTGCGGGGCTGGATCGTCGCCGGCGCACCCACGCGGTACGGCATGGTCCAGAACGCGCAGAACAGGAACGCCGCCAGCAGCAGCACGCCCGCCATCTTCCACACCGTGTGCCTGGGGCCCACGGCCCAGCGGCCGGCGCGCTTCACACTGTCCCACCCGCGCAGACCCAGGTTCCGGTCGTCATCGAACCGCACCTTCATCACGGGTGCCACCAGGTCGAGCGTGGCCTGGAGCACCTCGATGGTGTTGAGATCAATCACCCCCGCGCCGACCGCCTCCACCGTGAGCACGCCCACCACACTGTCCCTGTCGCGCAGGGGCACCGAGCAGAGGCGCAGGTCGGGCGTGCCCGCCGCGAGCTCGCGGTGGCACGAGGTTACGGCTTGGCTCAGCAGGGCATCGGTCTCGGCGGCGGGTGCCGGCACCAGCACCGGCTGCTCCTGATCGAGGCACTCGTCCATCGCGGCCTCGAGCTTGCGCACCATGTTCACGCGCCGGTCGAACTGCTCGGTGTCGCTGATGGCCTTCACCTGAACGGAGTCGCGCACGCACCAGCCCAAAGCCACGCGGTCGGCGCCGAGCTGTTTGGCCGCGTCGTTCACCAGTTGCAGGCACGCCCCCTTGAAGCCCTGCGTGCTGTTCACCGCCGCGAGCAGGCGCGTGCCCAGGTCGAGCGCGAACGTGTTGGCCGAGTTGCGCCGCAGTTGCTGGCGCGCGGCGTGCCCGTGGCAATAACCCACCAGCAACTCGGCGATCGCCAGGGTGCTCTGCACGGCCTGCTTGCCGCGGGTCTCGAGCAGCAACGTGCACGCGGCCACCGGCTGCCCCGCCACGTCGGGCAGGGGCAGCGCGAGGATGTACCCGCGTGGCGGCTCAGCGTCGTAGAGCGGCGTGCCCTGATCAAGCCCGAAGGCCCGCGACTGGCCGGATTCGAGCGCGGCGAGCGCCGCCGAACGTGCATCGGCCGCGCACTCGATAAGCAGACCCTCGGCCGCGGCCCCCTGCGCCGCCGCGCCCTCGGGGTCGCCCGAACTTGCGCCCGGCGTGGGGAAGACCGCCATCACGCGCGGCTCGGTGGCATCGGGCCCCCCCAAGGGGGGCAAAAAGAGCACGCCCTGACGCGCCGTGGAGGCACGCACCAACGCCCGCAGCAGGCGCTCAAGATACGTGCGATCGTCGGGCGCCGGCGCGTTGAGCTCAATGACGATCTTGGCCCAGCCCGGCGCCTTGAGCGTGGTGAGGTCGATCACTTGGCGGCCTCCGCCACGGGAGCGCCGTCGGCCTGAGCCCTCGCACCCGACGGGCCCGCAGAGTTCCAGTCCGCGCTGGGAGCCTCGAACCGCACACGGGCACGCGTACCTGCGGGCCAGCCGGCGCGGTTGGGCACCTCCACACGCACCAGCCGCGTGCTCGACGCGGCACTGGCCGTGGGGGCCACGTAGAGCACGCGCGCGGGGATCACCACGTCGGCCCCCGGCACGTCGAGCAGCGTCCACGCGGGCGAGCCCTCGGAGAGGTGAAACACCAGCGTGCGGTCAGTCTCCACCGGCACGTCGATCCACATCGGATCGATCGACACGATCCGCACCACCGGCTTGTTCTCGCCCAAAGACTGGCCAAGCTCGCCGTACACCTGGTCGATCACGCCGTCGAAGGGGGCCTCGATGCGGTAACGCTTGGCCTGCTCCTCCAACTGCACGGCACGCAACTGCTCTTCCTTCAATCGCTGCTCCGCGGCGTCCACGGCGATCTTGCCCGTCTCGACGGCGATGCGCCGCTCGTCGTACTCGGCCGCGGCCAGCGCGTCCTTGGACTTGGCTTCGAGTGCCGCGTCGAAGCGGCTCTGGGCCAGCTCGAGATTCGCCTTGGCGTTGCGCACCTCGGTGTCGTTGGCCGCGCGAACGCGCTGGGCCGCCAGCGCGGCCCGGGCCTCGTAATCCTTGCCGCGCACCAGCAACTGCCCCCGCCGCACCGCCTGCCCCCCCACCACCGCCACCTCGGCCACTTCGACGGGCGAAGGGAACTCCATGGTGGTGTCGCGCGAGGGCCTGGTGATCCACTCGGTGCCCCCGAAGCGAGCGGCCCGCGCCTCCCACGTCGGTGCCGGTGTGCCGGCTGTGGTCGCCGCGGGCTTCTCCGCCCCCTTGCCCGTCTGGTCGCCGCGCGGCTCACGCGCGGCCGACGGCCACACCGCCCCACCGGCGACGAACGCAGCCACCCACAACCCCGAGCAGTGCCTTGGCATAGTGGTGAATCCTAAGCGAACCGACAGCGCACGCCCGGCCGACGGCGCGGGCACCCTCTATTCGTCGGCAAGCGGTCCCCGGTTGGCCAACCGCGCCTGAGAAAATGGGCAACACCACCCGAACAGCCGCCCACAATCACACTTTTCTTGCGCGGCGGTTTACATGCCCCGTGCCCTTCCCAACAATCAAACCCCGCGATGCACACCGCACCGCAGGACCGAACCGAAAGGCCCACCTTGACCACCTCCACCACCATCACGCCGCCCCCCGCGCCCAACACGTCGCGCACCGCCACGCTGGCGATCAAGGGCGGCACGCCCGTGAGCAAGACGCCCGTCCCGTTCATGGCCACGGGCCTGAGCGAGGCCGACATCGAGGCCGCGGTGAAGGTGCTCCGCTCGGGGATGCTGCGGGCCGCCACCAAGTGCGCCGAGCTGGAGGTGCGCTTCGGCGAGCTGTCGGGCGCCAAGCACGCCATGACGTGCGCCAACGGCACCTGCGCCCTGCAGCTCGCCTACGAGCCCCTCTTCAACCGGGGCGACGAGGTGCTGGTTCCCGCCTGGTCGTACATCGCCTCCGTGAGCATGGTGGTGGCCAGGGGCGGCATCCCCGTCTTTGTCGACGCCGACCCCGCAACCGGCCAGATCAGCGTGGCCGACGCGGCACGCAAGGTGGGCCCCAAGGCCCGCGCCATCGTCGCCACCCACATGTACGGCTGCCCGGTCGATATCGACGGCGTGCTGGCCCTGGCCAAAGCCCACAACCTCAAGGTGATCTTCGACGCGGCCCAGGCCCACCTCTCCACGTACAAAGGCAAGGGCATCGGGCAGTTTGGCGATGCCGTGACGTACTCCTTCTATGCCACCAAGAACCTGCCCACCGGCGAGGGCGGCATGGTGACCTGCAACGACGATGCACTGGCCACGCAGATCAAGCTCCTGCGCTCGCACGGCGAGACTGAGAAGTACCTCCACACCCAGGTGGGGTACAACTACCGCCTCAACGACGTGGCCGGTGCGCTGGGCTGCTCGCGGCTTGACCGCCTGCAGGCCGAGACCACCAAGCGCCGTGCCGCGGCGGCCCGCTTCGACACGATGCTCGCCAACGACGCCGTCCCGGGCGTCTCACCCCTGGGCATCACGCCCGGCGCCGAATCGGCCTATCACCTCTACACCATCCGCTTCGCCGACGGCCGCTTCAATGCGCCGCGCGATGAGATGTCCAAGGCCCTGCAGGCCGAGGGCGTGCCCAACGC
>FRDC01000297.1_pt1 | contig 13815 bp, 15 predicted proteins | sample 1106171 | NCBI WGS metagenome assembly FRDC01 (sample SAMEA3930566, study PRJEB13176) | freshwater metagenome | biome: Drinking water system; feature: drinking water; material: water | place: Singapore | collected 2014-12-20
TGGGATCTCGTTCATGCCCTGAAGGCCTACAGCAAACTTGAGCTGGCCAAAGAACAGATCGGTGTCGGTGGGATGATCAGCGGCGAACAGATTGGGCGCCCGCTTGGCTATGCCGACCATGCCGGCATCTGGGGTTTGATCTGGGATCCGAAAATTCCGAGTGAAAGTTCTCATCGGTTCATTCAAGCGGTGATCGACAAGTACAACCACACGCCGACCTCCCGCTGCTACCACGGCTATGTGGCCATGACGCAAATCTTGGAGGCGATGCAACGGGCCGGCACGACTGAAACAGGGGCCGTGATCAAGGTGCTCGAAGGACATGCCTTCGACGGGTTGAAGCAGGGCCGCTCCTACTTCCGTGCATCGGACCACCAGCATGTTCAGGATGTGCTGGTTGGAAGGGCCTATGGCAAGGAGCTGGGGCTGGGGCACTACCAACTATTAGCTACGGTCCCGGGCGATGCGGGTGCGAGCCCACCCGATCAGTCTCAATGTCGGCTTTCGTAAGCGCTCACGATGGCCCTGGGTCGGTATCACAAAGGAGGATCGAACATGAACAGGACAACGTCATCACGTTCTCAACTGCGAAATCCATTGTCGTTTTTCACGGAGTTGTTGGACCAGCCGGCCTGGATTGCGGGCTGGGTCTTTGCCTTGATGGTGATCAATATGGCCAGCCTGGCATTCTGGAGCGAACCGCTGGCCAAACTCATCTTGGTCACTTTTATGCTGTCGGCCATGTTGATGATGGGGCTGTATGCGGTATTCGGTTTCGAACGGATCCTCGGCTTGGGACACGTATTTTGGATTCCCTTGCTGGGGTATCTCATCATTCAACTTCAACAGACCGAGGGGCCGTTTGCCGGCTATCTTCTCGTGCTGTCCCTCACCATCGGGATCTCCTTGATCTTCGATATCCGTGATGTGTGGATCTATCTGTCATCCAAACGGGCGCAGCACGAGGTTGTTGCTTGACGCCATTTTAAGAAAGGAGCGTCGCGATCATGACACATTCTTCGAGGGCCATCTTAGGCCATACGACTCATGGGCAAGGCAGCGAGAACGTGCTGTTGTTGCATCACTGGATGGGTGATGCGGAAAGTTACGATCCTCTGATTCCTTATCTCAACTCAGATCGCTACACCTATGTATTCGCGGATCTGCGAGGCTATGGAACGTCTCGACATCTCACCGGCGCCTACACGGTAGACGAGGTGGCGGCGGACGCGTTTCATCTGGCCGATAGCCTTGGCTGGACAGATTTTCACCTCATCGGTCACTCGATGTCCGGAATGGTGATGCAACGCATGATCCTCGATGACTGGCTCTCGGGTAGGAAGCGCATCAAGAGCGCTGTTGGAATCACGCCGGTGTCAGCGGATGGGTACCCTGCCGACGAGGGAACCAAGAAATTTCTCTGGGACTTGATTCACCAGCGTGAACTGTCGGAACAGGGTCTCTTGATGCTGACAGGGCAACGACTTTCCCCTGTTTGGGCGCGCTCGCGAGCGACCAGGCATCTCCAGACCTCTACGAAGGAAGCCGTTCAGGGCTATTACCGGATGTGGTTGGAAACCGACTTTTCTGAGGAGGTCCGCGGAGCCAAGGTCGGCACCCCGGTGCTGGTGATCGGTGGGCGTCAGGATCTTCCCGGTTTTCAGGAGGAGCATCTGAGAAAAACGTTGGGGGCCTGGTTCCCGAATGCAGAGCTCACCTTCATCACGGATAGCGGCCACTTCCCGATGGACGAGACGCCGGTCTATCTCGCTAGCATTCTCGAACATTTCCTCGACGCCCATCGCGGTGCCTGCCATGACGGACAGGCGCAGAGGCATTAAGGACCCGGTACTCAACGCGGTGTAGCGGTCCATCGTTCATCATTCATCAAGGTATCGAGTCGCCTCTTGACTGAGGCCCTGTTCATGGGAGGTCATCAATGAAACAGTCGAATCACCCCGTCGCCCTCATCGTGGGAGGATCCAGCGGAATCGGTCTTGCCACCGCAAAGCGCTTGTTGGAACGTCACATCCCGGTCACGATCGTCGGCAAGTCACAAGACAAACTGGAGGCGGCAGTGCGCGAGCTGTCAACGCTTGGAGCCGTCGAAGCATTTGCCGCCGACTTGTACGTGCCGAATGATGTCCAGCGTATTCTTGCGTTTGCCGAGCACCACAGTCGCCATATCAAATACTTGGTGAATGCGGCGGGATACTTCAAGCCCACCCCGTTTTTTGATCACACCCCCGAGAACTACGACAGGTATCTGAATCTGAATCGAGCCCTCTTCTTCATTTCGCAGGCCGTCGCTAGGAACATGGCGGCGAACGGCGGTGGTTCGATTGTGCATATCGGCTCTATGTGGGCGCGACAAGCGATTAAGGCGACGCCGTCCTCGGCCTATTCCATGGCGAAAGCAGGATTGCATGCGCTCACCCAACACATGGCGATGGAGTTGGCTGACCACAATATCCGCGTCAACGCCGTGTCACCGGCCGTGGTGCACACTCCGATTTACCAGGCCTTCATCGAACCCAGCCAACTTGACAAGACGTTAGCCTCCTTCAACGGGTTTCACCCGATCGGCCGAATCGGCACGGCTGAGGATGTCGCTCGGACCATCACATTCCTATTGAGCGACGATGCAGCCTGGGTGACCGGCGCGATTTGGGACGTGGATGGTGGCGTGATGGCGGGACGCAACTAATCAGCTGCGGGAAAGAAAACCCCTGTTCAGACTGGAGAACTCACTGGTATTTATTTTCAAGCAGCGCTGGCGGTCCGAACCGCATTCACGATTGTGTACGGCTTGCGTACCGTCCCAACTGCGTCACGAAGGGGAAGCGGAGCATCATGAAGAGGTTCAGGCAGACCGGCGGACCAAGATGCTCCAAGCCGATCTTCATGCCGGTCTGTCCCAAAGCCGGTTGGGGACAATAGGTGCCGAACAGGCGATCCCACCAGGGCACGTTGAATCCGTAGTTGCTGTTGGTTTCTCGCACATCCGTCGAATGGTGAATTCGATGCATGTCCGGCGTGACGATGAACCACCGGAGCACCCGATCGAGGGCTAGAGGCATCCGAACATTGCTGTGGTTGAACAGGGCCGTGCTGTTGAGGACGACCTCGAAGATCACGACCGCAAGCGGAGCTACTCCGAGCACGAGGACCGACAGGGTCTTCACTCCCGTTGAGATGACGATTTCCACTGGGTGAAAACGCACCCCGCTGGACACATCCAGGTCCAGGTCGGAGTGATGCATCATGTGGAAGCGCCACAAGATCGGCACGTAATGAAAGACTTGATGTTGCCAATAGATGATGAAATCAAGCGCGACAATCGCCAGGGCGACTTTGAGCCAGGCCGGTCCTTCGACCCAGTTCAGGAGTCCCCAGCTATGATCCTGCGCCATCGCCGCCGTTGCCACGACGCCGCCCATGAACAGCAGTCGGGCGATGACTGTGTTCAAGACTACGATCGTTAAATTGCCGCCCCAACGACAGAGCTTCGAGGCCGTCAGCTTCCGCCGTGGCGCCAGCACTTCCCACGTCGCCATCACGCCGAGGACAGACACGTACGACCCAATCCGAATGAGATCTACAGCTTCCATCGACCTAGCCTCCTCTCGCCAAAATTCAGTTCATCAGGCGAGCATACTCCTGTTTCAAACAGTCAGAGGCACAAAATGTTGAATGGATTCAGGCGGACCGAACAATCCGAATCGAAAGAGACAATGGTGCATGGAACCGGTTCGGTGTCACGACGAGAGCCGTTTCCGCGTGGGATCATCGCAAGGTCCGAGTCTGGACCGTGGTCATCGATTTTTCAGGATTTGTAAGCCGCCTCACAGCGGGATGTTAGCTCGATCCGTAGGATGTGAGCGTGTCACTGTGTTCTGAAGCCACACTCGGTCGGGAATATGACGTTCTCGCATTGCAGAAAGGAGGGGACTTGTTGAGTAGGTGGTGACAGACGGTGGACAAAAGCTAGTTCACGAGGTCAACAAGAGCGCCGTTTCAACAACTCTTAACAGGAGAATTACATGAACGCGAAGACGAAGAAAACCGCCGTGATCCATTCTGCATTGTTGGTTGCATTGAGCATCGCCGGCACTCAGGCAGCAAACGCCGAGCCCAAGGTCCCACAACTTCCGTCTGGTTGGGAAGCGTGCGGCGGGATCGCCAAGGCCGGCATGAACGATTGTGCCGTGAGAACCAGCCTCCATGCCTGTGCAGGCATGGCGAAATCCGACAACGAGGCCGATTCGTATGTGTTCCTGCCGAAAGGCTTGTGCGCCAAGGTCGCGAAGGGCACCGTGCTCGCCATCACGAAAGAAGATATGGCCAAGATGAAAGAAGAAATGAAGAAGATGTAGGACGGTCATCGATGTCACAACTGGTTGCCACTCCGATCCCGGCGCACGCCGGGATCGGGCTTCGATCACAACATTATCGAGAGATCCTGGAGGAGCCACCTCCAGTTGCATGGATGGAGGCCCATCCGGAGAACTACTTCGGTGAAGGAGGCGCACCGCTTCGCATCCTTGAGCGCGTCAGATCCCAGTACCCGCTCAGCTTTCACGGAGTCGGACTCTCGTTGGGTGCCACGGACCCGATCGACTCGACCCATCTTCGTAAACTGAAGGCACTGCTCGATCGTTTCCAACCGACGTTCGTGTCGGAGCATCTGTCGTGGAGTTCCGTCGATGGTCGCTTCTTCAACGATTTGTTGCCGCTCCCGTATACAGAAGAAAGCTTGAACCATGTCTGCGCCAGGATCGACGAAGTTCAAACAGAGTTGCAGAGGTCTATCCTCATTGAAAATGTCACTCGGTACCTGACCTGGCGAGATTCGACAATTCCGGAGGGTGAGTTCATGGCTGAAGTCGTGAGGCGAACCGGCTGCGGGATTCTGTTGGATCTCAACAATCTCTACGTCAATGCCGTGAATTTCCACCTGGACCCAGTAAAGTTTATGGATGCAATTCAGCCCGATGCCGTGCAAGAGATCCATCTGGCGGGTTTCGATCACGTCGGAAGATGGCTGGTCGATACGCATGGCCAGGCTGTGTATCCGGAGGTCTGGAGTCTGTACGAGTGGGCCCTTCACCACTTCGGTCCACGACCAACGTTGATTGAATGGGATACGAATCTGCCGCCGCTGGCCGTGTTGCTGGAGCAAGCCTCACAGGCCAATGCCATGCTCGGAGCCTGTTATGCCACGCCTGCATGAGCTACAACGCGCGTTCGCCTCTGCGATTGTTGAAGGGAAAGGCCTGCCGTCCGTCACCTCGCTGCAGGGTGGACCATCGTGGCGAAGCCTGGCCCTCTATCGCCGATTGATTCGACACAGCTATATACAGGCATTGACGATCACCTACCCGGTGCTCCATCGCTTGATCGGCGGTCACTATTTCGGCGTGTTCGCACGCGGGTATCTGAAGCGGTATCCCTCGACGAGCGGCGATCTGTTTGCGTATGGGCAGCATTTCCCGCTCTTCCTCCGTCAACTTGAAAGCCCTCGTCTGCTTATCGAACTCGCGCGATTAGAATGGGTCTGCCACGAACTGCATCAAGCTGCCGACAGCCCGCTTCCTTCTCAAGAGTGGGTGAAGACTCTTGCCACGGTCGATCCCTCCTCTGTGACGTTCCGACTCAATCCGGCCGTGCGGCTGCTGCGATGCGCGCTGCCGGTCCATCGAGTTTGGCATGCACTCCAACCGGAAGCCGATGGAGATGGGATCGACGGCCTGAGTCAGTCTTCTGAGGAGGGTGGTCTCCTTGTGACGAGAGCCGGTGGAAAGATTCATGTCAGGAGCCTCTCGCCCAAACAGTGGTGGCTGCTTCAGGCGGTGCGGGATCGAAAAACCGTGGCGGAAGTCGAGTGCATGGCGAGCGAGTTCATGCCTGACCTCAACCTTGCCCAGTTCTTGACCGGCCTATCCGATCCCGCTACGGGCCCGGTGTTTTCACTCGAGGTGCACACATGATTCACAAGAAGGAATGGTGGAGAGTAGTCCTCGATCATGTGGTGGCCTCGTACAGTCGAGTCGTCTGGGGCTTGGAGGCCTTGTTACCCCTCTTTGACGTGTCGGTCCGTCTGTACCTCGCGCATATCTTCTGGACAGGCGGGATGGTGAAGCTCTCCAGTTGGATATCGACGGTGATGCTCTTCACCATGGTCTACGATGTGCCGTTGTTGCCACCGGAGATGGCCGCCTATGTGACGACCGCCGTCGAATTGGGCGGCTCGGTCCTGTTGGCGATCGGTCTGGCCGGTCGGTGGGCGGCCCTCTCGCTGTTCGGACTCAACATCGTCGCCTCGATCTCGTATGGACAAGTATCTGAAGCGGCGCTCCAAGAAGCGTTCTATGTGGGGGTCTTGTTCCTGTATTTCGTGTTGCACGGTCCTGGGCTTCTCTCCGCCGATGCCTTAGTGCAATATGTGGTACGACAGAAACAAACGTCCAACCATCTTGCACCGGTTGCGGCAACGAATGCACAGTAAGTGGTACGACAGAGAATCTCTTGTGTCGGCAGAGCGGAGACAGTCCTACTACCCGGCGCGGTGAATGAACGTGAGGCGGGAAGAACATGAATCCGTTCGACGGAGAGATGCGTACCTCCTCAGAAGAGGGTACAGAGCAGGAAGCTCGGATTGATCGGCGAACATGGTTGACCGAGGTCGTATCTCTCGTGGGAGTCACTGCCGCCGGTTTGATCACCCCCGCATTGCTTCCGGCTGAGGAGGGAGCGAGTCCCGCTCCTACCCATGTGCCGGGCCGCGGGCCTAGTCCTTATGGGTTGCGCGCAGAGGGAGAGACGGTCCAGCGCCTCACGACGGCCACCCATTCACTGACGCCCCACCAATCCCTGCACGGCATCATCACTCCGTCCGCACTGCATTTCGAGCGCCATCATAACGGGGTGCCGTCCATCAATCCCGACCGCCACCGACTCATGATGCATGGACTGGTCGACCGGCCGCTCACGTTTGCGATGAATGATCTCGTACGCTTTCCCTCCGTCACACGCACATTGTTCATCGAATGTTCGGGGAATTCAGGACACGAGTGGAAAGGGCCGACCGGCAAGACGGTGCAGGAGACGCACGGGTTGATGAGCACGAGCGAATGGACCGGCGTGCCGCTCGCGACGGTGTTGGCAGAGTCAGGTGTCAAACCGGATGCATCCTGGGTTCTGGCTGAAGGCAGCGATGCCGCCGCCATGACACGCAGCCTGCCGTTGACAGAGGTGTTGAAAGACGCGCTGCTCTGCTATGCGCAAAATGGTGAGGCGCTCAGGCCGGAGCAGGGCTATCCGCTCAGGTTGGTGATTCCGGGTTGGGAAGGCAATACCTGTATCAAGTGGATCAGGCGGATCAAACTCGGCACGGCGCCCTTCATGACACGAGAGGAAACCAGTCGCTATACCGACCTCATGCCGGACGGCAAGTCCAGACAGTTTACGTTCGTGATGGAAGCCAAATCAGTGATCACCAGTCCGTCGGGTGGCCAGAGGATCGAGCCGGGCTTCGTCGAGATTCGAGGGCTGGCCTGGAGCGGTCTAGGGTCCGTAAGAGCAGTGGATGTGAGCGCGGACGGAGGGCGGACCTGGCATCCTACGCAGCTACAAGCACCGGTGCTTCCACGGTGCCACACGCGATTTCGGTTCGGATGGCATTGGAACGGAGACGAGACGATCATCCAAAGCCGCTGCACCGATGAGACGGGCTATGTCCAGCCGACCCGGACGGCGCTCGTGGCAAGCAGAGGAACCCACTCGTTCTACCACTACAACGCGATTCACAGCTGGAAGATTGATCGACAAGGGAATGTGACCAATGTGTCGGTCTAGTCGCGCAACGTCGATTATTCTGGTGCTGGGCCTGCTCATGGTTTCTCCCAGTATCTCCGTGGCGGAGGAATCCCGCTATGGATTGGGACTGCTGGCTGGCGAGGCAGCCATCAAGGCATGGGATATCGATGTGAATCCGACCGGCATAGGTTTGCCGCCCGGTCGAGGCACCGTCCAACAAGGGGCGATCATCTATGAGAACAAATGTGCAGCCTGCCATGGACCAACGGGAATCGAAGGGCCGAAAGATCGGCTGGTCGGAGGCCAAGGTTCGCTGACCACAGCGCAACCGATCAAGACTATCGGCAGCTATTGGCCCTATGCCACCACGTTGTATGACTACATCTTCCGTGCCATGCCGTTCACTGCGCCGCAGTCACTCACGTCGGACGAAGTGTATGCCCTCGTCGCGTGGCTGCTGCATCAAAACGGCATCATTCCGAAGGATGCGGTGATGGACGCCCGGACGCTTCCAGCCGTGACGATGCCCAATCGTGGTGGGTTTGTGTCAGATCCAAGACCGGATGTGCCGATTCACTGATGGGTGAGTTGCGCATGCCGGCTTTGCTTCCGGTCACTCCGACTTCTTCCTGAACACAATGTCTCCATAGAAGGCTTCCGCCGATTCGCCGGTGTTGTCGGTATCCGTCATGATGGCGATCCCAGAAATCATGGGCGGCTCCTCCCCGAACGCGCGCTTGTAGTCTTCATAGACGTTGCGCTCTTCGGTCATCCAGGTGTTGAGCTTGGTCGGTCCGCTTTCCACCACGATCATGTGCACCTGTTCGGTGTAGGGGTTGGGCACCGCCGTCCCCACTGGCGCTCGGCTTTCCCAAATGTAATTGATGGCGCCAAGGGGCGGGTACTGCCCATAGATCAGCTTGGCGGCCTCGTATTTCGCCTTGCCGAAGAGTCCAACTTTTGCGCTGTCGTATTGAAACGTGACGTAGATACGGGCCGGGTAATCATCGCCGTCTTTCTTTGCCACATTGCCCGCCTTCAAGATATTCGAGACTTTCCACTGCCATTGGATGATGGGATACTCCTTGGGATCGATCAGAAGTTCTTTCGTGTACCCAGACGAGGACGCTTGACTGGAAGCTTTGACAGCGACGCGATCTCCATCGCGTAGGAGACTATAGGTGGTGTGTTGGGCAATTTTAGGAAAGGTGAGTGGCTTCCACCCATCCGGCCACGGCCCTTTCGGATCCGCTGTTGAGAAGGGGCCGACTTCGACACTGGTGGGAGAAGCAGCCTGGAGCTGGTTCGGATCACCAAGGATCATTCCTCCCAGGCCAAACGACGCGAGAACAACGATCACGGGAAAAAGATGTGATGCCATATACCTCGTCCTTTCAAAGCAACGTCATGAAACTGACTGGTGTATGACGCGCGTCTCTATCGCCTCATCCAGGTAAACAATTTGATCAACAGATTCTTGGTCCTTTGCGTGAAATGCGCTTTTCGCCAGAGATTGACGGCTTTTTTATTGACCTCAGCCTGTGTGGGGTAGGGATGGATGGTCGCCGCGATCGTCTTAGCTCCGGCTCCCGCCTTCATGGCGACGGAAAATTCGCTGATCATGTCACCTGCATGGCTGGCCACGATCGTCGCGCCCAGGATCTTATCCGTGCCTTTTTTGATGTGAACCCTCGCAAATCCTTCGCCTTCCCCGTCTAAGATCGCTCGATCAACCTCATCGAGCTTATAGGTGTACGTTTCAACCTCGATGCCTTTCTCTCGTGCGTCCTTCTCGTACATGCCGACATGGGCAATCTCCGGCTCGGTGAAGGTGCACCAGGGCATGATCAGCGATTCCACGCTGGCAGAGCCAAGGCCGAAGGGATGCGGAAACAGCGCATTTTGGATGACGATTTGCGCCATGGCATCAGCGGCATGGGTAAATTTGTAGCGTGAACAAATGTCGCCTGCTGCGAAGATCTTCGGATTCGTCGTCTGCAACCGGTCATTCACTTTGATCCCGTTCTTGTCATAATCCACTCCCGCTGCCTCCAACCCGATCCCCTCCACGTTCGGTGCTCGTCCGACTCCGACCAGGATTTCGTCGACGGTCACATCATACTGCTGGCCATGCGATCCGACGGTCAGTCGCTTGCCGTTTTCGGTCTTCCCGACTTGCAACTGTTTGCCGCAGCACAGCAGCTTCACGCCATCCCGAACCATCTGTTGCTCGACAATGTCCGCCGCATCGCGATCCTCGTTCGGCATGATGCCATGTGCCGCTTCGACCAAGTAGACCTGGCTTCCGAAGCGGGCAAACGACTGGGCCAGCTCGCATCCGATGGGACCGGCCCCGATCACCGCGATGCGCTGTGGCAGCTTCGTCAGGGAAAAGACGGTTTCGTTCGTCAGGTACCCTACTTCGATTAACCCGGGAGTTGCCGGTACTGCGGCTCGTGCGCCGGTGCAGACGGCGGCCTTCACAAAGGTCAAGACCCGATTGCCTGCCGGTCCTTCCACTTGGATGGTATCGGGCCCAAGAAATCGCCCGCTACCAATGTAGATGTCCACGCCCAGTTTGGCATAGCGATGAGCTGAATCGTTGTGACTGATCTGCGCGCGCAATTTTCTCATGCGCGCCATCACGGCTCCGAAGTCGTACGTCACGCCGGCAGGAATCTCGAGGCCAAACTCTTTGGCACGCCGTAAATCGGCCCAGGCCCTGGCCGCTCGGATCATGCCTTTGGACGGTACGCAACCGACATTGAGGCAGTCCCCACCCATCAGATGTCTTTCGATCAGCGCGACTTTGGCTCCGAGACTTGCGGCAACAACCGCCGTGATAAGTCCCGCCGTGCCGGCGCCGATGACCACCATGTTGTAGCGACCGGTCGGCTCAGGGTTGACCCAATTGGGAGGATGCACATTAGCGATGAGCTGCTGGTTGTACTCATCGCTCGGAAGCACCAACGATTGCTCGTGCTCATTCATGGCAACAATTCCTGGGAGAGGCTTCATCATAGCGTCGCACCATTTGTTATGAGTTATGGGTTGATCGATGACCTATGTATTTTCTGCCGCTGGTTTGTTGGCCGCAAAGCGTTTATAGACGATCGGTACCAGAGCGAGGAGCCCCAACAGCACAAAGGCGCCGATGACGTTGGGGGATGCGATTTCCTTGAGGGAGTTGATGGTGCCGAGTTGGCGTCCTGCATAGGCGTAGACGAACGACCCGGGAATAATACCGAGCGCCGTGGCTCCGATGTACGTTCCCGCGCTCACGCGGGTCAACCCTGAGACAAGATTGACGACGAAGAATGGAAACAGCGGAATCAGTCGCAGCGTCAGTAGGTAGCTGAACGCATTCTTGGCGAAGCCTTCCTGGAAGGGCCTCAACGATGCTCCAAATTTCCGTTCCACGGTGTCCCGTAACACATAGCGTGCGGTCAGAAACGCCAGCGTTGCGCCGGTCGTCGCCCCGAGATTCACGAACAACGTTCCAAGAACGGCACCGAACGTGAACCCTCCAGCCAACGTGAGAATGACCGCACCAGGCAAGGACAAGCCGGTGACCATCGCATAAGCCACAATGAAGATGCCGACCGCAGCGACATAATTGTCCTCCGTAAATGCCAGCAGATGGTCTCGATTGTCTTTCAGGGCGTCCAAGGACAAGAACCGGCCAAGATCAAAATAGAAGAAGGCTCCGATGGCCAGCCCGATCACGAGCGCGATGATGATCTTGCCCGAGGGATTATTGTTAGTGGAGGGAACGGCCAATGTGCTCTGATGCAAAGGAGGGATCGGATGGGTCGTGGCATCCTGATGTCCGTCTGCGCACTGCGTTTCCATGGACTGAACTCCCTTCGTGTGGGTGCGTGGAACCAGATAGAGGTGCTGCTTCAGCTCAGGTTTTCTGGAGGCATCTCCTCTCAACATGCTTCCACGATACCTCACGTGGCGATGAGATTCTGTGAGCCAGTTCACAGTGTGTAGATAGAGGACAGCCAGGAGAAAGGCCCATAACATGCACGATTCCGTCATTATTCCATTTATGTGTAGGTTGGCTTACCGTCTCGTCTCAAAGAGGTAACGCGATCTAGGGACCTTGGCATGGGAAAACGTATTGCCTCATGGGGTAGGAACCATTAGACTGTCGTTCTGACTCACGGGGTAGTCTCATGGAACAGCCTTCTTCCTCCACAAATAAGCTGTGGTATCTGAAGCACATTCGCTTGTTCGATGGCATCTCTTCGTCCGATATGCAGGAGATGGAGAAGATTACCCGTATGGAGGAGGTCAAGAAGCGACAGCCTCTTTATCTTCCCGGTGATCCAAGCAGCAGTGTGTATTTGCTGAAAAAAGGGCGCGTCAAAATTGCCAATACTGCCTCCAGCGGGAAGGAAGTCACCTTTGAGATTCTCGAGCCAGGCGAAGTGTTCGGTGAGTTGGAGGTCTTGGAAGATGCCCCTCGCGCGACATCCGCTGAGACGCTCGATGACACGCTTATCTGTGTGATCCCGCGCAAAGACTTCGATCAGTACTTGGCGATGCATCCGAACGTGACGGTAAAGCTCACCAAGCTCATCGGCCTGCGGCTGAGGAAAATCCAGAGTCGAGTCGAAGATCTCGTCTTTCGCGATGTGCCGGCCCGCTTGGCGCACCTTCTTGGTGAGGTCGGGAAGACGGATGGCGTGGTGGACAAGCAGGGGATTCGTCTGAAAGCCAAGTTGACCCATCAAGAAATGGCGAACCTGATCGGGTGCAGCCGCGAAACCGTGAGCACCATTATGGGACAGTTTCGGGATCAAGGGCTCATCCACATGGATGGACGAACGATCACCCTTCTGAAACCGGACGCACTTTCTCACCTCGCTTCCTGACTCTTGTCTTCTGCCCTTCATTTAGCCGGCTTCTTGCGGGTGATGGGAGCGGACGGTGTTCCCATCACCTGCATGGACGTAGGCCCGTCGCCCACGATTAGGATCGAGGTTTCACCACTTGAAGCGAACGGGTGATACCAAAGATAAAACTGGTTCCCTGCGCAAGGTTGTTGTTGGCATCCCGCGCCACGGGGATTTGGGCCATCACATACACCGACGTTCCTTCCGTATATCGAGACGTGAAGAGTCGCCCGATGTCGAGTTGAAATCCTGGCGTATAGGCAAAGTAGGTCGATCCGGTATTCGGCACCCGGCGATCGAGGATCCGAGGATCGATCACCGTCGGTTCCTCCCCGGAAAATGATGCGGCGGATTGCTCAAGATTGGCTGTGACGTTGTCCTGCGTGAGATAGCGAAAGTTGAATTGATTGATCAACACAAGCCAGGGGGTCGTGACCAGATTCACTCCCGCGTTGAACTGGTATTCGTCTCCAAATTGATATCCATCCCGATTGCGGAAGGTGTGGCGATAGCTGGCGAAGGCAAACTGGCTCAATCGATGGGGAATCAGCTCATAGGTTTGGTAAATCGAGCCGATGAGACCCACCTGGCCACGCCCCAATTGCCCCGGGGATTCTAAGATCTGCCCGGAACTATCCCGTGCCTGGGTATCCCCGGTCGGTAACTCAAGGCCGAATCCCAGGACGATATTGTGGCGAAGAGTCGGCAACACGTTGTACTTGGCGGTCAGGCGTACGTCACCGAAGCCATTATCCGAAAAGTTGACCGGCTCGCCGGCCTCGGTCGCCGACTCACCGAGCCCATCGATGTGCAGATGCTTACGTTTGAGATACGGCACAGTCAATTGAAGGGCAAACCGGTCCGTGACGCCATAGTTGAAGTCGAGCGTATAGCTCTGTGTGATGGTTCGCACTTCCTGGTGATGATCTAGAATCAACCGTTGCCGAGCCTGATCCGCCGCCGGAATAATCCCCGTGGCGCCGCTCAGCAGCCGCATCGGGGTATAGTTGTAGATCCCACTCACCGTCAGCAGGCCTTGTTGCGGGATCTGCTGCTGTGCTCCGATGACCACGAAGCAGCTGACGGCGCCACA